>Ga0075030_100005782_pt1 | contig 11144 bp, 5 predicted proteins | sample LitLauG_LLR_2012_FD_71393 | JGI IMG/M metagenome (GOLD analysis project Ga0075030, IMG submission 71393) | Freshwater sediment microbial communities from Pennsylvania, USA - Little Laurel Run_MetaG_LLR_2012 | ecosystem: Environmental > Aquatic > Freshwater > Creek > Sediment | place: USA...
GAACACCGGCGGCACCTTGCAGCTCGGCGGCACGGGCGGCGATCAAATCTACAACGTTGCCACCGTGACGCTGAACGGCGGCACCTTTGATACAGCGGGTTTGAGTGAGCAGGTCGCCAATCTGGCCGGCTACGGCAGCGTGATCAATGGCGGCACACTTACGGTAGGCACGACCATCCTCTTGACCACCTCCGGCACTTTGGCGGTGACCAACACCCCCATCGCCTTTCCGGCGGCAAACAGCGGGTGGCTGAACAACGCCGGCTCCGTGGTTTTCGAAGGCGGCAGTTTGACTTTGCCGACCACTGAGTTTATCGGTGCGGGCACGGCGGGCACGCAAAACATCCTGTTCGATGGCCCCGTAACGACCGGTGGCAATGGTGAGACGATCTTCGCAGAAAGAAATTGTTCTGAAGTGGTGACTTTTGGACCGAACGCAAACGCCACCTTCTGGTTTTTGAGTTTCAATACCATCTCCAACTGCACCTTCTGGTATAACGGCGGCACAGTCACGGTTCAGCACTTCAACTACCGTGGCAACAACACGGGAGTGATGACGGCGAACCATTACTTCAACGGCTCCACCATTCAGGCACGCGTAAGCATCGCGGATTTCATGAATGTCAAGACCGGCCCGCTGGTGAATTACTATATCTCCACCAACGGTTTGATCCTGAATGACCAGGGATTCAACCTGACGATTCTGGCGCCTCTGAAACACGACCCGGCGCTGGGCGTGGCTTTGGATGGCGGCTTGACGAAGATTGGATCAGGCACCCTGACCCTCGCTGCCACGAACACCTTTAATGGTTCAGTAAATGTCAACGCCGGCATCTTGATCTTCAATAACGCCGGCTCCTACAACAACGTGGTCGTCGGCGACAACGCCATCAGCCAGATTAACATCGTTCAGGCCGGCAGCAGCCTGACGAACAACAGCCTGACCGTCGGCACGACGGGGGGCGGCACCGAAACGCTGAACTTCAACCTCGGCACGCTGGGCCTGCCCACGGTTCCGGTGTTGCAGGTCACGGGTGTGGTGACCAACACCGGGCCGGTCGTGGTGAATCTGATCGCCCCGTTGCTGACTCCCGGCACGATTCCGCTGATCAAATACGGCAGCATGGATGCGGCGAACTTTGCCGCCACCTGGACCATCGGCGCCTTCCCGTATGTCTCGCTGACGCTCACCAACGACACGGTGAACAAGTTGATCAGCGTGGTGGTCATCCCAGGTGTGACGCCCAAATGGAAGGGCAATCTTAGTTCGGCTTGGGACACCGCGACGTTGAACTGGACTTCCAACGGCGTTGCCGCAGCCTACTATGAACCAGCGGCACCGGGCGAGCCGGTGACTTTTGACAATTCGGCTTCCCGTTTTACGGTGGATATCAGCACCGCGACCGTCAATCCGGCCTTCATCAGCATGACCAACACTACCGCCTACACCTTCACAGGCACGCTTGGCATCGGCGGCACGGGAGCGCTGATCAAGAATGGTTCCGGCTCGCTGACCTTGAGCAATGCGAGCAGCGCCAACACTTATTCGGGCATCACCTTGTATGGCGGCGGATCGCTCGTCGCCGCGGTTCCCAATGTTTTGAGCCCTAATTCGGTGATGACGTTTAACAGCAGCACGCTCGATGTGGGCACCAACGGCCAGACCATCACCAGTGCCACCTTCAACAGCTCATCGTTGCTGGGCACCGGCACGTTGACCGGCGGCACGGGAGCCACGCTGACCTTCAACGATGCTGCGAATTTCATCGTCGGCATGCCGCTGGCGGGTGCCTTTTCCATTGTTCAAAATGGCCCCGGGGAAATGACCCTGACCAATGCGGACACTTTCACCGCCAGCATGACCGTGGCCGGTGGCACGTTGCGCGTCAAGAACGGCGCTGCCCTCGGAACCGGTGGCTTTACCGGCACCACGGGCACGGGGATTCAACCAGGCGCGCGGCTCATTCTGGACGGATCTTTCACCACTCCCGAAGGCTTCAACCTTAATGGTGCCGGCCCGGATGGTGCGGGTTGTCTGGTGGTCACCAACGGGGATGTGGTGGCGAACGGATCCCCCACCACCATCCCCACTGCGGCCACCATCTATGTCTCCGCTGGATCTTCGATTAATTTCCAAGGCGGCGGCGGTAATTTAGCCACGCTGGCGGCCGGCGCATTGACCAAATCCGGTCCCGGCACATTGCAGGTCGGTGGTGTGGCCGGCAATACCTTCACGGCCACGCCCACGGTAAATCAGGGCAATCTGATCATCAATAACTGCCTCAGCGCCGGATTGATTACCATCAACAGTGGTGGTGGGTTGGCGGCGGCAGGCGCAGCCTTGGGTGGCGGCATTAATGTTGCCGCGGGCGGAACCATCACCCCGGACATCAATAACACGATCGGCACCTTGATGTCCGCAGCCGGGCTGACCAATGCCGGAGCCATCACCCTGCAAATCCTCAAGACCGCCACCGCCACGAATGCGGATCAGATCAACGCCACCGGCTATTTTGTCAACACCGGCACGCTCACCGTGATTACCAACATCGGCACCACGTTGCCGCTGGCGGCGGGCGATTCTTTCAGGCTGTTCACGCTGACCAACTATGCCGCGTTGACGGGTCTCAACCCGACGCTGCCGGCACTGCCCACCGGCTTGGGTTGGACCAACAAATTGTCTGTAAACGGCACGATTGCCGTGGTCGCGACGGTTTCGACCGCGCCGTTCTCCATTGGCACCACGGTCAGCGGCAATCAGTTGACGCTGACGTGGCCGGCGGATCACACCGGCTGGCGTTTGCAGGGCCAGACCAATTCATTGAGCACCGGCCTGAGCGGAACCTGGTATGATGTTTCCGGTTCGACCAGCGTGAACAGCGAGATTATCACCATGGATCCGAATCTAGGCGCGGTTTTCTACCGTATGGTTTATCCATAATGCAGGGGTTGGGTGATCCCGCGCCGGTTTGGGTTCCGGCGCGGGACCGTTTCCGCAAGTTTCGGAATGCTCCAAAATCGGAATCGAACAAATCGGGGAAATGTGAGCTGAAAAATTAAATCATATTAGTAAATTATGAAACGGATGAAAAAAACAAACGGAAGCTCTCACCGCGGCTTCACCTTGATTGAACTGCTGGTGGTCATCGCCATTATCGCCATTCTGGCGGCGATGCTTTTGCCCGCTCTTTCTAAGGCCAAAGACAAGGCCAAGGCCACCGCCTGCTTGAGCAACTGCAAACAAGTTGGCATCGCCTCGACCATGTACACGGATGATAACGGGAACGCGGTCGTGCCGCTGTATGAGCCGAAACCCGGACTGACCGTTGATTCCTCTTGGATTGTGCAAAATAACAACGCGATCTTTTGGGAGGATCTTTTACGGTTGGGTGGTTACATGAAAACCTTCAGTGCGTTTGATTGTCCGTCTTTGCAAAGTCTGGCGGCCCATTCCATCGGCGGCGGCTTTGCCACCAACCACATGCTGGGCATTGGCATCAATTGGCCGGAAGTCGGTGTGACATTAACCGCCGCTGGTTCCACGCCGCGGAAAATCAGTCAAATCAAGAATCCTAGTGTTTGCATTGGATTTGCGGATGCTGGCTCGGTCACGGCGGCTACAGCCTCCGAGCCTACGGGCGACGGCTGGATTCCGGATGCGGCGTTTGACACGACTCTGGCTGTATATTTGGGATACGGTGCCACTTATTTTCGATCACCATCAGGCCAGCCAGGTTTTGCCACCGGCGATGCCCGCTCCCTGCCTCGGCACAATAAACGGGTGAACTGGCTCTTCATGGATGCTCATGCCACCCTGTCAAGAAACAGCGTGGCGGGCTGGAATCTGCCCCGGATGGATGCCGGCAACCTGTGGGCCATTGATCATAACACTCCCACCGTTCCGCCGTGATGAAAACTTTTTACTTTCTCGTTTTGGGTCTGGTGCTGACGCTCTCCGGCTGTAGCAAGAAATCATCGGATGGCCCGCAGAACCAGGCCACGCTGGCGGATCTCAACCGGATAGTGTCCACGCTGAACACCGCAGGTGGCGGCAAGCCGCTGGACACCAATCAGGTTGCCGCGTTTCTGGCCTCGGAGGGCAAAAGTTTTCCCGTCCCGCCCGCTGGCAAAAAACTGGCAGTTAATCCCGCGACGCACCAGTTTGAGTTTGTGGATCTGTGACCGGCCGTTGTTTGCATGATTATTTCACCGTGACCGTTTTGAATCCGGCCAAGCCAGTCCTCAGCGGGGCTGGGATAAACAACGGACGCTTCAGCTTCACCGTGAACGGCACGAACGGGCCGGATTACATCGTGCTGACCTCCACCAATCTGGCGAATTGGTCGCCGCTGTGGACAAACCTTTCGCCGGTGTTGCCGTTTAGCTACACCAACGCCGTCACCAATCATGACCAACTCTTTTATCAGGTGCTGCTGGGGTCATAAAAACATATTTATTCGCATTAAAATCACATTATATGTTGCCGTAATTTGTCTGGCGGCCGGGGCTTCCAGCCGGGCGGGGTCGTTCACTTGGACCAATCTGGTCGGTGGCGTGGCGGATGGTAGTTGGAGTGCTAGCTCCAATTGGAATCCGGCCGGTCCTGCAGCCGGCGTGGACAACACGGCGCAGTTCACCCAGCCGGTCACGGTCTCGGCGGCGCTGACGCTCGATGGCAGTTATACCGTCGGCAATCTGCTCTTTGGCAACACAGCCACCAACGCGATTGGCTGGACCATCAATCCCGGCACGCCGTCCACGAGCACGTTGACGTTAAGCGTTTCCAGCGGCACGCCGTCCATCACGGTCCCCAACCAGTCCGCCACGTTTGGCGTGGCGCTGGCGGGCACGCAGGGTTTCACCTTGAACGGCGGTGGGGTATTAAACCTCAACGTGGCAAACCCTTACACTGGTCTGACCACTGTCAGTGCCGGAGCGCTGGTGCTGAACAATCTCAACGCCATCGCCGCCGGCAATGCCCTGAACATCGCCAACGGGGCCATTGTCCAGCCGAAGCTCGCGGGCACTTATGCGAGTGTGGCCACTACCCTGAACGGCTCCTGCAACGCGTTCGGGTCATTCGGCGGCTCATTGGATTTCCACAACGGCACCACCACCACCTGGCCGGGGCCGATCGTGCTTAATTCCACTACGGCGACCATCGGCTCCTACGGCGTCACCAGTGTCACGACGCTCTCCGGGCAGTTGACGGGCGGTGGGAGTTTGACGTTCCGGCCCGAGGGTGGCAGTTCCGCCGGCCACACGGCGACCTTCACGCTGTCGAACCCGTCCAACAATTATGCCGGTAACACGACGATGCAAGTAGGCACGGCGGAGTTGAGCGCCACGTTGAAGTCCGGCGTGAACAATGCGCTGCCGATGACCACGAGGTTAAGTCTGAATAAGATTGGCAGCACCGGCACGGTGTATTTCGATCTGGCCGGTTTCAAACAGACCCTGGCCGGTTTGACGGCGAATTTTGGCTCCAATGCGGTGATCAACAGCACCGGCACGGGCACTTTAACCATCAGTAACAGCGTGGACACGATTTTCAATGGCGCAATTGGCGCCAGCGGTAAAGCCGGCATCAATTTGGTCAAGCAAGGCCCGGGCGCGCTGACGCTCAATGGCGTGAATCTCCACACTGGCAGCACGACTTTGGGCGCGGGCACACTGGCGCTCAATGGACTGATCACGGCCACCAGCAGTTTGCTGATGAGCAATGCCACCACGCTCCAAATCGGTCTGGGTGCGCCGGGCGGCCCGACAAATATCGTCGTCAACGGCAACGTAACCCTGGCCGGACAAATCGACGTGCGCGACTACGGCATCGCGAGCAACACCACTTACCCGGTCATTTATTACACCGGCAACCTCACGAACAACGGCATCACGGTCGCGCCTTTCACGTCGCAGTCCTCGTGTGTGTTCACGCTGGACACAAATATGCCGCATTTGGTCCGGTTGGTCGTCGGGCAGACATTTCCACTGGTTCAATTTTCCAGCACCAATTTCGCGGTAAGCACGCTCACCACCAATTTGAGCGGGTATCTGCGCGGCACGCCGACCGGGCCGATCTGGTATGAGGTGCGTGACCAGACGAACAAACTGTGGGATTTCGGCGCGGCGCAGGCAGTCTCGCCGTGGAACATCACCGTGCGGCACCTGCGCGTCGGCACGAACACGGTGACCATGTTTGCCCAAGACGGTTCGGGTGCGATCCAGAGCAACAGCATCCAACTCACTTTGACTTTGGGGACTTATCCGGCTGTGCGGCCCCGGCCGATTCCCTCGGAAATCTGGTGGGGCGGTTTGTCGGACAACACGCAGATGACCAACTTTTCGCAGTGGCCGTTTGTGCAGAAGTTTGAAGACGGCTATTTCATGCACGGCTCGGGTTGGAACGCCCCGATGAACGGGGGGTTAATGCAGCAACTCGCAAGTAATCTGGCCCAATTCAACAACAAGTATTGGATGGAGATCGGCGGTGGCCATTCCACTGTGGATACCAACACGGGTAATGCTCAAGCCAATACGTATGACCCCATTTTGGCGAACGATGAGGCCACCGGGATCATCTTTTCCGAAATCACCCATGACTATCACATGGAAAACATGCAGGCGGTCTGCCAGGTCAACCCCACTTGGCCAACCAACGATCAAGTTGCCTTCTGGACCGGCGACCTCACCGTGGCCGATGGCACGTATCCCTACGGCACCGGTATTTGGCGCGACGCGTTCAACGGGTATTACGCCTGGTTGCCCCATTTAAAAGTCGGCATCACCAGTCAGCCGGAGTATTGGCCGTGGGACAGCTACCCGGCGTTGGCTGGGAACCAGCTTTCCTTCACGGTCACCAATCCGACGACCCGGTTTTCTTTCAATGCCCACGACATCATCGGCTCGTTTGCCAACATGGCGACGAACATCGGGCATCCATATTTCTCGATGCAAAGTGATTCGCCATATGATTTATTTTTTCGCCTGGAGAGATCCCGCCGCCGCGGCCACCATGCGCCAGAAGATTCGTGTTTATGAAGATTATCTTCAGGGGCGTGACTGCCGTCATACGCTCATTTGCAACGTTGGCAACGCCAGCGCGGCCAATCAGGGTTCAACCAACGCCGCCAACCTGTATTACGAGAGCTGTAGCTTGAGCAACATGTATGTGCATCAGGTGGAAGGCGGGCGGGCCAATCGGTATTTGTATGAAGGCTGGTATTTTGGCATTCCCTATGCCGTGGTGCCGGAAACGCAGGCCGGCAGCTACACGCATCTGGCACTTTCGGCGATCAAGTATCTGAAAGGCATCGCCGATACGAACGGCACCTTGGAGCAATTAAATATCACCCCCACGGCAACCAACGGCACCGTGGTGCAACTCCAACTGCAAAACAACGGCGACGTGAAATGTCTGCCCGCACTGGCCGGCCAACCCGGCACTGTGCCCGGTGTCAACACCCGTTACTTCACCACGAACGGCGCGGAACTCACAGCCACCATCCTGATAGCCGAAGGCTTTTGTTTTACAAACATGCTTCAGCCCGGTGCCGCGACGAATTTGTTTGCCGTGACGCTGGCGAGCGGTCTCACCGTGACCACGAATGACAACGACAGCCTCGAAGCGTTTTGGAATCCACAAGACCCACTGGGCATTGTGCGTGACCGTGAAATCTTTTCGCCGCTCGTCAGTCCGCTTGGTTTGTGGAACGACGCGGACATTGGCAGCGTAGGTGTGACGGGTGGTTCGGCCATCAGCGGGACAAACTACACGCTGCTCGGTTCCGGCGCGGATATCTGGGGCACCACCGACGTCTTCCATTTCGTTTATCAAACCAACAGCGGCGATGGAACCCTCACCGCCCGCGTGACCAGTCAGACCGCCGCCGATCCGTGGTCCAAGGCCGGCGTGATGATTCGCGCGAGCACGGCCACCAACGCGCAGAACGTCTTTGTGTGCGTGACACCCGGCAACGGCTTGAGTTTCCAGGATCGTCTGACGACCGGCGGTGCCTCTTACAACACCGTTGTCGGCGGAATTGTGACGCCGTATTGGGTGCGGTTGACGCGGAGCGGCACGACGTTCACCGCGCAGCGCTCGGACGACGGCGTGAGTTGGGTGACGGTGGGCAGTTCGAACGTGACGGGTTTTGCCACCACCGCGTTATGGGGATTGGCGGCCACCGCGCACAACAACGCGCTGGCTAGCGCGGCCACCTTTGACAACGTGGCGTTGCCGAACGCCGCGCCGGTGCTGGCGGCCATTTCCAATCGCACGCTTACGGCGGGGCAAACGTTGACGCTGACCAACTCGGCGACGGACGCGAATGTGCCGCCGCAGACCTTGACCTGGAGCCTGCTGGCGGCTCCGGCGGGCATGACCCTGAACCCGACGAATGGCATACTCTCCTGGCGACCCACCATCGCGCAATCACCGACGACGAACTCTATTTCCGTCGTGGTGACGGACAACGGCACGCCGTCTTTGAGCGCGACCAATAATTTCACCGTGACCGTGCTTAAACCGGCCAATCCGGTCGTCAGCGGGGCTGGGATGAACAACAGCCGGTTCAACTTCACCGTGAACGGCACCAACGGACCCGATTACATTGTGCTGACCTCCACCAATCTGGCAAGTTGGCTGCCGCTGTGGACAAACCTTTCGCCGGTGTTGCCGTTTAATTTCATCGACGCCACCACTAATTCCAACCAGCGCTTCTACCGTGTTCTGCTCGGGCCGTGATCGGATGGCTCAAACCCGAGGCATTAGGGATTTTTAAACCAGGTTGGCCTTGTCGCTTCCGGCTTATGCCAAAATCACCCCTAGGGGTGATAGATCGTGCCGCCCGGTTCTGCTAAACTTTTACTCTGAATCAGGAATTATGACCGCCGAACGACAATGATTGCCGAAGCGAAACCAACCGTCATCCCCTGCCCATTATGACGCAAAAACCATGCGCCCCAGTTCTCCATCCCAACCACCGACTCCAAAACAATCGATCCCACAAGCATCTATGAACAAGAAGTCCGCCCTTGCCACCCGCTGGTTCGCCAACTTGACCTTCGTTGCGCTGCTCTTGGGAGCCGTGGTGCCGGCCAATGCTCAAACTTGGGCGGGTGCTCTTGGCGCCGGACCCACCACATGGAACAGCACTGGCAATTGGAATCCGGCGACCATTCCAAACAGTTCTTCCGCCGCTGCGGTTTTCAATAATTCCTTCACGGCCGCTCCGACGTTCAGCCTCGATACAGCGATCACGGTCAATAGTATAAGTTATAAAGATACCAGCGGTTCACAACGTGCGGGCACCATTAGCGCTGGAACATCCGGGACACTGACTTTCTCGGGCGGTACGCCCACGGTGGACACGCCCTATACCACTGCTGAAACGCTGACCATCAGCGCGCCGGTCACCATCGGCGCCGCCGGTTTGACCAAGGGAACCGGCATTGGCACTGTGACCCTCAGCGGCGCGATCACCGCCAGCGGCAGTCCCACGCTCACGGTCAATGGCGGCTCTCTAAACAATAACTCCGGTCTGTTGACCGGGCTTGGGATTAGTGGGATCACCGTGAACAGTGGTGGCACGTTTCAGCTCGGTTATGGCACCGCTGGAACCTACGCCAACATTCCAATCACTATTACGGGAAATGGATCCGCCGGAGCGAAGGGTGCACTATATTTTCAAAATGTTACCGCTCAGACTTGGCCTGGAACCATCACCTTAGGCACCGGCGGTGCCACAATTCGCGGTTTTTCAGGCTCGCCCCAGCCGACCTTGCAAACGATTACTGGCACCGGCCCGCTGACGCTGAGTTTCGGTGGAGGTGATTACCGCATTCACACTGCCAATGTAACTTTGAACTCCGCCTGTAATTACTCGGGCAACACGACGTTCTTCTGCGATGGCGGCCTGAATTATATGAAGGTAAAACTTGGGGTTGCCAATGCTTTACCCACGGGAACGGTGCTGACGTTGAGTCTAAACGGTAATCTCAACGATACCGGTCTGTTCTTTGATCTTAACGGCAAGAACCAGCAACTGGCCGGCTTGAACAATGACTATGTGGCCAATTGGTCTAAATACATGGTGATGAACGGCGTCGCCGGCACCCAATCCACGCTGACCATCGCGAACACGGCCCCTTACATTTACGGCGGCCAGTTGGGAACGCTGTTCTCCTCTGCCAACGCGGTGGCCAACAACGCCAACGTCGCCCTGGTCGTGAATGGCAGTTCCACCTTTACGTTGGGGGGGAGCAATGCCTATTACGGCGGCACCACCATCAGCGGTGGCACGCTGCAAGTCAGCAATTCTGCCGCTTTGGGCAATTATGGTGCGGTGTCCGGCATGTCGGTGGGTGCCACCACAGTCAACGCTGGCGGGGCTTTGGATCTCAATGGTGCCACCGTCAACCAGCCCATCACGCTCAACGGCACCGGGGTTTCTTCCGGCGGCGCGTTGATCAACAGTTCCAGCACGGCCGCGACCATTGACTCCGCCATCGCGGGCTTGACCTTCACGGGTGGCACCAGCCTGACCGGCTACAGCTCCCCGGTGACGATCAATTTCAGCGGCGGCGGTGGTAGCTCCGCTGCGGCATCTGGTTCGCTCGGTGTGACTACTGCCAGCTTCACGCTCACCAGTGGAACGCAAACATATAAAGGCTTACCGACGGCAACGGTTAATGGTCCTAGTGGTAGCTACGGAGCCGCAATGAGCTTAAGCACAAATTCAAGTGGTTTGGTTACCGGTTTTACGCTTATACTACCAGCTAATGCCTGCCCAAGCGCTGTTCCACTCGGCGGCATTGGTTACAATGACAGCACAACGGTCACAATTTCCGGCGGAACCGTTCTTGTTGCTGGGACGGCTCCGACTATCGCCTATAATTCCGGTAAACTTATTGTCCAAAATGTCACTGTGACCGCGCCCGGCACCGGCTACACCACCGCGCCCAGTTTTACCGTCAACCAATCCCCCTCCGGCTCGGCAATCACGCCCGGCTCGGTGACCATTTCGTCCGTGGCGCTCGGCTCGGACAGCAGCATCGGCGGCACGGGCAACATTACCATCAACCCGGCGATTACTGGCGGTTTTGCCCTGACCAAAGTCGGCGCGAACACTCTGACTCTTGGTGGT
>Ga0075030_100005785_pt1 | contig 11140 bp, 8 predicted proteins | sample LitLauG_LLR_2012_FD_71393 | JGI IMG/M metagenome (GOLD analysis project Ga0075030, IMG submission 71393) | Freshwater sediment microbial communities from Pennsylvania, USA - Little Laurel Run_MetaG_LLR_2012 | ecosystem: Environmental > Aquatic > Freshwater > Creek > Sediment | place: USA...
GACCACCAGGAGTCCGAGGTCCTTGAAGGCGACCGTCTCGGACAAGAGTCGATGGGTCCCCACCACGACGTCGACCGAGCCGTCCTTGAGGCCTTCGACGGTGCGTGCGGTCTCGGCGTCGTCCACGAAGCGACTGAGCAGCGCCACCTTCACCGGGAAGCCGCCGAAGCGCTCGTTCAACGTGGCGAAGTGCTGGCTGGCGAGCAGCGTGGTGGGCACCAAGATGGCCGCCTGCTTGTTGTCCTGGACGGCCTTGAACACGGCGCGCACGGCGATCTCGGTCTTGCCGAAACCGACGTCGGCCACGACCAGACGGTCCATCGGGCGACTCATCTCCATGTCGGCCTTGACGGCGTCAATGGCCTCGGCCTGATCAGGGGTCAGGGTATAGGGGAACAAGTCCTCCATCTCGCGCTGCCAGGCGCTGTCGGGACTGAAGGCGTGACCCACGGCCACCGAACGCTGGCGGTAGAGGTCGACGAGGTCCTGAGCCACCAGGTACGCCGCGGCGCGCGCCTTGGCCCGGGTCTTTTGCCATTCGGCGCCGCCCATGCGTGAGAGCGCGGGCGCGTCGCCGCCCGAATAGGGCGTGAGCGCGTCGATCTGCTCGGTCGGCCAGTAGCTACGCCCGTCCTTGAACTCCAGGATGAGGTAGTCACGCGTGGTCCCGTTGATCGCCCGTGTGGTGGTGCCCGAGAACCGGGCCACGCCGTGCATGCGGTGCACCACGTAACTGCCGACCGCCAGGTCGTCGAAGAAGCCGTCCACGTTGCGCGTGCGCGTGCGCGCCGCCCGGTGCACGCTGCGCCGCCCGGTGAGGTCGGCCTCGGACCAGACCACGATCTCGGGCGACTCCAGTGCGAAGCCGGCCGGCAGCGAGCTCTGCAGCACGCTGAGTCGGACGTCGAGGACCTTGGCGGGGTCCGTCGTCACGTCGAGACCCTCGCCGCGCAGTTGCTCGGCCATGCGCGAGACCGCAGCGGCGTTCGAGGTCAGCACCACGCCGCGTCGCGCCGGACTCCACTGTCGCACGTGCGCCGCGATGCGCGCGGGGTCGCCCTGGACCACCGGGGGCGACGTCAAGGAAAGGTCGCCGCGCGATCCCTGACCGGCGTGTTCGACGGCAATGTCGATGCGACCGGCCAGCACCTCATCGAAGGTGTTGTGCAGCAGGGGCACCTCACTCGTCGCCTGCCAGGTCGTCGCGACGGCGGCGCTGAGCTCGCGCTCCTCGTCGAGCAGCTCCTCGAGTCGGTGGCGGACCCGCTCGGGCTCCACCACCAGACACGTGAGGTCGCTGACCTCGTCGAGCAGGGTTCGCCGCTCCTCGACCAGGAGGGGCATCCAGCCCTCCATCCCGTCGAAGAGGTGACCCTGGGAGAGGCGGTCGAAGATCTCGCGACCCCAGGGTTGGCTGCGCACGAGGGCCTCGGCGCGCTGGCGGGTCGCCGAGGAGGGCAGCCACTCGCGCGCGGGACCCACGACGATCTCCTCGAGGTCGGCGACGGAACGCTGCGAGGCGATGTCGAAGGTGGTGAGTCGCTCGATCTCGTCACCGAAGAAGTCCAGTCGCACGGGCTCGTGCGCGTGCGCGGGCCAGAGGTCGACGATGCCGCCACGCACGGCGAACTCGGCCCGGTGCTCCACCAGGCTCTCGCGTCGGTACCCCAGGCTCACCAACGCCGAGAGGAACTGGTCGCGGTCACGCTCGCTGCCGCGCGCGACCCTCAGGGGCACGATGGCCGGTTCGGGGGCCAGGATCTGGGCGAGCGCGCGGATCGGCGCCACGACCACGTCGGGGCGTTCGCCGTCACTCAGGCGCCAGCGCAGCAGTGCTCGCTCGGCCATCGCCGAGGAATCCGGGCTGACGCGTTCGAGCGGGTGCGTGTCCCACGCGCTGAAGAGCGCGACGTCGGCCGCGTCGCCCAGCAGCGCGCGCAGGGCGTCGCTGAGTTGCTCGGCCTCGGTCGAGGTGGCGGTCACCACCACCAGTCCGCGATGCGCGAGCGCGTAGGACGCCACGGCGAGCGGCGTCGCGAACCCGCTGGGGATGAAGGAACCCGCGGCGTTGGCCGCGCGCAGCGCGGGGGCGACGAGCTCGAGGACCCGCCGCAGCCCGGTGGACTCAGTCACGTGCGGCGTTGATCTGTCGCTGGGCCGCCTCGAAGTCGCTGTCGACCAGCAGTTCCAAAGCGTCGGCGGCGCGCGCGACGTCGGCCGCGAGATCACTCCTTCGCCCGCCGGTGGGCCGCTTCAAGACGTAGTCGGTCACCTGTTCCTTGTGGACCGGTCGCCCGATGCCGATGCGCAGCCGCGCGAAGTCGTGCGTGGCGAGAACCTGGGCGATCGAACGCAGTCCGTTGTGGCCGGCGAGACCGCCTCCGAAACGCAGTTGCAGTCGGCCGGGTTCGAGGTCGAGGTCGTCGTGCGCGACGACGAGCCGTGAGAGGTCCTCGAGCGAGGTCCGCGTGAGCAGTGGCGGCAGGGCGGCCCCGGATTCGTTCATGAAGGTGGTGGGCACCGCCAGGGTGACGGGACCGCGCGGCGTGGGGATGCTCACGCTGAGCGCACGCTGGCGACGCTCGAGGACGAGGCGCGCCCCGCGACGTTCGGCGAGGAGTCGCACGGCGTCACCGCCCACGTTGTGGCGAGAGCCGGCGTAGTCATCGCCAGGGTTGGCGAGGCCGAGTATGACGAGCGTGCTGGCCGTACCGCGACGGTCGCTAGACACCGAGCGCCGCAGCGCCACGGCAGACTACGACTTCGCGTCGGCCGTCTTGGCCGCTCGGCCCGCGTGGGTGTTGACGACGGAGATCGTCGCGTCACCCGCGGGCGTGACGCCCTCGGGCAGCACCACGTCGCCGACACGGATGGCCATGCCCGGGGTGAGGTGCGAGATGTCGACGTCGATGTGAGTAGGAATCTTGTCCGGACGCGACAGGACTTCCAGGTTGAACAGCTGCTGGTCGATCTCCCAGTCCGCGTGGCGCACTTCGACGGCGTCGCCCACCATGTGCAGGGGGACGACCGCGACCACGGGCTTGTTGGGGTCGACGATCTGGAAGTCGATGTGCGAGACGGTACCGCGCACGGGGTGGCGCTGGAGCTCACGCGCCATCACGATGAACGTCTGACCGTCCGCGTCGAGGTCGATCAAGGTGTTGAGACCCTGGTCGCCCGAGACCGCCGTGCGAAAGCTCTTGGCGTCGACCGACACCGGCAGCGGGGAGACGCCCTCGCCGTAGACGACGCCCGGGATGGATCCGGCGCTGCGCAGACGGCGCGAGTTACGGCTTCCCTGGGCCCGGTCCGTGGACGCGTGCAACGTAGTCTCTGACATGACAACTCCTTAGGCGAATTGCGCACACGACCAACAGTCGCGCACAGGGTGAATAGTCTAGCCGTCGCCGCAACCCCGGGGACTCTCGGCCCTAGAGCAGGTTCTCGCCGCCGAAGATGTCCGAGACCGAAGAATCCTCGAATATCGCCGAAATCGCGTTGGCCACGATGGTCGCCACGGAGAGGATCTCGAGCTTCTCGAAGCGCCTCTCGGGTCCCAAGGGGAGGGTGTCGGTCACGATCACCCGGCTGACCGGCGCGTTGAAGAGGCGATCGACCGCCGGCGGTGAGAACAAGGCGTGGGTGGCCATGACCCATATCTCGCCCGCTCCCTGGGCCTTCAAGAGGTCGCACGCCGCGACGATGGTGCCCGCGGTGTCGATCATGTCGTCGATCAAGACGCAGTGTCGCCCGGCCACGTCACCCACGATGTGGCGCGCTTCGGCCACGTTGGCGGTGCCGCGCGGGCGCGTCTTGTGCACCAGGGCGAGGTCGCATCCCAAGTGCTGGGCGTAGCGCTCGGCCACCTTGACGCGTCCGGCGTCGGGGGCCACGACGACCAGCGTGTTGGTGTCGGCGTGGGTCTTGAGGTAGTCCTCCAGGACCGGTGCGGCCACCAGGTGGTCGACGGGGATGTCGAAGAATCCCTGGATCTGACCGGAGTGGAAATCGACCGACAGGACGCGATTCGCGCCCGCGGTCTGGAGCATGTCGGCGATCAACTTGGCCGTGATGGGCTCGCGCCCGGTGGACTTGCGGTCCTGGCGGGCGTAGCCGTAATTCGGGATCACCGCGGTGATCGACTTGGCGGACGCGCGCTTGGCGGCGTCGATCATGATGAGTTGTTCCATCACCGCGTCGTTGACCGGTGAGGAATGCGTCTGGATGATGAAGACGTGCGCGCCGCGGATCGACTCATCGAAGCGGCAGTGGATCTCACCGTTGGCGAACTCGCGCAGATTGGCCTCGGTGAGGTCGACGCCGAGCTTGCTGGCGATGTCCTGGGCGAGGGTGGGGTGGCAGCGCCCCGTGACAATGACGAGACGGCGCTTTGACAATGACTCCACGCCGCAATGGTACAAGGTGCCGTGACCACCAACTTCTCCTACGATGCGTTGATGGTCGACTACGACGAGTTCGGTTCTCTCGACGAGAACCTGGCCGAGTGGGGACTCGAACGTGACCGTCCTCGCGTGCGCCGGGCCTTCGTGGCCGTCGAGGGCCTGCGACAGGTCAGCGCGCTCGTCTGGGGCGAGGGTTCGCCGCGACTGGTGTTGCTGCACGGCAGCGCCCAGAACGCCCACACCTTCGACACCGTGGCCCTGGCGCTCGATGTGCCCCTGGTGGCGATCGACCTCCCCCACCACGGTCACTCCGACGGCTCCTTCTACGGCGCGCGCGCACCGCGCGAGCACGCGAGCGACGTGGCGGCGGCGATGGCCGAACTCACCACTCCCCCGGTGCCGCTGGTCGCCATGTCCTACGGCGGGATCGTCGCCCTGGTGCTGGCCCACGAGTTCCCCGCCCTCGTCAGTCAGCTCGTGCTCATCGACATCACCCCGGGCGTCAACGCGGACCGGGCGCGACCCATCTTGGACTTCATCGAGGGTCCCGCGTCATTCGCCAGTTTCGACGAGATCCTCGCGCGCACCGTGGCGTACAACCCGGGCCGCTCCGAGTCGTCGTTGCGACGAGGAATCTTGCACAACGCCATCGAGCGAAGCGATGGCACGTGGGTCTGGCGTCACCAGCGTCACGCCCCCGCCACTCGCCGAGCCGACCTAAACCTCGACCTGTGGCAGTGGCTCGAGGAGATCGACGTCGCGGTGACGCTGGTGCGCGCCCTGGGCCCCTCGTCAGTGGTGAGTGATGAGGACGTCCTCGAATTCCGACGCCGCCGACCCCATGATGAGGTCATCGACGTGCCGGGTGCCAGCCACTCCATACAGGGGTCCCATCCCCTCGAACTGGCGACGATTCTGCGTCGTCGAACGCTTTAAGCCCTCGTCGCCCCAAGAGCAACCGCTAGCGCCAGCGCCAACGCCATCGGCGTCGCCATCGCCAAGGGTCACGGCCTCGGCTGACGTGCGCACTCGGTGCAACCAGGTGGTTGGCTATTGGTTGAATTGGTTGAATTCTCGACGCGCTCTCGTCGGACAGTCCTTGGAAATTCTATGATTCACATAGAAAATTATTGGTTCGACAAATTCAACCAATTGAGCCATTGGAGAGGCCCAGGGCATTACAGTTGCCCAGAGTCCGCCTCTCACACTGGAGATGAATATGTCGCCTCAGCACAATGTCGTGTCGGTATCGGGCGAACCCCAACGCCGCTTCGTCTACGACTTCGACCACCACCACGGTGTCGCACCGATGACCCTGAAGGCCCTGCTCGGCGGTAAGGGGGCCAACCTCGCCGAGATGACCTCAGTGCTGGAATTGCCGGTGCCCCACGGTTTCACCATCGCGACGACGGCGTGTCGCGCGTACCTCCGACACGGCTGGCCACTGGCGCTCGACCACGAGATCGATGACGCGGTGGCACGACTCGAGGAGCGCATGGGCCGACGTTTCGGCGACGACGTCGACCCCCTCCTCGTCTCGGTGCGATCCGGCGCGCAATTCTCGATGCCGGGCATGATGGACACGGTCCTCAATCTCGGACTCAACGACCGATCCGTCGAGGCCCTCGTCGCGCGCAGCGGCGATCCGCGCTTCGCCTACGACTCCTACGCACGATTCATCGCGATGTACGGACGCATCGTCGTGGGCATCGACGCGGCGCACTTCGACCAGCACCTGCATCGCGCCATGCAAGAGGCCGGCGTTCGCGTGGAGGGCGAACTCAGCGCCGAGGTGAACAAGGTCCTGGCCGCTCGCTATCGCGAAGTGGTGCACCAGCACAGCGGCCGCGAGTTCCCCCAGGAACCGCGCACCCAACTGCGCGAGGCGATCGAGGCGATCTTCACGTCGTGGAACGGAGCGCGCGCCCACGCCTTTCGCGAACGCGAGGGCATCGATCACGACCTGGGCACCGCCGCCAACGTCCAGGCCATGGTCTTCGGCAATCGTGACGAGCGCTCGGGCACCGGCGTCGCCTTCACTCGCAATCCGTCGACCGGCGAACCCGTCGCCTACGGCGACTTCATGATCAACGCCCAGGGCGAGGACGTCGTCGCCGGCACCTCGATCACCCGGCCCCTCAGCGACCTCGATTACCTGTTCGCCGACGTGGCCAACCAGTTGCGCGAGGTCTTCACGCGTCTCGAGACGCACTACCGCGACATGTGCGACATCGAGTTCACGATCGAGCAGGGTCACCTCTGGATGCTCCAGACGCGACCGGGCATGCGCACCGGAGCCGCGGCGTTGCGAATGGCCGTGGACATGGTGAACGACCCGACGTTCGACCTGTCGCGCGCCGAGGCGCTGACGCGGATCACCGGCGACCACCTCGATCAAGTGCTACACCCGACGTTCGCGTCGTCGTCGACCGTCACGCCCCTGACTCGCGGGTTGGCCGCGTCGCCTGGTGCGGCGGTCGGCCGGGCGTACTTCGATGCGCAAGCGGCCGTCGAGGCGTCGCGCCGCGGGGAGGACGTGATCCTGGTGCGCGCCGAGACCTCGCCCGATGACGTCGCGGGCATGCTGGTCTCGCAAGGAGTGCTGACCGCCCGTGGCGGACTGGTCAGCCACGCCGCCGTGGTCGCGCGTGGTTGGGGCAAACCCGCGGTCGTGGGGGTGAGCGACCTGCTGGTGGGCGCGCACGACGCGCGGGTGGGTGAGACCGTCATCAACGAAGGCGACTGGCTCTCCCTCGACGGCACGTCGGGGGTGGTCGTCCTCGGCCCGGTGCCCCTGACGTCGAGTGACGCGCCCGCCCAGCTCGACGTGATCTTGCGTTGGGCCGACGAGGTGCGCGCCGGACACCTCGGGGTGCGCGCCAACGCCGATACCGCCGTCGACGCCCGCGCCGCGCGCGAACGCGGCGCCGAAGGCATCGGCCTGTGCCGCACCGAGCACATGTTCCTCGGACCCGAGCGTCTACCCGTGGTGCGCGCGATGATCCTCGCGAGCACCGACGAGCAGTACCGCGACGCCCTCGAACGACTGCTCGACGTGCAGCGCGCCGACTTCGTCGCCATCCTCGAGGCGATGGACGCCCTACCGGTCACCGTCCGTCTGCTCGACCCACCGCTGCACGAATTCCTGCCCGACCTCGAGGCCCTCCTGGTGAAGGAGGCCCGTGAGGGCTTGGACGATAACGAGTCGCGACTCCTGGCCGCCGCGCGCTACTGGCACGAGCAGAACCCGATGCTCGGGGTGCGCGGGGTTCGTCTGGGCGTCTTGAAACCCGGTCTCTACGCCATGCAGGTGCGCGCACTCCTCGAGGCCGCGCAGTTACGCCTCGCCGCCGGCGGCGACCCGCGCGTGGAGATCATGATCCCCTTGACCATCTCGGCGCCGGAACTGGCGTTGGCGCGCTCCTGGGTGCTCGACGCCAGCGACTTCGTCGCGAGCAACTATCTCACCCCGTTGCACTTCTCGATCGGGACGATGATCGAGACGCCGCGCGCCGCGTTGTTGGCCCACGAGATCGCCGCGCACGCGGACTTCTTCTCCTTCGGCACCAACGACCTCACGCAGATGACTTTCGGCTTCAGCCGCGACGACGTCGAAGGCAAGTTGATGGCGCCCTACCTGGCGCACGGGCTCTTGGAGCACAACCCCTTCGACGTGCTCGACGACCAGGCCGTCGCTGAACTGGTGCGCCTCGCCGTGGACCGGGGACGAAGCACCAATCCGCAACTCAAGATCGGCATCTGCGGTGAGCACGGCGGCGACCCGGCGTCGATCGCCACGCTCTATCAGTGCGGCGTGGACTACGTCAGTTGCTCGCCGTATCGCATCCCGGTGGCGCGACTGGCCGCCGCCCAAGCGGTGCTCGCCGGGCGCGTGACCAACCCCTAGGGTTCGGTCACCTCGTTGATCAGGTACTTCAGCGAGGTGGTCGTCGTGAGATGAAGCTGGCGGGGGAGGGCTCGAACCTCCAACCTACGGATTCAAAGTCCGCCGTTCTGCCAATTGAACTACCCGCCATCTAGGGTGCTAACAATCTTTCTAGATTCTTAGTGAAACACGAAAGACCATTAATACCAACACGTAACACTAGAGCCTGACCGCATTCCAAAGGAAAGCCCGTGACCAACCTACCCACCAACAATCCCTACGTCGCGATTGTTGACGATGATGCGGCGATCCGTACCGCCCTCGGTCGAGCGTTGCGGATGGAGAATTACGACGTCGAACTCTTCGAGAACGGCTCCGACGCGCTACGCGCGGTGCAATTGCGCGCGCCCGACGCCATCGTGTTGGACCTTCAGCTGCCCGACATCGACGGCCTCGAGGTGTGCCGGCGCATTCGCCGTGCCGGCGACGCCACGCCGATCTTGATGTTGACCGCCCGCGACGCGGTCAACGACCGCGTCGAGGGCCTCGACGTGGGCGCCGACGACTACCTGGTCAAGCCCTTCGACCTCGCCGAATTACTGGCGCGCCTTCGCGCACTGCTTCGTCGGCGTCAATCGTCCGACGGCGACGACACCGTCCTACGTTTCGAGGACCTCACCTTGAACCCGGGCACGCGCGAGGTGCGTCGCGGGGACCGCGTCATCGAATTGACCAAGATCGAGTTCGACCTCCTGGAGTTGTTCCTGCAACACCCGCGCCAGGTGCTCACCCGTGACCAGATCCTCGACTTGGTCTGGGGCTACACTTTCGACTCGGGGACGAATTCCCTGGCCGTCTACATCGGCTACCTGCGCCGCAAGCTCGAAGAGGACAACGAGGCTCGTCTGATCCAAACGGTCCGCGGCGTGGGATACGCGCTGCGCACTGCATGACCTTTCGTAGCCGCGTCATCGCCGCGACCGTGATGGCCGCCGCATTGGCCGTGGTCCTGGCGAGTTTGACCTCGTTCTTGTCCACGCGCAATGCCCTCACCCATTCGGTCGATGAGTCCCTGCTGCAGACCGCGCACAGTCCCGATGACAATTTCGCGGGCGGGAACTCCTTCCTGGTCCTGGCCAGCGGCGTGACCCTCCCCAGCGGCGTCTTGCCGGGTTTTGTCGACGCGACCGTCACCAAGTTCGCCAAGGGCAAGCTCACCGGATCGATCTTTCGCACCGTCGAGGTCAACAATCAGAGCATCCGCGAATACGTCGTCGGCCTCCCGGTGGGTTCGCCCGTCTCCGTGGGCAACAGTGAGGGCCGCACGCCGACCACGGCCGCCGACGTCTTCATCGCTCCCTTCTCGGGCCAGATCGCCGAACTGCGCAACCTCGTACGCACCTTGCTCTTCGTCTCGGCGGGCGTCTTGCTCCTCGCCCTCTCCCTGGGCGTCTTGTTGGCGCGCGCGGCGTTGCATCCCCTCGAGGATGTCACCGATGACATCGAGGACATCGCCGAGACCAGCGACATGTCGCGGCGCCTCGACGAAGGCGACGTCGATGAGCTCGGTCGCCTTCGGCGGACCTTCAACCGATTGCTCGGCACGGTCGAGGACTCCCAGATGCTCCAGCGGCAGCTGGTGCTCGACGCCTCGCACGAGCTGCGCACGCCCCTGACTAGCCTACGCACGAACGCACAGGTCCTCTCGCGCGCCCAGCAGCTCGCGCCCGAGGATCTGCACCAGCTCACCAACGACATGGTCGCCCAAGTCGACGAACTTGCCGCCCTGGTCACCGACCTCGCCGAACTGGCCCGCGGTGAGCGCTCCGAAGGGCCGGTCGAGCGCCTGCGCCTCGACGACGTCGTCGAGGAATGCGTCGAGACCGCGCGCACCTACGCGCGTATCAAGAACGTGATTATCGAGTCGGACCTGGAGACCTCCATGGTCGTGGGACGACGAGACCGTCTGGTGCGCGCCATCTCCAACCTGCTCACCAACGCCATCAAGTTCACCCCGGCCGGCAGCGAAATCCGCGTCAGTACCGCGGGGGGCGTCATCACGGTCTCGGACTCGGGTCCGGGTGTCGAACCCGAAGACATCCCGATGATCTTCAACCGCTTCTGGCGCTCGCCCTCCTCGCGCAGCCTGCCGGGCTCGGGTCTGGGACTCTCGATCGTCGACCAAGTGGTCTCCGAACTCGACGGCAAGGTCGACGTCGATCGCGATCCGGTGCTCGGCGGTGCTCGCTTCTCGATCACCCTCGAAACGGTCTGAGCAGTGAGGTCCTTCGCCACGTCCGTTGATATTCGTCGCTGATGACGGCGGCGTTATCAACGACGACGTGACGTTGTTACTTCGGTCACATCTTTCGGGTTTTCTTAGTTTCCACTGCTCGGGTGCTTATGCACGACTGCGAGAATGGAAGACATGACCCCCTCCTCTCGCACCACCCACCAACGCGACCGCCGTTTCGCGCGCGTTCGGATGCTGACGCGATCGATCTTCGTGGGTTCGAGCGTCTTGTCCGTGGGAATGGTCGGCTACCTCTCGAGCGTCACCAAACTGCACACCACGACCCATCCGGTCGCGACCACGACCGCCCCCGCGCCCACGACCACCGTCGCCACGGGAGCGACCGGCGCCACGGGTGCCACGGGTGCGACGGCGACGACGACCACCACGGTCCCCGTGACCACGACGACCACGTGCTACACGACGCCCTCGGGTAACACCGTTTGCAACTAGGACGGTCATGAACTTCTCCATCTGGGGTCTCTCGGGCTCCTTGCACACCGAGCGCGACAACCAGTTGCCCTTCGCCCAGGATCGCCTCCACCACTGGATCGACGC
>Ga0075030_100005786_pt1 | contig 11139 bp, 5 predicted proteins | sample LitLauG_LLR_2012_FD_71393 | JGI IMG/M metagenome (GOLD analysis project Ga0075030, IMG submission 71393) | Freshwater sediment microbial communities from Pennsylvania, USA - Little Laurel Run_MetaG_LLR_2012 | ecosystem: Environmental > Aquatic > Freshwater > Creek > Sediment | place: USA...
TTCATGCCGTCGGCATCGGTCATCTCATGCTTCGCATAGATAAGCTCGCGTTCTTCAAGAGCGGCCCACAGGCGCCGGTTGCCCATGATGACCGCGTCGATCACGCGATATTTGTCGAAGGCAAATTGATCCTGGCTCAGGACTCCGAGCTTCCGCGGGCGGACGACCGTTCCCTTCTGCGGCTCGAGTCCGCCCGTCAGAAGCTTCATAAATGTTGATTTGCCCGCGCCGTTGGGGCCGGTGAGACCGTAGCGCTTCCCCGGAACAAAGCCGGTGGAAACCTCGTCGAACAGAACTTTGGCGCCGTAGCGCATGGACACATTGCTAACTGAAATCATGATGTTTAGAGAACTGCGGGAATCGATCCTATCGGAGGAGGCGCAGCTGCTGTAACAAGAATATCACGGCGAGTGCGGGTGCCCCATCCTAACGTCGCGTTTTTTGCGACGTTAGGGTGGGATTCGCGGCCGGATCAAAGGCTTACCTACAAGGAAAGTCGGCGATTCGTGTTAGCCTTTCTCCACGCTTATGAACGATTTCCGTTCTTCTCCTATCGATCTTCAGGCCATGGCGCGGCAGGTCATGCTCGCCCAGGGCTTCGAGCCGAATTTCCCGCCGGATACCCAGCAACAACTAGTGGCCATCAGGACCCATCCACCACAGTTGGCGCCTTCCGATAAGGTTCGCGACCTGCGCGCGCTGCTTTGGTCTTCGATTGATAACGATACCTCGAAGGATCTCGACCAGATCGAAGTGGCTGAGCGGTTGCCGAACGGCAACGTCAAGGTAATGGTGGGCATCGCCGACGTGGACTCCTTCGTAGAAAAAGACTCTCCTATCGATCAACACGCGGCCCGGGAGACAACCTCGGTCTACACCGGCGTGATCGTTTTCCCGATGTTGCCGAACGAACTTTCGACTGGCGCATCGTCACTGCTCCCAGACGTGGACCGGCCCGCGGTGGTGACCGAATTCGTGGTCGATGCCAGCGGCTCCCTAGCTTCCAGCGATGTATATCGAGCGATCGTTCGTAACCAGGCGCAACTTACTTATAACGCCGTTGGTGCCTGGCTCGAGGGCACCGCGGCAGCTCCAAAGGTGGCTGCGTCTTCGGAAATACAGGCGCAGCTCAAATTGCAGGACGAGGCTGCTCAGGCACTGAGGAAATTGCGCTACGCAAATGGCGCGTTGAACATTGACACCAGCGAAGTGCATCCCGTCGTGCTGAATCAGAAGGTGATCGATGTAGTGAAACAGGAGAAGAACCGCGCCACCGACTTGATCGAGGACTTCATGATCGGCGCCAACGGCGTGGTGGCGCGGCTGCTGGAAAAAGTTTCTTCTTTGCGGCGCATCGTGAAAACTCCGGAGCATTGGGACGGCATCGTCCGATTGGCGGCGGCACAGGGCGTGACGCTGCCGGCACAAGCTGATTCCAAGGCGCTCAACGATTTTCTTCTGAAACGCAAGGCTGCCGACCCGGATCACTTCGCCGACTTGTCGCTGGCGGTCATCAAGCTGATCGGGCCGGGCGAATACGTGTTGGAGCGTCCGGGCGATCCCGAACAGGGACACTTCGGACTGGCCGTGCAGGATTACACGCACTCGACCGCTCCTAACCGACGCTTTGCCGACGTAGTTACGCAACGGCTGATCAAGTCTCTGCTCGACGGAAAACCCGGACCCTATTCCGACGACGAACTTGCAGGCATCGCCGCGAACTGTACGCAGAAAGGCGACGCAGCGCGAAAAGTGGAACGGGAGATGTCAAAGCGGCTGGCCGCCGTCGCGATGGGCCATCGGGTAGGTGAAACCTTCGACGCCATCGTCACCGGAGTCACTCCGAAGGGAACGTTTGTGCGCGTGATGCAGCCGCACATCGAAGGATTGCTGGCACAGGGTGCGCAGGGGCTGCGCGTCGGCGACAAAATTCGGGCCAAACTCACGCGAACTGATGTGCAGCGCGGGTTCATCGATTTTGTTAAGGCGTAATGTGGAGAGCAAGGTGCCCCAGATCCTGCCCTGAGCTTGTCGAAGGTTCGCACCCGCCTTTTCGGAGCTAACCTAGGGGCTGGCTATACTCACGGAGCCAGTTTTCGTCACAAAGATGCCGTACCTACATCACAGACTTTTTATCCGCCCACTGCGCGGCCGGAGAGTCAGCCGCAACCGCGAAGTGCCGGTTCTCCAAGTGGGTGAGATGTGGTTAGCCGTTCTTTTTCTCCAGCGCGGCCCAGCGGGCGTAGAGAGCATCGAGCGCCTGCTGAGCTGCATCCAGCGCGGCTTGCGCGCTTACGAGACGCGGAGCATCCGTAGCGTTGGCAGGATCTTCCAATTCTGAGCGTTTGGCATGTACCAACTGCTCGGCTTCTTCGACTCGCTGTTCGATAGTGGCGTATTCCCGCGCTTCGAGGTAGGAAAGCTTCTTTCTTGTTGGCGCTGGCTGTACAGAACTGATGGGCGCTTGCGTGGTCATCGTCGTTGTCGCGTCTGACTTCGTGCTTTGCGCCTGCCATTGCTCCCATTGGGCGTAGTCGGCGAAAGTGTCGGCTCCGCCTTTTCCGTTCAGTCCGAGGACGATGCTGGAGACACGGTCGAGCATGTAGCGGTCGTGGGTAACGAGCACGATCGAGCCGCGAAAGTCGATCAGGCTTTCCTCCAGAATTTCGAGCGTCGGAATGTCGAGGTCGTTGGTAGGTTCGTCGAGCAGGAGAATATCGGCGGGCTGAAGCATGAGTTGCGCGATCAGGACGCGGGCGCGTTCTCCTCCGGAAAGACGTCCGACTGGTTGACTGAGTTGCTCACCGGTAAAGAGGAACCTTGCGGCCCATCCGGCCACGTGAATTACGCGCTCTCGATAGACGACAGAATCGCCGTCGGGTGCGAGGGCGCGGCGCAGCGTTACGTCGGGATCGAGGGGGCGAGTCTGGTCGAAGTAAACGATGCGCAGCCAATCGGCGCGGCGAATCTCGCCGGCGGTTGGAGACAGGTCTCCCTGCAACAAGCGGAGCAGCGTGGTCTTGCCGCTGCCATTTGGGCCTACGAGGCCTAAGCGCATTCCAGCGGTCAGGATGAAATTGAGGCCTTGGAATAGGGCGCGATCTCCCATCGTGCAGGTGACGTCCTGCAGTTCGATCAGGCGCTTGGTCTTGCGGTCGGTGGCCGAAAAATCGATCTGGGCGGTGGTGCTGCGGGTTCTCTGATTCAGGTCGGCTAGCTCTCCCATGAGTTCACCGGCTTTGCTGATGCGGGCTTTGGATTTGCGGGTACGGGCTTTGGCTCCGCGACGGAGCCACTCGATTTCTCCGTGAACGAGATTCTCCAGCGCTTCCTGGCGCTTGGACTGCGCGTGCAGGAATTCTTCTTTCTTCTCCAGGAAGGTGCTGTAGTTGCCATGGACGCGGAGCGAGCCGTCGGGGTAAATGCAATTGAGCTCCACCATGTCGGTGGTGACGTTCTCCAGAAAGTAGCGGTCGTGACTGACGATGACGCTGGCGAATGCCGCTTGCTCAAGCAGATTTTCGAGCCACGCGATCCCAAGCAGGTCGAGATGGTTGGTGGGCTCGTCGAGCAGGAGGATGTCGGGATGCTGCACCAGGGCTTCGACAATGGCCAGACGCTTCTGCCAGCCTCCAGACAAAGTAGACACATGAGCATCGAGGTCTTCAAAGCCCGCGCGGCCGAGCGTCTCGGCAAAGCGCGCGCCGCGCTCAGTTCCCGAGATACCGCATCGATCGAGAGCGCTTTCGATCACCGAGCGAACCGTCGCTCCCGCTTGGAATCGCGAGTCTTGCTCCACGCAGGCGAGGCGGCTTCGCTTCCTGGACGATACTTCGCCGCTGTCGGGAGCAACTTCGCCCGCCAGAATTCGGAGCAAGGTGGATTTGCCGGATCCGTTCGGGCCGATCAGGCCGATGCGGTCTCGTTCAGAAATAGTGAACGAGACGTTCTGGAAGAGCGGGTTCGCTCCAAAGGCTTTCGTAATTTCCTGCGCGTTGACAATAGGCGGCAATGAGTTGCGGTCTCCGAGGGACGTCGATGTCTTGGTTGAGAGTATCAGTTGCGGAGGGTGCTTCGTCAGGACGAGGCCGTCCGTCAGGAATCTGTGTCATAGCTTACTTTCTGACGCGTATATTCCCGACTCGTCCTCAACACTTCCTTGTCTTGGGCGACAAACTGCCTCAGCGCCCATTCCGCGCATCTTAATTGGCATGCTAACCTCGAACCGGAGACGAACACGACCGTGAAACCGACTACCAGGATTCTGTATTTGATCGCCCTGATCGTGCTGTGCAACTCCCTGCTGCGGGCCGCCGATCGCGGTACTCTGGTTCGCGAGGCTGTTCTCTACCTGTCTCCCGACACTAGTTCCAGCAAGCTCGGCCAGGTGGAACGAGGGCGGGAACTGATTCTCCTGGACAAAAGCTCCAACTGGTTGCACGTTGAAGCTCTGCTCGGCTCTTCGCTGGCTCGCGACCCGGCTTTCGTGTTGGAAGACGAGGACCAGGGCAAAACCATCAGCGGATGGGTGCTCGATAGTGGCATCGTCTGGTCGTCGACACCTAATGGCGACCGCATCCTGTTCGGCGCGGCTGTCGACTCTGAAGATGAAGCCAGCCGACGGCACGGACGGCGCGGAGCGGCTCAGGATGCTTCCCGTCTCTACCGCCGCGTCTACGACCTGTTTCCGAATTCCCCGCTGGCCGGCGAAGGGCTTTACCGCGCCGCCGACATTCGCTGGCAGATCGACAGATCCGACATGCTGTCCCGTCCCTCCGCACGCGAGAGGGATCCCAACCTTCGCGAAGGTATCGACGAGCAGTCCATGAAGCAGGTCATGAAGAAGTTCCCGGACTCGAAGTGGGCCCAACTCGCCGCCTTCCACTTGATCGACAACAAACTCTGCGGCGACTGGCAAGGATCTTCGAAGTGCCCTGATAAGGAAGCCGACATCTACGAAAAGTACGTAAAAGAACACCCCGAATCTCCGGCCGCTCCCGAGGCGCTGTACAACGCCGCTTCGCGCCGCGCGGCCCTGATCGAGATTTATAAGACTGAAGAACAGCCGAAGAAAGCCGAGCAATCGAAGAATTCGGCTATCGCGCTCGCCCAGCAGTTGATCTCGAAGTATCCGCAAAGCGACTGGTCGACGCGGGGACAGACGCTGCTTTTCCTGGTGCAACAAGGCGTTCCGACGTACGGAAACGCGATTCAGTGAGGTGTGTTTCGGGATTGCAGCCATGGACCCCGTCCCCAAGCGTGCGATGTGCGTCGCGGTCGCCCTCGGGGGTCTGAAGCCCCTGTCGAATCTGCGGAACCTATGGCGCGGCCGAGCAGTTTTGCGATTAAACTCAGTTTTCTATGCTCAGCCCCTAAAAGGGGCCTCTGAATTCGAGCCACTTACGGCATCGCCAAAGCGATGCCCTGATACGAACCTGATTTTTCTGGTAGGCGTCCTGACGGTTGGGCAATCGGAGGCGAAGAGAAGTAGCATTAGGCGGAGAGGTTTCATGACGCAGGAAGAGATCCGGCTATCGGAATCCGGAGCGCGCAAGAAGCACTGGAAACGCTGGGGGCCCTATCTCAGTGAGCGGGCGTGGGGCACGGTGCGGGAGGACTACAGCGCATCCGGGAATGCGTGGGAATATCTGTCTCATGACCAGGCTCGTTCCCACGCCTACCGCTGGAACGAAGACGGGCTGGCCGGCATCTGCGACCGCAGGCAGACGATCTGTTTCGCGCTGGCGCTATGGAACGAGCGCGATCCTATCCTGAAAGAGCGAGCTTTTGGCTTGACGGGGAACGAGGGGAATCACGGCGAGGATGGGAAGGAATACTACTTCTACCTCGACTCGACGCCTACGCACTCTTACATGAAATACCTCTACAAGTATCCGCAGGCGGAATTCCCCTATGCGCAACTGGTGGAAGAAAACCGGCGGCGTGGTAAGAACCAGCCGGAGTTCGAACTGATCGACACCGGGGTATTCAACGACGATCGTTATTTTGACGTGTTCGTGGAGTACGCCAAGGCCGACACCGAAGACATTCTGATCAAGATCACGGTCGCCAACCGTGGGCCACAAGCGGCCAATCTCCGGGTGCTGCCGACGGTCTGGTTCCGCAACACCTGGTCGTGGGGGGACTCACGCCGACGCCCCGAGTTGCATCAGGCGGGTCCAGCGCCCAATCCGGTAATCGAACTGAATCACCATCAGCCGGGTAACCGCTGGCTGCATTGTGAAGGCTCGCCCGAATTGCTGTTCACGGAAAACGAGACCAACGCGCAACGCTTGTTTGGATCCAAAAGCCGTGCGACCTATGTTAAGGACGGCATTAACGACTACATCGTGCAGGGCGCGCATGACGCGGTGAATCCCGAACCCACCGGCACCAAGGCAGCGGCCCACTACAAATTCACGGTTGGCTCGGGCGAGACAGTGGTTATCCGCTTGCGCCTGGCTGATTCGAATTTCAAAGGCGAGAACGCTTTTGCCAACTTCGATAAGATCTTCGCTCTGCGCCTGCGCGAAGCGGACGAGTTCTATGCCACGGTGATTCCGCAAGACCTCTCGGCGGATGCGCAAAACGTCATGCGCCAGAGCTTTGCCGGGATGTTGTGGTCCAAACAGTTTTATTACTACGTAATCAAAGAGTGGCTGGAAGGCGACCCGGGCAGCCCGCCTCCGCCTCGGGAGCGCCGCCAGGGGCGCAACCACGAGTGGACTCACCTGTATAACGCGGACGTGATCTCGATGCCCGACAAGTGGGAATACCCGTGGTATGCGGCCTGGGATCTGGCGTTTCACTGCATTCCGCTGGCGCTGGTCGATTCGGACTTCGCCAAAGAGCAGCTCACCTTGATGCTGCGCGAATGGTACATGCACCCCAATGGACAGATTCCGGCCTATGAATGGGGGTTTGGCGAGGTCAATCCTCCGGTGCATGCCTGGGCGGCGTGGCGGGTGTACAAAATCGACAAGAAGCGCAAGGGCAAGGGCGATCGCGACTTCCTGAGGCGCATCTTCCACAAGCTGATGTTGAATTTCACCTGGTGGGTGAACCGCAAGGACCAGGACGGGATGAACATTTTTCAGGGCGGCTTCCTCGGTCTTGACAACATCGGCGTGTTCGATCGCAGCGCGCCGCTGCCGACCGGCGGATACATCGAGCAATCCGACGGAACCAGTTGGATGGCCATGTACACGCTGAACCTGTTGGCCATTGCGCTGGAGCTGGCGGCGGAGGAGCCCTGCTACGAGGATGTGGCCAGCAAGTTCTGGGAGCACTTTATCTATATCGCGAATGCCATGAGCCACCGCGGCGACGACAGCATGGGGCTCTGGAATGAAGAAGACGGTTTCTTCTACGACGTGCTCAAGCTGCCCAACGGGGTGCAGTTCCCGATGAAGATCCGGTCCATGGTGGGATTGATTCCGCTATTTGCGGTGGAGACGCTGGAACCGGATGTTCTCGACAAGCTACCCGATTTCAAGCGGCGGCTGGAATGGTTTATCGACAACCGTCCCGATCTGACCGCAAACTTGGCCTGCATGCGCAGTGAGGGAATGGGCGAGCGCAGGTTGTTATCGATCGCCGACCCGGAGAAGCTGCGCAGTATTCTGAAGTTTATGTTGGACGAGCGCGAATTTCTTTCACCGTACGGCATTCGCGCGCTGTCACAATTCCACCGCGACCACCCCTACAAACTTTCGGTACAGGGGATGGAGCACCGCGTCGACTATGAGCCGGGTGAGTCTTCGACCGGGCTGTTCGGCGGCAACTCCAACTGGCGCGGACCCATCTGGTTCCCAGTGAACTACCTGCTGGTCGAATCGCTGCAGAAGTTCCATCACTATCTCGGCGACGATTTCAAGGTTGAGTCTCCGACTGGTTCGGGAAAGCTGATGACTCTTTGGGAGGTGGCGGGGGAACTGTCCCGCCGCATGACCAGCATATTTCTGCGGGACGGATCAGGGCGGCGGCCTGCGTTTGGGAATCTCGAGAAGTTCCAGAGCGATCCACACTGGCGCGACCTGGTCCTGTTCCACGAGTACTTTCACGGTGACTCTGGAGCCGGAATTGGAGCCAGCCACCAGACCGGATGGACCGGGGTGGTGACGAAGTTAATGCAGCAGAGCGGAGAGTCGCGCGAACGCAGGCGCGACGAATCGGAGGTGGCGGACATGGCGATGGACTGAATCTTGTATTTGGCGTCCCCGGCGGGATTTGAACCCGCGTTACCGCCGTGAAAGGGCGATGTCCTAGGCCAGGCTAGACGACGGGGACGTTTCTGGATGAGATGGTAGATTGTCGCCGAAGTTCATAGTAACAGGGCACTTTTCTTGCGTCAAAAGCAGGTGCGCTCACTGAGTGGATACCCTTTCAAACTTGATCATCGAACCGGCCCGGCTTCGATTTAGAATGCGTCTAGAATACATCTATGGCCGATTCCCTTTATTTGAGCCTGTGGTTTCCCAGCTTCGATGAGCCTGAGATTCTGGCGCGCACGGCCAGCGTGCTGCGGCAAATTCCGTTTTCAGCGGCGCGGGATGGGGTGACGTACTCGGCGATCCAACCGGTTTCGTGGAGTGAGCCGACTATTCTGGAGCGTCGCTACCGTCCTGGGGTTGCGCCGGAAGAAGCGGTGGCGGCAGTCGCGGAATTTCTCCACGACGATTACGCCTATATTTTCGAAGCTTATTGGGATTTGTGGACTCCTCCGGAGGGCGCGGAGAAATGGGTGCTGGAGCCGTCTTTGGTGCGTCTGACCGCGCACGGGATGGAATTTGAAGAGCGTGCGGCGGAAGAGGCTGGGCACATTCAGATTGATTTCGGTTTGGATGCGTCGTTTTTGCACGAAGAAGTGGAGTTGACGGGCGAAGCCGAACGCAACATTCGCAGCAACGTCCACAAACTGGTGGAGTTTACCGCTCGGGTCGAGAAGAATGCGGGGGCGACTGGGCGGCTTCTGTGGTCGGAGTCGGAGGAGAATCTGGCGCAGAAGCTGATTAACCGGCTGCAGCGCGTCAACTGATCAACGCTGAGGTCGCAGAGGTCACGCTGAGGTTGCTGTCAAAATTTGTTTACCAGCCTCGTAATGCCGTCTTTCAACCTGTCCGTGAAAATTTATCAGCAGACCCAGCCTTTTTTCTCCTAGCCTTAGGTATGACAGAAGCTGAGCTTTGTGAACTGGTAGAACGGTTTCGATTGCCTTCAGTTCGACCACGACTTCATTTTCGACCAGAAGATCCAGGCGGTATCCGAGGTCAACTCGCACCCCCTCGTAGCTCACGGGCAAGGGGAATTGCGTTTCTACGCGCAGCCCCCGTTTCCGCAGTTCGTGAGCGAAGCATACCTCGTACGCTCCTTCGAGAGACCCGGCCCAAGAACGGTATGAACTCGCATGGCCGCGTCTATAATTTGACCGCTGATGGCGTTGAGCTGCTCTCTGCTCTTCTCAGCGTCCTCTGCGAGTCCCTGCGGCCTCTGCGTTAATCACTTGGTCCGTCCGGCATCGATTTGCAGCTTTTCGCTGGCTGCGGCCTGGGCCGCCGCCAATCGCGCGGTGAGTACGCGGAACGGTGAACACGACACATAGTTGAGTCCGGTCTGGTAGCAGAACTCGACGGACGATGGTTCGCCGCCGTGCTCGCCGCAGATTCCAACTTTCAGGTTGGGACGCGTCTTGCGTCCTCGTTCGGTCGCCATCTTCACCAACTGGCCTACGCCTTCGCGATCGAGAACGGCAAAGGGATCCTGCTTGATGATTCCATCCGCTAGATAGGTGGGCAGTATTTTGTTGACGTCGTCGCGCGAGAAGCCCCAGGTGGTTTGCGTTAGATCGTTGGTACCGAACGAGAAGAACTGGGCTTCCTTGGCGATCTCATCGGCCACCAGCGCGGCGCGCGGCAGTTCGATCATGGTGCCGACGAGGTACTCGACGGTGCGTCCTTTTTCTTTGAAGACTTCTTTTGCCACGCGGTTCACGATCGCTGCCTGGTTTGCCATTTCATTGAGCGTGGCGGTCAGCGGGATCATCACTTCCGGAAAAACCTTGATGCCGTCCTTGGCGACCGCTACAGCGGCCTCAAAAATCGCGCGCGCCTGCATCTCGGTTATTTCTGGATAGGTGATGCCCAGGCGGCATCCGCGATGTCCGAGCATGGGATTCACTTCATGTAACTGTTCGACGCGACTCAGGAGCCCTGGTAAAGCCTTCTTCAAGTCGCCAGCCGCTTTGACTCCATAGTCCTTATATCTGTCTACGAGCAACTTTTTCTGCTTCGCGTCTGCGTACGGAAGAGTTGCAATATTCACCATCAGCTCTTCTCTGGACGGCAGGAATTCGTGCAACGGGGGATCAAGCGTGCGGATGGTGACTGGGAAGCCGTCCATCGCGCGGAAGACTCCGTCGAAATCCTTGCGCTGCATCGGCAGTAGTTTCTTCAGCGCGGCGCGGCGGTCTTTTTCGTTGTCAGCTAGAATCATAGCGCGCATGTGCGGGATTTTCTGCTCACCGAAGAACATGTGTTCGGTGCGGCAGAGGCCGATGCCTTCGGCGCCAAATGCGCGGGCTTGAATGGCGTCGCGGGGGATGTCTGCATTGGCACGTACTTTTATCGTGCGGTACGGGTCAGCCCAGTTCATGAACTTCTGCAATTCGGGATCGTCAGGCGAGGGGTCGAGCGTGTTCAGTTTGCCCTTGATGACGCGGCCCGTAGTGCCGTCGAGCGAGATCCAGTCGCCCGCTCTAAAGGTCTGGCCTTTGACGCGCATCTCGCGCGCTTTTTCGTCAACGTCAACATCGCCCGCGCCCGCAACGCAGCATTTGCCCATACCGCGCGTGACTACCGCGGCGTGGCTGGTCATGCCGCCGCGCGAGGTCAGAATGCCCTTGGCTACTTCCATGCCGTGGATATCTTCGGGTGTAGTTTCGGCGCGCACCAGAATGACGGGAACATTTTTTTCGTGTCCGGCTTTTTCTACGGCTTCGTCGGCGCTAAAAACAATCTGCCCTACCGCTGCGCCTGGGGACGCCGGCAGGCCCTTCGCCAGCACTTCGACCTTGCTTCCCTTTTCGTCGAGACGTGGGACCAGGAAGTCATACAACTGATTGGGATCGACGCGGAAGATGGC
>Ga0075030_100005788_pt1 | contig 11137 bp, 5 predicted proteins | sample LitLauG_LLR_2012_FD_71393 | JGI IMG/M metagenome (GOLD analysis project Ga0075030, IMG submission 71393) | Freshwater sediment microbial communities from Pennsylvania, USA - Little Laurel Run_MetaG_LLR_2012 | ecosystem: Environmental > Aquatic > Freshwater > Creek > Sediment | place: USA...
GGCCAGGGGTCAGTGGTGGGCCGGGGGCTGGCGACTTGCCCAAGGTTACGAGCCTCACGGGCCAACCAGTGGAGACCGGCTCGATGCAGGGCAAGGTGGTGATCGTGAATTTCTGGGCCACCTGGTGCGTGCCGTGTATCAGCGAGATTCCAAGCTTTAACAAGCTGCACAGGGAACTCGCAGACAAGGGTCTGGTGGTGCTGGGCGTTTCTTTGGAAGACGACGCCCAACAGCGCGTGCCGCCGTTTCTGAAGAAACACCCGATGGAGTATACCGTCGCGCTGGGTTCCGACGCGGTGGCCAAGCAGTATGACGTCGGCGACCTGCTGCCGGTCACGCTGATCTTCGACCGCTCCGGCAAACAGGTGAAGCGTTTCGAAGGCCTAACTTCAGAAGCGGACCTCCGGACTGCCGTCCAGCAGGCTCTGTAACGGCGTCCGCCCTACTGCTTATCTTTCGCCTCCCCGCCGAACTTGATGGTCGATTCGCCGGTGTACTTGTGGTAGTTGCGAAAATCGATTACGTTGCGCGAGCAGAAATCGGTGCCGCGCTGACAGCTCAGCGACTCGGAATGGACCGGCAGCAGGTACTGCTGGGCGTCGCCCAAGCGGATGTACTGGTAATCCACGGCCGATTCCACGTGGTCGATCGGAAAGTCCTTGGGCAGAGATGTTGCCTGCATCTCGATGCGCAACACCCGCGCCGTTGCCGGGTCGATCCACACCGAACCAGTATAGGCCGGCTGGTAGCTCTGGGTTTCGGCGTGGATGCTCCAGTTGGAGCGCTCGCGGGCTACCTCGAAATCGTACATCTTGGCCATGATCCCGCCGGCGCGGGAATCGCGGCGGAGGTGAAAGTCGGCCGCTGTGTAGGGAGCAAAGAGGTTGAGCAGGACGGTGCCGAATTCGCCGGTGGACCAGGATCCTCCCGTCTCCTCGATTTTGGACTTGACCACCCTGCCGTTGATCTTGATGTTACGGTAGTCTTCGCGGCCGTTCTCGTAGACCACGTCGGTAGAGACCACGTCGATCGGCCGCCAGTCGGGCTTGTGGGTCTCGCTCTGGAATCGCGACATCATTTCCTGGCAAACGTAGGCGGGCAGGGTTTGGGTGAATTCCATGGCGGCGTCGGCCGCGCGGCGAATCAGCGGCTCGTCGGGCCGCTGCACCATCCGTACCGAGTCCTCGTCGCCATCACCCCGGGAGATGGTTTGGCGGCGTTCCAGCCTCTCGGCAGTAGCTTCGGAGAGGGGCGGCAGTGCGGGCGGCGGATTGTTCCCGGCCACCTGCACCGGTGGATCGGAGGCGTGCTCGCGGGCCGTATCGGCCGGCCGTCCGCGCTGCAGTCGCGGCGGACCGGGGTCGTCCGGGTCGCGAGGTACGGGCGCCGCCGCTGGCGCCGGCGAGACCCTCTCGTTCGATTGGCCTGCCGGGGCGGGGGCGGCGGCCTGCTTAGGAGCGTCCTTAGGAGCGTCCTTCCAGGTATCCACGGCGCCGCTCTGGTCGTCGCCGCTCCTGGCCGTCTGGGCACTCGCAGCCTTCTCCCAATAAACGTTCACGGCGGTCATACCGGTCTGATCTTCCTGAGCCTCCACCGAGATCTGGTCGCCTGCCGAGAATTGGGGCGTCTTCACTTCGTCGCCGGCCTTGAAGAACTTGGTCTTGTCAGTGCGCTTGAAGTCGAGCACGCGGTGGTCGCCCAGTTCCAACGAGAGCGACTTGGCGTCCATCTGTTTCAACTGGCCGCGGAAGTTGGGGAGCGGCTGGTTGGGGTCGGTTTTGGGCTTGCCCTTGCTGGTGCGTCCGGGAATCGGGATGCCGGTCCCGGCGCCAGGGTAGCGACCGGGATATCCGCCAGGATATCCGCCGGGATAGCCTCCCGGATAGCCGCCGCCAGGGGGATAGATCTGCCCCTCAGCGGCCGCAAACACCACGAGCAACAGAATTCCTGGTTTCACGATATTGGTTGAGATGCCGCCCACGCCGATAAGGTTACCTGATTTTAATGTCACGGCCTTCCCTCCAATGCCATGGTACGCGTATCCTCGGTAAAATTAAAGCATGGGGATGCTTTGAGTCCGCGTAGCTTGCTGGTCATCGATGGCGATCCGGCAGTCCATGAGCGGATGGCCGGCTTGCTCCGGTTCGCTGGCCGCACGATTCAGGGCGCCTTTAACCAACGGGACGCGGTCGAGCGGCTCCGCTCTGCCAAGTTCGACGTGGTACTGGCCGGCCAGGGAAACAACGGCTTCGACGGCCTGAACTTTCTACGGCAGATGCGCCTGCTGCAGCCGCAGGCCAAAGTGATCGTCACCGGGGACGCCGACCCTTTGCGGATCGTACGCGCCATGCGCGAGCGGGCCTACGCTTACTTTCACGCGCCGATTGCGGAGGCGCAACTTTCGGAGACGGTGCAGCAAGCGCTCGAATCCAAACTCTGGAAGGACGACATCAAGGTGATTTCAGCCCGCCCGGAGTGGATCACCCTGGATGTCCGGTGCAAGTTGGAGGCGGCGGAGCGCACCGTTCATTTTCTGCGTGAGATTCTGACCGGCATGCCCGCCAAGATCCGCGAAGACGTGGGGGCGGGACTGCGCGAACTGCTGATGAACTCCGTGGAGCACGGCTGCCAATCGAACCCCAGAAAGCGTGCGCGAGTGTCGATGTTGCGCACGCCGCGTTCCATCATCCTTCACATCCACGACCCGGGCCCTGGCTTCTCGCTCGACCTTCTGCCACATGCAGCGATTTCGAATCCCGAAGACTCCCCGATCCGGCACGTCGAGGTACGCGCCGAGGAGGGCAAGCGCGCCGGCGGATTCGGCATCCTGATGACCCGCAACCTGGTGGACGAACTGCTCTACAACGAACGCGGCAACGCCGTACTCTTCGTAAAGTACCTGTAGGGCGAACCCCTGGCCCGCACATCTCGGGACAAACTGCCGGCGAGCACGTCCATTCACATCCGGCGGAGTTGTGCCTGGTCGAGGCGGCGGCCACCCCCCATGGTGTTGCCGGGAACCTCGTCACCTCCGGTGCGTCCAGCTTTTGCGAGGTGTATGATGCGAGACGTGTTCGCCAATGTTCGCTATACCATGCGGCAGTTCCGGTTGTCGCCGGTTTTTACCGGCGCGGCCCTTCTGACCCTGGCCTTAGGAATCGGCGGGACTACCGCGATCTTCACCTTGATCGACGAGGTGATGCTCCGATCCTTGCCGGTCACCGATCCCGGGCAGCTCTACCGCGTCGGCGAAGGCGACCAATGCTGCGTAGAGGGCGGTCCGCAGGACCGATGGGGAATGTTCTCGTTCCCACTGTACCAGCGCCTGAAGTCGGAAGCGCCCGAATTTGAGGAAGCCACGGCTTTTCAGGCCGGCCGCGGCCGTTTGAGTGTCCGGCGTCAGGGTGTCGAAGCGGCCGCCAGACCCTTGCGATCGGAGTATGTCACAGGGAATTACTTCACGACGCTCGGTGTACGCGCCTTTGGGGGGCGCGTGTTTAGCCCCGAGGACGACCAGCCGGCGGCCCCACCCGTGGCAGTGCTCAGCCATCGCACCTGGCAGCTCACCTACGGCGGCGATGCCTCGGTGGTAGGCTCCAGTTTCATGGTCGAGGGCCATCCCTTCACCGTGATCGGAATCGCGCCCGCGGGTTTCTTCGGCGAGACGCTGCGCAGCGATCCTCCCGATCTCTGGGTCCCGCTCCACCAGGAGCCGTTGATCAACCAAGGCGGATCGCTGCTGAATCAGTCGGTCGCCGCCTGGCTGCGCATGGTCGGCCGGGTGCGGCCAGGCGCTTCCACCGCCGCCATGAGCCCGCGTCTTACGGGCGTACTGAGGCAGTGGATGCAGTACGATTCCGGATACCCATCCAACTGGATGCCCGACGTGATCCGGATGCTACCCAAACAGGCGATCAACGTCGTTCCCGCGGGAGCTGGTGTAGCTGAGATGAAGGAAGAGTACGGACGCAGCCTGAAGATCCTTCTTGGTGTTTGCGCTTTGGTGCTTCTCATCGCGTGCGCGAATGTGGCAAACCTGCTGCTGGCTCGTTCGGTGGCGCGCCGCTCACTAACGGCCCTGCGCCTGGCCCTTGGCGCCACGCGCCGGCAGATCGTGATGCAGGCTCTCACGGAGAGCGTCCTGCTCGCCATGGGCGGCGGCATTGCCGGGCTTGCGGTTGCCGGCGCAGCCGCGCAGTTGCTGCTTGCGCTGGCTTTTCACAGCGCGCATTTTCTGCCCGTCCGCACCGCGCCTTCGCCCCTGGTGCTGGGCTTCGCGTTTGGGTTGGCTCTGTTGACCGGAATCATCTTCGGCGCTGCCCCGGCGTGGCTGGCTACCCGCACGGATCCGGCGGACGCGTTGAAGGGGTCGGGACGGGGCGCCAGCGACCGTTCGTCGTTCGCCAGCAAGTCGCTGGTAATCGTTCAGGCCACCTTGTCCGTGGTCCTGGTGGCCGGCGCGACCATGCTGGGCCGCAGCCTCAACAAACTCGAGCGCCAGGATTTCGGATACCAGGTTCAAGGGCGCGTTCTGGTTGAGCTGCACAATCCGCCGGCCACGTACACCCAACCCAAACTGGCCGCGCTCTATCGCGGTTTGGAAGAACGCCTCAATCGTCTGCCGGGAGTGCAGGGGTCCGGGCTGGCCCTATACAACCCGCTCACTGACAACTGGGGCGAGCTGATCTACGTGTCCGGCCACCCGGCGCCCAAAATGAGTGAGGAAGCCGGTTCGTCGTGGGACCGCGTAAGTGCCGATTACCTCCAGAATTTCGGCATACCGATCCTGCGCGGACGCGGCTTCACGCACGCCGACAACGAAACCACAGCCCCCGTGGCGATCGTCAACCAGGCGTTCGTGAAGCGCTTCTTCAAAAGCGATGAGAACCCCATCGATCAGCACTTCGGCCTCGATCTTCCGGAGAATTCCGGGACATTCCGCATCGTTGGGGTTGCGCGAGATGCCAAATTCGCCGGCTGGGGATTGAGCCGGCCGGCGCGTCCCATGTTCTTCGTGCCGCTGGCTCAGAGCGTCGCCTACAAACAGGAGTTGATGCAGCAAATCGAATTACGCTCGCATTTCATTGGCGGAATCATGCTGGTCACCAGGATGCCGCCGGGCGCTCTCGAGCCGATGCTCACCAAGGCGCTGGCGGAAATCGATCCCGACCTGACGATTACGAGTGTCCGGACGATGCAGGATCAGGTCTCCCTCTCGTTCGACCAGGAACGTGCCGTGGCCAGTCTGGCTGGACTGTTCGGAAGCGTGGCCCTGCTGATGGCGGCGGTAGGCCTGTACGGTGTCACGGCGTATGCCGTGGCGCAGCGAACCAACGAAATCGGGATTCGCATGGCGTTGGGCGCGGACCGCGCGACGGTGGTGCGGCTCGTCATGCGCGGCGCGTTCAGTCGCGTATTGATTGGGCTGCTGTTGGGTATCCCGCTGGCGATTGGAGCCGGACGCCTGATCTCGGCGGAGTTGTACGGCGTTTCTAATTGGGATCCAGCCGCGCTCTCTCTCGCCGCTGGCGCGCTCGCGATCTGCGCACTTTTTGCAGTTGTCCTTCCAGCGGGTCGCGCCGCGTCAATTTCGCCGATGAATGCCTTGAGGGCGGAATAGCGCCCGGGCCGGTTTCGGCCCCATTCGGTCCGCCGCCACATGGGAAGATAAGGGTTCGAGCACCCATGTCTCAACCCAAATCACTTCCGGGTCCCGTGCTCACTCAAATCTCCAAGCGGTTGAATATTACCCTTAAGGGCCTGCTGGCCGTCATCGGATTGCTCGATGAAGGAGCCACCGTGCCCTTTATCGCCCGCTACCGCAAGGAGGCGACTCTCAACCTGGACGAGACCCGGATCCGCGAGATTCAGGAAAAACTGGAGTACTTCCGCGAACTGGAAGACCGCCGCGAAACCGTGCTCGAAACCATCGCCGGCCAGGGCAAGCTCACTCCGGAGCTGAAAGCGCGCATCGAAGCTGCGATTGAGAAGACAGAACTCGAAGATCTCTACCTGCCCTACAAACCCAAGCGGCGGACCAAAGCCTCCGTGGCCCGCGAGAAAGGGCTGGAGCCGCTGGCCCAGTTTCTCTGGGATCAGACCGGCGAACGGCCGCTGGCCGCATTCGCCGCCACCTTCGTCAACCGGGAAAAGGGAGTGGCTTCGACGGCCGAGGCTCTCGAGGGCGCCCGCCATATCGTCGCCGAGTGGATCAGCGAAAATGCCGAATTCCGCAAGACCGTGCGCGGCATGATGATGGCCGAAGGCCGCGTGGTCAGCAGGACGATCGAGGGCGCGTCCGACCCGGAAGCCAAATATCAGATGTACGCGCAGTACGCGGAACCGGCCGCCAAGATCCCCTCGCACCGCATGCTGGCCATCCGCCGCGGGGCCAAGGAAGGCGTGCTGAACTTCGAGATCGAGTTGCCGCCGACCCAGCCGCTCGGTTGGCTCCGGACCCGCGTGGTGCGCTCAGCCGGCGACTGTGTGCCGCACCTCGAGCAGGCCATCGAAGACTCTTATGACCGGTTGCTGAACCCGTCCCTCCAGACCGAAGTGCGGCTGGAGTTGAAAGACCGCTCCGACGAAGAGGCCATCAAGGTTTTCCGCGAAAATCTGGGGAACCTGCTGCTTTCGCCGCCCGCGGGCATGATGACGGTGCTCGCCATCGATCCCGGAATCCGCACCGGCTGCAAGATCGCGGTGGTGGACGATACAGGCAAATATCTGGAAAGCGCGGTCATGTACCCGTTCCAGCCGAGGAACGACGAAGCCGGATCGAAGAAGACGCTGGCGTCGCTGGTCGCGCGTCACCACGTGCAGGCCGTCGCCATTGGCAACGGGACAGCATCGCGCGAAACCGCGGCGTTGGTGCAGAACTTCCTGCGCGAGGCCAACCTCGCGAAAATTTTCAGCGTCGTGGTGAGCGAGTCGGGCGCCTCCGTCTATTCGGCATCCGAAATGGCGCGGCAGGAGTTCCCCGATCTGGACCTGACCGTCCGCGGCGCCATCTCCATCGCGCGCCGACTGCAGGACCCGCTGGCCGAACTGGTGAAGGTGGATCCGAAATCCATCGGGGTGGGCCAATATCAGCACGACGTGGACCAGCGGCGCCTCAAGCAGAGCCTCGCAGCCACCGTGGAATCCTGCGTGAACCGCGTAGGGGTGGACCTGAACACGGCCTCCTGGGCGCTGCTGCGCTACGTGGCGGGCATCACCGAGCGGACCGCGCTCAAGATCATGGAGTACCGCAACGAGCATGGCAGATTCCGCTCGCGGCTGGAACTGATGGCTGTGCCCGGTTTCGGCCCCAGGACCTTCGAGCAGGCGGCCGGATTCCTGCGCATCCGCGGAGGCGAAAATCCGCTGGACATGACGGCCGTACACCCGGAATCGTACCCGGTGGTGGAGAGAATCGCCGCCTCGCTGGGCGCCACCGCCAGCGATCTGATTGCCAAACCCGCGCTGATCGAGAAGGTGACCCTCGAGGGCTTCCGAACGGAATCGGTGGGCATGTACACGCTGGCCGATATCCGCGAGGAACTGCGCAAACCCGGCCGCGATCCCCGCGAAACGTTCGTGGCCCCCCAGTGGCGCGACGACATCAAGGAGATCGCCGACCTGAAGGCCGGCATGGTATTGGAGGGCGTGGTCACCAACGTCACGCGCTTCGGCGCGTTCGTGGATGTGGGGGTGCATCAGGACGGCCTGGTTCACATCAGTGAGCTGTCCCACCGCTTCGTGAAGGACGCCAGCGAGGTGGTAAGGGCGGGCCAGATCGTCAAAGTGCAAGTGCTGACGGCCGATCCAAATGCCAAACGCATCGGGCTCTCGATGAAAGCGCTCGAGGCGCCGGCGGCCCGACGCGAACCGAGGCCGCGGGCCGCGCCGAAGGGCTGTAGGGTGTCAGAATAGCTGACAACCGTCCGGCTGATTCTAAACGGCAATCCAAACGCGCTTGCCAGAATTGTCGGTAATTTGTGCCACGATTCCTGTCATAATCCTACCTTCGTGTCACAGTTGTTGGCACAATCCTACACTGGCCGGGAAACGGAAAGAGCGGCGGCCCTACTCCAGTCGTCCTATCCGTTAATTCGGTTACCGGGGTGGGAAGCTGCGGCCGTTCCGTCGGCGAACGGGGCCAGGACGCCTGGGTTCTGTCCGGATCGCGTGATACGGGCGCTTTCCAGAAACTTTGGTCTACCCTTGGCGACAACACAGGAGTGGAGCGCGGCGCTCCACTCGGCTCTCGCTAAGCTAAGCTCGTCTGCGTTGGCGGCCGAAACGACCGGCACGACTGGGTGCGGGCGGAACTGCTTGGGAGCGGTGTGGCCGCGGCTGAGTGGGGGTTGGCGTTTCGGGACCGGCTCGGGCCGCGGTCGAAACCGCGATGAGTTATTCGTAGCGTAGTGCGGTCATTGGATCGACTTGCAGGGTGCGGCGAGCGGGAATGTAGCACGCGAGCAGGGCGACAAGGGCGAGGACAAGGGCGACCATGGCGAACGTGGCGGGATCTCCGGGGCTCACGGAGAACAAAAGCCTTTCCAGATAGCGTGTGAGAACGAATGCAGCGAGCATGCCAATGATCAGACCGGTCGAGGCGATGCGCGCGCCCTGGAGCAGGATCATCTTCATGACATCTTCGTGGCCGGCGCCAAGCGCCATGCGGATGCCGATCTCCTGCGTCCGCTGCGCCACCGAATACGAGACGACGCCGTAGACTCCGATACCGGCGAGCACGAGCGCGAGAGCGCTGAAAAGGCCGAGCAGGATGAGTGTGACGCGGCGGCTGCCGACCGACTTCTGCACGAGCTGATCCATGGTGCTGACGGAAGAGATGGGCTGGTTGCGATCGATGGAGGTCAAAACGCTGCGAATCGATGAGGTGAGCGAGGCGGGCCCGATACGCGATTTGACGATCAGGTCCATTTCATCGGGAGCACCTTGCGCAAGGGGCCGGTAGATTTCGAGGCGGGAAGGATTCGCGAGGCCGTACATGCGGGTATCGTCGACGACTCCGACGATGCTGATCCACACCGGCTTTCTCGCCGGATCGGGCCTGCCGGCGATGAATCGCTTGCCGACCGGGTCTTGTCCGGGGAAGAGGTCGCGCGCGAGACGAGCGTTGATTAAGGCTACCTTCGGAGCGGTTTCGGAATCGGATTCGCTGAAGTCCCGGCCACCGAGCAGCCCGACTCCCAGTGTACGCAGATAGCCCGGACTCACAACGTGCTCATCGGGGTGCGGGAAACTGCCGGGAGCGGGCAGCGACATGCCTTCGACAGTGATGTCGCCGCGGCCGTGGCTGTCGGTGAGCGGAATATGGGTCCCCAGCGCGGCGCTCTCCACTCCGGGCAATGCGCGGACTCGGTCCAGCAACTGGCGCCAGAACGCCCCAATCGCCGCATCGTTCGGATACTGCGCAGGGGTAAGGCCCATGTTCAGGCGAAGCACATGATCGGGTCGGAAGCCGGGGTTGACGGCGACGAGGCGGTAGACGCTCTTCAGCATCAGTCCGGCGCCTGCGAGAAGGATCACGGACAGAGCGAGTTCCGCGACGACGAGCATGGTTCGCCAGCGATTCTGACGGACTCCCCCCGTGCTGGATTTGCCGCTCTCCTTGAGGCGCGAATAGACGCCTGCGCGCACGGACTGCATGGCGGGAGCGAGCCCGAAGGCGACTGCGGAGAGAGCGGCCGCTCCGAGGGCGAACAGCAACGCCCCGCCGTTCAGGTTCGCCCCATTGCCGGACATCGCGGCCGCGGGGATCAGGCTGCTCATGGTCTGCATTCCGGCAAAGGCCAGGCCGAGGCCGAGTACGCCGCCAAATCCCGCTACGACAAGACTCTCGGCGAGCATCTGTTGGATGATCCGCCCGCCGGTGGCGCCGACCGCGACCCGTAGCGCGATTTCGCGAGTGCGGCCGGCGGCGCGCATCAGGAACAGATTTGCGACATTGGCGCACGCAATGAGCAACACGAATATGACGGCGGCGAAGAGCACCAGGATGGCCGGCCGGATATCGCCCACGAAGAGTTCGCGGATAGGCTGAAGGGCGATGCCGAATTGATTGTTATCTTCCGGATATGCGGTAGCAAGCCGCGCTGCGATGGCTTCCATTTCGGCGCGGGCACGTGCGAGTGTAGCTCCGGTTGCGAGACGGCCGATGGCGGCGGTATCACCGCGATTGCTCCTGCCAATAGCGCCAGTATTGTGGGTGAGCCACACTCCCAACGGTTCGAGCACACTTACCGCTTCCGTGGTGCGGAATTCGGGTGGGAGCACCGCGATGATGGTGAAGCCGCGGCCATCGAGCGAAACGTCGCGGCCGATCACATCCTGGCGGGCAGCGAAGTGCGACTGCCAGAGTGGATACGTCAGCATGACCACGGGCGCGGCCCCGGGCTTGTCTTCGGAGGGATCGAAGTCGCGGCCGAAGAGCGGATGCACGCCGATCAGCGACAGGAAGTTGGAGGAAACGGCCTGCCCGGAGATGCTTTCGGGCTGAGCGATGCCAGAGAGATTGTATCCGACGCCGGCCATCACCGACATGCCGGAAAAGACGTGGTTCTGAGCGCGCCAATCGAGGAAATTGGGATAGGAGACACTGATCGTGCCGATGCGGGGATGGGTCTCGTTGAGAACCATGAGGCGATCCGGATCGGCGTAAGGGAGCGGGCGCAACAGCGCGCCGTAGACCACCGAGAAGATCGCCGTGTTGGCGCCGATGGCGAGCGCGAGCGTGATCAAGGCTACGCAGGCAAAGCCGGGATTCTTACGGAGCGTCCGAAAGCCGTAGCGGAGGTCCTGACCGAGCGCTTCGAGAGCGTGGGTGCCGCGTGCATCGCGGCATTCTTCCATGATCTGAGTGGCGCCGCCGAAGTCGAGGCGAACGCGGCGCCGCGCTTCCTCGGGCGAGAGTCCTGACTGAATGCTCTTTTCGAGTTGGCGATCGAGATGGAACTTGAGTTCCTCATCGAGGCCGGTTTCCATCGATTTGGCGCGGAAGATAGCGCGGAGACGGAAGAGAAAATCGCTAAGCATGGTTCCTCAGGCTTCGCCGAGCACCTGGCTGACGGCGGTGGTTAACTGCTTCCAGAGACCGGTTTCGGTTTCGAGCTGTTTGCGGCCGGCCCTG
>Ga0075030_100005789_pt1 | contig 11136 bp, 9 predicted proteins | sample LitLauG_LLR_2012_FD_71393 | JGI IMG/M metagenome (GOLD analysis project Ga0075030, IMG submission 71393) | Freshwater sediment microbial communities from Pennsylvania, USA - Little Laurel Run_MetaG_LLR_2012 | ecosystem: Environmental > Aquatic > Freshwater > Creek > Sediment | place: USA...
GGACCAAGGGCCGGGAGCCACGCCGCCGCCACCGGCGCAGCCCATGCCACCACGGCTGCCGAGGCGAGACCGGGTTGCGGAGATCGGCGCGGGTCCCGCCCCCGCCCGCAGGCCGGCGACGGGCGAACTGATGGCCGGGCGGCCGGGCCGATGGTGGAGCAACCCGGAGATGGCGCAGAAGCTGGGCTTGAGTGCCGACCAGGTGAAGCGGATGGACGATGTTTTCCAGCAGTACCGCCTGCAACTCATCGACCTCAACGCGACCCTCCAGAAGCAGGAGTTGATTCTGGAGCCATTGGTGTCGGCCGATCAGCCGGACGAGCAGAAGATTCTGGCGCAGATCGACAGGGTGGTGCAGGCTCGGGCGGAGTTGGAAAAGGCCAATGCGCGGATGCTGCTGGGCGTGCGCCGCATTCTCACCCAGGATCAGTGGCAGAAGCTCAAGGCTGATGCTCCGCAACCGCAACCGCGGCCGGCCGGGGAACCGATCCCCAGGCCGAAGAGATAGCGCCGGGCAGGGGTGGAGGCACGCACCCGCGCCTCGACTCCGTTTTGCCGGACTCCTGATACCATCGAAGCATGGTGGCTCGCGCGCGTTCGGTTTCGCGCCGGTTCTTTCTTTTAGCTGGGGCGGCTGCCGGAAGGCTGCTGGCGGATGTCCAGAAAAGCGCGGCGTTTCCATCCGATGCGGAGCGGTATCCGGACCCGGCTACCGAACTCGACGTCTACCGGCTCACCAGGCCGGACTACTCCAGCACCATGACTGCGTATTACAACCGCGGGATCGCGCGCAATAGTGCCTGGATGCTGTTCTGCTGCGACCGTAGCGGGTCGCCGCAAGGCTTCCGCATCGATCTGAAGAACGGGGAAACCAGGCAATTGACCGAGGTGGAAGCCCTGGACGGATCGTCGCTGACCCTGTTGCCGGACAACCGGTCGTTCTGCTATTTCGCCGGCAGCTCGTTGCACCTTGCCAACCTTGCCACGTTGCGCGAACGCGAGATCTACCAGGTTCCCGAGGGGTGGGAGCGATGCCCGGGAATGACGGTGGGGCCGGACGGCACGCATGCGACCTTCGCGGAACGGCGCGGCGAGGCTTCCCGGTTGCGCATGGTGGCGCTGGCGCAAGGGGCGGCGCGCACCGTGATCGAAGCGCCATTCGCCATGAGAGATCCGATTCCCCGTCCCATGCGGGCGCAAATCCTGTACCGGCAGGGCGACGAGGCGCTATGGATGGTCAATGCCGACGGCACGCAAGGCCACAAGCTGAAACTGGCGCCCGGCCGTGTGGGGCCCGCCAATTGGGCCGCTGACGGGAGAACGCTGCTGTATCTGAACTATCCCGAGGACACCAGGCAACTGAACACCATCCGCGAGGCCACGCCCGATAGCAACACCGAAAAGGCGGTGTGTAAAACCAGCCAATTCGTGGCCTTCGGAGCCAACCGCGACACGTCGGTCTTCGTCGGGGCCAGTCGCAATGCCGGATCGCCCACGGTCCTGCTGGTGTTGCGGGTGACGCAAAGGGAACGCACGCTGTGCGAGCACAAGGCCAGCCACCCGGAAGACGTGGCGCCGGTATTTTCACCGGACAGCCAGCGTATCTACTTCCAGAGCGACCGGCATGGTAAACCGGCCATCTACTGCATGCACGTGGAGAGGCTGGTGGAAAAGACGGATTCCAACTGACCGGTCCGGCGGGCAGGCCGGGAGGCCTGCCCTACGTCAGGCTACCTTCCTGACTGTTCTTTGGGCGTCGCCAGATAGCCGACCAGCGTGTCTTTTTGCACCTGGTTGACCACGATTTCGTAGGGCTGCTTTGCCTTGGACGTGTAGAACTGGACCGGCTCGTTGACGCTCTTGTCTCTCTTCTCGGTCAGCTTGTCGTCCGCCATCACGTTGATGGTGTACTTGTTGCGCTTGGGATCCACCTTCTTGATCTGGATTGTGATGTCGCCCACGCGCGCCGGCTTCTTTTCGGCCTCTTTGCCGAGTTTGAATTCGAAGTAGTTGCGTTCGCCCAAGCGCCGGAGCGCCTGCAGTTCGGACGCGTTGGTGGCGATCAGGCCGCTCTGCACCCCGAGGTCGCCGCGCGTCGACTTCAACTCGGCGATGGTCTTCTGCAACTCCGCCTGGGTGGCCGACACCTGGGTCTTGACGCCGCCCACATCGGTGGAAACGTCGGCAATCTTCGCATTGGCAGTGCTGGCCGCCTGCTTGGCTTCGCTGATTTCGGAACTCTGCTGCTGCAGCGCCTTGGCTTCTTCAGCCTGAATCTGGCGGGCCAACTGATCGGCGTGCGCGGCGGCTTCGGCCTTAGCCTGGCTGGACATGGTTCGCGCCTGGTCGCGCGCCTGCGCCCGGGCCGCTTCCAGGTCCTGCTTCAGGGTTTCCAGATGGGCCCGCTGCGTCGCCGAATTCACGCTGGATGCGTCCTTGAGATTCGCCAACTGGGTGGTCAGCGATTCCTGCGCCTTCGTCATATCGGTGCGCATGTGGTCGATCTGCACGTACAGGTAGATGTTGAAAGCAAACAGGGCGATGATGGCGCCCGCGGTGAGAGCCGTAAGCAAACCGGACCTCGGCTGCTCCGGAACGTGGTAGGTAGGGGTTGGACTCACTGAACGTTGTACTCCTTTTCGACTTCTTCCAGTATAGATGGGCCAGGGGCCGGTTTCGGTTACATCGGAACCGGCCCGCAATGGCCCAGCTACCACATCTTACGCCAGATCGAAGGACTGGCCGGGGGTAGGGCAAACCACGTCCAGGTGGTACTCGGAATGTAATAAACGGGCCAGGGTCTCGGACTGTTGCGGTTCTCCATGGACCAGAAAGACCTTGCGCAGCGACGCGGCCATGGGCTTGATCCAATGCAGGAGCTCACCCTGGTCGGCATGCCCGCTAAGTTCATCCAGGCTGGCGATTTCGGCCCGCACCCTCATGGGCTCGCCGAAGATCCTGACTTCCGGCCACTTTTCCACCAGCTTGCGGCCCAGGGTGTCCTGCGCCTGGAAACCGGTGATCAACACGGTATTGCGGGGGTCTTCGATGCTGTTCCGCAGATGGTGCAGGATACGTCCTTGTTCGCACATACCGGAGGCGGAAATCACCACGAAGGGGCCGTGCAGGTCATTCAGCTTTTTGGACTCCGCGGCCTCGCGAATGTATTGGAGGCGCTGGAAGCCGAAGGGGTCCTGGCCGCTCTCCAGATATTTTCGCGCTTCCTCGTCAAAGCACTCCGGGTGCTTGCGGTGGACCTCGGTCACGTTCAACGCCAGCGGGCTGTCGACAAATATCGGGATGTTGGGGATGCGCTTCTCGTTGGCGAGCTGATGCATCAGCAAAACCAGTTGCTGGGTTCGGCCCACGGCGAAGGCCGGAACCACGATGCGTCCGCCCCGGCCGGCCGTGCGGTTTACGACGTTGGCCAGTTTGTTGACCACGTGGTCCACGTTCTTGTGGAGGCGTCCGCCGTAGGTGCTCTCCATGATCAGGTAGTCGGCCGGCGGCATGGTTTCGGGATCGCGAATGATGGGCAGGTTGGGCCGCCCCACGTCGCCGGAGAAGGCAAGGCGCAGGGGCGCGCCGTTCGATGCGTCGCGGAATACGAGGCAGGAAGAGCCCAGCATGTGGCCGGCGTCATAGGCTTCGTAGCTGAGGCTGCCGGCCAGGCTGTGTGGCTGGTGGTAAGCGACGGGCTGGAAGAGCGGCAGCGTCTTTTCGGCTTCCGCCATATCGTAGAGCGGCTCCACGAAGCCGTCTTCGAGACCGGCGGATTTGCGCTTTTCGAGGCGCTTGTTCAGGAACTCAGCGTCCTTTTCTTGAATGTGGGCGGTGTCGCGCAGCATCCAGCCGCACAGATCGATGGTGGCGGGCGTGGTGAAAATGGGGCCGGCGAAACCGTGCTTCACCAGGGTGGGAAGGTTGCCGCTGTGATCGATGTGGGCGTGCGAGAGCACTACGGCATCGACCGAGGATCCCGCAAAGGGGAGGTTGCGGTTCTTGCGGTCCGTGTCTTTGCGCCGGCCTTGAGCTAGGCCGCAGTCGAGCAGGAAGCGCTTGCCGGCGGCCTCCAACAGGTGCATCGATCCAGTAACGGTGCCGGCGGCGCCCCAGAATGTGAGCTTCATAGGAATCGCAATGGTAGCGCAAAACGGGGCGCCAATCCTGCCGCAGCCGGCTTGAGCAGCCGGGGGAGATCGGGGAGCGGCCTCGGCGTGATGTAGCTGTCCAACTCCGGAATTGTGCGCTATATTATAGGTGACTGCTTGAGAGTGGGCGACTAGCTCAGCTGGGAGAGCGCTGCGTTCGCAATGCAGAGGTCGGGGGTTCGATCCCCCCGTCGTCCACCAACTTATCATTTAAAATCAATAATATAGGATAGTTGTTCGGGGTCGTGCTTGCGCCTGGCCGTCACCTCTCCGGTGCGGAGGGACCGGTGCCACCGGGGCAACGGGGAGCAGTCGGAGTGGCCTCATGCCCAGCGCTTGTCCAGGACTCGCTCTGCGCAGGCCGCCCTAAAGCCACGCCTCAACCCGCAAGCCTGCAACGCGCTCGAACTTAGGGCTGTTTCGAGTCACAAGAACGCAGTCATGCGCAAGAGCCATGGAGGCGATGAGCAGATCGTTGGCTCCGATTGGGGTGCCCGATTGCTCCAACGTGGCGCGAAGGATGCCGTGATGATCGGCGGCCAGATCGTCGAAGGGTAGTAAGACGAAGGGCTCCAGCAGGTGGCGAAAGCCACTCGGGTTTTCCGCCACTCGACGGCTTCTTCGTGCGCCAAAGAAGAGTTCTGCGCGCACAACGCTGCAGCTGGCGACTTGCGAGGGCGCCAGTTTGCGCAACTTGGCGACTGGTCCAGGTTCGGCGCGCGACAACGCGATCCAGATGTTGGTATCGAGCAGATGAACGCTCACCTCCGGACGTCAGCAAATTTCGACTGACTCCGGAAGAGGGTCCTCAGGTACCGGAAAGTCTTCGCGGAGAAAGCCGCAGACTGTGGTGAAGTAGCCTGCCGGCCATTCCGATTGCCGGCGGGGGGAGATCAAGCGAAAGGACGTTCCGGGAAAGCGGCAACCCGCCCGCCGTGCCTCACGCCTCAGGCGTGTAGCTACCTCGTCGGGAACATAAAGATCGAGTTGCGCCACCAGACAATGATACGCGGCCTACTTCTTGGCCGGTCCGTACAGCACCCGTCCGGGCCGCGCCGTCGTCACGGCATCGCCCCGCACCGCGAAAACGCCGTTGACCAACACGTCGCGGAAGCCCACGGAATATTGATGCGGCTTGTCGTACTCGGCCTTGTCGGCGACTCTGGCGGGGTCGAAGATCACCAGATCGGCCTTCAATCCCGGACGCAACTGGCCGCGATCCCAGAGCTTCAGCCGCTCGGCCGGGAGGCCGGACATGCGGCGCACGGCCTCTTCCAGCGTCAGCACGCGCTGCTCGCGCACATACACGCCCAGCACCCGCGCGAAGGTGCCATAACTGCGCGGATGCGGCGCGGCCTGGCCGAAGACCGGAATCTCGCCGTCGGACGCAATCATGGTGTACGGCGATTTCATGATGCGCACCACATCCTCTTCGTTGATGGCGTGATAGACCGCCGAGCATCCGCCCTTGGATTGCAGTTCGATGGCCGTCTCGGCGGCGTTTTCCATGGTGACCTCGACGCCGCGGGCTCGCGTGAGTTCGGCCAGGTTTTTGCCGGCGAGACTGCCGTCAAACCCGCAGTTCACGATGGCTACGTTCCTGGGATCGCCCGCCCCACGGTCCGTCTCGAGGTTCTGCACGATGACGGCCTTGATGCGCGCCCGTTCGCTCGCCGCCGCCAGGCGTTCCAGTGTGGACTTCTGCCCGCCCTCGAGCGACCACTGCGGAAACAACGCGGCGATGCCTGTACTCGACGCGGTATACGGGTACTGATCGATGGTCACATCCACGCCGCGCGCCCTGGCCTCCTCCACCAGCCGCAGTGTCTCGACGCTCCGCCCCCAGTTCGGCTGGCCGATGATCTTGTGGTGCGTGATCTGGGTAGGCAACCCGCCTTCCTCGCCGATGCGGATGGTTTCGCGCACGCTATCGAGCACGTGCCCCGCCTCTTCGCGCATGTGCGAGATGTGGATGCCACCCATACGGCCCACCACCTTCGCCAGTTCGATGACTTCCTCGGTGGGCGTGAAGTTTCCCGGCACGTAGAACAGCCCGGTGGAGAGCCCGAAGGCGCCATCGCGCATGGCTTGCGCCGCCAATTCCTTCATCTTGTCGACTTCCTGCGGTGTGGCCTTGCGGTTGACCAGCCCCATGACCTGGCTGCGAATACTGCCCTGACCCACCATGGTGGCCAGGTTGACCGAGATCGGCGTCTGCCGCACCCGGTCGAGAAACGGCGCCAGCGGCAGCGGCGAACTGCCATCCGGCCCTTCTACGAAGGTGGTCACACCCTCGCGCAAATAATTCTCGGCCGTCGGCACGCTGAAGATGCCGCGCCGCCCGTGCGAATGGATATCGATGAACCCCGGCGCCACCACCAACCCGCGCGCGTCCACACGCTCGGCCGCCGCAGCGTCGCCGAGCATCCCGATGGCGGCGATCGAGTCGCCCTTGATCCCGATATCGGCGTAGTACCACGGCCCGCCCGAGCCATCCACGATCTTGCCGCCGCTGATCAGGACATCGAAGCGATTGGGTTGTGACCACAGCGCGACACTCCACGCCATGAAAAGAATCCACAAACGCACCATGCGGGTATTGTTGCACAGCCCGGCTTCGCCCGAAGCGATCAGCGGTCAGCCATCAGCGGTCAGCTTTTTTCAGTGGCGCTACCTTGGTAGTGACCCGGCATGCAAGGCCGGCGGCGAGCTGCCTGATCGCAAGTCAGCAGAATCCTTGCGGCCCGCAGAGATTTGGGGAGTTAGTGTACAGTCGCGAGCCCTTCCGGCGCCGCGGCTAAAATCGCTTCCTCAACCGCCTCATCCCTTCGCCAAATACCTCCGGCTCCGTCAACAGACTCACCACCAGAAACGCCTCACTCTCGAAGTCGTAGAAGAACCCCGGCTGCACCAGCACGTTGTCGCCTTCCAGCAGTTCGAGCGCCCATTCCTCCTCGCTGCGGACCCGCGGCACCTGCAGCGTGATGTACCATCCGCCCTCCACCGCCAGCAGGTTTGCCGCCGACCCCGCCAGCGTCTCGCGCGCCATCGCCAGGTGGGCCGCGCAGCGTTCGCGAATCTGCTGCCGCACCACTTCGCCCGCCGCTAACAACCGCGCCGCGGCGCATTGCACGGGCGTGCTCACGGAGAGGTAGGTGTCGGCAATCCACTCCAGCTTTTCGATGGCCTCGCGCCGCAGGTCCGGCGGCCCGCTCGCCACAATCCAACCCAGCTTCATTTGCGGCAGCCCGGCAATTTTCGAGAGCCCGCTCATCGAAAACGTGAGACACCCCTCGACTCCCGCCAGCGTGCTCACGCGCCCGGCATCGCTGCCCAGCGGGAAATCGGCGAAGACCTCATCCGAAATCAACGCCATGCCCCGCTCCGCGCAGAGTTTCACCAGCCCGGCCAGTTCCCCCCGCTTGACATAGGAGCCTGTGGGATTGTTCGGATTGACCAGCACCACGGCCCGCGTGCCCGCCGTGAGAGCGTCTGCCACCGCGTCCGCATCGATTCCCCATCCGCCGTGATACGCCAGCGGGTACTGCCGCACCTCTACCGACTCCAGGTTCGCCAGAAACTCAAAGAGCGGATACGAGGGCCGCGGCGCCAGCACCTGGTCGCCCGGATTGCACAGCAGCTTGAACAGGTAAGCGTAGGCTTCGCTGGTGCTGGCGGTCAGCAGGATGCGCTCCGCCGCCACTCGGCAGCCACGCGCCGCGTAGTGCTCCGCCACGGCATCACGGGCCTGCCGCGCGCCCGCCGGCGCCGGTTCGTAGACCAGCATCCGATCGTCTTCGAAGGCGCGCAGAATCTCCGGCGGATACTCGAGCCGGGCGTGCGTGGGGTTCGATTCCGTGAGATCCAGCAGCGGCGCTCCCGCGCGCCGTTTGGCCTCGATGGCTTGGGTGAGCCGGTTGGGGCGAACGTCCCAACGGAAGCGAGAAGAGAACATGCGCGATGAGCGCGCGGCGCGGCTCACACGGTCTCCCGTAGCCGATCCAAAAACCGGTACAACGCCACCGCCACAATCGCGTTCAGCGCGCCCAGGGCCAGCGTCTTGCCCCATTCGAAAACCAACTGCTGCTGGCCGAGCAGTGCGCGCGCCATCACCCAATAGAAGAACTGGTGGAACACATAGAAGAAGAACGACATCGCCAGGCGCAACAGGCTGTGGTCTACATCCAGCCGCACGCCTACCGAAGCGGCGAAGTAACCCACCAGCGTCTTTACGATGCCGAACATGCCGAGCGGAGTCCGGCGCGAAAGCGAATCCTGCGCCAGACCCACCACCGCGCCGATCGCCAGGCCACTGATCTGGCTGCGTCGCATGATGGCGAAGTAGATGACTACCAGCAGCGGCATCTCCAGGAAGCCCACAAACGGAAAGAACATCGGGATGTAAACCTGGAACAGGATCGCCGCCAGCGGCACGGCAAACATCACCCAGGCGCGGAAACGCGAGACCTGCCCCTCCCTCTGGCTGTTGAGGAGAATACGGTCGTCGGAATAGGACATCAGCGGGGTGGGCCTCCGGGCGGAACGCCCACAGGCTGATTCGCGCGTCCGGCCGCGTCCGGCTTCACGGCTTCGGGTTTCACGGCTTCGGGCTTTGCGGGCGGCGGGGTCGCGGGCGGCGCAACCGCCCCCGGAGTCCTCGGCGGCAAGCCGCCGGCTGGCGATGCCGGCGCGCCGCCAGACGCCGGCAGCTTGGTGAAGTCCGGGAGTTTGGTGCCCAGGCCGCCTTCGCCGAAGGAGTGATTCTGTGCATCGCCTACCGCTTTATAGATCGCCCGCAGTCGGTCCGCCTCGGTGCCGCTCGGGCCGGGAACGGCATCCTTGGGTTGGCCGCCGGTGGTGTCTGGGACGCCAGGTGGCGGAGGAGCAATGTACACCGGCTGCGACGTGGGCGCAACGTCGGGAATCGCCTGATGGGCGCCCTGCACCAGAATCAGCACGTCCTCGAGGCCGCGCTGCAGCCCGCTTGGCTCCGCCAGAACTTCCTTGAAGGGCTGACCCGGACGCACCACCTTGACCGTGCCGACCGGGAAGCCCCGCGGGAAGATACGGTCGTCACCCGAGGTGAAGAGCGCCTCGCCCGGCTCGATCTTGTCTTCGAAGGCCACGTAGTCCACCTTGCACATCGGTGTTCCTTGCCCTTTCAGAGTGCCGTGCGTCTGGCTCTTTTGCGATATGACGCCCGCCGCGAAGTCGGCGTCCGTCACCAGCAGCACTTCCGAAGCCATCGGGTATGCCGCGATCACCTTGCCCACGATGCCATCGGGCGTAACCACCCCCATGCCGCGCTGCACGCCGGACAGCGTCCCACGGTCGACGTAAACCACCTTGGAATTGGAGACTGCTCCCACCCCAAAAATCGTCGCCGCCACCATCTTCGACGCCGTCTGCCGCTGAAAGAGCTCGAGCGCCTTGGCCCGGTCGGCGCGGTTGACTTCGTTCTGCAGAAAAATGTTGTCGAGTTTGAGGCGATCCACCTCGGCCCGCAGCCGGCGATTCTCGGCGTTGGTGTCGTGCAGCATGATGTAGTTGTGGAGGAAACCCGAACCGCCGCCGCGCAGTCCTTCCACCACGCGCGCCACCGGCGTTACGGCCGTCACCGTCCAGACCCGTATCAACTGAACGTCCTGATCGTTCTTCACCTGCACTGCCAACAACACAAGCTGAGCGAAGATCACCAGCAGCAGAACCGTAATGTTCCGGTAGCGGTTGAGTAACGACTCCATCGGAGCGCGCCGCCTTCTGACTCTAGTCTATCGAAATCTTCCGCAAGAGCCGGAAATCGCTGAGCATGCGCCCGGTGCCGAGCACCACCGACGCCAACGGGTCGTCGGCAATCGAAACCGGCAGGCCGGTCTCTTCGCGGATGCGCTTGTCGAGGTTTTTGAGCATGGCGCCGCCGCCGGTGAGCACGATTCCGCGGTCGCTGATGTCGGCGCTGAGTTCCGGCGGGGTTCGTTCCAGCGCCACGCGGATGGCGTTGACAATGGTGGCCACGCACTCCGAAAGCGCCTCGCGGATTTCCGCATCGCCGATGGTGATGGTGCGCGGCACGCCCTCGATCAGGTTGCGGCCCTTGATCTCCATGGTGAGCGGCCGGTCCAGCGGGAAGGCCGACCCCACTTCGATTTTGATGGTTTCCGCCGTGCGTTCGCCAATCAACAGGTTGTACTTGCGCTTGAGGAACTGCATGACGGCGTCGTCCATCTCGTTGCCGGCGACGCGCACCGAGCGCGAGTAAACGATACCCGAGAGCGAGATCACGGCGACGTCGGTGGTGCCGCCGCCGATGTCCACCACCATGTTGCCGGAGGGCTCTGTAATCGGCAAACCCGCGCCGATGGCCGCCACCATGGCCTGTTCCACCAGGTGGACCTCGCTGGCTTTGGCGCGGTAGGCCGAATCCATGACGGCCCGTTTTTCCACCTGCGTGATTTCGCTGGGCACCCCGATGACGATGCGCGGATGCACCAACATCTTGCGGCCGTGCGCTTTCTGAATGAAGTAGTTCAGCATGCGCTCGGTGACTTTGAAATCGGCGATGACGCCGTCTTTCATCGGCTTGATGGCGACGATATTGCCGGGCGTGCGGCCCAGCATTTCCTTGGCTTCTTTGCCGACGGCTTCCACCTCACCGGTGTTTTTATTGATGGCGACGATGGATGGTTCGTTGACTACGATCCCTTTACCCTTGGCATAAACAAGGGTGTTGGCGGTCCCGAGGTCAATGGCGAGGTCCGACGAGAAAAGGCTGAATAAAGAGCGTAAATTCATTTAAATAAAGGTGTTTGGCTTCGGAAAGGATATTCACCCGATAGTACCACACCGCGCCCGTGGCACAGGCTATTAGTCTTGTCTCATACAAGATGAGCCTGGAGGGAGGGGTCGATTCTCATACAAGATGAGCCTGAAGGAGCGGTCGTGCATGCTGGGTATTGATCATCAAAATGCAGGCAGCGGAAGCCAT
>Ga0075030_100005790_pt1 | contig 11135 bp, 7 predicted proteins | sample LitLauG_LLR_2012_FD_71393 | JGI IMG/M metagenome (GOLD analysis project Ga0075030, IMG submission 71393) | Freshwater sediment microbial communities from Pennsylvania, USA - Little Laurel Run_MetaG_LLR_2012 | ecosystem: Environmental > Aquatic > Freshwater > Creek > Sediment | place: USA...
ATCGGCGCCGGGGTGGACGCCGCGACCTTACGCACCGTGCTGGACGCGTTGCGCGCATGATCCACCTGCCGGCCAGCGTGCGAGTGTATCTGTGTCTGACGGCCTGCGACATGCGCAAGAGCTTTGACGGGTTGCATGCCTTGGTGCGGGAGCACCTGGAACTGGACGCGTTCGCCGGGCACCTTTTTGTATTCACCAGCCGGCGGCGCGATCGCGTCAAGATTCTGTATTGGGACCGTGATGGATTCGCGGTATGGAGCAAGCGCTTAGAGGATGGCACGTACGCGGTGCCGTTCGACGACCGCGCCGAGGAGCACCGGCGGGAGATCACGGTACAAGAGTTAGGGGCTTTGCTGAGCGGAATCGATCTGAGTCAGGCCAAGCGGCGCAAGCGATATCAGCGGCCTGAGTAAAACATTTCTATATCTTCTCGTTTTTGCTTGTCAGATAGTGAGTAAGTGAGTACACTGATGGAGAAGACTTACTCACGTGGCTATCGACTCCCAAAATCTCCCGAATGATCCGACGGTCTTGCAGAAGATGGTGCTGGATCTGATGGCACAATTGGATCGCGAGTCCGCCGAGCGCCATAAGATCGAAGCCATGTTGCGCGAGTTGGTGGACGCCAGGCGGAACCGCAAGAGTGAGCAATTATCGGTGGATCAACTGGCGCTGTTCGCAGCCGCTTGGGAGGCACGGCAAGCAGCCGAGGAGCCGAAGCCTACCGAGGGTCCGAAGGATCCGGATAACGATACCAAGCCAGATGCAGGCCCGGCTCCGAAGAAGAACAATGGTGGCCGGCAGCCGCTGGCCAAGCATCTCAAACGCGAGCGCATCGTGCATGATTTGACGGATGCGGAAAAGCATTGCGAGGCTTGTGCGCAGGATTTGCGCCCCATCGGGGAAGAGTCCAGTGAGCGCTACGAGTACATTCCGGCACAGCTGATGGTGATCGAGGATGTGTGCAAGAAATACGCCTGCGACTGCACCGTGAGGACCGCCACCAAGCCGCCGCAACCGATCGAAAAGAGCACTGCCGGAGCAAGTCTATTGGCGCAGGTGATCGTGGCCAAAACGGTGGACCACCTGCCGTTGCACCGGCAAGAGAAGATCTTTGAGCGTCACGGTGTGGACATCTCGCGGAAGACCATGGGCGGCTGGATGGGACAGTGCGCCGATTTGTTGCAGCCGTTGTATGGGTCGGCTAAAGAAACGCTGTTCCAGTCCAAGGTCATCGGGACCGACGATACGGGCGTGAAGGTGCTGGACGAAAAACTGCCGTTCGCTCGCACCGGACGGATCTGGCCATACCACGGGGACCAGGAGCATCCGGTGGTCGTCTACGATTACACGCAAACCCGGGAGCGGGCCGGGCCGGAGAAGTTCCTGGAGGGATATCGCGGTTACCTACAAGCAGACGCCTATGCCGGATACGATGCTTTTTTCAAAGATCCCGCGCGTGGACTGACTGAGGTCGGGTGTTGGGGGCATGCCAGAAGGTACTATTACAAGGCATTAGACTCCGACGAGCCACGTATGGGGCCAGCGTTGTTCGTCATCGCTGAGTTATACAAAGTGGAAGAGCGCGCGCAGCCGTTGACGGCGGAGGAGCGACTATGCCTGCGCCAACTGGAATCACGGCCCATTCTAGATAAGTTGCATCACTACTTGCTGGAGATCCAGGCGGAGGTATTGCCGAAGAGTCCGGCGGGGCGCGCGATGCACTATACCCTGAAGAACTGGACGGCGCTGAACCGCTACTGTGAAGACGGCAATCTGAGCATTGATAACAATGCAACCGAGCGCGACATCCGTGGCGTCGCCGTTGGACGCAATAACTGGATGTTCTTCGGCAGCGACCAGGGCGGCAAAACAACTGCGGTTCTACGTAGCTTCACGGCCTCCTGCCAGCGGGTCGGAGTCGAACCCTTTGCCTGGTTCAAGGATGTCCTTTCCCGTATCGCTACCCATCCCATCTCACGGATCGCTGAGCTTCTGCCGCACAACTGGCAACCCATCCAGGCTTAGTTTCCCCAGAACCTAGCGTTAGCCATCAGGGCCGCCGTGGCCAAAATGCTGGCTGGCATCCAGGTGGTAGCCAATTCAAATTCCAACGCTCATGCCTATGCCCCCGCCTATGGGCAGGTCTCTTGCATCAGGCCGTCGAGACCAACGGGCGTAAGGATTTGTCTTTCATCCTCCGATTGAACCTGCGCCGGGCTGACCTACCCCTGTCCGCACGTCCGGTCCTGGTGATTCTCAGCCGTTTACGTTCATGAACCATTGTGGGCGCCCCCAAAATGGCTTCTGGATGCCGTCGCCGTTCAAATCGCGGCAAGGCAAAAACCGACGCAAACCGCTGAAGTCCAAGAGCTTATCAGACTTCGCAAAGTACTTTACCGGACACTAATGGTCTTGAAGAATAACTCGATGGTGTCTTCGAGTTCTTTAGTGGCTCCGGTATGTGCTTCCCACGGCGGCATCGTCCAGAGCATGTTGGTCCAATCGATGAGAATCCGTTCGATCCCGAGGTAATTGAACCACTCGGCGTGCTTCTTGATCACATCGACATTGTAAGAATCGTATTTGCTCAGAATCGGAGTTCCCTCCGCGGTTTCCCAATTCCCGGCGTTGTGGGGTGTGAACCAGTTTTCATACTGTATGCCGATCAGGGATCCGGAAACGCGGTTGGCCTCCAAAATCTGGCCTGGCTGGATGCGAGAGTCGGCCTCCGGTCCGGAAGGCTCCGCCCAGATGGCTGAGGCAAGTAAGATCACAAGTGCAATAGAAGACTGGAGCATTCTCTTGTTTTATTCGATTTCCGGTAGCGGGAGACGCGCTACAGTATCCACATTCCGGACGCGCGAGCGAGGCAGAACATCGATCTCTTCCGTAGCTTTGACAGGGCTCATCGCATATTGTGCAGAGACCAGCAAGTCGAAAAGAGGTGACATCGCCCGGGGCGTTTTCGGCAAGGCCGGTGAGAGGACCTACTGCGGCGGGTAATCCGAGAAGGTCCGCTCACCGGCTGTCACTTCTGCGTTGTGCATATTGGAGTTCCCTTGCGCGCTGGGAAACCAAGCAACAACGCAACGACTAAGACCAGCGCCTCACGTCAATCGAATCCTGGCGACGGGGACTGGATCCTGCTTTCAGAGGACAGGGAGAGTACCAACGAGGGAGGCAGTCCGGCATCGTCGCGCAGGGTAGTCGTTCCTATCCAGCAAAGCATATCGCGATCCATTCAACGAGACAGAATTGGGATGTCCTGTTCGAGGGCCACCCAGAGAAACGGCGGAGAAACCGAGGGGGCCCGCATTCTCGGCTCGGTCCCATGATCAATCACTCCACCGATAGTACCAACATCGAATCGCGTTTTCTGCAAAACTCGCGTTGAGCGCCAAAAAATGTCCGAAAATGTCCTTGACCGATAACACGGAAGGCAGTAATATGTCTATACTAGTTTTTATTTCAACGGAGAGCTGACGTAGCGTCGATTTTTGGCTTTTAACTTTGGTCGACCTTAGCCAGGAGTGCAAAGGGGGGGGGCTTGTGATTAAACGCACAATTCAATCATTCGGCTTCCTGCTCCTATGCGGAGCCGGGATGTACGCTCAGTCGGAACGCGGCAGTATACGCGGCACGGTCGAGGACGCGACCGGCGCGGTTGTGCCCAACGCCGAGGTGACCGCGATCAATGTGGCCACCAACGTGCGGACTGCGACGCACTCCACTGAGTCCGGCAACTACAATATTCCGCAATTGCCGCCCGGCTCATACACGGTTGTGGCCGAACGTAGTGGTTTCAAGAAAACGGTGCTGGACAATGTGCTCGTCCAGGTGGCCGAGGTGGTCGGGCTTGATCTTCGAATGGAAGTCGGCCAAGTCAACGAGAGCGTTACCGTGTCGGCTTCGGCCGCGATACTCCAGTCCGAAACCAGCGAGGTCGCCACTGATGTAAATCCAAGGGCTTATACCGACCTGCCGATTTCTTCCGCAGGTGGCGCGCGGTCGTCGGAAGCCTTCATGTATCTCTCGCCAGGAGTTACCTCCGGGGGGAACAGCCCCAATAGCACCTTCGATGCGCACATCAATGGCAGCCAGACGCTGTCCAAGGAAATGCAAATCGACGGTATGAGCACGCAGATCGCTGAAGTGCAAGGCGATCCGCGCCAGTTGACGTTTCCGCCCGACGCCGTCCAGGAAATGTCGATCATGTCCAGCAGCTACCCTGCGGAATTCGGCAATACGGGCGGCGGCGTGGAGCGGTTCGTGTTTAAGTCGGGAACCAACGGATTTCATGGAAGCCTGTACGAGTTCCTGCGCAACACCGACTTTGATGCCCGCGGATTCTACAATACCAGCGTCGCGGTTCATCACGAGAATGAGTTCGGCGGCACCTTTGGCGGTCCCGTGCTGATCCCGAAGCTTTACAACGGCAGGAACAAGACGTTCTTCTTCGTTAACGCGAACGAGTACAAGCTGCGCGGCGGCGCTTAGAACTCGATCGGATCCGTGCCGGACGCGGCGTTTCGCACCGGCGATCTGTCCGGGCTCGTGGATGCCAACGGCAATCAGGTTCCGATCTATGATCCGGCCAGCACAACGCAGAACGCCCAAGGCGTTTTCACGCGGACGCCGTTCCCCGGGAATGTCATTCCCGGAAGCCAGATCAGCAGTGTATCGAAGGCCATGTTGAGCTACGTTCCGACGGCCACATTGCCGGGCGTCTACAACAACTACCCGGCCTCAGGCAATTCCATCACCAACTATAATGACGAGACGTTCAAGGGCGATGAATATTTCTCGCAAAACCACCACCTTAGCGGAGCGTGGAACCAGGGCATCAACGACAACAACGGACCGTATTCCGTCATGCCCCACCCGGTGCAGAACAGTCGCAACGGCGCCGGCAACGCGTACACCGGCCGCATCAACTACGACTGGACCATCAGCCCGACGCTGCTGAACACGTTCCGCGTGGGTTTTAACCGGCAGTTCCAATACCTGGCATCTGTGGAATCCACGCAAGACTGGGGGTCGAAGCTGGGCCTATCCGGCATCAATCTCGGCTTTCCTTCAGTCCAGTTTGGATCGGGGGGAATTGCGATCAGCGGGAATTCGTTCACGCCGTGGGCCCTCAACCAGGCCCCCATTGGACCGATTTCGAACACGTTCTTGTACGCCGACGCCGTGTCGTGGACCAAGAACAAACATAACTTCAAATTCGGTGCGGACCTGCGCAGACTGCAGCATCAGGGCATCTATCCCAGCCAACCCGCGAATTTCGGCTTCGGTCCTCTCGAGACGGCATATCCCAGCGGCGCCTTGCAGAATAGCACGGGAAATGCGTTCGCCAGCTTCCTCCTTGGGCAGGTGGACAACGTCAGCGAATTCATTAATAACGTGGTCGTAGGCGAGCGCGAGTGGTACTTGGGTCTTTACGCGCAGGACGACTGGAAAATAAGCCCGAGGCTTACGCTGAACCTGGGTCTGCGCTGGGACCTTTTCACGCCGTGGTCGGAGGTCGCAAACCGATATTCGATCATGGATCCGTCCAAGCCTAACCCCGCCGCGGGTGGCATTCCGGGCGCTTATGTATTTGCGGGAGGAAGCGCCTCGAATCCTCCCTACACCGGGTCGAAATATTTGACCACTAACGCGCATACCGACCATCGCAACTTCGCGCCACGCCTTGGTCTGGCTTGGAAAGCAACCGACCGTATTGTCGTCCGGTCGGCCTACGGTATCAGCTATTACCCGAACGGAGGACTGGGCGGCGACAATGTCACCAATGTCACTGACGGTTTTTCGACCACTGCCAGCTTCTTAACGCCGGACAATGGCGTACATCCGGCATTCAACTGGGACAGCGGGTTCCCACAGACGTACCCCCACCCGCCGTTCATCAGCGCGGGCCTCAACGTCGGTAACGGCGCCAACATGTGGTGGGACAATGCTTCCAAGCCCATGTATAAGCAGGACTGGAATTTCACGACGCAAACTCAGCTCAGCAGTTCCTTGGTTCTGGACGTTGCTTATGTCGGCTCGCACGCCACGCGTCTCAATACGGGTATCGTCAACCCCGACCAGGTCAACTCGAAATACTTGAGTTTAGGGAGCCTGCTGGTGGACGACATCAACTCTCCGGCCGTCGCCGCGGCTGGCTTCAAACCGCCTTACGCTGGCTTCACGGGAACGCTGGCGCAGGCCCTGCGGCCCTTCCCGCAGTATATCGGCGTTGGTACCGAGAATTCAGCCGGCATCGGGAACTCGACGTATAACGCCCTGCAGGTGAAACTGGAAAAGCGGTTGACGAAGGGCCTGTTCATGCTGGCCGCGTACTCCTGGTCGAAGACGCTCACGGATTCCAGCTCGAGCCTGGGCGGCTTCTTTTCCACGTCGTCACGGGACGCCTACAATCTGTCCCTGGAGAAGGCATTGGCATACTACGACGTGCCCGCCCGGCTCGTCGTGGCGTTTAACTACGAACTGCCGATCGGGCCGGGCAAGCCGTTGCTCAATCAGGGCGTGGCCAGCAAGATTCTCGGGGGCTGGCAGGTGAATGGCATTCTGAACTATCAGTCCGGTACCCCGATCCTGGTCTCTGCGAATAATACTTTGCCGCTGTTCAATGGCGCCCAGTCACCCGACTCCGTGCCTGGCCAGAGGCCGGGGAAATCGTGTTCCGGCTTCGATCCTGCGAAGGACGTACTGCTCAACGCCGCCGCGTTCACCGTTCCCGGACCCAACCAGTTCGGCACTTCAGCTCAGGTCTTGGGAAACGCCCGGCAGTGCCCGGTGTTCAACGAGGACCTCGGACTCATGAAGAAGTTCTACGTCAGGGAGTCCGTGTATTTTGAACTCCGCTTTGAGTTGTTCAATGCGTTCAACCGGGTGCTCTTCGGTGGCCCCGCAGCTAGCATCAACAATTCGAACTTCGGCCAGGTGAGCAGCCAAGCGAACTCTCCAAGAAACGGGCAGTTAGCTGCGAAGTTCTACTTCTGACGCACTTGCCGCCGGGCGGGAGGGCGCAGATCTCTCGTCCGGTGTTATTCTGATTTCATGCTCAGGGTAGTGCTGCCGCTGGCGGTGCTGATCTGGCCCGCTTTCCCTCAGGTCCCCGGTAATCCGCTCCAGGAAGCGCTGGCGCTGTTCAATTCGGGCCGGTATCGGGAATGTTTCGAAGTTGTCTCTCCGTTCGTCCAACGGAATCCGAACAGCGGAGCAGCTCACAAATTGCTTGGCATGGACGAGTTCATGCTCGGTAAGCCGCGCGAGGCTTTGTTGGAGGTCCAGCGGGCTGCGGAGTTGACGCCCGACGACGCGGACGCGTTCTATTACCTGGGCAGATTGCATTTCAGCACCGACAACGCAGTGGCTGCTTTGGCGGCGTTCCAAAGAGCCATCGCGCTGGATCCATCCAGTGTTCGCGCGCACAACCAGCTAGGCCAAACGTACGAAGCTTTGGGCCGCCCGGCAGATGCCGAACGCGCCTATCTGCAGGCAATTGAGCAGGAAAGAAACCAGCTAAAGAAGTCGGAGTGGCCGTACTACAATCTCGGGCTGCTTTATCTGAACAGTGGCCGCTCGGAGGACGCCATTGCTTACTTCCACCAAGCATTGGCCTGCAACCCGGCCTTTCCCGAGGCCAAAATCAAGCTCGCCGTGGCGCTGTCAAACCAAAAGCTCCCGAATGAGGCGCTCAAACTGCTGGAAGAGGCCGTCAAGATCGATCCGCGAAACGCCGAAGCGCACTATCGCCTGGCTCTGCTGCTTTCGAAAACCGGAAAACAGGAAGAGGCTCAACAGCATTTCGCGCTTTTTCAGAAATATCGAAAACCATGACGGCCCCGGCCATTTTGGGGTATTTTGCGATTCCAGCATGCGCCGCGGGTTTGCTAGTGTGGGCTTTGCCTTTCACCGTTCAACCCACCCCGATCCGCTTCCAGGATGTTGCCGCGCAAAGCGGCATCCGCGCTCAAATGCGCTGTGGCGGTCCGGAGAAGAGGTGGATTCCCGAGGCAAACGGCTCTGGCGCGGCCTGGCTGGACTATGACCGCGACGGATGGATGGACCTGCTGATAGTGAATGGCTCAACCATGGACGATCTGCGGCAGATTGTGGCTGGCAAAGTGCCGCCCGCTCGCGAGGGCAGTCTCTATCTTTACCGGAATCTCGGTGACGGGCATTTTCAAGATGTGACCGCCCAAGCAGGGCTTTCCAACCCATACTGGGGTACCGGGGTGGCCGTCGCCGACTTCAACAACGACGGGTACCCGGATATTCTGGTCACTAACATCGGCGTCGACCTTCTTTTCAGGAACAACGGCAATGACACTTTCACGGAGATCGGCCGGGAAGCTGGCTTGAGCCGTAAGATCGCCTGGCATACCGGCGCCGCGTTCGGCGATTACGACGGCGATGGTAATTTAGACCTCTATGTTGCTGGCTATGTGGATCTCGGCGCGCTGCGGCTCGATGCGGAACCGCCAGTTTGTGACTACCGCGGTCTTCCGGGGTTTTGCGGGCCTAGAGGTTTGAAAGGAGAACCCGATATCCTTTACCACAACAATGGCAATGGGACGTTCACCGACGTAACCCAGAAAGCTGGGGTGACGGATACCGGACTGTACCATGGATTCACTGCGGTCTTCGACGATTTCAACCAGGACGGAAAAATCGATATCTTTGTGGCCAACGACTCCGATCCCAATTATCTGTACTTGAACCAAGGCAAGGGTGCATTCAAGGAGGCCGCTCTTCCTAGCGGGCTGGCTTTCAGTGGAGATGGGCAAACACAGGCGAACATGGGCGTGGCCGTTGGCGACTTCGATAACGATGGCCTCATTGACTTGCTGACGACGACGTTTTCCGAGGATTACTTCCCTCTGTTCAAGCAGCAGTCCCCGGGGCTGTACGAGGATATCTCGGCGCGGGCCGGCCTGGCTACCGTCACGTTGCCTTGGGTTGGGTGGGCCTGTGGGTTTGCCGATCTGGACAACGATGGGAACAGGGATTTATGGGCCGCAAATGGCCACGTCTATCCGAATGCCGACCTGCTGCCCACCACCAGCTACCTGCAGTCTGTCGCCGTACTGGCAAACCGTGGAGGAAAGTTTGTCCCAGTGCCGGGTGTTTCGGGAAGCGACCGGAAGGGGTCATTTCGCGGAGGTTGCGCCGGAGACTTCAATAATGATGGCCGGATCGATCTGCTCGTACTGCCGATTGCTGGCAGACCATTGCTGCTCGAGAACAAGACCGAATCGGAATTTCATTGGATCGGGGTTCAGTTGCGCGGAAGCACGCGGAATCGTGACGGAATCGGCGCGCAAGTTCGAGTCGAATCCTGTGGCCGCACCCAGTCCGAAACGATGCGGAATGGTGGCAGTTATCTCTCGGCAAATGACCCCAGGATTCATTTCGGCTTGGGCTCGTGTACGAAAGTGGACCGGCTCAGTATCCAATGGCCGGGCGGCCACCGGCAGGTGCTCGAAAACCTGGCCGCGGATCGCTATTTAACCGTTGAGGAGCCGTTTGAGCCTCGGGCTGGCAACGCCAAGGCCCGGCTGGGTTATTAAACCGAGCGAAAGTGCATCGGACAAGTCTATGATCTTCGAGTTTTCAAGGCAGAGCTGGCGTTCCGTCGATTATTGACCTGGACTTCGCTCGACTTTCGGCCAGGAGAGTTGCAAGCGCAGTGGAGACGCTCCAGGGCCTGGCGGCCAACGCAAGTTGAAGCCTAACCTAACCCTTGTGCGGACCTATTGGATCTCCAAGGCGTTGAGGTGCACCTGGACCTTAGACTTAGATTAGAGTGTCGCTCAAAGCGCAGCCTGGCTGCAAAATCGCCTTGCGCCCCACGGCGCGGTGGGAGGCCGCAGTGGCATATGCCAGGAGCACCCACGCGATGGCTCCGGAGTAATTCAACGACAATCACCTGCGACGCGATCGATAAGGTAGAGCGCACAGTCATTTCCCTGCTGCGGGCTCTTTATGATATGAATGATATGAATATACCTTGTCGAGTGTTTGAAGAGACTTCGTCCGATCCGGACGACAATTCGGCTCGCCATCGGCGCCATACAGTCGATCGTGCTCCGCAATCACCTGTGAAGGTGAACGCTCCGAATAGTCAGATGGGACTGCAAATAGTGTTGCATCAGGTTCACCCACCACGACTGATTTCGCCTCCACAATCGTGGCGGGCATACCCTGTCCTCGGTCGACACCCCGGAAAACTGTGTACTTGAGCTCGAGGCAGTTCAGCGCTGGAGCGAGCCAGGATTCGACACGGGCGTCACCCAACACCTTCACAAATTTGACGACGTCATAACCCAGCAAGACCGAGCGTTGCGCGTTGTGCTCGTCAGGACACGCGCGGAAAGGCCGCGTCAACTCCCGGACCGCCTTGTCAGATAAAGCATAGGATGTCAAGGATCTCGTTAAGTTATCGATAGATACTCTTTTCCGCAACCTGATATCGAGTACGATCCTCTGATTCCCAGTCCCAGGCGCATCAACTCGGGAACCGTCGGCACGTATCGCTACAGTTAGGTTTTCGTTCTTCACCAGCCGGCCGGACGGATACTCGTAGTAGGTCGCGGTCATCTCGACGGTAACAGGCGTTTGTTCACGAGATTGAGCAAGAGCCATCCTCACGACCGTAAATATCATTGCCGCACAGGCAATGGTTGCCGCAGATATCAATATTACGTCCTCGCGGGTCATCGCTGTTACCTCCAGGGCCCCCCGTCTCACGAACACGTTATGCGCAGTCGAAGCCATAGCAGCCCTGAAACATGCCGCAGCTATAAGAAGGGCTAACGCAGAATGAGACGTAGCCAGTACACGAGTTATATCTACAGTAATCGTAGTCACACCAAGTCCTTACCGGGCAATCGCTAGAGTACGTGCAGTATGACGGAGGCCTGTACACGTAAAAGTTGTCATACTGTAAATAACAAGCTAGCGTGATGCGAGCCGTTGCTAAGCAAACAACAACCAGCCATACGGTAGAGAGAAGCAGCCTTTTTCGTAACAGTTCAAGGGCCTATCTGGGCAGCAGCGAGGCGGCCTGTTGACTTCTGCGATGGCAGGCAATCGCAGCGGAGAGATAAGCCAGAATATTGAGG
>Ga0075030_100005791_pt1 | contig 11134 bp, 12 predicted proteins | sample LitLauG_LLR_2012_FD_71393 | JGI IMG/M metagenome (GOLD analysis project Ga0075030, IMG submission 71393) | Freshwater sediment microbial communities from Pennsylvania, USA - Little Laurel Run_MetaG_LLR_2012 | ecosystem: Environmental > Aquatic > Freshwater > Creek > Sediment | place: USA...
AATGAAATTAGTAAAAAAGGTAAGTTTCTATTTTTTATAGATAGCTATGAAATAATTACAAGCGAGTTTAAAAGAGAAAATAAATCTGAAGATGCCAAAAAAATACAGGATTTTTTAGAAAATTTACCTAATAATGTAACAATACTTGTCACAAGCAGGCTGAAAGATAATTTCGCTGACGAAGTTTTAGTCGAAGTTAGTGGCCTAAGTGACGAAGAGGGAACGGATTTGTTTGTCACGTTGGCACAAAAATATATCTCATCACCACCCTCAAGCAAAATTGTCAGCAAAATAAAATTTATAGTACAAAAAGTGGGGGGACATCCTTTAGCTATAGAATTACTTGCTAAAAATTACAAAGGTGGTGGTGAAATTGAAATGGATAGAATTTTTGTCAATCTGGGTTCAACCATTAATAATCCAAAATCTAGTTTAGAACGTATGATATCTATTGAAAAATGTTTTGAATACTCCTTTGACTATGCTAATTCAGATATGGTAGAATTGTTGAAAAAATTAGTTGTGTTCAATAGTCCTTTTCCTGCAAAAATTGTAAGCGGATTATTTGGAGTAGATGAGAGCCTCGTTGAAGAATTATACGATCATAGTTTGTTAAGAAGGATAGAAGCAGACGATTTTGGAAAATTAGATAAAGAATTTTGGCTATACTACATACACCAAGCATTAGAATCATACCTGAAACGAAATAAAAGTGAGGAATATTTAGAAAAATTAGGAATTTGTTATGGAGACTATCTTAGTGACTCACTTCCTCTACTAGACAGTCCCAAAAGAGGAGAAATGTTGAGACATTTTTTGCTTATGATAAATAATCAAAATTCAGACATAGAAAGAGTGGCAGATTTCTTTACATCAACTGAAACCAAAGCAAAGTACCTAGGTTTGATTGCACTTTTTCTTCATCAAGTTGGAAAATATCATGCTGCTCAAGATATTTATTTGAAAATAAGCGCTTTTTATCAAGGAAATAACTTCCCAACATCACTATTGCCAATCTTGGGCAATTACTGTCATCTATTATCGAAACTAGGGTATTTGGAAAAAGCATTTGAAGTACAGCAACAAATAACTCAGGTGTATGAATCAATAAACCATTCTGAGTATGCTGCAATAGGATACGAATCAATGGGATTGATGAAATATAGAATGGGGGTGACAAATGAAGGTCTTCCATATTCTCGAAAAGCTGTTGAGTTGTTTAAAAAAATTAATGATGAACGACATTTAGGAATTGCTTACTTGAATTTAGCGGTTTTATGCAAAGAAGCAAATGTTAGTGAGGCGTTAGAATATCTCGAAGAAAGTAAAAAATTCCTAGAAAAAACGAATAATCTTTCAGGATTGTCGGAATATTATATTGCGCGAGGATTGACATATTTAAAAATGAAGAATTTTCCTTTGGCTACTGATGCTCTAAAAAATTCACTATCGATTAAAAATCAACTTAATGATGAATTAGGAGAGGCGATAGTTCGATTGAACTTGGGTATCACGTATTCTCAAGATAATGATGATGCAACCTCCTTTACACAATTGAATGCATGTTTACCTATCTTTGAAAAATATGAGGATGTACCTAATTTGATAGAATGTAGATACAGACTAGGTAATTATTATTTTAAACAGAAAGATTTTAAAAATTCTCATCATAACTATGCTATATCTTATGAGTTGGCAGTAAAAATCAATAAAAGGAATGACATCGCACGATCTGCATTATCATTAGCCGCGGTTTTCATTTTTTCTGAGAATTATCGAGAACTTGTTGATCTAACTAAACAAGCATATCAACTATATGCAGAATTAAAAAAATATGATCAATTGGAAAATTGTAATAATTTCATTAATATCCTCAAGAAAAAAATTGATAATACCAGTAAACTCACTAGTTCTAAAAAAAACATGTATCTTGACGAAATATCCAAATTTACAAACAAGTAAAACTATGTCATAGACTTAGAAAATGCTTTTACCCTAGGATCCTTTTTGAATACTTTTTCCATATTGTTTAGTTCCTTTATGGCTAAACTGTAAATCTCACCATTTCTTACAAACACCAGATGAGTTTCTCTTCCTTTTCTATTCAGTATGACACCAAATTTTGTCTCATGCAAATCTATTTTTTCAAATAATAATTCTTCAACGGTAAACTCTTGTTTGAAATATGCCTGCCTGTCTCTTATTTTATCAAGGGTAAGTTCTGGAAGGGAATAAAGTATGAGCTTTGTTCCTGTAAACATATGATTGTCAATGTCCATTCTTTCCGCCCTATTCCAAGTGAAAATAATGAATTCTCGAATTACATCCAAAAATTTGATAGGATCAGGTATGGGAGTATGCTCATCATGTTTTCCACGCCTGTTCTCCTTTGTAAATACTAGGCCAGATTTACCGTTATCATCGTAGAAATGAACATGTGATTTCTTGTTCACATCTTTAATGTACAAATCCACTTGACCAGAATTATTTTTCCTTACTGCTAAAAGATCATCTACGAATCGGAATCTTCGTATATTTTCAGGAATTTGCTCAAAAACATTTTTTGAATTCAATATCATATATGATCATTAATGAAATAAAAAGCTAGACTGTTTTTATAATCAAGTCGTAGTATATTTCAGCCAGATTTTCTGCTCCTTTTTGTATGTTCTCCACTATATGAGGTTCAAATCCCGCGGTCATGGTCAACCATATGTTTTGAACAACATGTGCACCATACATGAATTCTGTAAGATCTTGTTCGACAAAATCATTGTAAGGCTGATGAATTTTCTTGTTTCTTTTCTTACGTAGTGTTTCTAAAAGTTTGTAAGAAGATGTTCCAAGAATTTTATTTTTATGAAGATAGTCAAGTTTCCGTTCTAATTTCCATTTGTTGATTTTTTTCCATAATTCATAATCTACCTCATCAGAGAATCGTTTAGCATCACTAGGTTCAAGATTTAGATATACTCTGCTTGTTTTGAATACATTTTCTAGTTTCATGACCATTACAGTGACTCTCCATTCCATATCCTTCCAATAATGGAAATATCCATCAATAATCGATTTTATGTTAGGTTCAATCAAACTAGAATAAACTGGCTTACATCTGTCACAGAGATTTAATTCAGCGAGATCTCGTAATTGTTTCAAAGTTTTTGGTTCTGGCATTAATGATATTTTGGATCTTTAATTCATAAAAATTAGATCCTAAACCATGTTTGGATCCTACATAGGATTCGGATATGGTATGGAACCAAGATCCATCATGGATTCAGAAAGGATTCACATGCGCTAAATACCGGATCCTACTTTTACGCTAGCGCTACAAAACCGGATCTTCCTGCCTGATTTTAGGCGCTTTTCGCACGGTTTTTTGGATTTATCGCACATAATTATGGCGTATTATCGCGTTAGTGCTGGATGGCGGCACGTTTTGCACTAGCGCGGTTCATAGAACGCATTCAATACCGTACAAAATGCGTCAGAAATTATGCGTAATGCGTTGGTGCAGTATTTTTCACGGATTATAATCAAAAATCGCCTCATGCGTACGATGCACATCAGGAATACGCATATTGTTTTTTCTAATACGCAACGCCTCTTTGCGAACAATTGTGAAATTTGTGCCTAAATTGCTATTTTACGCATGGGTCTACGCGTTATTGGATCCGAAGAACCTAATCTTTCCATGTCTTTTGCGTTACCGCAACAAAACTGGATTCTTTACGCCTGATTTTAGGCGCTTTCGTGAGCACTTTCTCTATTTATCTCCTCAATATCAGACGGTATAACATTACTGCTAGATAGCGTCTCTTACCGCTTCCTCAATACATTACCTACAGAGAATCCTGTGGAAGTTCCGAGTCGAGGTATTTCATGAACATCATGCATGTTTTTATTAAAGTAGGAGAGAGTGGTAGAGATGTCAGCTTGTCAGGATCCGATATTGACTTTACAGTAAAGTTGGGTTTTCTTACCAATGTTGTATAAAGATGTGGAAGTATTTTACCTGCATCGGGATCTCTTCTTGTGATATCAAAAATTGTCTTGATTCTTTCTCTACACTCGCGTATCTCTTTTGTATATCTGATTTTTGTAGGGTTTTCTATATCACTTGTAACAAGTTCCCATAGTATGTCGCACACTGTATCGAGGTTATTTTTCGCATTTTCTATTTTATCTTCTAATGGTAACTTATCTAACACCATTTCATTTATGACATCATTAATCAATTCATGTATGGATAGAATCATACTCTGAGCAACAGATGCTAAAGGTTTGTTGTGATCTAAAGAAGTGTAAATTTTTCTGTTACCAAGTTTGAGCTCGATTACATTCCTTTTACTATCATGAATTATTGCATCAAGATGGCTTATCAGTTCTTTTCCATTATTATCATTTGAACTTTTGAGCATCATTTTCACCAACAAAATGTTTGTACTCCAGCTATCCTCAACTAATTCCCTTATGCATGATACTACCGTATCCTTTGCCAACGGTTTTGCAAGTTCAATCAAGTCAGAGAGTGTACTACCTTGGTATTTTTTTATCAAAGAATATACTATTGCCTTGTTCTTCTCTCTTTCATGTTCTGGTCTTATGCCACGGTATCTCGTTTTTAAAAAACCTCCTACCTTTGAGAACCAATAGACATGTAATAATTTTTATCAATATATGCATAAATCAAAAAGTAATATCAAAAACCTAGACTTGGGAACAAGAAAAGTGAGCACCATGAATTTTTCAAAAGTGGTTACTCTGCCCAAGACATTCACCGAGAACTTTCTTGGTGAAAACATGGAGGTCAATATGACCTTGACAACAGATGGGAAATTGATGCTTGTTCCTATCAAGCAAGCAAAAAGAGGCGAAAAACCATGAGTGAAACCCTAACACCATTCCTAAAATGGGGATCATTCAAGTCCCATGACCAAAACAAGCCTGACATACTGGAAACGCAGGTCGTAGACGTGGAGACCTTTGAGACGGAATACACCACAAACGTCAAAGTGCTTCTAAAAGAGGACAAAAAATGGAATGAAGTAATTCTTCCTCTAAAGTCTCACGAATCAAAGAATGAGGCACTTTTAAAACAATGGAAAAAGAATGCACAAAAAAATCTCATAAAATCAGGAAAGAAATTCAAACTCAAGACTTGGTTAGGCAAGTCTACAAAGTCAGACCATGAAATCAGAAGATTTGTTCTAGAGTTCTAGAGCATTTCTTTTCTTTTTTGATATGACTCCCGACAAGAAAAAATTACTTGAGCAACTTGATGCACTCAAACTATTTCCAAATAACAAACTTGTCAAACAGTTACGAAAACAAATCAGGCAAAAACTAGACAGATTGGAAATATCTAAAGAAATAAAAAAAGAAATTTCATCTGATGCAAATGTTTCAAGATCAAGCAAACTAAAAAAATATCACAGATACCTTCGAATGATTCGTGATAACTTTCCAAATCTGAAATATTCTGATATTAGAAAACAGTTTTCTGAGAAACGAAAAGGTGTGGATTCTTTGATCCCTGATGCAGTATGGCAAAATCCTTCGCCATAACTGACTTTAAAGATCTTGACAAGATCTATACTGGAAGAAAGCAAAATCGTGATAAAGCAAAATCTGATTTACGAAAGGTTTACGCGCTGGATACGGAGACTTGGAAGGGAAACATTTTTCTAATTGCAGATTCTGACGGAAAATTCCTAGATGACATCACACCTGAATCTGTAATTACATTTCTGTTCACCAAAAAATATCAAGGATCATGGAATTTCTTTTTCAATCTGGGATATGATGCAGAGGTCATCTTGAAACTTTTGGAAAATAAATTATTATCATTCAAGAAAAACAGGAAATTACGCTTCAAATTCAAGGAATTTACGCTTGAATACATACCAAACAAGTGCCTAAAAATCAGGAAAAAACACCATTCTGCGGTATTCTATGACATAGCCCAGTTTTACAACGGGAAAACACTATCCGATGCATACCAAGAAAACATAGAAAAATTAGATGATGAATTTCTAGAAATTAAAAAGAAACGTGACAGTTTTCCTCCGTCATATTACAACCATAACAAAAAGAAAGTCAGGGATTATTGTATAAAGGATTGTAAATTAACAAAACAACTATCAGAAAAATGGATCCAGTTATTCCATGATGCGTTTGAATTCTATCCTCTCAAATGGTATTCATCAGGATATTTGGCAGAAAGAGTTTTGATTAATCACGGAGTTGCGTTTCCAACCTTTAATTCCATACCGTATGAAATTCAGAAAATGGCGTACCGTAGCTATGTTGGCGGAAGATTTGAGATGCTAAAGCGCAGTTTTATTGGAACTGGGCACATCTATGATATCAATTCGGCATATCCTCATGCAATTACAAAAATCCCAGACTTGTCCAAAGGAAAATGGATTAAATGCAAAACAATTCATCCTGATTCCAAAATGGGATTTTTCAGGATTCGTGCAAACATTCCAGATGACAAGTATATTCCTCCATTTCCATTTAGAAAAGATAACTTGATCATATTTCCAGCAGGCAGATTTGAAACATATGTTACACTGGAAGAATTGAAAGTTTGTGAAAATATTAGATTCTACAAGATACTTGATTCATATCAGTTCATTCCAAGTACGAGTAAGTATCCGTACAAGGAATTTATAGAAATAATGTATCAAAAACGATTGGATTTAAAACAAAACAATGATCCTATGCAGTATCCCGTCAAGATCATACTAAACTCAATCTATGGCAAGACAGGACAGAAAATTAATAAAATGATGGGAAATTTGTTCAATCCTGTAATCTTTGCCTTTATTACGGGATATACAAGGGCACAACTTTACAGGTTTGTAACAGATCACGGCATTGAGAGACAAGTTGTTGCCTTTGCCACGGATTCCATCTGCACTATCAAGGAATTAGGCATAAATTCTGTCAAATTAGGCGAGTTTTCCTTTGAAGGTTCAGCAGATGACATGTTCTTCCTTCAGAATGGGTTTTACAGAAAGAATGGAGTTTGGAAACAACGAGGCTTTGGAAAATTATCTGGCAAGGAAATTGAACATTTGGAGACATTTGAAAAAGACGGTAAATTGTTTTACAAGATTAGGATCATGCGAAATTCCAGATTGAGGACATCAATAATTCAAAATAAAATATCTGAAATTGGTAAGATCAAGGAAGTTGTCAAACAGTTTAATCTTAATGGAGACAGGAAAAGATTGTGGTTGGGAAAAATAGAAAGTATTGATTCTAAAATTATGAATGATTCTACGTCTATTTCCCTAAATCATTTTAAAAAGGTCAATCTATAGTAATGATCTTTTTTATAATGGCGAAATCTTTAGAAACTCTATTAGATGAGCCAAAATGAAAATTTATTAGCATTTGTACGTGATATTGATAGTCTAAGACAATCAACAAATCAGCAAAAAAACTTGATTTGGACTTCACAACTTAGAGAGTTTCTAGAACAATTTCAAATATCTCAATCTGATATGTATCAGTTGAATGATACTATTGGTCGTCTTATATCTAATTCTCAGGTGGAAAGTCCTTATGAGGAGATGGAACTTTTTCTGAATTTACTTTTGAGAAAAGGAGTAACTCTAAAACAAAAATCTCCTCCATTAACTACCGTACTTACTAATGCATTTGCTACTCCAATACGTACTATAGAACCATCCATTTCAGGCATACCCGATACTGTAACTCAACGGATGATAGCGGCAAGGGAAGAATCACGAAGAGTCCCAACACAAGTTGGAACTTTCCATACTGCACAAAAAGTAAATGTCAATCAAATAGGTAAAACAAATAAAATTTTCATTGTTCATGGACATGATAACGAATCCAAGCTTGAACTTGCAAGGATTCTTGACAAAATGGGTTTAGAAACCATCATACTTCATGAACAACCCAATCAAGGAAAAACCATCATGGAAAAATTTGAAGAATATTCAAAAGATGTTAACTATGCTTTTGTTCTTCTTACACCAGACGATCTTGGAGGAACGGAAAAATCTGATTTGAAAAAGAGAGCTAGACAAAATGTAGTTTTAGAACTAGGTTTTTTCATAGCTAAATTAGGTCGATCCAGAGTCTGCTGTCTTCATAAATTAGAAGTAGAATTGCCAACTGATTATTTGGGAGTGATTTTTCTTCCCTTCACTAAGTCACCGAAGGAATGTTATGAAGATATAATTCGCGAATTAAAGACGGCTGGTTTTAATTTGAAATTATAATTCAACCAATTTCCAACAAATCATTACTAAATCAGGTTACTTACGCTTTTCAAATTGTTTTTCTTCATCTACTGCTAATTCTTCAATAACATCTTTTTGATCAAATCTCACTGTAGAACCATATACTCTAACATTAGAATGTTCTTTGAATGAAAACGCACGTCTTAATCTATCTGGCATAACCACCCACAACTCTGATCCATTTTTAAAAGCAGTATGTTCTGTATAATCCTCAGAAATCACACTTGTTTCTATGTCTTCTTTGACTTCAGCAGTTGTCATCCATAATCCACGAAAAACACATTCTAAAAATGCAAGATAAGTAATTTCACTTAATTCGATTTTTACCATGAAAGACTGTAATACTAGTAGAAAAAAGACATTGCTATTCTCCAACAAATCATAACTTTCGTTATTATCTAGTTAGCTTCAGTTTTCGTGCGTAAACGGGGGGTTTACTATTTTTACTCGTTGTCGATATACTCGTTTGGAGAAAGGATTGGAGCCCGGTCGTTTCAGATTCAAAATTTGTACCTTCTTGGCTATATAATAGTTCACGGTTATTTCATTTAATGGTCAAAAAGCGTACCATCATTATATTTTTAAAGACGTGAATCAAGACTTGACTTGTGCTAGATTTAGTAGCAAAAAAAATATTTCTTACGAAAGGTAAGGGAGTGCATCCTGATAGATTGACAAGTTTTGAATATGCATTAAGAGATGCAGGAATAGCTGGAACGAATCTGGTTTTGATATCTAGCATATTTCCACCAGGTTGCAAACTGATCTCAAAAGCTGAAGGCTTGAAACTGATACGACCTGGCAGTGTGACATTTGCAATTTATTCAAGACAGGAAAGCAATGAGCCGCATAGGCTGATGGCAGCTTCTGTCGGAATAGCAGAGCCCAAAGACAAGACAAAGTATGGCTATCTGTCAGAATACATCTCTTTTGGAGAGACTGAAAAAGAAGCAGGTGATTATGCAGAAGACATAGCTGCGCAGATGCTTGCATCTTCACTTGGAATATCTTTTGATGTAAACAAGAGCTGGGATGAGAAGAGACAACAATGGAAGATATCTGGACAGATATACAAGACTCGAAACATAACCCAGAGCGCAGTAGGGAATGCAAAAGGCTACTGGACCACGGTATTTACAGCCGCAGTGTTGATTCTCTAAATTTTATCTTCTTCTGATGAATATGTAGACTGCAGCTGCACCTACTACAATTATCCCTATCAGGGCATATGTGGAATAATAATTGGAAGACTTGGTAATTGGTGTGACAGTTGTTGCATTGGTTTGTGTGGTCTGGTTCTGTAATGGAGCATTGCCTATTGTCAATGAAGATTGGTCGCTTGAGATTGACGTCGTTGTTCCAAATAGGTATATCGCGGAAATTTTATTTCCTGACTCGGGGTCTATAATCCAGCCTTGTTTTGTCAAGTCTGTTGGAAGCTTTTGACCATTTTTGATTGTAGTGGGGGCCAAATCTCCACCATGATTTGTTACTGCCATGTTGTCATTAGATACTGCCGTGACCTCTAGGATGGAATTCAAAGGAAAAAAGCCAACGCTATAGTAATTTGATCTTTCTAGCTTGTCAATGCCAAACAACTCTAATGGCTTGATTGTGGTCACTTTGGTCTTGATTGGAATATGTTTTGAGACTTGTAACTGGTAAAGTGATGATCCCTGCCCTGGAGTAATCGCAAATGTTACAGTGGAATTGGAATCTTGCGCCATCTTTTTTGCCGCATCAAAAAATCCTCCATCGTCACGAATTTGTTTTGGTATTAGGATAGAAGATAGTCCGTCAAAAAGATAAGATGAATCTGGTCGAGACATTGTATAAACAACTGATATGGTTCTGTTTCCTGATATAATTCCGGATGTTCCAAGTGCACTATTGAGTTCACCTTTTGGATTGACATATGTTAGCCAAAATTTTGCATCTGTAGCAAATGCCTTGTTTACACTGTCAATCAAACTATCTCCTACTTGCTTGGCAGTTGTCTGAACTGTTGTGATGTTGTAAGTCTCAATAAGAGATGGAGAGACAATGCTTATCACTATGCATCCCTGGTCATTAACTCCTATAACACATTTGTCTGCATTTGTTATTACTACCGAAGTTACATTGGCGGTATTTCTAATCTTTTCACTAAGATCTATTGGAACCCTCATCTCTACAGGGCTTGTAGATGCTAGGGTGATAAACGCAGTAGTCTGGTTCTGTACTTTTTCATCAATTAGTATGTTTGCTGTTTCACGATACGATGCAAGCTGCGGCTGCTGTGCATACACTGAAGCAAAAGACGACATCAATAATGATATAGTTAATGCTAAGACTAGCAGGTTTTTCATTTAAAGAAATTTTTGAAATCGAACTATTAAGTTTACTCTCCAAGTTTTTCTATCTTTACTGCAAACCTCTGGAAAGGCTCTTCCTTGAAATGATGCTTGCATATCAGCATGGTCTCTTGCGGATCAGGCCCACAGTCATAAGTAACCAGGTACTCTGGCTCTCTGTTACAACATCTTGGATATTTCACTTGAGATTTATTAGTTTTCATAAAATAAATTAGTATTTGGCGTATTGTTAACTCCTTTTTTATACTACAAATGGGTCATTTAGGCATGAAATTAAAGCCAGTTACAACGATTGACTTTAAAGAACTTGATAAAAGCCGTTCTTATAAGATGTTCAAACAAGCTGTAAAATCAGAAAAAACGCTCTACGCATACAAGCATTCATTGACGGAATTTTTCAGATATGCCAACTTTCAGGCTATGACAAAAGTATGGCGATGCCCACCGATAAGGTCCAAGCGATTCTAGAGAACTGGATTATGGATCTGGCTGCCA
>Ga0075030_100005792_pt1 | contig 11134 bp, 11 predicted proteins | sample LitLauG_LLR_2012_FD_71393 | JGI IMG/M metagenome (GOLD analysis project Ga0075030, IMG submission 71393) | Freshwater sediment microbial communities from Pennsylvania, USA - Little Laurel Run_MetaG_LLR_2012 | ecosystem: Environmental > Aquatic > Freshwater > Creek > Sediment | place: USA...
CTCCCAGAGGTCATACCGGACATCATTGTTACTTCATTACTGCTTCCACATTCCAGAAGCGAAACATTCTCCAGTCAGACAGAATGGCCAAGCTGCTTACTGACGTTCTCATTCATTACGCCCGGCAGAACAGATATTTGCTGCATGAATTCGTCGTGATGCCCGATCACTTCCACCTGCTGATCACTCCCCTCCAGACTCTGGAGAGGGCCCTGCCACTCGTCAAGGGCGGGTTTTCGTTTCGCGTCAAGAAGGAATTGGGATTTGCGCATGAGATATGGCAGCCGAGCTATTACGATCGCCGCGTCCGGGACGCGGATGAGTATTTCGCTTTCCGTGAGTATATTCGGCAAAATCCGGTCAAGAAGCGAATGGTCGACATAGCCGAGAAGTATCCCTACAGTTCCGCATGGCCCATGCTTCTTTTGAGTGAGGCACCACAGCGGCTGAAGCCAGTGTCGATAGCAGACTCAAAATCGCAGCGGTAAACCGCTGCGCCACCCAAACTCCCCCGCCAAGTTTCGCTGCTAGGATCGAGGATTTGGTATCCCCTACAACAGCTGCGCTGTCCCCCCCCCGCGTTGCGAGCACATGCACTTCAAGGGACGGTTGCGATCACACCTTTGGGGCCTACGATCAGGGCTCCGCCTTCGGGATAGGGGCTGGCGGCGTTGAACTTCATAGCCAACTTCTTTTTCGCGCTAACACGACGCGGGTTTGAGGGCGGGCGGAAGTCGAGGATAAAATCCTGACCCACGATAAAGAGGCGCTCGGGAGGGATCGGCTCTATCAGTGCCTTCTTTCCTTCGGACTCGGACCTTGCTGCAATTGCCTGCTCATTGACTTTGCGGTCGTAGGCTGCGGCTGAGAAAAATGCGAGCGGATGAATCGGGGAGAGAGTCCAGGATTTGCCGCCGTCTTCGGTGAAGGCGAGATTGGGGCCATCGTCGTTGGGATGCTTGTAGTCTCCACCAGCAATGACCCCATGTGTGGAGTCGCGGAAAACGATGGAGAAGATGCCGGCCGAGTCTGGACCATGAAGGATCGGCGTCTCGAAAACCCGCCAGGTCAGGCCGCGGTCGGGGGAGTGGAAGACGCGGGCGAACTTGCCTCCGGTGGCGAACCAGAGGTTGCGGTCGGAGTCCTGCTGACGCGGCGCTGAAGCGCCGCTGTTCCTCGAGAGAATGGAGAGGCAAGTGTTCGAGGCGGCGAAGGCGCCTTCTCCTTCGAGGGCGGGCGGCAATTGCGATGGCGGAATGGGACGCCAGGTCTGGCCATCGTCGGTGAGGAGTAGTTCGAATTTTGGCTTGCCGGATTCGTCGGGGATTGGGTCTCCGAGGACAACGCCGTGGGTGCGATCCCAGAAAGCCATGGAGTCGAAGAACCCTTTGGGATCGGTGTTGGTGAATTGCAATTGCCAGTTCTTGCCGGCGTCGGAGGTGTGGTAGATGCGGGACTGGTCGCCGAGTCCGGAGGACATAAGGAAAGCCTCGTCGGCGGAGAAGGCCACGACGGCGCGGAAGTCGAGCGTGGCCGCGTCGGGAACCTGGGCGGAAATCCAGGTGAGGCCGGCGTCGGTGGTGCGGAGGTAAGTGCCGTGCGTGCCGCTGGCCCAGGCGATCTCGCGGGAGACGGCACTCGCGCCCCGAAGGTTCTCAGTCGTGTTTGAGAGTTGCACACGCGGCCTGGATTGAGCAGCGACGGTGGCGGCGACGAGAAGGAGAGCGAGCAGGCGCATGGGGAATTGTCGCAGAAATCGGGGCAGAGGGCATGGGCGGTGGTGCACTGTGAAGACAACGATTCGTATCAGGGCTCGCTTCACAGGCAGCGGAAAAAGTTCGCCAGCACGGCAAAAACGACCACCAGAGCCAAAAGCCCGTATGATTTCATGCGCATTACGCAGCCCCTTCGACAAGCTCAGGGCAGGCCCTGAAGCGCCGCTCTTCCACGGGAAGGTGAGCATTCGTGAGTTTTTCCGCAGCCTCTGAAGGCGTGCCCATAGGAATCTCGGCACTCAAGCTGCCCAAACACTAATGTTCAGTCCACCTTGTTTGCAGCTGCACAGGCAGCTACAATGCCGAGAAGTGCGGTCTCAGTTACTGCGATCGCAAGTGCAATTTTTCTGTGTGACCTTGATCCGCTAACTGGTTGCAACCATTATTGGCTCTCTAACCTCATAGTTGTAAGTTAGATTTTTTCGCCACTTCGTCGGTCGCGGTCTCCACACACTAAGTATTCGGCTGCATGGGTGGCGGGGTTCCTTTTCGTGCCGCCCAGCGGGCTGCGAAGATAGACATCGTGAGTCCATGAAGAAAGTGAAACGAGGATCAATGCGTCGAGTTTCCTGGAGACGGGCGGTTTGGGGGGCCGGCTTGCTGCTGGCAGCGAGCGGTTGGACTTTGGGGCAGACCTTGAAGCCGCGACCGCCAGCGGACCAAGAGCACAACGAAGAAAAGAAAGACGACTCTGCGCCCCCGGAGTCCGCCCCAGTCACCGTGCCGATGAACGTGGCGGCGGGAACCCCGATCAAAGTGGCGCTCGCTTCTGAGGTGCGCATTCGGGAGGTCGGGCAGCCGATCCTGGGCAAGACGACGGAACCGGTGTACGCGTTCGACAAGCTGCTGATTCCTGTGGGCACAACGGTGAACGGAAGAGTTTCGGCGATCGATGAGGTGCCGAAGAAGAAGCGCACGCTCGAGGCGATGGACGGAAATTTCTCGCCCGTCCGCGCGGTTCACGTGCAGTTTGACGAACTCGTGATGGCCGACGGGCGGCGCATTCCGATGCAGACGGTGACGTCGCCCGCTCCCGACGGAGTCCTGAGTTTTGTCCCGGCGAATGGGAAAACCGAAAAGAAGAACAAGGTGCAGGACGCAGCCTCGAAGAAAGTCAGTGCGACGCGCCAGCAGATCAGGCAGCAGTGGGCCGCCCTGCAGAAGCAGATCCACGAGCCGGGAAAAATGCACAAGCTGAAGAGGCTAGCGATCGCGCAGCTTCCGGTGCATCCGCAGTACATCGATATGGGGACGAGTTTCAACGCGGATTTGCAGCAGCCTCTCGATTTCGGCACCGAGTCAGTTAAAGCGGAGGCGCTCACCAACGTCGGCAGCCCGCCGCCTTCGGGAAGCGTGGTGCACGCGCGACTGGTTACGCCCTTGAATTCGGCGACCTCGAAGAAAGGAGAGCTGGTGGAAGCGCTAATCACCGAACCGCTGGTCGCGTCCGATCATTTGATCTTGCCCGAGGGGAGTGTGATTCGAGGCTCGGTGATGCAGGTCCAGCCGGCGCGAAGGCTGGCACGCAACGGGCAGTTGCGGATTTTGTTTCACGAAGTCGCCCCGCCCAATGGCGTCCAGCAGAAAGTGGAGACCAGCCTGGAAGGGGTCGCGGTGGCGAAGGGGGAACACCTGAAGCTGGACGCAGAAGGCGGAGCCCAAGTGACTACTCCTAAGACTCGCTATCTAACGACCGGGATTCAAGTCATGCTGGCCGCGAGTTCGGCGGCCCCGGACGGTGACCGTCACTTGCACGGGGGAGGAGGGGGCGGCGATGCCGGCGGAAGCGCCGTCAATGGCGCCTCTGGCTTCCGCTTTGTGGGAATGGCGATCGGGTTACTGGCGCGCTCGCGTGTGGTTGCGACCGGATTTGGGGCCTATGGAGCAGCGACGTCCATCTACTACAAATTTCTCGCGCGCGGGCGCGACGTCGTCTATCCGAAAGACATGGCGATGGTGATCGGACTGGGGACACGCGAGTCGAAGCCGAGCGCCACTGCTCCACCGGTGCCGGTAAAGGATGAGGCCGTCGCGAATCCGACTGGGCAGTGACCGGAAAACACTGGAGCGCCTGACTCAGATGAACTCGTAACCGCAGCGGTAGCGCCCGCCGCCCGAGCGTTTTTAGCAGAGTCACGCGGTCTTCGTTTTCGCCACCTTCTCCAATCCTCGGTTCTGAATCTCTGTCTCCCGAATCTTGAACTTCTGTATCTTCCCAGTAACGGTGGTGGGGAAGGAATCAACAAAGCGTATGTGCTCCGGTATTTTGAAGTGAGCGATCTTGCCCCGGCAGAACTCGCGGATTTCACCGTCGCTGGCGGTGGCGCCGGGGTGAAGTCGGATCCAGGCCAGCACGATTTCGCCGAGCCGCTCATGGGGCAAGCCCACGATCTGGACCTCGGCGATCTTGGGGTGCGTGTAAAGAAATTCCTCGACCTCGCAGGGATAAACGTTCTCGCCTCCGCGGATGATCATGTCTTTCGCGCGCCCCGTGAGATGGATGTAGCCGTCAGGCTGCATCTGACCGAGGTCGCCAGTGTGCAACCATCCTTCGGAGTCGATCGCACGCTTCGTGGCTTCGGGTTCGTCGTCATAACCTTTCATGACCATGTAGCCCCGTGCGCAGACCTCACCCTGCTGGCCAAGGGGGAGCGTCTCGCCACTGGTTTGGTCTGCGATCTTCATTTCCGTGCAGGGCAATGCCTTGCCAATGGTGGAGACACGGAGATCCAGCGGATCATCAACATCCGACATGGTGACGACTGGAGCGCTTTCGGTCTGGCCGTAGCCGATGGTCAATTGAGGGCAGTGCATTTCGCCTACGACCCGCTTCATGATCTCCACCGGGCAAGGTGCACCGGCCATCATGCCGGTGCGCAGGCTGGTCAGGTCATAGTTGGAAAAATCGCTTAGGCCCAACTCGGCGATGAACATGGCTGGGACACCGTACAGAGACGTACATTTCTCGCTCTGCACTGCGGTGAGAGTGGCCCTGGCGTCAAATGTCCAGTTCGGCAGAACCACAGCGGCGCCACTGGCAAGCGCTGACATGGTTCCAATCACGCATCCGAAACAGTGGTAGAGCGGCACGGCAACGCAAATACGGTCCGACTCGGTGAGGCGCATTCCCTGGGCCAGGAATCCGCCATTGTTGACCTGGTTGCGGTGGGTGAGCATCACGCCCTTTGGCAGACCAGTGGTTCCGGATGTGTACTGAATATTGGCGACGTCATTGGGCTGGATGTCGGAAGGGATCTCGCCGAAGGTCTCAAGCAGGGCGAGCCATTGGGGTGAGTCGAAATAAATGATTTGCTGCAGATCGAATTTCTGTTCGTGGGTTGCCTGCAGAAGGAGTTCCGCATAGTCGGCGCGGGCATCGCGATGCCAGAGGAAGAGCGCTTTCATGCGCGACTTGCGCAAGGTGAACTGAAGTTCGTGTGAGCGATAAGCCGGGTTGACGTTGACGAGAATTGCCCCTGCTCTGGCGCAACCCATGTGGATCAGAACCCACTCGATACAGTTCGTGGACCACAGGCCGACGCGATCCCCTTTGCGAATTCCGAGGGACCACAACCCACGCGCGACGCGCTCCGCGAAATCGTTTAGTTCCGCCCAGGTCAGCTTGCGGGCTTGAGCGCAGGACACGACTGCGAGATGAGCGCCGACGCGCTCCGCGGTCTGCCGCAGCTGTTCTCCAATGGTTATTTCCAGCAACGGGGAATCCGGACCGCGTGAGTAGCTCAGCATGCAGCCCTTCCTTTTGCTTCGAGGTAACCGCAATCAGAGAGCCCGTTACAACGCACGAAATCCTGGGTGAGATCCTTCGCAGAGAGCACTTAGGATGACCGCTGCGGGCTCCCGCCTTCGCTCCGCTCAGGTCACACCCGCAAGACGCAGTCACTTCGCAGTGAAATCAGCGAAGGAAGCGGTCTTGCCGATGTAAATGCGGAGCGTGCAACGCGCACCCACATGGGCGAAGGCGACTTCGAGCGCGTCAGACGGTTCTGCCACTTGTGCGGTCTCCATGGCCGTGCGGGCAATGTCCTGCTTCTCGTCGTAGGCGCTGCCAGGAGTGACGTTCTTGTTGACCGCCAGCGTCCAGTGATCCTTGGCAGGAATGGGGTACACCGTGTAGGCGCCAATGGGAATCGACGAACTGCCCAGCGTGAGCTGCGCTTCGCTAAACAGCGTCATGGGCGCGCCGCCGGGGGTCCAGGGCTTGCCGTTGACGATCTTCTCTTTGCCGTTGGGGATCGCGTTGTAGCGGACGTAGACCTGGCGTCCGTCGTCCAGATTGCAGGTGGTGGTGGAAGTGGGGGCGGATTGGGCGGCCAGCCAGGGACTCCACAATAACAATATGAGTACAGCTCTCCAGACGATAGGGGCGGACATGGGTTGGAAAGCCTCCGCGCAGAAGTGTAGCGCCGCAAGGGCTTTCAGGGGAAGGAATTTGCGGGGCGGGATAGATTCGCCGGGGCGCGGGTGTCGTTCGTCGTGGGCCTTCGGTGACGTTTTCGCGGAGGGGGGCGGTTGCTACCGTCAGTAGCAGGTACGGGTGCGTCAGGTACCGAGCGAGGACGACATTCATGGCGAAAGCGAAGCTTAGGGTTCTTTATGGCGAGGGCGAAGAAGAGATTCTGAAGCAGCAAGCGGCTGCGATGGAAAAGGCTGGGCATACGGTGCACCAAGCCATGGGGCGCAAGGGCGTGCAGGAAGCGCTGAGTAAGAGCACATTCGATCTGGTCGTGCTGGGACCGACGCTGAGCCGGAATGACCGGCACCATCTGCCGTACATGGTGAAGAAGGCCAGCGCAGAGACGAGCGTCCTGGTCATGCATGCCGATGGCAGCCGACATCCGTACGTAGATGCTTGCACTGACACGGGCGCAAGCCTGGAGGCGGTGCTGACGCGGATCGAGGGAATGAAGATCGCTGGAATGATGCCGGCGGCAGCGGCGGCGGGGGCGGGAAGATAGCTCCGAGCAGCCGGTATCCAGTTTTCGGAGGGCGGCCTGATCGGCCGCCCTTCCCACTTTTTCACTATTCGCTCTTGAGAAGCCAGGAACCAAGCTAGTTACGAATGCGCGATGTAAACGTGTGGAATCTTCAGCGCAGGTTAGTCGAAATTCGCACCAATTTGTTCAAGGTGGATTGAGCAAAGTGGGAATTGTCGCGATAGAGGGCAAGTCATCGGCCTACGAATCCAACTAGTAATAGTGGAACTCTCCCGCGATAGTTGCTCGTGGCAGGCTCAAAATTCCTGTCAACGCCTTCTTAAGTGGTATTTCTGCAGCTTTTCGCGCGTCCTACGGGCAGGTGAGCTGCGCGCTGCCGACCACTCCACCGCATGTGCCGCCACAGGGCGCGGAGGGCGCGGAGGGCGCGGAGATGCCGCTGCATGTGCCGTGAAAAGACGGATCTGGCACGAAGGCGTAGACCGTGTACGTGGCCGGTTGCCCCGGACGCGCACTGCGCCGCGCCGTTGGTTGAGACCGATACGCCGTCGCTGGGAATGTTCTGCAAGCACGCGGACCAACTCGCCGACACGTTCCTCACCGGCGACGGCATGGTTTTGTAGTAAGCAGTGGCTGTGAACAGGACTTGGCGACCTGGGTAACTCTGAGCATCGGCGGTCGCAGGAGTGACCGAGACCGATTGCGGGATGTGGGCAGAAGATCCGCCGCACGCCAGCATGATCGCGGCGGCGATGATGACCAGGAAGAAAAACGGGAGCCCGTAGCCTCTCATAGCAGGCCTGCCGATCTAGGAATCCAGGCTACTCGTACTGGTTGCCTCCGGAACCAAATTATAAAGGGTGCCCCATTTCTCGCGCACTTTGCGAGAGGTGGGGATTGGGTCCTCTCATCTTACGGAATTGTTTTCGGAGCGGGCCTGCCAGCTGGCTTATAGTCCTTGGGATAGACCACGAGGTGACGCCGCATGCCCTCGCCTTCGCTCTCGGTGTGCAGGTCGGCTTCGTTGCGGAGCGCGAGGTGGACGATGCGCCGCTCCCGCGACGACATGGGAGTGAAGTGATACGGAGTGCCCGTCTGGCGCACTTTTTCGGCGGCCACGTTGGCGGCCATGTGCAGCTCCTGGATGCGCAGGGAGCGGTGATTCTGGCAGTCGAAGGAAACCTTCTCGTGCTCGCCCGAAGGCAGGCGCAACATTTCGAGCGCGAGGAGTTCGAGGGCGCGCAGAAGTTCGCCTCCGCGATCGAGGAGCAGTGGGGAGTCGGGGCCGGCGAAATCGACGAGGATCTCGGGCTTCTCCCAGTCGCGGTTCTCCGGCAGCGGGGGATCGACGACGATCCGGTATTTCAGGCGAAGTCCGCCGTGGGTCACGACCGTCTGCAGGAATTCGTTGATCTTGTTGGCGGCGGCGAGTTTGTCGGGTATGGGCACGAGATAGCTCCTAGCTCCTAGCCTCTAGCTCAAGGCTCTTAGCGAATGCATCCTGCTGCGGTCCCGCAATTCTTATCCGGGTCTAGCAAATTGAACCTAGCACGAACAATCTTGATCCAAGCTAGTAGCTAGAAGCTAGCAGCTGATGGCTATTTGTCCTTCTTCCTCGCTCGCTTCTCCATCATCTCGCGCATCTCCTGACCAAGCTTGGTGCGGTTCATGACGGATTGCTGCGCGATGCCGATCAGGTTGACCACGGCGTAGTACAGGTTCAAACCCGCGGCCAGGCGGAAGAAGATGAAGCCCATCATCAGGGGCATCATCACGTTCATCATTCGCTGTTGCGCCGGGTCCATGCCCGCTTGCGGCGTCATCTTCTGCGTGACCAGGCTGCTGATCACCATCAAGATCGGCAATATGAAAATCGGGTCGGCGGCCGACAAGTCGTGGACCCACAACCAGTGGGCGTGGCGAAGATCGAGCGCCGTGCCCAGCATGCGGTAGTAGGCGAACAGAAATGGCATCTGGATGACCAGGGGCAGGCATCCGCCGGCGGGGTTGACGCCTTCTTTCTTGTACAGCGCGCTGATCTCCTCGTTCATTGCAGCTTTGCGGGGATCGCGCAGGCTGTACTTCTTGTACTTTTCCTGGATCGATTTGATCTGCGGCGCGACGCGCTGCATTTTGAGCATCGACTTCATCTGCGTGATACGCAGCGGGAGCAGCAAGATGGCGATGACCAGGGTCTGCACCACGATCGCCCACCCCCAGTTCGGTACGATGTGATGGTAGGTCCACCGCAGCCACAGGAATAGCGGCTTGGCGAGGATGCCCCACCAGCCGAAATCGACTAGGCCGTTGAGGTCGTTGTCGGCGCCGGAGACTCCGGGGACGGGAATTTTCTGCAAAACCTCGAGCTCTTTCGGGCCGACGAAAATGCGCTCGGAGGTTGGCCCGTGCAGGTTGCCGACGGCGGCGCCCAGGACTTCGACAGGTATGACTTCTTTCGAATCCGCCTTCTGAGGATCGCGGGGGATCGACATCGAGTTGCGCAGCGTGACCATCGAAACCGAGACCGGATCGTCAGGGATGAACACCGTTGCGAAGTACTGGTCGGTCGGGCCGGCCCAGTGGAACGGGCCAGGTATTGTGCCGCCTCCGCTGATCTTCTTGATCGGAAGGCGCTCGATGTTCTTGTTGAATTGATAGTCGATGAGTCCGGCGGCATAGAACGCCGGCGTGGTCTGGCTGCCGAATCCCGCGGGCCACGCGGGCAGCGCCGGGACGTAACTGCCCTTGTACGTAACCGAGGTTTCGACGTTCACGACGTACGTGTGGTCGAAGCGGAAAGTCTTGCGGACGGCCAGATCCTGATCAGCGTATTCGAAGGTGATAATGGCGGGCGCTGTTTGCTTGCCATCGGGCGACGAGACATAGAGTGCGGAACTCAGGCGGCTGCGCAGGCCCTCATCGTACGTCCACAGCGACAGCGGGTAGCCGTACAGAGCGGACGCCGTGGAATTGACGAGATCGAGAGGTCCATTCTGCGCTTCGTTGTCGAACTTCTTCAGGATCCAGGATTTGACCTGCGCACCCTTGTTGGTGAAGGTGATCCGGTAAAGGTCGTTTTCGATGACGCTTTCAGCTTCGCTTGCCGCCTGCTTGGTGACTCCGGCAGGAACCGCGACGGCCGGCACGGCGGGTGCGGTAGCGGCGCTGGCCGCGGGTTGCGTCTGAACAGGCTGGCTCTGTTGTTGTGGAGCGGTCTGCTGAGGAAAATATTTTTTGAACAGCGGCTGGAAGGCGAGTATGACGACGAACGTCACCAGGAACACAAGAAGCAAGCGGCGCTCGCTGCCGGGTTCTTGTTGAGGATTTTTAAATTCGGCCAAAGTTATAGTTTTCCTTAGATTGCGCGGTGGTACGGTGCGGGCGTCGCCTGATCGTCCGTCATCCGATGACGCCCCGGCGCATGATTCACCACCGGATCATGGCCTCCGCGGGCGAAGGGGTGGCAGCGCAGGATTCGTGTAAAGGCCATCAGCACTCCTCGCAGAACGCCATAGCGTTCCACCGCTTCCATGGCGTATTCGGAGCAGGGCGGTACGTAGCGGCATGAAGGGGGGAACAGCGGTGAGATCGCCCACTTGTAGGCTCGCAGCAGTTGCAGCGTCGCGAGTTTGGCGAACTGGCGCATGGCTATCGGTTTCTGGATGTCCGGCTTCGTGGAATTCCCCGCTTCACCGCGATGGATCTGTTCTCTACCTTGCCCGCGAGCTTCTCTTCTATAACTACGAAAGCGCGGCGGACTTCGTTCAGTACGGCCTCGAAGTCGTTAGCCAGCAACGACTTCTTGGGATTGATCACCACGTCGGCTCTCACTTCCGCCGGCGGACGCGCAAGCCGCACCGCCTCGCGCAGGCGGCGCTTCATGCGATTGCGATCGACCGCGCCTCCCAAGGCGCGCCCGACAGTGAATCCGACGCGCAGCCCGCGAATCGCCGCCGCCTTCGCCGCATCTTGCGGTTGCACTTCCGGTCGCGGCAAGTAGAAAACCGTCATCGATGCGGAAAAGTGTCGCCGGCCCAGCTTGTACACGCGCTCGAAATCGGCGTGACGCAACAGCCTCATGCCGCGAGGAAAACTGGCGCCCGCAACTCGCGGCTTCACACTCTGGTTCGATGCTCCGGGCACACCGGCGGTCACAGTGCCTCTAACTTCCAGTTCGCTGATGCAGTTGCACGGACAGGAGTGTCCGCGCCACACTGGACTATTCGCGGAAACCTGGTTTTACCGAGACCCGCTTGCGCCCCTTGGCGCGGCGGCGTGACAAAACTTTCTGGCCGCCCTGGGTCTTCATGCGCGTGCGAAATCCGTGCTTCTTCGATCGCTTGCGCCGGTTGGGTTGGAATGTACGCTTGGGCATGAAAAGTAGCTGCTCCTGATTCGTTCAAC
>Ga0075030_100005796_pt1 | contig 11130 bp, 9 predicted proteins | sample LitLauG_LLR_2012_FD_71393 | JGI IMG/M metagenome (GOLD analysis project Ga0075030, IMG submission 71393) | Freshwater sediment microbial communities from Pennsylvania, USA - Little Laurel Run_MetaG_LLR_2012 | ecosystem: Environmental > Aquatic > Freshwater > Creek > Sediment | place: USA...
GCTTTGCTGTCGATGACTTTCGCCTGCGCCGCGGCCTCCGCGTTTTGCAAAGTCGACTCTTTGCGCGCTTGCGCTTCCAGCTTGCTCTGCTCGATCTGTTTCTGTTTCAGCGGGAGTGTGTACTGCATCGCGTCCGCTTCGGACTTGGCTTGCAGCACGCGCACTTGCGCCTGAGCCTCCGCCTGCTTCACGTCGCGCGCCTTCTGAGCCTCCGCCTCCAACTCCGCAATCTTCACTTGCTTGCCCTTAATCTCGGTTTCGGTGCCCAGGCGCTCGTTCTCCTGCTCCTTCAGCAACAGCCCTTCGAGCCCCTTTGCGTATTCCGCCGGCAACTGCAAATCTCGCAGCAGCACTTCCCGCACGATGATTCCGTCGCTCGCCAGCCGCGCCGTGATGGCCTCGGCCGCCTTCGTCCGCAACTCTTCGCGCTTCGTCGCAAAAATTTCCCGCGTCACATAATTCGGCGCCAGTTGCCGGTAAATCGTGGACACCACCGGAGCCACCACCTGCTCGCCCACTGGCTGCGGCAAATTCGTATGAATCGAATCCAGCCGCCGCGTATCCAGCCGGTACCGCACGGAAACCGCCAGCCCGATGTTCAGCCCTTCCCGCGCCTGCACCGTCAGGACATCACCCTTTTGTTTGGAGCTTTCGCCCGCCAGCGTCGAGTACACCTGTTCGCGCGTATCGTAAATCGCGACGGAATCCACCAACGGCGTCACCAAATGCACGCCGGGATACAACGTACCGGGGCGCGCGCCCCAGATTTCGCTCACGCGTACGCCCGCCGCTCCGTCCGGAACCACCACAAAACTTTCCATACTGATCAGCACCAGCGCGCCCGCGGCCGCCAGTTGCAGCGCCAGCCTCCACCGCACCGGCCGTAAAGGGCGGCGAGCCAGCGCCCCCACCTCCGCACCCGGTTCATCCTTCTTGCCCCACGAAAGCAATCGCCGCAGTTGTTCCGACAGAAAAATGTCGTAAGCCACCAGAGCCCCCGCGCTTCCAAAGAGCCCCGCCCCCACCAGCGCCAACAAATATTTCAGAGCCAACATCGAAGTACCCCTTTCTTCCCGCGATTTGTAGCTCAGGCCTTCAGGCCTGAGGCTTTTTCCTTCCGCCCCGGCCATGGGCCTGTGCTGTTCTGCCCAGCCGGACCAGCGCAGCGGCGGAGCGGTGACCGCCGTCTCCGCCGCTAGCGTTGGGCCGGGCAAATCTTCTGTAGCTCAGGCCGGAATTTATCCCGACCGGGTCGGGATGCCTGAGGCTTTTCCGCTCCGGTCAGGTAGCGGCCGCCTTCCGAGGCGGGCGCTCTTCCGCTAAGCCCCGCTCACCTCGAAATCGAATACGCCCGCGCCAGTTGCGCCGTCCCGCGCACCAATTCCGTCCGCACCGGAATCCTCTGCGCCGTAGCCGGTCGCATCATCAGAAACGCCGCCTTTAGACACACCCAATGCATCCCCGCGGCAGCAGCCACCGCAAACATCGTGGTAATCACAAGCGTTGCAAATTGCAGCATGGCGATCATGACGTGCCTCCCTTACTTGCGATTTGAGGAATCGCAAGGCCATGACCAATCTCAATGTGTTGATACAAATGGACTTACCTGGTGGCGGGCTTTAGAAATCTGTGTGGGCTATGACACGTCGTGTGGCACGAGACGCGGCATACATGCTTCGACCGTGGAATCAGATATAGCTAAGTCGTTACTCTCTTGCCTTACCTGTAACCAACAGCCGACTTGACAGAACCTAAATCCGGTATATCCTCTCCGGCAAAGCCTCGGCATTTAACTCTCCCACCGGGTGACAACCCGCGAGCCAAGGCAATAGACGGATATTTCTGTATTCAAATCTCCTGGGGGGAAATTCAATGAGAATACGTAGCGGCTGCATGTTCATTTTCTTGAGTTGCTTTGTAACGATCGCCCGTGCCCAAGATCAAACTGTCGTTATCGCGCAACCCCCTCGGGTCTGCCCTTCCGTTGGGAGCGTGGCAACCGCCCAACTTAACCCCGCAGACGCAGCAATTTTGATCACGAACACCCTCGGTACGGCTCCTGCCGACGATACCTATTACATCATTCATGACCTTCGCTATAACGACGGGCAATTTACGATCGACCAGCAACACTGGTATGTGTACTATCCCGGGTGGATAGGCCGTGGAGAACTTGATCGGATACTAGACCCGCGCATAGACAAGCATTTTGAGGAGGCAAGAATTTATGGGAGTCGTAAAGTTGGCCTCGTTTATATTCACACAAATATACCGGGGACGACTGAGGCCACCGCGATAACGCGAGCGACAGCGGCGATTGTCCCTGTTCCGCCCGCGACATCTCTCAGCATTGCATCTGATCTCATTACTCGTAAACTAATCGGCAGCGACCCGGCTGCTTCGAACAGAGAACTCACAGATAGCGTAACTGGACACAAATTGACCGGCATCGGCGGCGGCGTAGTTGATGAAGCGTTTAAGGATTTACAATCTCTTACGTACCGCGTAGCAATCACCAAGAAGCTACCAGCGCCAGTTCAAAACCTGCAAGCGATTGCAGGTGTAATCTCACCTTCGGCGCAAGCCGGAGCAAATACAGTAAGCATTCAAATCGACACGGTTAACGTTTGCGGCGGTAAAGTCTTTGACGTTTCGGCCCTGCCGAGTGATATGACAGCAACCGCACTGGCAGGCTCGGGTAGCAACCAGAAGGAACTTACCAAGAACACATTCGACAACGAAAAAAAATACTGGTACGACTTTAGCTTTGCACTGCCGCTCAAGTCTTTCAATGACCTGACCGTGAATTCCACAGACCTTACACTCATGGCAAAAAAGGTCGAGAAACAAAACCTATTCGCGATGGTGAACCTCAGTCCGATTCCCTATGATACAAAAAAGGCCCAGTTTCAACTCATTCCAGTATTTCTTTACGGGGTGCCAATTACAGGGAAACCGCTAAACCACCATCTGCTCGCAGGAGCAATCGGTTTGAATCGCATCCAGTTTTTCGCAGGCATAATGCTCGACCACAATCGCACACTGGCAGCGCCGCTACCACCCGGTACTTCGAACGGTTCTAGTTCTGGAACGGGGCCTGTCATAGACAAATGGAACTCGCACCTAAGCTACGGTATCAACTTCCCTGTGAGTACGGTCGTAAGTCTTCTGAAATCATCGAAAAAATGAAAACTACTCTGTCTCCAGAGCTCCGGGCCTTGAGGCTGCTAACCCAACTCCACTACGGGCGACCTAGACCCTCGAAAGTGCTCAGCAAAATACGACAGCGGGACCACCGGCAGACATCACGCTGGGGTTGGCGAACTCACATCCGCGGGATCGGACTGGGCCTGAAGCGCACAAATCTCGAATTCGTCGAAGGTGTGCACTGTTTGACGCTGTACGTGCGGCGAAAACTCCCCGAGCATCGTCTCCCCGTTCAAGAGCGCATACCAAAAAGGCTAAAGCTGGCTTCCGTGGGACAGGAAGTGCTTACTGACATCGTGGAGTTACGCGGGCGAATTACCGCCCACGCGGCGTCGATGATCCAGCCGGGTAACGAAGTCGGACACGAGCAGGGTGAACCGGGGACGCTGGGCTTGCTGGTTAGGAAAGCCGGATCTCCGGGCGTACTAGCGCTAGGCTGTTCGCATGTCTTGGCGCGATCGGGCGTTGTCGATCCTGCTGCGAGCAATCGTGTCGAGCATCCTCTGGATGTGAATGCTGATCCTGAACAAAATCGATTCGGGCAATTGACCACGGATTTTGTGACTCTCAGTAGAGACGAAAAGGCAAGCGAAGATTTCGCGTTGGCCCGAGTGGAAGTGCCGTGGAGACCAGCGCTTGCAGACACTGGACTCATTGTTTCGGGGATAATAGATCCCACAACAATTGCTCAGGGTACTGCCACACTTATGAACGGCGTCAAAACCAAGGATGCACACGGAATCGTTCTAAATAGCAACTGGAGCGGTACGGTCAGTGACGTGCCGTTTGTTGGGGACGTGGATTTCGAGAACCTTGTTTCATATCAGACCGCCTGCCTTCCGGGAGACTCGGGCACTGTCGTGTTGCAGGATGGTACGACGATGGCGCTCGGGATACATATTGCCGGGTCACCAGCGGACAACTTCGGCCTGTTTATGCCGCTCGGACCTGTGTTTGACCGACTTGGCCTGCAAGTGGTCGCAGAGGAGGGCTCGCAATGAGCACAGTTTTGGACGTAATGATCGGCACTATCTACGTATATCTCTTTTTTAGTGTCCTCTGCTCAGGGATTACTGAGTGGATTTCACGACTGCGTCAGCTTCGAGCCAAGGTGTTGAAAGAGGCGATGAACAAACTCCTGGCGGGCGGAAAACTCGCAGATTCTTTCCATTCACATCCATTGATCAGCAATCTCGCCGAGAAGGCGCCCTATCCAACATACATTCCGTCCCTTCATTTCGCTCTAGCTTTCATTGACCTTGCAGTGGACTTTGATGTCCCTCCTTCACCCGGAACAGTTCCTGGCCCCGCGACAATCAAACCAAAGATTAACACCCCTGCAAAACCGACATTGACTCCTTCCGAAACGCAATTAGTTGATTCGTTGATAAGTGGCCTCAACTCGCCTAGTACGGTACAGACGCGTCTCGAACTATGGTTCAATGATGCAATGGAGCGAGTTTCCGGTGGTACAAGCGAAAGACCTATCTAGTGCTGCTAATGGTATCGCTCGTTGTAAGCCTTGCCTTTGGTGTAGACACATTTCGCCATGCGAACGGGCTCTATAGAAACAGCGCGGTGCGTGAGGCGACCGTAAAAAAGGCACAGGCATCAGTAGAGAAGTCAACAGATCCTATGAAAGCAGACGTATCCTTGAAAGACTTGGCCGTGCCCATTGGCTGGTCAAGACCTGTGTCGCTTGCGATTGTCGGTTGCATCGTGACCGCATTCGCGCTGACCCTGGGTGCTCCATTTTGGTTCGATCTCTTGGGGCGGCTGGTAAACTTTCGCCAGACCGGCGTGCCGCCAGACTTGAAGGGTAAGATCGTTGCGCAGTAAACAATTCGGTTCCCCGTGCCCATCCGGCGGGTGGCAGGCTCTTAACCACAAGCACAAGGGTGCCGCAAAGGGTGCGGGTGTTGACGTTGCTTTTTCTCTTCCGTCTCAAATCCGCGGAAACCATTCAACCACCCTAATAGCCGTTCGACCCTCATTTTCGACTGTTCGCTGCAAACACTTAACATCTTCATTAAGGTGTGCTATTCTCTCCCGTGTATAATGCAGCAAAACACCGCCGACCTCTCGCTTCTTTCAAGTCCACCTCTCTGTTCTCTCTTCGCACGGATCACGGTACACGGACCACTGTCCACGATTCCGATAACTCCTTTCCTGTCATATCGTTTGCCGGCCCCCGCCCTTTAACCCTTTTCAAATCATATCGTTTCGAAAATAGCGTGAGGAGTGCGCGTGCTGTGGCTCACGGATGGTCGTACCACGTTATCGGTACGTTGCCCCGACTTATCTCCTTTGCTTGCCACTCTTACGAAAACTCCGGGGGTGTGGGGGTATTCTTCCCATTTTGGGACGTGCCACCGTCCACACCGCTTTCCGCTGACGCCGCGGTTCTCCCTGCCCCGCCTCCATCCGCGTCCTGTGCTACGCTAACTGGGAGACCAGTCATGAATCGCGGATTAGGTTTGCGCATCGGCAAAATTCTCGGAATACCCATCTATCTCCACTCCACCTGGGTCTTCATATTTGCGCTCATTACCTACATGATTGCTTCCCAGTTCAAGCAGGATCATCCAGCTTGGTCGGACACCCAGCATTGGGCCGTGGGCGTGCTGACCAGCCTGCTCTTCTTTGCTTCGGTTCTCTTCCACGAACTTTCGCACAGCGTCGTGGCGCAGCATTACAAGATTCGCGTCATTTCCATCACTCTTTTTCTGTTCGGAGGCTTGGCGCGCATCGAGCGCGACCCTTCCAAGGCCATTCAGGAGTTCAACATCGCGATCGCCGGACCGCTGGCTAGCGGATTCCTCGCGGCCTGTTTCTTTGGCTTGACCAGGATCTTCCCTTACGAACAATCGATCGGAGCGTTGGCAACCTGGCTCTGGCAAACGAATCTCGCGCTCGCCGTTTTCAATTTATTGCCGGGATTTCCGCTGGATGGCGGAAGAATTTTCCGCGCGTTAATTTGGGGAGTGACAAAAAATTTCGACAAGGCGACTCGCGTCGCCGGCGCCAGCGGAAAAATCATCGCCTACGCGTTGATCCTTTTTGGGGCGTGGGGCGTTTTTCATGGCTCTGTTCAAGGCGGGCTCTGGACCGCATTCATCGGGTGGTTCCTTCTGAACGCGGCGCAAGAGAGCGTCGCCCAAGTGGCTATCCGGGAAACTCTGACTGGACTCAGCGCCGCCGATGTTATGAGCAAGGAAGTTCCCACCGTTCCTGGCCACATCACGCTCGAAGAGTACAGCGCCGAAGTTCTGCGCACCGGCCGCCGCGTCCACCTGGTGGTCAACGACGATCGTTTTGTCGGCATGATGAATGTTCACGCGCTGAATTCCGTCCCGCGCCACGAGTGGGCCCACAATTCCGTTCAGGCCGCCATGATTCCGCGGGAAAAGATTCTCTGGACTTCGCCGGAAGAACCGCTCCTGCGTTTGCTAGAGAGGCTCTTGAGCGCCGATGTGAACCAGATGCCCGTTGTGAGCGGCGTAAACGATGGTTCGCCACAAATTGTTGGCATTGTGACGCGCGACTCCATCCTCCGCGTGATGCAAACTCGCTCCGAGCTCGGCCCGCTTGCGACCAACCGATAGACCGCCAGTTGTGCCGAACTTTTTGTTGGTGTTTTTTGGGGAGAAAGAAACGCGGTTAAAAGCGGGCTCGACACCTACTCGGCTCACCAGAGACTCGCGGGTCGTCAACGCAGCGTAGTTGCGAAGGCGCTAGGGTCCCCGGGACCTGAGAGTCCGGATTCGAAATCCGCCGCCCCGGAAGTCAACCGTCACTTTATAAAATCCCGCGGCCATTAATCTCGCAAAGACCGACGCTGGGGCCACTGGCACAAAGGTGCTTCGGATGTGTCCCACGCGGTGCAGCCAACTATCCGGAATTTCAAAGGCGAGAAAAACACCGCCGGGTCGAAGCACGCGGGCAATCTCAGCCAATGCCCGGTTTTGCAGTTCGGGGGAACGCAAATGGTGGAGCATCAGAATTGCAATGGCAGAAGAAAAAGTCGCATCCGCAAATGGCAAAATCGCAGCATCGGCTTGAATCACCAACACATTCGAGCCATTCACACGCACGCCGAGCTTTGCGGCAAAAGCATGATCGTACTCGAGACTAGTCACGCGAGGAGCCCGCAGAGCCAACTCCGGCGTTGCTGCGCCTGGACCCGCTCCTAGTTCCAACACGTGTTCGCCCAGCTCAGAACCCTGCAAGATCCAAGGCAGGAGTTGCCGCCGCGTTATCCAGCGCCAGAGCCGAGAACCGCAAAACCAAGTTTCATACGCGTTCATGGTCTCAGGATGTCACTAAAGCATCGGACGAATGCGGCGAAGGGCAGAGGCGAACTGATCGGCGTTATAGGAGGAGGGGTTTTCGAGTTGCTGGAAGAGGGCGTTGATGGCGGCGCGAACTTCGGCGGCGTTGGCGGGCCTGGCATCTTTGCTGTAGGCGATGTACAGGGAGTCCAGCGCCATGGCGGCTTGTTCCGCGGCGCGCTCGTCGGCGAGCGCGATATTTTCGGCATCATCGGGAATGCGTTGCAACATGCGCAGCGCGACCGCTTGATCGTACTGCATGGTCACGAGGCGTTCGGCAATTTTCTGCGCCAGTGGCGCCGCGGTCGATGCGGCCGAGGCTACGGCGTTGCGATCCGGATTGAGTTTGCCCATCTCATCGGAAACGACAAGCAACTGACGATCAAGTTCCATGGCGTTCGCTGAGTCAATCTGCTTGGCGAGCAGGCGAAACACGACGTAACGTGAACTGTTCCATGCCGGATCGCCGGGACGCCGGCCGATGTAGGCATGCTCCTGGCGCCAACTGTCTTTTGCGGGCCCTAGCGCGTGGTGACAGGCGAAGCAGGAAAGCTCGGAATACTCTGGCCAGACATCTTTTTTGTCGAAGCGCTCGTTCTTCGCGCGCCAGGTCAATCGCTCCATCGCGGCCCGGAGTTGTACGGCTTGGCCCGCGCTCCACTCGCGCACGCCAACCCACGCGGAGTCTTCAACCGATTTACCCGGTTCTGATTCGCGGGGCGATTTCCAATGGCGAGGCATTACGGCTGAAAAAGAATCCAACTCGAAATAGAGATCCGGGTGGCCGACGGCGATCATTTCGTGATCCACAAACTTGTTTTTTGTTCCGAGGTGGCATTCCAGGCATTTTTCGGTGCGGCGAATCACATCTCTTGTGTCGTGCATTCCCAACGCGACGGATTTCTCATGGGCCCAGGTTCTCGTGGTGTGCGGTCCGAGCCAGCCAGACGCTGGCCCATGGCAGTTTTCGCAGGAGACGCCTTCGGAGATTTCAAACACGCGGCCGCGCTGCTCGGGCGGGGGATTCAACGCGTGGCACGCCAAGCACTTGGGCGCTTCTTCCGCTTTTGCGCCCAGTTTCAGGATCCGCGCCATGCGCTCACCAACATCTCCCGTCAGGGCCTGGTAAGCGCGGCTGTGTTTGTCCTGAATGATCCACGTTGAATATTCGTTCTGCAAAATGCGGCTGCCGGCAATGGGCTTCACGCTGCCGTGACAACTCGTCGCCGCGCACGAACCCGGTCCAATGTATTTGATGGGCTCATTTTGCGCTGAGAGCAGCGAGGGAAACGCCAAGAACAATGCGCAGATGGCCACGCGGAGTAGGCAGGAGTTGGAGGCGTTGCGCATTCTGTTCGTCAGTGGGTCTGTTTGCTTATATCGTCTGCGGCGCGCGGAAGTCAACGGGGCGCGTTGTCTTTTTCGCGCCGGGCTGCGAAAAGCCAAACGCGTGCTATTTACAGTGGACTCTCCTGCCAGTAGTATGCAGGGGATTCAGCACGCCACTTCGCGCCGAGCATCCTCTGATAAAACATGCGCGGCGCCTTTCGCGCGAGACGGGGCGACGTGATCTTCGACGACCTTCGGGCCATCCAGCTTCGCTACGGTTTCCTGCCGAAAGCGGAACTTGAGGGCCTTTCACAACGCACCCAGACGCCGCTCTATCAAATCCACAGCGTGGCGAGTTTCTATCCGCATTTTCATCTGATGCCGCCGCCCAAGGCGGAGATTCGCGTGTGCGCGGACATGAGCTGTCACCTCAATGGTGCTTGCGAATTGCGCGCTGATCTTGAGCGACGCTTTGCAAATGCGCGGCCGGAAGATGTGCAGATTCGCGATGTTTCCTGCCTCGGGCGTTGCGATCACGCTCCGGCGATTTCGATTAACGATCATATATTTATGGACGTGACGGCTGCTGATGCCGAGCAGATTGCGCGGAGCGCGATGCGCGGCGACGATATCCGCGAATCGCATCCGGAGCAGGCGCGCATTGCCTGCAAGGCCGATCCTTATGGCGAGAGTGAAAAGTATGGAGTTGTGCGCAAGCTGGTGCAATCCAAAGATTGGGACAACGTTCTCGCGCAACTCAAAGCTGCTGAGCTGAAAGGCATGGGTGGCGCTGGATTTCCGACCAGCATGAAGTGGGACCTGGTGCGCAAGCAGCCTGATCCCGTGAAATATATTGTTTGCAATGCGGATGAGAGCGAGCCAGGCACGATCAAAGATCGTTTCATTATGACGAATCTGCCGCATCTTCTGATCGAGGGGATGATCATCGCCGGACTTGTGACAGGCGCCAAACGCGGCATCCTTTATATACGGCATGAATACCACCTTCAGGAAGAAATTCTTGGCGAAGAGATTCGGCGGTGTTATCGTTCCGGGCTTCTTGGGAAAAAGATCCTTGGCAGCGATCTGGACTACGATCTCGAAGTATTTGTCAGCCCTGGGGGCTACATCTGCGGCGAAGAAAGCGCGCTGATCGAAGCCATTGAGGGGCACCGCGCCGAGCCGCGGAACAAACCGCCGTTTCCCGGGCAAATCGGGCTGTGGCAAAAGCCGACGGTCATCAACAATGTGGAGACGTTCATCAACGTTCCGCAGATTCTCGCCCGTGGGATCGATTGGTTTGTCGCGCAGGGCGCTAGTGGCTCGCGCGGATTGAAATTTGTTGGTGTCAGCGGACACGTTGCCCGGCCGGGGATCTTTGAAGTAGCCATGGGCGTGCCGATGCGGGAGGTGATCTTTAATCATGCTGGGGGCGTTCGCGGTGGGCGTCAGCTGAAAGCTTTCGCGCCTTCCGGTCCGTCTTCCGGCTATCTTCCCGCCTCCATGGTCGATGTGCGCCTGGATTTCAAGGCGCTCGCGGAAGCGGGCTCGATGCTGGGCTCTGGCGCCATTGTCGTTTGCGACGATACGACCTGCATGCTGGACATGGCGTTGAATGCCGTGCGTTTTTATCGCAATGAATCCTGCGGGAAGTGTGTTCCGTGCCGCGTCGGTTCGCACAAAATGGCGGACATGCTTGCGCGATGGACACAAGGCGGCTTGCCTGAATCGCAATATCGCGCCGATCTTGCCCTGCTGGATGAACTCTCGCAGGCGATGAGCCTCACTTCGATCTGCGGCCTTGGACAGATCGTGCCGGCGCCGATTCAATCGGTGCTGAAACATTTTCGCGCTGAGATCGATGCACACGTTTTAAGGAGCCAGTGCCCCAGTGGCATCTGCTTCACCGCTGCGTCGCGGGCCGGCGAAGCCCAGCGCGTAGGAATTCGCCCTTAGCATGACGACAGCCATCACACCCTCGGGCTTTGTTGATATCACACTTGATGGGCAGCCCATTCGCGTGCCCGCAGGCACGAGCGTTTTTGATGCCGCGCGCATGAACGGAATCAACATTCCCACGCTTTGCCACTTGCAGAGCCAGACTCCCGTCGGCGTTTGCCGCTTGTGTGTAGTGGACACTGGCGCGCGCGTGCTCGCTGCCTCGTGTGTTCGCCCGGTCGAGCCTGGCATGAAAGTCGTCACCAATTCTGAAAAGGTTTTGGCGGCGCGCAAGACGGTCTTGGAACTGATGATGTCCGATCAT
>Ga0075030_100005797_pt1 | contig 11129 bp, 10 predicted proteins | sample LitLauG_LLR_2012_FD_71393 | JGI IMG/M metagenome (GOLD analysis project Ga0075030, IMG submission 71393) | Freshwater sediment microbial communities from Pennsylvania, USA - Little Laurel Run_MetaG_LLR_2012 | ecosystem: Environmental > Aquatic > Freshwater > Creek > Sediment | place: USA...
CCGTCAATACGTCGTTCCACAATGGCGATGTGCCCTCCCAGCAGGAAGCTGTGCGCGCCGCCATTGCCGCCAAGGCCGATGCCATCGTGGCTACCAGCCCCGACCCTGGCAGCATGGTCGATGTTGTCAAGGAGGCCCGCGCCGCCGGCATTCCAATCATTAACTTCAACACGCCAGACCCCAAGGCCAACTTCAACGCCTACGTGGGAGCCGATTTGAATGTCGTTGGTAAGGGTTGGGCACAGTTCCTGGTCGACAAGGGTCTGGTGAAGGGTGGTGATTTCGTCTGGATGCCGGTGGAAGTGGCTGGCGCCAGCTACGGCGTTGAAGAGGAAAAGGGCATCGCTTCGGTATTCAAGCCGCTGGGCATTACCTGGGAAGTCACTGAGACAAAACTCGACCAGGCCGAGGTAATCAGTCGGATGAGCGACTATCTGACGGCCAACAAGGCCAAGGTCAAAGCGATCATCGGCCTCGGAGATCTGGTGACCGGGTCGATCAAACGGGTCTACGACAAAGTTGGAATCAAGGCAGGAGAAATCCCGGTCGTCGGCTGGGGCAACTCGCAAGATACAACGCAAGAAGTGCTGGGCGGATATGTGAACGCCGCCCAATGGCAAGACCCGCAGGCGACCAGCTACCTCGCCCTATCCCTCGCCGCGATGGCAACTGACGGCATTCCGCCCGGCTTCAACATCATTACCGGCGCGCTTTATGGCAAGGACACCGCAGGCATCTACGACAAGGTGCTCTCGGGCAAATAGCCACTCTGCGAGCCCGACTGCATCGCCCGCGGCGGTCGCAAATTACATACCGCCGCGGGCGATCACGTGTCGTCGCTGGGCCGCAACCCGGCTCGCGTTCAACGATTTGCCAAGGCATCCCCGTGGACACCCGCCCCGTTCTCGCCCGACTCATCGCCCGTCCCGAATTCGGCCCTCTCGTGCTGCTGGTTGCCGAACTCGTCGTGTTCTGGTCGATCAACCACGCGTTCCTTTCGCCCCTCAACATCAGCAACACGATGGAGTTCACGGTCGAGCTTGGCCTGATCGCGCTCGCCATGACACTATTGATGACCTCGGGCGAATTTGACCTCTCGGTCGGTTCGGTCTTCGGCTTCGCGCCGGTGGTGATGTGGACGCTCTTCAACCAGGGCGTCGCCTCGCTGGAGGTCTCTTTCCTGATCGCGATGGCGATCGCTGGGCTTATTGGCTGGTTCAACGGCTGGTTTGTCACACAGATCAAGATATCGTCGTTCCTGGTTACGCTGGGCATGCTTCTGGTGGTTCGCGGCACCGCCCTGTTCATCACCGACGGTTTTCCTCAGCGAACCTGGACCGCCGACAACCAATGGCTGGCCCAGGTGTTGGTCGGCAATTTTTATCTCGGACCCTTCCGGATCTATGTTTCGCTTTTCTGGTTCATCGGTACCGCGCTGGTCCTTGGTTATGTCCTGACCCAGACCAAATTCGGAAATTGGATCCAAGCCAGCGGCGGTAACCCCAACGCGGCTCGGGCGCGTGGCGTCAATGTCGATCGTACAAAAGTGATCCTGTTCATGCTTTCAGCAATGCTATCGGCCTTTGCCGGTGTCATTTCCTCGATCCGCACGTCGGCCGCCAATCCCAACAGCGGCACAGGCTACGAGCTCGAAGTCATCGCCATGGTGGTGATCGGCGGCACCGCGCTGACCGGCGGTCGTGGCACGATCATCGGCACGGTACTTGGTGTGTTCATTCTACGCGTCATGCGCAACGGCATCGTGCTCATCGGTGTACCAGGACTCGCCTACAACATCTTCATCGGTGCGATCATTCTAGGCATGATGGCGCTACATTCGTGGCTAGAGCGCCGCCACCAGGCAGGGACCTAACGCCATGGCGACCGAACTCATCCGCATGGAGCGCGTCAACAAGTTCTACGGGCGCGTCCAGGCCCTTCACGACGTCAATCTCACTGTCAACGAGGCAGAGATCGTCGGCCTTCTCGGCGACAATGGCGCGGGTAAATCGACGCTCATCAAGGTGCTGTCGGGCGCCGTGCCAACGACCAGTGGTGACATCTACATCCGTGGCGAGAGGGTGACGATCAAGAGCACCAGCGATGCGATCGCGCACGGGATCGAGACGATCTACCAGGACAGCGCGCTCGTTACCCAGCTCTCGATCGCACGCAATTTGTTTCTTGGTCGTGAGCCAGTCGTCGGTCCTGGTTTCCTCAACCGGATGGACCAGAAGGCGATGAACCAGGTCGCCCGCGATCTCCTGGCAAGGGTTGGTATCAGCAAGGCCATCCCGCCCGAAACTCCGATAAGTTCGTTGTCGGGTGGAGAGCGCCAAGCGGTCGCCATCGCTCGTGCCATGCACTTCGACAGCGACCTCATCATCCTCGACGAGCCGACCAATAATCTCGGCGTCGCCGAGACCCAAGGTGTCTTGCGTTTTGTCCGCAGTGCCCGTAATTCCGGACATTCCTGCATCTTCATCGCGCATAATATCCACCACGTCTTTCAAGTGGTCGACAGGATCGTGGTGATGCGGCGCGGCCAGATCGTGGCTGATGACGTCGACCCCAAGAAGACGACCGTGGGTGGCGTCGAGCAGATCATAACTGGCATGACCGATGAGGAATCAGGCGCTAGTGTGAGTTAGCCGCTTGAAGCAGGTCTGCGTCGCAAGGAGCTATCCCCTGGCCAGGGGCTGGCGGCGGCCAGCCCCCAAGTATCTGTCAATCACCAATCGCTGGTTTGATGCTCGGTTGTGGCTCGTTGCAGCATCAAGGGCTGTGATAGCGTCGGGTTGGATTTGTTGATCCGCGGCTCCGTCGGTCCGTCGAATGTCGCAGCGCCGATCATCGTGCTCAGTGTTTCATGTTCAACACGAGGTGACTCGTGGCCTATGTCTTCGTAAATTATCGAGGCGCAAACGCGCTTCTCAAGCCCTTTCGCGACAGCCTCACCCAACAGGGGCATACGGTCTATTCGATAGCGGATTTCGATTTCAGCATGTCCGCCGCGCTGGTGGCCCTATCGCAGTTCGACGTCGTTATCGCCGTATGGACAGACGATGCCGCAGCCAGTGACCAATTTCTCTCAATCGCTTTGGAAGCGCAGCGGCGTGCCAAACTCATTTCGGTTCGAGCGCCCGGAGTATTGATCGGTGCATTGCCTGATGAGTTCAGGCAGCCGCCTTCGATGCCCGTGTCCGACACCAACGGGATTGCTCAGCGCATCAGAGCGATCCCTGTCGTACCGGGCTCAAAGTCGCTCCCTCGCCCGAAGCCTGAGCGCATAGCAGGCGTCGGCGCCTCGGGAGGTGCCCCCTATCGAGTGGCACCGATTGGAGCGGCACCAGCGGCACAACATGAAACACGGAAATTCGCTGCGGCCCCTCGCAAATCACCGACACCTCAGGCGGCTGCCGAAGCCGGACGGCTTGTTCACAAAATCCCAGAGAAGATGTGGGTGGGAGAGCCGGAGCAGGTCGAGGTGCGCCTAGGGCGTGAGGCAACCGAGCAGCTAGCGGTCGGTATCGTCGGTCGTGGTGCAATCTCGATCCAAGACATTCCGATTGTGGAGACCATGTCGGTCCTGCTTGTCTCGAGCCAAGCGACATTCCTAATCGAACCTCAATCCGAAGCAACCCAACTGGTATTGAATGACATACTGCAGGGATCGGACCTCGAGCACGACGGCTTTGGGCGATGGAACTGGCTTGTGACGCCGAAGAAGACGGGCCCGCACCAGTTGGTCCTGAAAGTCAGCGCCGGTCTCAAAGACAGCCGCGGCGTGCCAACAACGGTCCGCCTGCCCGATCGCGAGTTCAAGATTGCAGTGTCGGTACACGCGGGCAAAACCACGGCACGGATCGTCGCGCGCGCGGTGATCGGATTCGGAGGCGCGCTGGCGGCCTCATTCCTGGGTGTCGTGACACAGGAATTGTGGTGGCCGAGGATCAAGGAATTGCTCCAGGCCTGGGGTGTGTTGGGATAGTCGAACTTGCATCGTTCACCAGGCCACGACAGCCCTCCTGGCGTCGCTGATTGACGAGGCCCTCAGTCTGCTTTTGCGTATCCCAACTGAGCGAGCTCTTGACTCGTAAATGGCTTCTTTTTCATGCCCTGCGCACGATGACGGCGTCCATCGTGCGGTGGTACGGTTTTGAACTTGCAGATTGGGCAGGGCACGTCTTTGCGCTCGCGAACCGAACGTCTCGCGCCCTTGACACTATCCGTGATGACGTAATGAAATCCTAGCGCGTTCAACTCCGCCAGGGCCTCTTGAACCTTGCCCATGGCTTCGGTCTTCGCGCCTTCCAAAAGCTTTGCGCGTTGACTGTCGAGGGTCTTTAATTGCTCAAGTATGGGTATGGCCATGTTTCGTTGTGCCTGTATGTGTTAGTCGACATTGAACGACCCTGAAACAGAAGAACGACTCCAACCGATCTAGAAGAAGTATTTGAGCAGATAATGACATCCCGGTTCACAGTCTAAACTCAGTTAGTTGTTTCGCTCTTTCGGGCGAGTCGCAATGAAAGGGGAATTAGTGAAAGGCGTGGAGACGGAACGATTCCGATTCTGATTTCAAAACCGGCGATGAACATGCCAGCATCGACTTTGACTGTGAAGTTAGAAAGCCTAAACCTACCGCGCGGCACTGGCGCCGGAAGCCGCTAGCAAGATAAACACCTGAGCAGGAGTGTGATGAACGTTGGCGCCTGTCTAGGAAATGCCAAAAGGGATTGCTTGCCGATAGTGCCTCCCTTGGCCCGAGGCGGCGAAATCGAATTCCGATTGGTGTATGAAAGGGGCCGATTGGCCCGCCAATGTGCCGAGGCCATTCGTTTAGTTCGCCCAAAATCAGGCTCGCGTCGCGGCCGACGGACCGGAGTGCAGGCAACTCCGGAGCATAGCCGTCGGGGAAAAATGGCAGGATTCCACGGACATAACACCTGCCAGGGCCAACCAATTGCAGATCCCCAATGAGTTGACCGGTTGTTGTTGTGACCGGCGGTGCCGAATGATAACCTACCTCGTCGCAGGGCATCGCGCCCAGGTACTCGGACTCTGTTTCGGGGCATTTTTTATTGATGTCAGCTCAAGGACCCCCTAAATCGAACCTTGAAGAACGTTCGAATTCAAATCTGTCGCCGTCGGAGATTCGTTGCTTGGCGTTGATCGCGATCGGCTACTCCGAAGTGGAAATAGGTCAAGAATTTGGACGTTCTGCCAATACGATATCTATTTTGATTCATTCTGCGATGGAAAAGCTCCATGCCAAGAGCAGGTCGCATGCGGTCATGTTGTCACTAAAATTCGGTTTATTGAATATTGATGATTTGCGTTAAAATGATGCAAGTCTGTCCAGATACGAAAGCATGTCTGCCAGCATCAAATCGAGCATCGAAACGACACACGGATCTTTGTCCGATTGTAGTTGAATGAGTTCGCCGATGAACTTCATTTTCGTGACAAAGTCGGCTCTGGTTTGCGGTTTGGAATTCAGAATTGCTGATTGCAGTGATTCAACTAGAGACTCGACTTTGGCCAATGATACGCTATTTTCACTTGAAGCCAGAACTTCTTTCCGAAGTCGATCACACGCCTTCCGATACTTCGAAATATCCTCCGTCAGGTCCGAAGCCATCGCTGCATCCGCGGAACGAAGTGCAAAATCCATACGGGGATATACATACAGCCGAGGCAAAAAAAACTCAGCCTGGGCAACAGCTTGCAGCTTGCCACAGGTTCCGATGAAAGCGCAGTTAGATTTTCTTACTCATCATTTGAGGCAACACTTGAGGCCTCGATGCGCTCGAGAACAGAGCGCCAAAATCGACATAGATCAATATCATTTTTCAAGATAGCTTGATGTCCGCAGGCCGAAGCTTCCAGCAAGGCGCCGGGCCCGAACTTCGCCAAGAAGAATTTCGCGGTTGCTTCTGCTGTCTCTTGCTCAGACCCTGACATGGCGTTGGGCCTCGATACCAATTGCTGCACAGCAAGTGATCACTATGACACTTCCCAATATGGCTATTGGTCCCATTACGGCCCCCGAGAGCATAAGCAGCATCGTCGAACTTACCGGGGTCAGATAACCTATGGACGCTAACCGGCCAGCGGTATCGGTCCGCATCGCCCAAGCCCAAAGCAAATAGCCGATGCCGATTGGCCCGGCGCCCAGATACAGCGCCAACCAAAACGAAATCGACCCCGGATCGGGTATCGAATAGCCAGCCATCACGCACCACAGACCGGCGATCGCCAAGCCGGCCAGCGAACCGGCAAGATGCGCAGTGTGTTGGTCGCATTTCACTCGGCCGATGGCTGCAGAATAGCTGGCCATGCAAAAGGCTGACGCCAGGGCCCAAATGTGACCGGAACCAAGCTTCGACAGGTGAATGCCATCCGCGTCGCGCAGAATGACCAACGCCGCACCGATGAAGCCGAGTAAGGTTAGACTGGCGAAGCACAGGGGCCGTTCAGCCTTGCCAACCGCAATGAAAATCAGTGCAGCCATGAGTGGCCAAGCATAGGCGACGATGTTGACTTCAGCAATCGGACCCGCGGCAAACGCCAAATATTGGAACACCATGGTGCCCGTAATGCCGACTAGGCCAAGAAGCGCACCGGTGGCGATCGAGCCGCCACCGGTGTTGCCCGTAAGAAGCTTAGCGACCAGAAAGACTGCAGTAGCGCCCGCGAATTGCAGTAGCTGCACTTGCTCGACTTGAAGAGCGCCAAGCGCAAACTGTGCCACAATAGCATTCGTCGACCAGAGGACAATAGCTCCCAAGGCAAGCAGTGCTGAGTTCACCAGCTCGTCCTCACATCTACGGTCGGCAACGGCGATGTTATCGCGGGCATTTGTACAGCTGGCGCGAGCACTCCGGTGCGCGCCGCCTCGAATTTGCGGTACGCTGGAAGCTGGTTTTCCCAAACATCCTTTGTCATTTCCATGACCCACTCGGCGTCCTGATCCGTGTCCGCTGCCAAGTAAAAGAGACGATTGTCATCGATAAATGGCTTTTCCGCAGATCTGAGGTTCAGAACGAGCGTGATCCGATTGCCGAACTGAATTGGAGCCGTGCGATGGAATATCCCCAAGAAGTGTCCGAGCGTGCTATATCCCATGCTATGCGGAATTCGAAGTATATTGCGCTGCGGTAAGGGTAACCGTTGATTGACCTTGGCACGGCCAACCTCACAATCGCCTAAGTAGATCTCGAGCTCTCCTCCGATAATTGGATCTGATATTTCTAGCGGAATCAACTCGGTGACGGGTACGCCATCGCAGTGCCAGTCGACTGCGCCGTCGCTTGGGCTCATGAAAGTTACGGTCGATCCCACCGTTGAGAGAGGGTAAGGTTCCAACCTGACGCCGGCAAAACTGCTCAGAGCGTCGAGGCGGCGCTTGTCGTTGATAAGCTCTTTGATTTCTGGAATAAAGCGGTCTGCTCCAGTTATAAAGGTTAGATCGAGGTGCTTGCGCGTGGCCCTTTCGCTCTTCAATTCGAGCGCCTTGCGCCTGATCGTCTCGAGCAATTGGGGATCGTAGGCATGACGAAACTGGACTGCTCCAAGATCCGATATGCACCAAGCCGTCTCGTGGCCGACGATGGCTTCGCGCGATATCGATTGTCTGATCTCGACGGTATTTGGAAGCATGGTTTGGTACTCTCCGATGACACGAACTCGTTGGGCAAGAGATGATTAAGTAATGCGAAACGCGAATCACTCGGTAAAGCCAGAAATTCTTCGCCTAGCGTAAGATGGATTGAGTCAGATGGAAAAGCTCCGAGAGCTGAACTTGAACTCACTGCGAATTGCGGAGAGTGCCGCTAGAAACGGCAGCTTCGTGAGAGCTGCTGAGGAGCAACTGATTACGCCGTCAGCGGTCAGTCAGCGCATGAAAATGCTCGAAGCACAGCTTCGCTTTAAGCTATTTGATCGCCGCAACAATTCCGTCGTTCTCACCCCAGAGGGTCAAGAATTCATTCAACAGGTCAGAGAAGGGCTGGACACGATTCTGGCAGCGCGACAGGCGATTAAGGACCCGAATCGCGAGCGCACACTTAAGGTGCGGACATTGCCGACGTTCACGATGCGATGGCTTTTGCGACGCTTACCAGACTTTCAGAGAAAGTACCCAGCGGTGATACTCAACGTATCGACGTCCTATGCCATGCCGGATCTCGGGAAGGAGGATTTGGATTTGGCGATCTGTTACGGCGATGGTAACTTTGGTACCCGCCGCTCTCGCGTCCTGTTTCTCGAGGACCTTACGCCAGTTTGCAGTCCAGATTTGCTTGTTCGGAATGGCGTTCATACGCGGACATTGTCGGTCAAGGACCTCGGACGATTTACCCTGCTGCATTCGGCGACTTGTACGCTAAATTGGAAGTCCTGGCTTGACTTCGCCGGGGAACCGGAAGTTCTTAATTTGGCTCACGCGATGTATTTTGATAGTTGCATGTTGACCTTCGAGGCCGCGAGTTCAGGTATCGGATTTGCTGCTGCTAATCGTGCCTATATCATGCCTGACGTGCTCTCCGGTCGTCTGGTTGCTCCTTTTGATATTTTGCACCCCAACCGCAATGGTTGGCACGTGGTTTCACCCGAGCATCAGCCAATTTCTAGAAACACTGAGCTGTTCGAGGATTGGATTTCTGAACAGGCCAGAGAATCTGAGAACGAAGTAATAAGAGTTTTCAAGCAACAAAGATTGTGATTATCGAGCTTGATTCGTTGGATCTCAATATCGAATAGATCGTCGATCGTAAATTGAACCGTTTATGAATATTCTTGCGGCCCGGATATAATTTCGGGTTGAGAAGCACCAATGCGGCCGGACCGTCTTAAGGCCGCACGGCATAAGACCAAAACACTCTCAGAGAATGGTTTGTTGCGGTGCGGTTGCAGATCGGCTTACCCTCAATACCATTTCAGGAAGCCCACAATGGCGGCAGTGGCGACCTGACATCCGCGATCGCAGCCCGGCCCCGATCGGACAGCAACTCTGGACAAGCTCCAGTTGGCCTCTCTGAGTTGCGGCGGTTTATGCCGGCACACCTAGCATCGCACTTCCAGCGTCGGGCAAGCTCGGATCACTAACCTAACCCTCGAACTTGCGACCGGCGGCATTCGCTGACGGTTTGCATTTCCAGGAGGGCTGAGATGCATGCTCGATGATTCGGCGGCCTCTGATCCAAGCAAAGCCGATAGTTCGCTCATACCCGACGCGGCTCTTCCCATCGCGAGAATGTCTGTCGGCGAATTGTTCGGACACGCTGAGACCTATGGCGGAGTCGGCGATTGGGCCCGATGTGTGGTGCTATACGGTGCCTGGATAGAGGGAAATCCTGATCATCCCTTGCTTCACGCCGTTTACTTCAACTATGCCGTCGCACTCAAGGCCTTTGGGCAATCTGCTCTGGCCGCAAATGCCCTGGCCTGCTGCCTTAAGAGTTCGCCGGAATTTAGTCCGGCGTATATCAATTTGGGGCGCCTCCTGGAGGACGACGGATACGTCGGTGAAGCCGTCGGTCAATGGCTGACGCTGGTTGATCAGCTTGAGCGCGTCAACGGCAATACCGTCAAATACAAACTTCTTGCGCTGCACCAGCTGGCACGCGTGCTTGAGGCTCACACTAAGGACAGCGCGGCCGAAGATGCGCTTCGCCAGTCGCTCGAGATCAGCACCTCTCAACCAGAGGCTATCCAACATTTGATCGCGCTTCGACAGCGCCAGTGCAGGTGGCCCGTCGTCCAACCCTGGGGCGATGTGAAATATGAGACATTGATTGCGGGCATCTCACCGCTCTCGCTGGCCAATCTTCTCGACGATCCTGTGTTCCAACTGGCGCGTGCTTATAGGTACAATAAGGACACAATAGCACCCGCATCGCCGTGCTCCGCTCCGCATGCTTGGTCAGTCGCTCCGGGGCGCCGGCACGAAAGGTTGCGGATCGGCTATGTATCGTCCGACCTGCGCGAGCACGCGGTCGGTTTTGCCATGACCGATGTATTCGAGCAGCACGACAAATCGAGATTTGAGGTCTTTGCCTACTATTGCGGCATCAAGCGGTCCGATCCGACCCAGCTGCGCATCCGTGCCGCCACGGAAGCTTGGCTCGACATCAATGGTATGAGCGACGAGGCCGTTGCCGCTCGGATCGTTGACGATGGGATCGATATCCTGGTCGACCTCAACGGTTACACCAAGGACGCTCGGACCCGTGTGTTCGCTTTTCGCCCCGCGCCGGTGGCCGTCAACTGGTTCGGCTTTCCCGGGACGATGGGCAGCCCCTACCACCACTATCTCATCGCGGACGACGTGATCGTGGCACCGGAAGACGAGATTTTTTATTCAGAGAAAGTTGTTCGCCTGCCTTGCTACCAGCCCAACGATCGCAAACGCGTCGTGGCAGAGCCGGCGAGCCGGACCAGCGATGGGTTGCCCGAATCCGGCATCGTCTATTGTTGCCTAAACGGTACACAGAAGTTCACCCCGGAGCTATTCCACGCCTGGATGGCGATACTCGCTCGCGTCGAGGGCAGCGTGCTCTGGCTGCTCAGTGGCACCAGCGACACCGACGCGGAGCTGCGGAAGGCGGCGGCAAAGGCGGGTATCGCCGCGGAACGGCTCGTCTTTGCCCCAAAGATGCCGAACCCCTGCCATGTCGCGCGCTACGCCAACGCCGACTTGTTCCTGGATACCTTTCCCTATGGCGCCCATACGACTGCCGCCGACGCGCTCTGGATGGCCGTCCCAGTCTTGACGATTTCGGGGCGTGGTTTCGCATCACGGGTCTGCAGCAGTGTGCTGAAAGCCGCCAACCTCGCCGAATTGACCGTTCCGGATATTCAGACATACATCGAGACGGCGGTACAACTCGGCTCCGACGGCAACAGGCTTTCCAAATTGAAGACAAGGTTAGTCGAGGGCCGTAACACCTGTTTATTGTTCGATACACCGCGCCTCGTGCGAGAACTCGAACGTCTCTACCAAACGATGTGGTCTGAATTCGAGGCAGGCAATCGGCCGATACCCGATCTCACCAATCTCGACACCTATCACGAAATAGGGGTGGAACTCGCAAAGCGTGGCGCCGCAAACGCGAGGCGGGGCA
>Ga0075030_100005798_pt1 | contig 11127 bp, 7 predicted proteins | sample LitLauG_LLR_2012_FD_71393 | JGI IMG/M metagenome (GOLD analysis project Ga0075030, IMG submission 71393) | Freshwater sediment microbial communities from Pennsylvania, USA - Little Laurel Run_MetaG_LLR_2012 | ecosystem: Environmental > Aquatic > Freshwater > Creek > Sediment | place: USA...
ACGCCGTTGCGCGTCAGGTAGCGCTCGAAGGCGTTGATGTCTTCATAGCGTTCTTCCCAAATGTGCTTGGTGATCAACTTGTCAGGTAGCTTCTGGCCTCTTAGAAATGGCGGATGAACGCGCACGACGAGAACTTCCTCGTAATAGGAGCGATTGAAGATACCGATCTTTCCACGCTCGGGGATGCACTTGTGAGTGCGCCAGAGATAGTCGCGGTTTAGTTCCTCGCTGCTAGGCGATTTGAAGGAGTGGACGTCACAACCCTGGGGATTCACACCGGACATCACGTGCTTGATGGCGCCGTCTTTTCCGGCGGCGTCCATGGCCTGGAAAATGAGCAGGAGAGCCCAGCGGTCCTGGGCGTAGAGTTTTTCCTGCATTTCGCTGAGTAAGCCTACGCGTCTTGCCAGGATTTTCTCGGCGTGTTCCTTGCTTTTGACGCCGTTGGTCTCGGCGGGGTCGAAGTCCTTCAGCCGGAACTCTTCGCCCTTGGTGATGCAATAAGGCTCGACGATGCGCGAAGCTTCCTTGCGAAGTTTTCCGGTCTTCATGATGGCGGAAGTGTAGTACAGACGAGGGGTTCAGAACAGGGAGCCGAGAGCCAATCGAGGCGGAAGATCGAATGTTCGAGAGGGAAGAACTAAAGGCTCGCCCCGCGGTTGCGGAGCGAGCCCTTTTGCAGTTTAGAGTGACCGCACTCCGGGTGTTTTAGCGGTCGTCGTCATCACCGCCGCGGAAGAGGCTGGAGATTGCCTTGGTGTCTTGATCGCAGGCATGGTTCAGGCAAGGAAGGCGGAAGCCGCCTTCGATGGATTTCAGCAGGGAATAGTGCGTGTAGAAGGTTCCGTCTTTCAGGCCATGAACGCCGTAGTTGGTGTCCACAATCAGAAGAACTTTGTTGGTGGTGGGCGCGACGCTATAGTCATCTTCGTCCCAGACAATCACGATGGCATTGCGGCCCTCGTGCCAGACGGGAGAGCGATGGATGGCCTTCACGAGATTGCGGAGGGTCAAGTCACCGAGGTACATCAACGCCGGGTTGAGGCCGACCAGGGTTCCGTTGTCATTGGGGTCGAAGTCGCACTGCGTGCCACCGTTGGCGCGGCCGTGCTGATCGTTGCACTGATTCGGTGCGATGAACGAGAAGTTCGGCACATGGCCGGAGCTGAGGTCTTCAAACAGACCGCCATCCCCTTCAAACGGAACTACTCTCTTCAGGCTGAGCTCCGGGTTCGCGCCTTCCTGCACGCTTCGGAAATAGACGAAGGGGTTGTGCTTCGCGGCGTAGAGCTTGAGCAAGCCCTGTGCCTCACCGGGGATTACGGCGGTAATGTTGCTGGCGTCGGTGAAGAAGCCATCGGAGAAATTCACGCCATCGGCGCCCGTGGAGGGCAAGCTTTCCTGGTAGCTCTTCCAGCTGAGGCCCGCTTCGACGAGCTGATCGGCAATGGTTTTGCCGACGACGGTCGTGGAAGCCGGGATGGACTTCACGCCATCGAGGTTATTTTCGCCGTCGTTGCTGCCTTTGGGGCATTGGGTTTCGTTGGTGCAGTCAATGGCAGGCGTCGCCGCTTCGGTGCCGGTGCCGTCGAGGGGGCAAACGTTCGGGCTCGAGGGGACGTCCGTATTGACCGTGCCGGAGGTGAGATTAGTGGTGCACTTCTCGTTGTGCCAATCGGGGTTGTTGTCACTATGAACGCCAAAGTTCGAGCCGCCCACGATTTCGAGATAGTTGGTCGAGCTGGGATGGGCAACGGCGAAGTAGTTGGTGGCGGAGTTGGCGGAATTTGCATAGGACTCGGCGAAGGGAGTGTCGGGGTTACCGATGATTTGGTTGTAGCCATGGTTTTCCATCATGATGACGAAAACGTGGTCAAGACGAGGAATGCCTTTGGGAACTTTGCCTTCTTGAGCGGACGCTGCGCCCGCCAGGACTACAGCGAGGAGACCCAGAAGTGCGGCCTTTTTAATCATTATGAGTGACCATCCTTTTCACGTGAAGAGTGTCGGGACCTCAGCGCTGGGGGCTGGCTCGACCGCGAGTACCCTAGTCGAGAATTGTTGCTGCTCCGTTACAGAAAAGCTGATACTTGGTGAAGCCGACCATGGGAGGATCAAAGTCCAAGTCGCTCCAGCGAAATGCTCGTTTTTGAGGTGGCGTCCAGACAGTTTGCAACTAGACTCCCATAAATGCCTGAGATACCAGCCCTCGAAACCCTGGAGTCCCACCCGCAATCAGGGAAGACGTCCCTGGCGGAACTCGCGGCGTTTTTTCTGCGGCTTGGCACGACTGCGTTTGGAGGGCCGGCGGCACACATCGCCATGATGGAAGAGGAGTTGGTGCGGCGGCGACGCTGGCTTTCGCGCGAAAAATTCCTAGACCTGTTGGGCGCGAGCAATCTGATTCCTGGACCGAGTTCCACGGAATTGGCGATCCATATTGGCTACTTGAGAGCGGGCTGGACCGGCTGGCTCGTGGCGGGAATCTGTTTCATTCTCCCAGCAAGCGTCATTGTGGCGGCTCTTGCCTGGGCGTACCTGCATTTCGGCCGGCTTCCGGCGACTTCCGCAATTCTTTATGGGGTGAAGCCGATTGTCATCGCCGTGATTTTCCAGGCGGTCTGGGGCTTGGGACGAACCGCAATCAAGACCACTTATCTTGGACTTGTGGCAGCGGTCTCCTTGGTTTTCGCCTTCCTGGGGCTGCACCCACTGCTCCTGTTATTGCTGGCGGGAGGGGCAGCTTGCCTGGCAGAGCTAAAGACTTTGCGCGGGTCGTCCGCTCGTGTATTCGCTCTTGGGACCACGACTGTGGGCGTGGCTGCGACGGCAACCTCGTTCAGCTTGGCTTCGCTTTTCCTCGTGTTCTTGAAAGTAGGCGCGGTCGTGTTTGGGAGCGGCTATGTTTTACTGGCGTTTCTCCGAGCCGATCTCGTGACGCAACGCGGCTGGCTTACCGATGCGCAATTGGTGGATGCCGTCGCAGTGGGGCAGGTAACGCCAGGCCCTGTCTTCACGACGGCTACGTTCATTGGTTACCTGCTCGGCGGAGTTCGAGGTGCGCTGGTGGCCACTGCCGGCATATTTATTCCTGGATTCCTCCTGGTTGCGGCAAGCGGGCCATTGGTGCCGCGAATTCGAAAATCGAAGATGGCGGGCGCGTTCCTCGACGGGGTGAATGGCGGCTCCCTCGCGTTGATGGCGGTGGTGAGCTGGCAACTTTGCCGAGCCTCGCTTGTTGATGTCGTGACAATCGTATTGTCTGCTGCCTCCTTGCTGGCACTGTGGCGATGGCGCATGAATTCCGCGTGGCTTGTTTTCGTTGGCGCTGTTGTTGGAATCCTCGCGCATTTCCTTCATCTGAACTCGTAAGCCGTATATCATGGCGGGGCTAAAATCACCGGTCAGTTCGCTGTATGGGATCGTGTCCACCTGGAATGATGACTACACTCGCGCGCAAACTCCGCCTCGCTGATTACTTCGCGCTGGCATTTGGAACGATGGTGGGGGTTGGATGGCTAGTACTCATGGACGATTGGCTGGGGCGCGGCGGGCCGCTTGGGGCGATGCTGGGTTTCGCGCTGGGTGGAGTTCTGCTGCTGCCGGTTGGCTACGTTTATGGCCAATGGGTGCAGCGGCTTCCGGATGCGGCGGGGGAGGCTGCCTACACGGCGCAGGCGTTTCCACCGATCGTGAGCTATTTCACCGGGTGGATGATGTTGCTCGCCTACTTCATCGTGTGCCCGTGGGAAGCGGTGGCGGTCGGCAAACTGGCAGCGTACATTTTTCCATGGCTGAATTCGTTTGAGTTGTACCGCGTCGCTGGGCAGCCGGTGTTTCTGCCACGGCTGATTCTAGGTGTTGCGCTAACCGTTTTTCTGGCGGTGCTGAATTATCGGGGCATTCGGTTGAGCGCCAGTTTCCAGAACTGGACGACGGCGATGGTGCTGTTTCTTTTCGTTATTTTGCTGGGTATCAGCGGGGTGCGCGGGACTGCTGCCAATTTTCAGCCGATGTTTCGGACGACGCCGTTCGTGTCAATCCTGCTCACGCTGCAGATCGTGCCGTACTTCATGACGGGATTTGAATCGGCGCCGAAAGTCGCCGAGGAAGCGCATCCGGGGTTCCGTTCGACAGGATTTTTTCGTGCGATCGTGATGGCGCTCTTTGTCGGCGCTGGCTTTTATGTCCTTGCTGTTGCCGCGGTGGCTTACATAGCGCCATGGCAAGGTCTGATTGGAAAGCGATTTGCAACCGCGATTGCCTTTGAACAGACGTTGGGAGCACGCTGGCCCGTGCGGCTGATTCTCACGATGGCCCTGTTCGGGCTGTTCCAGTGTTTCAACGGCAATTTCGTCGCCTCGAGCCGTTTGCTGTTCGCGTATGGGCGCCGCCGGACGATAAATCCACTTTTCGGCACCGTGCATGAAAAATTTCTGACGCCTTCTGTCGCAGTGCTGGGGATTACCGCCGGGACGCTCGCTGGTCTTCTGTTGGGTGATGCGCTGCTCGTTCCCGTTACTGAAGTGGGCTCGATGGCGTCGGCCTTAGGATGGTTTGCGGCGTGCCTTTCCTTCTGGATTGTGGAGAAGCGAACTTCGATGAGGATCGTGACCGGACTGGGAATTGGCGTTTCCCTGCTGCTATTCCTGATGAAAGTCCTGCCCGTATTCCCCGGCCATTTTTCGCCGGCCGAATGGGCTGCCTTCGGCATCTGGGTACTTCTCGGCGCGGCTCTCTACAGAGGAAAAGCAATTCAACCAAACCCGCACAGCTAAACGCTATTTCGCGATGTCGGGCGTCCTATCTACAGGGCGACGCGTGACGGACGATTGGTAGGCCGGGCCACTTCCGATCGGCATCCGCTATCCATGTAGGGGAGACGAGATTTCATGGAAACCGCTGTTACAGCGCCATCTGCACCAGGTCAATATGCGCGGATTGCCAGTCCACTCCATACTGTCATAGTGCTTGCGGCGCAGGCGGGCCTGGCGCTGCGAACGATGATTCGCCTCGGCCATATGGGCACAGCAGTGAATATGGACCGAGTGCAGCTCTATGAGCGCACCATCATGTCTGAGTGGCTCATGCTCGCCCTGGTGCTTGTCGGAGTATGGTGGAGTGGCACGCCGCTGGCCACCGTCCTCGGAAATCGCTGGCGTTCTGTGCGCGAGGTGCTGCGCGACGCCGGAATTGGCCTGGCCTTCTTATTGGTTCCGGTGTTACTTGGTTCAATCATGGGTGGGCACGGCGGGGCACCTGACCGCGCTGTCCAATTCCTGTTCCCACATGGCGGTGTGGAGATTGCGTTATGGATATTGGTCTCGGTGACTGCGGGCATTTGTGAGGAGGCTCTTTTTCGAGGCTATCTGCAGCGGCAATTCATGGCGCTGACGAAGAACGTCTCTCTTGGCATCATTTTTTCTGCCGCCGCATTTGGCATGTCACACGCTTACCAGGGATTAGGACGCGCGTTCCAAATTGCTCTGCTAGGCGGCATGTCCGGGATGCTGGCTCATTGGCGCAAAAGCGTTCGCCCAGGGATGTTTGCCCATGCGCTGCAGGACATTATGGGGGGACTGCTCGGCGGCCGAATGGGGCACTAGGCTCTCGGTTTTGGCTTTTGCAAAAATCCCACTGGCGAAATTTAAGCCGGTCACCTTTCTTCTCCCTCGTTCGGATAAGTGCCGCTCTTCCGTCATGTATACTGACGATGGAGACTGACTTAATCGATCGATGATTCCATTTCTGCATATAGGGCCGCTTTCGATCCCGACCTATGGGCTCATGGTGGCGATAGGAATGCTGGTCGCGGCTTACTTGCTGCAATTCGATATCAACAGACATCGCGCGCAATTCATCGAGCACGGCTACCTGAAAGACGCGGGCGAAAAAAATCAGGGTGACGAGGCGTTTCTCATCATCGGCATTATCGGAGTTTCCGGTCTGGTTGCTGCGCGGGTCTATAGCGTGCTGGAGAATCCACGAGAACTGCTTGCCAATCCGGCGGTGCTGATCAGCCGGTATGGGTTTACATGGTCCGGCGCGGTTCTATCAACGCTAATCGCTATGGTGCTCATGGCCAGGCACTTTGACATTCCGGTGCTCGAATTCATGGATCTTTGCGCAACTCCGGGTGCGCTGGGTTACGCGATCGGGCGACTCGGATGTTTGCTTTCAGGAGACGGGGATTACGGCGTGCCTACAAGTTTGCCGTGGGGCATGAGTTTTCCAAACGGCATCGTGCCGACGATGGAGCGCGTGCACCCCACGCCGATTTACGAATTTCTTTCCTGCGCGATCATCGCAGCAATTTTGTGGCGCATGTCAACCAAAGCGTTGAACACGGGCGGTTCGCATGGCGAAATCATCAGTGCCAACCTGATCTTGACGGGGATTGCGCGATTCCTGGTGGAGTTCATCCGTATCAACCCGAAGGTGCTTTACGGACTGACCAATGCGCAGCTTGTGAGCATCTTTTCGATGGTCCTGGGCTTCGCTCTGCTCTGGCGGATCAAGAGAGTGCAATCTCTCAAATCGGAGACTGCATGAGACTCTGCTGCTTCCTCCACACAAATAGAGCGCTTTATTGTTCTTGTTTGTAGATCTTTCCATCTTTCATCACAAACTTCACGTTTTCGAGAATGCGGATGCTTTCCAGAGGATCACCAGAAACGGCGATGATGTCGGCGTATTTTCCAGGCTTCAGGGAGCCGAGGAGATCCGATTTGCCGAGAAGATCGGCGGCGTTCGCGGTGGCCGATTGAATGGCTTGCATGGGGGTCATGCCGTACTTGACCATGAATGCAAACTGGCGAGCGTTGATGCCATGCGGGCAGACGCCGGCGTCCGTGCCGAATGACATTTTTACGCCGGCGCGAACCGCCTTCGTGAAGTTCTGCCGGTGAAGTTCACCCAAGCCGCGGTCGTGCTCGAGGAAATCCGCCGGCGTTTTGCTTTCCTTGGCCGCGCCCTGAATACATTCCTCGTCGTAGATATCCATGTCGAGGTAGGTCCCGTGCTCTTTCGCCAGGGCGATGCCCTCGTCGTCGATGAGTGTGGCGTGTTCCACCGAAGCAACTCCGGCGCGGATGGCGTTCTTTACCCCCTCGGCGGCATGCGCATGGGCCTCGACGCGCAGCCCAAAGTTGTGAGCTTCATCCACTGCAGCATGCAGCTCTTCGGGAGTAAACTCCACCGATTTTGGATTGCTTCCGTGGGTAAGCACGGCGCCCGTCGCGAGGATCTTGATGTGATCGGCGCCGCGGTGCGCGAGCTCACGCACTTTTCGGCGCACTTCCCAGGGACTATTGGCTTCGCCGTAATGAAGATCCCAGGGAAGTTGCATGTCCGGCGCAAGACCGGTCATCGCGCCGGCGCCTTCGCTAATGGTGATGTAAGCGCCAGCGACGAACATGCGTGGGCCGATGACATTGCCCTGCGCGATCGCGTCGCGAAGAGCCACGTCGTTGAAAGCGCGGTAGACGCCGACGTCGCGCACGGTGGTGAAGCCGGCCAGGAGTGTGACGCGCGCGTTGGGAATAACGGCATAGGCGGTCTCGGCGGCTGATAATTCCAATACCCGAAGGGGTTCCTCGAACGGCAGGTCGGCCAAATGGGTGTGGCAATCGATCAGACCGGGTAAAACCGTCATTTTCGAAAGATCGATCACAGTTGCGCCAGCGGGAACAGGTAAGTTTTCCCCAATCGCTTCAATCTTGCCGCCGCGCACCACAATCATTTGGTTCGTCAGTACGCGGGCCGCATCCACGTCCACGAGTTTTCCGGCACGGATCACGGTCAATTGCAGGGAGGGGATCGCTTGTTGTGCGGGTGCAACAGCTGCGGAAACTATCAGCAGAAATGCGATGCAAACGAATTGCTTCAGCACAGATTTCCTTTCGAGGATGTGGGATGCAGCGTCGACGCCGGACATTTTACAACTTGTGCCTGCGCATCATACTCCGAGACAGAACTTACTTCAATTTGAAGAAGCCTGAAGCGCTCGCGCAAACAAAAAGTCCCTGGACGGGGACTTCCAGGGACTTATGGGCTAGGAGCTTTGGCGCACTCTAGAGCATCTGCCGCAAAACGTATTGCAGAATGCCTCCGTGATGGTAGTAAGAAACTTCTTCCGGCGTATCCGCGCGCGCGATCACGGAGAAGGTCTTAGTACGACCGTCTCCCGATTTGGCATGCACCGTAATCGATTTCTTGGGCGTGAGTGAAGAGACACCTTCGATCCCGAATATTTCATGTCCGGACAGGCTCAGCGTTTCGCGGTTCTCGCCCGCCTTGAATTCCAGTGGCAGCACTCCCATGCCGACGAGGTTACTTCTGTGAATGCGTTCGTAACTTTCGGCGATGACCGCGCGCACGCCGAGCAGCCGCGTGCCTTTCGCTGCCCAATCGCGCGAGGAGCCGGAGCCGTATTCTTTTCCGGCGAGGACCACCAGCGGTACGCCGGCTTCGCGATATTTCACGGCGGCGTCGTAGATGGACATTTTCTCGCCGTCGGGAAGGAAAAGAGTCCAGCCGCCTTCCGTGCCCGGGGCAAGTTGGTTGCGCAGGCGAATGTTTGCAAACGTGCCGCGCATCATGACTTCGTGGTTGCCGCGGCGCGCCCCGTAGGAGTTGAATTCGTGAGGTTTCACGCCGTTAGCGATGAGGTATTTTCCGGCAGGCGAATCCACGGGAATCGAGCCGGCCGGCGAAATGTGATCGGTCGTGACGCTGTCGCCGAGGATGGCCAGCACTTTGGCGCCGTGAATGTCCGCCAACGCCGGAGGTGTCTTCGGCATGTTGTCGAAATACGGCGGCAGCTTGATGTACGTCGATTTCGGATCCCACTTGTAGATGTCGCCTTGCGGAATCGCTATGGACTTCCAGTGCGCGTCACCTTCGAACACTTCACTGTATTGCTTGCTGTATTGCGAAGAAGAAACAGCGGAACGCACCGTTGATTCGATCTCTTGCGGCGTTGGCCAAATGTCTTTCAGGTAGACCGGCTTGCCTGCTGTATCGTTGCCAAGCGGTTCGGTGGTGAGGTCCATATCCATGCGCCCTGCGAGCGCGTAGGCGACCACCAACGGTGGCGAAGCCAGATAATTGGCGCGCACTAGCGGATGGATGCGGCCCTCAAAGTTGCGATTGCCGCTGAGCACCGCAACTGCAATGAGATTATTGTCCTTGATGGCCGCGCCGATTGCGTCCGACAGCGGACCGCTGTTGCCAATGCAGGTGGTGCAGCCGTAGCCGACCAAGTGAAAGTTGAGTTTCTCTAGATACTGGGTTAATCCGGCGGCCAGCAAATAATCGGTCACTACTTTAGAACCCGGCGCAAGGCTGGTCTTGACCCAGGGCTTCACATGCAAGCCGCGCTCGACTGCTTTCTTCGCTACTAGGCCGGCCCCCAACATGAGCGACGGATTGGAAGTGTTGGTGCAACTGGTGATAGCGGCGATGACCACGGCGCCGCTCGAAAGGTCAAACGAGTCGCCGTTGTTTCGAACGGCGACATGTTTTGTTGGCGTTCCTTCCACCACTTTCGTGAAAGAAGACTTGGCCTGGCGCAGCGCAACTCGATCTTGCGGACGCTTGGGACCGGCGACTGTCGGTTCGACTGTTCCGAGATCCAATTCCAAAGTGTCATTGAACAGAGGTGTCGGTGTCTCATCCGTGCGAAAGAGCATCTGCTCTTTGCAGTAAGCTTCGACAAGAGCGACCTGCTCCGCCGAGCGCGCCGTAAATTGCAGGTAATTGAGAGTTTCCTTGTCCACGGGAAAAAAGCCCATGGTGGCGCCGTACTCGGGAGCCATGTTGGCGATGGTGGCGCGGTCGGGAACGCTTAGCGTGGAAAGACCCGAGCCATAAAATTCCACGAATTTCCCAACGACACCTTTCTTGCGGAGCATTTCTGTAACTGTCAAAACGAGATCCGTTGCGGTCGCGCCTTCGCTCAAGCGGCCGTGCAAGCGGAAACCCACCACTTCGGGTATGAGCATCGAGGAAGGCTGGCCGAGCATCGCCGCTTCTGCCTCAATCCCGCCGACTCCCCATCCGAACACGCCCAAAGCATTGACCATGGTCGTGTGCGAATCCGTACCCACGACCGAGTCCGGATAGGCCTCAAAGCGGTTACCGTAGGGCATCGCGCAGACAACTCGCGCCAGGTATTCCAGGTTCACCTGGTGACAGATGCCTGTGTCCGGCGGAACAACTTTGAAATTCTGAAATGCGGTCTGGCCCCAGCGTAGGAAGGCGTAGCGCTCGACATTGCGTTGAAATTCCAACTCTGCGTTCAAGCCAAATGCATTCACGTTGCCAAAATTGTCGACCTGCACGGAGTGATCGATGACTAGGTCGGCGGGGAACAGCGGATTGATTCGCTTCGGGTTGCCGCCCATGCGCTGCACCGCTTCGCGCATCGTGGCAAGGTCGACGATCGCAGGCACACCGGTGAAGTCCTGCAGCAGGACGCGCGCGGGCATGAAAGCAATCTCTTTTTCCGGAGCACCGGGCCGCCAACTTCCTAAAGCGCGGATGTCTTCGGCATGTACAAACCGGCCGTCCTCACAGCGCAGCAGATTCTCGAGCAGAATGCGCAGAGAAAAGGGAAGTTTCGCCAGATCGGCTACGCCCTGCTTTTCGAGAAATTCGAGTCGGTGAATTTCAAAGCTCTGAGCGCCAACGTTCAGTTTGTCGCGCGTGCGGTAAGAATTGCCCGCATTGATGGCCATTCTGACAGTCCTTTCGCGGTGAACCGTAGCCCTCTATGATAACCGAAATTGAATCCACGCGCCGCGCGGCTATACTGGTGTTGTCGTGAACATTGTCCTCATTTCGACTTACGAGTTGGGAAGGCAGCCTTTTGGGCTGGCGTCGCCTGCGGCCTGGCTGCGAAAACGGGGCCATCACGTCGCAGTGCTCGACCTGGCGCGGCAGTCGTTGGATGAAAACGCAATCGGTCACGCGGAGCTGATCGCCATCTATTTGCCGATGCATACGGCCACTCGGCTAGCCGCGCAGCTTATCCCGTTGTTAAAAGAAAAAAATCCAGGCGCGCATCTCTGCTGCTACGGGCTGTATGCCCCCATGAACGTTGAGTATCTTCGCGCGCTTGGTGTG
>Ga0075030_100005799_pt1 | contig 11126 bp, 9 predicted proteins | sample LitLauG_LLR_2012_FD_71393 | JGI IMG/M metagenome (GOLD analysis project Ga0075030, IMG submission 71393) | Freshwater sediment microbial communities from Pennsylvania, USA - Little Laurel Run_MetaG_LLR_2012 | ecosystem: Environmental > Aquatic > Freshwater > Creek > Sediment | place: USA...
CTCGCTGCCGGCGAAGACTGAACCGTTCCAAAATGCTACAAATATAGAGTGCCGCAGGGACAACCAAGCCCGGTCCCCGTGAATCTTCCAAGCGCAGACAGTCATCTTTAAGACTTTGGAGGAAAACGAAAATGGCACAAGCTTTGGAGGAAGTAAAAAAAATGGCGCATGAACTACCCCCCCTGCCGTACGCATACACGGCGCTCGAACCCACCATCGACGAAAAGACCATGCATTTGCATCACGATATGCATCACGCGGCCTATGTTAAGAACCTCAATGCCGCGCTCGACAAACATCCTGAGCTGCACACGAAGAAACCCGAGGATCTGATTCGCGACTTGAATGCGATACCGGAAGACATTCGCGGCGCAGTCCGTAACAACGGGGGAGGCCACGTCAATCACACCATGTTCTGGCAGATCATGAAGCCGGGTGGTGGCGGCGATCCTACCGGACCAATTGGCGATGTGATCAAGAAGACTTTTGGCGACTTCAAGACTTTTCAGGAGAAGTTCAACGCAGCGGGCGTTGCCCAGTTCGGAAGCGGATGGGTCTGGTTAGCGGGCGACGCGAAAGGTGAAGTGAAGATCGTATCCACTCCCAATCAGGACAATCCCATTTCGCAGGGCCTCAATCCCATTTTTGGCAACGACGTCTGGGAACATGCCTACTATTTGAAGTACAACAATCGGCGTCCCGAATACCTGCAGGCGTGGTGGAACGTGGTTAACTGGGAAGAGATCAACAAGCGCTTCCAGTCGTCGGTAAGGAAGTAATTCGAATGTGCTCGTGTAGGGACGGCCGTCCCCGGCCGTCCAGCCGAGCAAACTCGGCAGTTTCTGCAGCCGCACCGGCGCGTCGGGAGAGCGGCGCGGCCGTCGGGCTCCTTGAAGCGCAGCAGCTACAATGTAAATCCCTCGCGTTTTCCTGCCATAGCGTTAAGATAAGTTTGCAGATTGTCGCCAAAGATTCGTTGTCAGGAAATTGCCATGGGCCATCCCGCGCGAGCGCTCACCCTGTTGTTCTTCACTTCGTTCCTTTGTTTCGCCCAAGAAGCCAAGCCCACTCCCAGGACCACCTTGTCTCCGGTTCCCGTCAAGGCCGCGCGTGAGCCGAACCCGGTGAAGCCAACTCCCGAATCCATCGCCGCAGGTAAAAAGGTCTACAGCTTCGATTGCGCCCAGTGCCACGGCGCCAATGGCGACGGAAAAACAGAGGTTGCCAAGGATCTGAAAATCCCCGACCTCACCGATCCCGCGCGTCTCAGGGACCGCACCGACGGCGAACTCTTCTACATTCTGAAGAATGGTCATGACACCATGCCCGCGGAAGGCCACCGCGTCAAGCCCGAGCAGCTCTGGGATCTGGTCAACTACCTGCGGTCTCTCGCCAGAAAGCCTTCGGCCGAGCAGAAGGCGCCGAGTTAGGCGATCTGGGGGCGGACGTATTCGCCCGCCCTGACATTCCACCTGCTTTCGCGAATCTGGGTGCAGTCAACAGCCTGGCTTAACGCCCGGCTTTTTCCACCGTAGTTTTCTAAATTTCAGGTCTACTAGCGCGCCAACCGTTTCCAGATGAAGCCGCGATATCCATTCTGTCTCTGCTCGAAATAGCCGACCACGTCTCCATTTTCCAGAATTTGAGTAATCCAGGTTCCGCCGTAGCCGATGTCGAAAGGAACGAAGCCGTGCCGGCAATGAATGAACCCATGGTGCGCGCCGTCGCCCATGTCGAAGTATCCGGCGTAGCATTTGGAACCAATCGCCGTGATTCCGGTATTCACAGCTCCTGGAAAATTGACGACGGTGATTGCGCCCGTCGCTGTTTGCTGGATGAACCCGCTCCAGGTGTTGTTGGAATTCTCAAAAGAACCGGCAATCTCGGTTTTACTTGCCGCCAGCAATTGCGTGCTAAGAGAGCCGGGCACACTGTAATTCACCGTGTTGTAATATCGCACTGCGCCATTAGAGTCGAACACCGGCGTGGAGATAAAGCCGGTGTACAGGAAGTGAAAGTTGTCGAAATATCCCGCCACTGCTTGGCTGCCGTGCAATTGGGCGGTGATAAGAGTGGCGGTTGCTCCGGAATCGAACTTAAAGAACTGCACATTCCCGTTCTTGTCGGTACATTGCTGAAAACCGGCGATGTTAAAGTTCTGCGGATCGGCATAGGTTCCGGCCAGACAATGCGCATTGATTCCTGAGAGTGATGCGCTCTGGTAAGCCAGCAACTGGAGAGATCCCTTGGGCGGTTTCCAAAATGCGTAATCTCCCAACTGGCCTTTATAGGTGGTTTCTACCTGTCCGAACATTCCGTAGACCGGATCAATGCCATTCAATTGAGTGGACGCCCCAAGCGCAACGAACTGAGCTTGCGCCAATGGGCCTGACAATTGAAGAAAATTTAAGAAGAGAAAAAGCAGGGGTGCGAGGGCGTTCTTCATCGGCTGGCTCCTCAATTGGGCCGGTATGGTAGCACGAGAATCTGGACGTGACAAAGCCGCTCTGGCCTGGCGAGAGGACCTTCAAGATCGAGCTTTGGGCGATGTGATCCCTGAATAAATCAACTCTCGAGGAACGCTCCGATCTGGGGCCAGTATTTCCGTACGATCATGTCCGTGCTCAAGTGCCCGCCGCGCCGGAATAGCTTCAGTTTCGCTCCTGTACGCCTGGCAAACTTCTCGACCGTCCGGTACGGCACGTAGGGATTATCGTGCGCATGAAACATCATGATCTTCGCGCCGGCAATTTCGTCCGCGTGACAGGCAGGGTTGAAGAACTTTCCTTCGCGCAACTTTTTCCAATTGCGGTCCGTTAGCCGATATCCCGGTCCAAACGCCGCACGAATATACGCCGCATAATTGGGATTCGACGTCTCCTTCTTCTGCTCCCTCGCCAGTATCCCCCAATCCACCACCGGGCAATTGGCGATCACTTTGTTCACCCGCGGATCCAGCGACGCCAAAATGGCCGCCGCCCCGCCAAAGCTGCCTCCGATCACAAAGATTTCGTCGGCTTTCACTCGAAACCGCTCTCCAAAAGCTAACTCTCGAAATTCCTGAGCCAGCCCACCAATCACATCCAAAATATCCAAGTGCGGTGATCGTTCCAAGAACTGTCCCCCGCTCTCCCAAGCACCGCGATACCGCAGATAGAAAACCCAGTACCCGTTCGCCGCCAGAAATTCAGCCAGAGGCTGCTTGCGGGGAATGGACGGCATGCCATCGCACAAAATAATCACCTTTTGCTTTTTCCCGGCTCGTGCGGGAGCCAGAAACTCGGTAACAATTTCCCCCTCAAAGCGAGTTCGCAACATCGGCATGCAACTATCTCCCGCAAACGGAGCCACGGCTAGAAACGTTCGTGTCCCTCTGTGTACCCCGGGGTTTGCCGGGCTGGACGGCCGAGTGCGGCTGTCCCTACGCGATTATCATTCTTAGTACGGGTTGTCATGCCGTAGCGAGGCATCTGCATCTTGCGGCGAACTGCAGATCCCTCGCTACGCTCGGGATGACAAATTATTCGAATTTTCTTTGAACTGGAGGTATCCACGCCGGGCCCCATCTCTACAATCCGCCCGCTGGACATCACAGCAATTGCGTTCGCCATGCGGGAAACCAGCGCCAGATCGTGTGAGATCAAGAGATAAGTGAGCGAATGAGACGCCTGCAGATCCAACAGCAAGTTGGCAATCTGCGCCTGCGTTGACAGATCCAAGCCGGTGAGAGCTTCGTCCAGGACGAGCAGCTTGGGCCGGACAACCAGCGCGCGCCAAGGGCGAGCCTTTGGCGTTGTCCGCCGCTGAACTCCATGACGGAGCGGCTTGTAGAATTGCATTCGCCAGCGTGCTTTTCCCGCAGCCCGATTCACCGAGGATCCCAACCACTTCACCACTGTGGATCTCGATGCTGAGGTCATCAACCGCCACGATTGGCGATCCCTTCGCAGCGGGATACGTAACTGCCAACTCCCTAATCTGTAAGAGCGACTCCTCAGAGATCCCCACTGTAGTGCACCCCGTCAGCACCAGTTTCGTTCGGCTGGCTGCGGTCCGCAATTAGCAAATGAGGAGCGGATTGAGCCCGCAAGGTCCCGACTGACCTGCATCGTTAGCCGGTCCGCCGCCCCAGTGGCGCCTTCCCGCCCTGCAAGATTCCGCATATAACCACCTGGAAGTTGTTGCCGTGGTGCGGCGGCAGTAGTTAAATGGTTCGTCACGGCTGGTCCGAGTCAAGGGCCACAGCCCACGAGGGAATCCTTTTGCCGGAGATCTCGCCCACACAGATTACGCAACTCCTGATGCGGTGGAAGCGGGGCGACGAGGAAGCGCCGCGAGTGCTGTTGCCGCTGGTTTATGACGAACTCCGCCGGCTGGCTCGTCATCACCTCAAGTCCGAGAGACCTGATCACACGTTGCAGACCACGGCCCTCGTCCACGAGGCATACCTGCGCATGGTGAAGCCGGGTTCGCCGCAACTCGAAAGCAGGGGATATTTCTTCGCGCTTGCATCGCAGCTGATGCGGGAGATCCTGGTGGACTACGCTCGCAAACGTCGTGCGGCGAAACGTGACGGTGGAGAAAGGCTGAATTTGGATGAAGCGGCGGAATTATCTAAGTCCAAGGGCGTGGACGTGCTGGCGCTCGACGATGCTCTCAAAGAGCTAGCCAAGATGAGTCCCCGGCAGAGCCGAATTGTGGAATTGAAGTTCTTCGGCGGGTTATCGATCGGCGAAGTCTCCGAAGTTCTGGACGTATCCCCGGCCACTGTCGAACGCGACTGGGGTGTCGCGCGAGCGTGGTTGCATCGCGAAATCAACAGGATGGCGAGCGATGAATCCTGAGCGCTGGCAACACGTGAGCGAAGTACTTCATGCGGTTTTGCACTTGCCGGCCGCTGAAAGGGCTGCCTATCTTGCCGAGCTCGCCGCCCGCGATTCTGAACTGCATCGAGAAGTGGATTCTCTTCTCGCCTCCCATGATCAGGCTGGCAGCGAATTTTTGAAAACACTGGGGGTGGAACCTGGATTGGTTGCGGAGCAGGTAAACCGGAACGACTCGAAGGTCGGCCGGCGCCTGGGACCCTACCAGATTGTTCAACTCATCGGTGTTGGAGGCATGGGCGAGGTCTATCGAGCGGTTCGAGCGGATGATCAGTACCGCAAGCAAGTGGCCCTCAAACTTGTCCGCCCCGGGCAGGATTCCTCATTTGTCGTCAACCGGTTCAAGAACGAGCGGCAGATTCTGGCCAGCCTTGATCATCCGAACATTGCTCGCCTGCTGGATGGGGGTACGACGGAAGAAGGCGTTCCCTACTTTGTGATGGAGTTGATCGAAGGCACAACGATCGACGTCTACTGCAACGATCACAACTTGGCAACGGACGACCGGCTGAAACTCTTCCTGCAAGTCTGTTCCGCGGTGCAGCTTGCACATCAACGGCTGATCGTGCACCGCGATCTCAAGCCTGGCAATATCCTCGTGACCGCGGATGGCGTGCCGAGACTGCTCGATTTTGGCATCGCCAAACTTCTCGATCCGGGGGATGGCCCCGAGCCTACGCTGACCTTGACTCAGTTTCGGGCGTTCACTCCGGGATACGCCAGTCCCGAACAAATCAAGGGCGAACCCATCACCACTGCGAGCGACGTCTACTCGCTCGGGGTCGTGCTGTATGAGTTGCTGACCGGCTGCAGTCCCTATGGAGCCACCAGCCGTACGCTCCATGAAATCGCCCGCGCGGTGTGCGAAGTGGAGCCCGAGAAGCCCAGTACAGCCATTCGCCGCCGCTCCGCTGGTGCGACTGCGGGGAGTGTGCCGGTTGCCGGGGAAGGCGATTCGAACAAGCTGAGCCGGCGTCTGAAAGGCGATCTCGACAACATCGTTCTGATGGCTTTGCGTAAGGAGCCGGAGCGACGCTACACCTCGGTGGAACGGTTTGCCGCAGACATTCGACGGCACCTGGAAAACCTGCCAGTGACGGCTCGGCAGGACACCGCCAGATACCGGGCTTCCAAGTTTGTCGCTCGCCACCGGACTGGAGTTGCCGCAACCGCGGTGTTCGTCATCCTTCTGCTGGCGGCCCTGGTCGTTACCGTTCGCGAGGCCCGCATTGCCCGGCACGAGGCGGCGGTCGCGAGTGCGGAGCGGGCCCGGGCGGAACAGCGTTTCAACGATGTGCGCAAGCTGGCAAATTCGCTCATTTTTGAAATCCACGATTCCATTCAAAACCTGGCGGGAGCTACGCCGGCGCGCAAGTTGATTGTGGACCGGGCGGTGCAATATCTGGACAGCTTGTCGAAGGAATCCGCCGGCGACTCTTCTCTGCAACGCGAGCTGGCGACGGCCTATCACCGGCTGGGAATCGTGCAAGGCAATGCCAGCGCCGGGAATCTGGGAGATACGGAAGGCGCGAAGACCAGCATTCGCAAGTGCGCTGCTCTGTTTGAATCCGTGGCCAAGGCCAACCCGGACAATGTGATCGACCAATTGAACAATGCCTTTGGCCATCGGCTTATGGTTTTTGTCAGCGTGCCAGGAGGCGATGCTCGTCAGCAAATTGACCAGGCGCTGGCGATCACGGAACGGTTATTGAAAGTGGATGGCACCAATCCCAAGGTGGTCAACGAGCGCGCCATCGAAATCGGCGTGCTCGCATCGATGCAGGAAGCATCAGGAGATCTCGTGAGTGCGGCGGAGTCTTACCGGCAGGGTCTTGCGATCGGAGAAGGACTGTTGAAAACAAATCCCGGCTATCCCAGAATGCGGTCGCGCGTCGCGATGGGCAGAGTCCAGCTGAGTGACGAACTGGCTCGCCTTGGTTCACGCAAGGAAGCGCTTCAGGCCAACCAGGCGGGAATCGATTTGTATGAAACGGTGTTAAAAGACGACAAAACCGATGCCCGATCCACGCGGGAATTGGCGGTCTCATTGGAGAAACGCGGGGATATCGAGTTGATGGACGGAGACGCGGGCGCGGCTCTGCGCGAATATCGGCGGGGTTTGTCCATGAAGGAGCCGATGGCCAAGGCCGATCCTCAAAACTCGATGCTTCGTCTTGACATCGACGGGTCATCACTGGGAATAGGCAGAGTGTTAGCTTACTCGAGCCATTACGCCGAGGGATCAGCGATGCTGAAAAAAGCGATTCCGGCTTTTGAGAAGGAACACAGCAGCGATCCCGGGAACACTGATATTCCGCACGTGCTGGCGCTCTCCTATATCTGGCGAGGAGAGATCTCGACCCGAACTGGCAACGTGCCCGCGGCCGTAGAAGACTACCGAAAAGCGATTGCCACCCTCGAAGGGGCGAGTGACGTCAAGGACGCCAATACGCGAGGTGAACTTGCTTCGAGCTACACAAAGCTCGCTAGTTCGCTGCTGAAAAGTGGCGACTCGCAAGGAGCAACTGCCGCGTGTAAGAAAGCTGTCGACATCATCCAGCCCGTTACTTCGGCAAAGAATCCTCCAGCCTTGTATGTCAGCGCCGATGCTTACTACGTCATGGGAGAGATAGCGCGGGCCATGGCCGTTCGTTCTGCGGCAGACCAGCAACGCCGATATTGGAGCGAAGCGCTCAACTGGTATCAGAAGAGTCAGGATATGTGGCGACAGATTCCGACCCCCGGCGCGGTTAGCCCCAGCGGATACCCGTGTGGCAATCCACGCGAAGTTGCAAATGCCATTGCCCTTAGCGACCGGGCTCTGCAGAAGTCAGCCGCCAACGTTCAGTAAACTCGAACAGCACCCTGCCGCCAGCAACCACCGTTACAGCTGTCGAGCGAAGCCCTCCGATGGGGGCTTGGCGCTTGAAACCGAAACAGCAAACGGTCAGGCCGTCAGGGGCTAAATCCCTCGTCTTTATTGGCTCGTGGCGGCACCCTTCGACTCCGCTCAGGGCAGGCTCTGAAGTCGTGCCCTTCCCATGGACCGCTGGGCAGAGGTGCAAAACCCCTCCCCTCCGCCGTGAACTCCTTTGCCCTACGGAACCACTTTGAACACGATGCCGCCGCCGTTCACGCCTCCCAGGCCACCACGGAGAGTGGTGCCGTAGAGGTTGCCCTTCTTATCGAAGACCAGTCCTGCGTCAGGCAAGGCCCCGTCCCCCGACTGGGATCCAAAGCTGTAGAGGGCGGTCTCGGTTCCAGTTGGAGTCAGCTCGAACACTGTGCCTTCGTTGTATAGGCCACCCATATAGGTGGTGCTATAAAGGTTGCCGTTCTTATCGAAGATCACTTCCGATGTGGGCAAACCCCCGTCCCCGGCACCGGTGAAGCTGTATAACACGGTTGCTTTTCCGGACAGGCTAACCTTGAACACCGTGCCGTAGCCATTGGTGGTGGTGCCATAGAGGTAGCCTTTCTTGAGAACCAGTCCTCGTGCGGGAACGCCTCCGTCCGCTCCGCCCGTAAAGCTGTAGAGCACCGTTTCAGTTCCCCCAGGACTCAACTTGTAGACCGTGCCGTAGCCATGTGCACCGCCAGCGACGGTGGTGCCATAGAGATTGCCCTTGCTATCGAGGATCACTCCTCCATTGGGATCGTTGCCGTCCGGCCCCGCGAAGGTGTGTAACACCGTCAGGCCCCCCGAAGAAGTGAGCTGAAACACCGTACCGGCGCCATTGGCGCCGCCCCCGGTGGTCGTGCCATAAAGATTGCCGACCTTGTCGAAGACCACTCCCGCGTAGGGACGTGCCCCGTCCGCCCCTCCCGTGAAGCTGTACAGCAAGGTTTCCGTTCCGGACGGAGTGACCTGGTACACCGTACCGGCGCCATACGGGCCGCCCAGACTGGTAGTGCCGTAGAGGTTTCCCGCCGTGTCAAGGATCACTCCGGACTCGGGGTTAGCCCCATCCGGGCAGGCGTAGAGGCTGGTGCAGAAGCTGTGCAGTACCGTCTCCGTCCCAGACGGACTGAGCTTGAACACCGTGCCGGTGCCGTTGGCACCTCCACCCCAGGTGGTGCCGTAGAGATTGCCCTTCTTGTCCTTCACCAGAGTCGAGAGGGGATAGTCCCCATCTCCGGACTGGCCCCCGAAGCTGTAGAGGATGTTTTCGGTTTGAGCGGCCGCAGTTCGAAAGGCGGTCAGCAGCAAGGCAGAAAACACGCCGAATGTCAAAATGTAGCGGCCTATCTTGATGCACGCGTTGTGCATGGCCATCCTCCTTGGGGAATGTACCTTCCGACAACTCTTCATCCTCAGAAACGGAAAGCGCAGACAAATTCAGTACGAACTCCCTGATCGCAAAGAACGCGATGCGTGGGCACTCTGGAACTAGCGAACTCCTGCTCTACGGTCCCGCGACCACCGTCAGCGTCACTGCGGTTGGTCCGTAGGCGATGGTGAAGTGTTCGCTGTGATTGATTTTCAGGTTCGGGGCAACAAACTGTCCGCTAATCGCGGTGCCGGTCACGATGTTGAACGTGCTGCCGATCGTAGGCGCGTAGCCCTTGGCGAGTTTAAGAAGCAGCTTTCCGGCCAGTGCCACCCCGTTCGCGCTCGCCACTTGTCCATAGCCGCTTTTCGTGAACGGGATGGTCAGGCTGCCTTTCGAGGTTTGGCTGTAGGCGCTAACCGAAAGAGTGCCGGGCAAGGTAAGCGAATCACCGGCAGTGACGGCTGCCGCTGCTGTGACTGGCCCGCTGATCATGCCGCTGCCGAACAGCTTGCCTTTCTTCAGCAGGAACCCGCTCAGCGCCGAAAGGACTCCGTCGACGGTAGTGGTTCCGGCGGTCTGGGTGTAAGTGCCGGCGACGCCGAACCCGCTGCCCGCGCCGATGGTCACCGTTCCCTGGTCGGTGAAGTTTGCGCTCGTGGTGAGGATCTCGCCGCTCTGCACGGAAAATACGCCCTTCGTGCCGTTGGAGGCGAAGCCAGCCAGCGCGCTCGGGCCGCCGATTCCATTCAGAATCTGCGCCCCCGAGCCGGTCAAAGTGAGCGCGGCGTTGTTGGTCACGATATTTCCATTGGGTCCAAACGCGAACTGCAGAGTTCCCGAAATGTTATATGTGCCGCCGGTCAAGGTGCCCGACTTTAGATTGTTAAATGGATTGTTCAACTGCATCACGGCTCCGGGGCTCACTGTCAAAACACCAGCGTTTGTGAAGCCGGTGTTGTCGGGAGCGATGACGAGAGTGGCGCTCTGGTTTGCGGTGATGTTGCCTTGGTTGATGATTCCCATGGGGTTCGAGTCACCAATGCTGCCCGCACCGGCGATTGTGCTCTGGTTGGTTAGGGTGAGGCCAGGACTGGAGAGAAAACAGCTGTTCGGGGCCATGGCGACCTGACCCGATCCGGTAATGATAGTGGACGTGGCCAGGGCAATGCAGCCGCCGAGGGCGATGGTTCCGGTGTTATTGATGGTGCCTTTGGTGTTCAGGTCAGCGCCCGAGGCCACAGTGAAGAGCCCCGCATTGGTGGGCACATTGATGGTTCCGTCCAACGTACCACTGGTAGTTTGGAAGCTGCCGTTGCCGCTCGTCGTGAGCGTGCCCCCGGCAATCGTGCCGTTAAAATCGAGCAGCACGGTGGACCCGTTCTGAGCGGTGATCGTGCCACCCGTGTTGTTGACGGGAATCTGGATTTCAAGCGTCGCACCGTTGCTGGCCTGGAGGGTCCCAGTATTCACCGCTGGATTACCGGCAAGGACCAGGTTGGCGGAGGTGTTATTGGCAGTGACGGTCGATTGATTGATGAAGTTAAAGGAGGTATCACCGATCAATCCACCCCCCGAAAGCGGTTGCTGCAGAGTCAGGGTTCCGCCGCCGACAAAGGAAGAATGGAACAGGCCGGCGTTCCCACCGCTCACCGTACCGGTGCCTTTGAGGGTGACGTTCCCATTGATCTGGTAACCGCCGTTTGGGGCACTGAAGGTACCATTGTTAACGATGGTGCCCTCGAAGATCGCATAGTTGCCGTTGATCGTCTGGAAAGCGCCGTTGTTAGTGATGTTGTTGTAATAGGAGCTGTTGATGTTTTGGAAGACGCCACTTCCGCTCGTGGTCATTGTGCCTCCCGCGAGTCTATATCCCTCGAGTTGCACGGTGGACCCAGCGAGAGCCTGAATGGTGCCGCCGGCGTTATTCAGGGTGACCACGCTGCCGGCGACAAGCAACAGCGTGCCGCCA
>Ga0075030_100005801_pt1 | contig 11124 bp, 7 predicted proteins | sample LitLauG_LLR_2012_FD_71393 | JGI IMG/M metagenome (GOLD analysis project Ga0075030, IMG submission 71393) | Freshwater sediment microbial communities from Pennsylvania, USA - Little Laurel Run_MetaG_LLR_2012 | ecosystem: Environmental > Aquatic > Freshwater > Creek > Sediment | place: USA...
AATCGACACTCCAGTGCAGTGTGGGACCAGAAGTGCCGGCAGCCTTCGCGGAATTCGCGAATATGCATGCGCGAATCCTGACAGGAGAGAGCTTTCCGGAGTAATGCCGCGGCACAGTTCACCCGGGGGTATCGCAGCCTAAGGTTGAATCTCGTAGACGCGCACTTCGGCTTCCTTGCCCTCGTGATGCGGAACGGCAAGATAGTAGCGGTTGAGTTCCGGAACAAGAATTCCTGTCTTGGCGCGAAACGCTCCGGGGATCCGGGCGAGCAGCGCGTAATGATCCGCGTCTTTTTGCTCGAAAACATCCAGATACATATCTCCCGCAAGATAAATCCGCTTGTGGTGCGCGTCATATGCGGCGTCGTCCACCAGTCCAACCGCCGGCAGGTCCGCCACGACCTTGCCGTTATCGGAATTTAGAACGACCAGTTTACCCGGCTTGCGCGTGACCACAAACAGGCGGTGATTGGCTTCGTCAAAGGCCATGGCGACGTTCAGCGTGTCGCCTGCGGGCAATGGCCAGGTGGCGCTGAGTTCCGATTTGTTGCGGTCCATCACGCCAACGCTGTCCTTGCCGGTGATGTTCATGAACATGCGCGGGCCATTCTTCTCCAGAACCAGCGCTTCCACGTGGTTGGAAGGTATCTTGATGTCGCGCAACTTCTTCGAGTGATCGGTGTCCACCACGCTTATCAGAGAATAGGGCGTGTGCGCTTCTCTTCCGCCATTTTCGACATAGAGATAATGGGTGGCTTCATCGTAGGCTGCGGAGTCCGCGTCAATCGTGAGCTTCACTTCACCGACGGGCTTATAAGTGTCGCTGTCATAAATTTTCAGTGCCGACGCATCGCCTTCCACGATAAATAGCCGCTTCAAATCGGCGCGATACAAAACCGCGTGCGGCGCCTTCACATCCTCCATCGTGTGGATGCGCTGATTTTTGACAGTATCCAGAATCTCCAGTTTGTCGTTTTCTTCGCCCGTCAGGAAAAGCCGGTGCCCCGCGACGTCGGGAGCAAAATGGTCGAAGTCGCCGTCCTTAAGTCCAGGAAGGGGAATGGTGGCCACAAGTTTCAACGGGGCTTTTTCTTGCGCCTGCAGCACACAGGGAATACAAACGGCGAACGTGAACAGGATTGAAAGAGTGCGTTTCATGCATTCCTCTCGGATTGGGGGGCCTCGCAGCCACAGAGGATTCCCGCAACGTGCAAACCATCGCGGATGCTACGTCACACCCTGAGGGTCGTCAACGCTACTCGAGACCTGTAGACGATTCATTGTGCGTTCAAAACCGCGAATTTGCTGGATTTGAGGGGAATTTTGTAGCTCTTGCGGCAAGATGGCTAAATAGAAATTAATGTTGCCTTAAGTTCGTTCTCGCCCTGATAGATATTATCCTCGTTCAGGTTACAGGGTGCCGCGATTGCCTGCCGGAAACGGTGCACTCCGCAATTCAGTTGATTCGATCCTCAGGGGGATTTATGAAGAGAGTGGTAAGTGTGATGTTGTTTGTGGCGCTGGGCCTGTTTGCCGGGAAACTCCAGGCGCAGGATGCCGCGCCTCTCAAGCTGGTACAGACGATCAAGCTGCCCGCGGATGTGAAGGGAAATTTTGATCATTTTGCGATTGACCTGGCCGGGAATCGCCTGTTTGCCACGCCGGAGGCCTACAAGGCGGTGCTGGTCTTCGATTATAAGACCGGCAAGCTGATACACAAAATCACGGGCATCGAAAAGCCGCACGCCATCCTGTATCGCGAGGATCTGAAGCGTCTCTACATCACCGACGGCGAAGCCGGCGACATGAAAATTGTGGACAGCGATTCCTATGCGATATTGTCCACCGTCAAGCTGCTCGAGGACGCGGATTCGATCGGTTATGACCCGGCCACGAAATATTTGTACATCGACAATGGCGGCGGCGATGTTCATCAGACCTACTCGATGCTCAGCGTGGTGGACACCACGGCCGGCAAAAAGGTCGTTGATATCAAGATCGATGGCGACACGCTGGAAGCCATCGCGCTTGAGAAATCCAGCAACCGCCTGTTCGTGAACAACAAAGCTAAAAGCCAGGTGGACGTGATTGACCGCGAAAAGCGCACCCTCATTGCCAGTTGGCCAATCACCCTTGCGAAAACCAACGTGGCCATGGCCTACGACGAAGCCAATCACCGCCTGTTTATCGCCTGCCGCAGCGGCGGCATCGTGGTTCTCGACACGCAATCCGGAAAAGAAATCACCGTGCTGCCCATCACCAAGGGAGTGGATGATGCCGTGTTCGATCCAGGCAGCAAACGTCTCTACGCTTCTTGCGACGGAGATGTTTCGGTCTACCAGCAAACTTCGCCGGACAGCTATAAATTGCTGGGTAAGGTCCCGACGGGACCGCTCGCGAGAACGGCCCTCCTGGTACCGCAACTGAACCGCTATTTTGTGGCCGTGCCGCAACACGGAACCTCCAACGCGGAAATTCAAGTTTTCGAAGTGCACTAGCCTCTTCGAAGTCGGCAAAGGTGGTGGGCAGTCCGCCCGTGCCCACCGCCTTTTCGATTCTTTCCTTCAAAGCGCGTGGGCGAAATCGCATCATCGGAATCAGTCAATTCAGTCAAAAATTATCCTGGCATTCGGGGAGAACGCATGAAATCGACGAAATGGCTTGCCGCGGCTATGTTTGCATTATGCATTGCTGGCTGTATGGCGCAGGCGCAGTCCACGGCGGTCGTTGCCATACGCGCCGGACACTTGTTCGACAGCAAGTCCGGCAAGATGCTGGAGAATCAAGTCATCCTGATCAAGGAAGACAAAATTTCCGATGTCGGATCGTCCGCCGCGGTGCAAATCCCTGCAGACGCGCAAGTCGTCGATCTGAGCGGTTCGACCGTGCTGCCCGGCTTGATCGATGGGCACACGCACGTGTTCGGCTTTGGTATGGATGGTATCAAACCCGGCGGGCCGCCGTTTGCCAGTCCCATTAACGACACGCGCGAATATCGCACGCTTCTCGCGCTTTCCAACGCCCAGAAAGATTTGCGCGCGGGATTCACCACTCTCCGCGATTTGATGAGCCACGGCGGCGGGTATGCCGACGTGGATATCAAGAAAGCGATCAATCGCGGTTACTTTCAGGGGCCCCGCATGCAGGTTTCCACCATGGGCCTTGTCGCCACAGGCGAAGGCATTCTGGGTTCCCCCGAAGTGAACCTGCCGAGGAATTACCAGACCGTTGACGGACCGTGGGAGGCTCGGCAAGCCGTCCGCGAACAAATTCATTATGGCGCCGACTGGATAAAATTCCATTCCACCGCCGACTACGAGTTCGAGCCCGATGGAGAACTGAGCAGCGATCCCACGTTCACGAAAGAAGAAGTCGCGGCCATCGTTGACGAGGCGCACCGCCACGGGAAAAAAGCCGCGTGCCACGCGTTCGGCGGCGAAGGATTGCGCAATTGCGTGGAAGCCGGAGCGGATACGATCGAGCACGCCATTGACCTGGACGAAGCCACAGCCGACCTGATGAAGAAAAAGGGCATCTACCTGGAACTCACCGCTTACCACTATTCCCTCAGCGACTACACGGCGCGCGATGCCAAATCCACGGGGGGAAAATACAGTCTCGAGGCCATGCGTGAAAAAAGCGGGCGCCTGGCGATTTCCCGTGGCGTCAAGATTTCGTTTGGGAGCGGCGTTGGCCCTTTCCCTCACGGCACACAGGCGGCCGAGTTTGCGTATCTGGTCAAATTCGGGATGTCGCCAAGCCAGGCGATCCAGGCCGCGACCACCGTGGCCGCCGAAATGATGGGGTGGCAGGATCGCATCGGTTCCATTGAGAAGGGCAAGTTTGCCGACATCATCGCCGTCTCCAACGACCCGTTAAAAGACATCACCGAACTCCAACGCGTGAAGTTCGTCATGAAGGGCGGCCAGGTGGTTCGCAACGATTCCAAGTGAGCCGCGGCCCATTGGTTTCAGGGAAGTGGTGCTATGATTCCGGTCACCCGCTTTACTTAGGAATGGCCGTTTATGCGCATCCTGCTGGTGGAAGACGAACGAAAAGTGGCGAGCTTCATCGCCCGGGCTCTGCGAGAAAATTCTTACGCCGTGGACATCGCAGAGAACGGGGAAAAAGCGCTGGAACTTACCACCGACGTAACGTATGACGCAATCCTTCTGGACGTGCGCCTACCGGGCATGACGGGTGTGCAAGTTTGCCGCGAGTTGCGGCAACAGGGAATGGAAGCGCCCGTCATGATGCTGACTGCCCGCGGCCTGGTCGAGCAGCGCGTGGAAGGCCTCGACGCCGGCGCCGACGATTACCTCACCAAGCCATTCGTACTTGCGGAGCTTCTGGCCCGGGTGCGGGCACTGGTGCGCCGTGGCCTGCACAGCGGGAATGCCCGGCTGCACTACGCGGATCTGGAGCTTGACCGGCACCGCCGCCGCGCCACACGCGGCAAGCTGGTGATTCCCTTGACTTCCAAGGAATTTGCGCTGCTCGAACTCTTTCTCTTGCGAGCTCCGGACCTTGTGACCCGCAGCGAAATCGTCGAGCACGTCTGGGATCGCCATTTTGACAGCGAAACCAATCTCGTGGAGGTGTACGTCAACCGCCTCCGGCAAAAAATCGATCAAAATCGCCAGGTGAAGCTGATCCATACCGTTCGGGGCATTGGGTACCGCCTGGGGGCGACGGAGCAATGAAGACCAAATCCCTGCGCGTTCGCATGATGCTGCTTTTTTGCACGCTGGTCGGCGTCTTGCTCGCAGGGTCTTATCTGGCGTTCCTCGTCCTGCTTTCACGTGCCATTCCTGCGCAGTTGAACCGTCAGTTGGAGGAAACCGCTCGCCCGGTGATCGCCGATATTTCCGCCGAGCCGGAAGCGCGCGACGTGGATCGCCTCAACATCCCGGGAGAATTTTTCGAGGTGCTGGACTCGGATGGCCGGGTACTGCAGAAGTCGCAGAATCTCACCGCGCCGATTCCCTTGCCGCCCGGCCCCTATGTGCTGACGCATTCCACGTTTCAAGTGGTGGCAATGGGGGAAGGACAGACAGTGCGTTTGGCGCTCATCCCATTTCAGCAGGCAGACCAGAGGCGACTTCTTGCTGTCGCCATTCCCACGCTTGGCACCAACCGGGTGATGGATAGTTTCGGAAGAATCGTGTTATTCCTGTTTCCCCTCAGCCTGCTTATCACCGCTGGAATCTCCGCGTTCTACGTGGGACGCGCGCTTGCCCCGGTCACGGACCTTACGCAACATGCCGCGGCGATGGCAAAGCGAGTTGCCCACCCCCAGGGTTTCTGGGAACCACTTCCCGTCCGCACGCCAGAGGATGAACTCGGCCGCCTGGCACAAACATTCAACGAGTTATTTCGGGGCGTAGACTCCGCGGTTCGCCAGTTGCGCCAGTTCGTCACCGATGCGTCTCACGAACTGCGGACGCCGATCGCCGTTCTTCACGGAGAGACGGAACTTCTTCTCTCCAAGCCACGCACGGCCGAGGAATACCAGAAGACGCTCTTGGTGTTCGATGACGAATTGAAAAAGCTGACAAGGATGGTGGAAGGTCTGTTCACGCTCTCGATGGCCGATGCCGGGCAATTGCATCTGGAATCGGAGCCGATGTACATCAACGAAGTTCTCGAGGAAGCCTGCGCCCTGGTTACGTTGCGAGCCAGGAAGAAAGGGATCTCCATCATCCGGCGATTGGATCAGGAGATTCCTTACTCGGGTGACGAGGCCTTTCTTCACCAGCTTTTTCTAATTTTCCTGGATAACGCGATCAAATATTCCCCAGACGCTAGCGTGATTAACGTTTCGTTGGAACGAAGCGAAGACGCGATCCGCGTCACCTTCCATGATCACGGCCTGGGCATCTCCGCGGACCATTTACCGTTTATCTTCGAACGCTTCTATCGAGCGGCGCCCTCCGCTTCCGGCGATTCGCATAGCGGAGGCCTCGGCTTGGCCATCGCTCAGGCGATTGTCCGGGCGCAGCACGGTTTGATTGAGTGCAGCAGTGAACCCGACGTTGGGTCGCGTTTTACCGTGGTTCTCCCTTTGGTTCCTGGCGGCAAAATTGACCACCTGGAACCGTCTAAACAGAAATTAATCATGGGTTAAGGCATCCATTTGGCCCATACACTAGTCTCCGCCACAACGGGGAGGTGGGTCCGTGTTCTCTCAAAAAACTTCTAGGTCGGATTTGTTTGGTTGCACGATCGCTGTTTTTTTGATGCTGGCCTTCTGTTTTACTGCTCCAACGTTCGCTCAGGTCGCAGGTGGGACTCTCTCCGGAACAGTGGTCGACCCTTCGGGAGCTGGCATCCCCCAGGCAAAAGTTCTCATCAAGAATGTGGCCACCGGCGTTGAACGGACGGCGACCACCAACACTGACGGGTATTTCACGACGGTCAATCTCCTCCCGGGCTCGTATGACGTCACGATTTCTGCCACCGGGTTCACTACGGAAACCAGTCATGGCGTCACGATGTCTGTTGGCGCCCACGTCACATACAACGCTACGCTGCGTGTGGGCACCGTCTCCAACCGCGTAGAAGTCACCGCGCAAGTGCCTGACGTGCAGCTCACGAGTTCCGATATCAGCGCCGTTGTCACCGCCACAACGGTGCGCGAACTTCCGCTGAATGGCCGCAGCTGGACCGACTTGGCGGCGCTGCAGCCCGGTGTGGACACGATCCAGACCCAACCGAGCTTTACGACTGGTTCCGATCGCGGCAATCGCGGGTTTGGCCAGCAGCTCACCATTTCCGGCGCTAGGCCGCAGCAGAACAATTACCGTCTCGACGGCGTCAGCCTCAACGATTATGCCAACGGCGCGCCGGGCAGTGTCCTCGGTGGGAATCTCGGCGTTGATGCCATTCAGGAATTTTCGGTCCTAACCAGCAACTATTCTGCTGAATACGGCAAAACTTCGGGCGGCGTGGTTAACGCCGTCACCCGCTCCGGCACTAACGATTTTCACGGCAGTGTTTATGAGTTCGTGCGAAACAGCGCGTTGGATGCGCGGAACTATTTTGAAGACCCTACGCTTGGCAAAGCCTCCTTCGAGAGAAATCAATTTGGCGGCGGCGTCGGCGGACCTATTGTGAAGAACAAGACTTTCTTCTTTGCCGACTATGAGGGAATTCGTCAGTCCAAGGAAATTCCAAATAAAGATTTTGTGCCCTCTCCCGAAAGTCGCCAGGGGACCATCGATCCGCAAGTCCAGAAGTACCTCGCCTTGTATCCGATCCCAGCATCCTGCGGACAGTCTATCTGCCCCATCATCGTGAATGCCAACCAGGTTGTCACCGAGAACTTTGTAACCGCAAGGGTTGATCATAAGTTCTCAGAAAAAGACAGTTTGTTCGGCACTTATCTGTATGACCGCACACCTTATACGTCCCCGGACGGATTTGGAAATGTGGGACTCAGCACCCTTTCCTCGCGGCAGATTGTGGCCGTCGAAGAGACTCACAGTTTCCAGCCTACTTTTGTGAATGCCATTCGGTTCGGCTATAACCACGAGCGCGTTGACAACGATGCGAGCGTTAGCGCGCTAAACCCAGCCGCGATGGACACATCTCTAGGCGCTTTCGCCGGGAGGAACGCTGCCGTAGTCAACGTAAATGGGCTGACTTCAATGACCGGTGGGGTGGGAGGACTTCCCACCTATCTCTACCGCTGGAACACTTTTCAGGGGTATGACGACGCTTTTTATACTCACGGCAAACATTCCATAAAATTCGGCGGGGCTTACGAGAAGATGTTCCTGCAGGTTACCGCGCTCACAGATCCTAATGGAATCTGGTTCTTTAATGACCTCCCGTCGTTTTTGTCGAACACCCCCACCAAGTTCCAGGGAGGAATCGCTAGTTCACTAACACCTCGCAACCTCCGCCAATCCATTATTGGCGCCTATATACAGGACGATTGGCGCTGGAAAACCAATCTGACACTAAACCTCGGCCTTCGCTATGAGATGTCCACCGTCCCTACGGATACTAACGGCAAGATCGCAAACCTTCGCAATCTGTCCGATGCTCTCCCGGTTTGCGGCACCGCTGCGGCAGGCTGTGCCAGCACGGGCCCCTTTTTCTACAATCCCACCTACCACAATTTTGAGCCGCGCTTTGGATTTTCGTGGGATCCGTTGAAGACGGGAAGGTTGGCAATCCGCGGCGGTGCAGGGTTATTTGACGTCCTCCCACTCCCTTATCAGTTCATTCTCCTCACTACACAGTCGGCCCCTTTCTTCCAATACACTTCTCTGAAAGTGGGGGCACCTGTTCCTGCAACCTGTCCGGCCGGCACAACGCTTACGTTTCCGCTGGTCGACCCATGTCTCATTGCTCCCAACAAATTGCGATCCACTTACGTGGAATCCCATCCACATCGCAACTACGTCACACAGTGGAATCTAAACGCCCAATACCAGATCACGCCGACTCTTGCAGGTATGGTCGCCTATGTGGGTTCTCGTGGTGTTCATCAACCCTTCCGCGTCGATGAAGCTGACCTTGTGATACCTACGAAAACCTCGGCTGGTTACGTCTGGCCGTACGTCACCGACCCCAGCAATCCGAATTACGGTGGGCCAGTGGACCCGATCAACCCCAATTATGGCTCTGTCCGCGGGATGTTCTACCAAGGCCGCTCCTACTTCAATGCCCTCGAACTGCAATTGGCGAAGCGCATGAGTCACGGGTTCCAGGTGCAAGGGACATTTACTTGGGGCAAGAGCATGGATACGAGCTCGGCAACCGTTGCTGGTGATGCATTTGGCAATTCGATTTCCAGTCTGGATTGGTTTGACATGAAACTGACACGTGGCCTCTCCGATTTCAACGTCGGGCGCACCTTCGTGGTGAATGGCACCTGGGAACTGCCTTCTCCAAAATCCTGGACCGGAGTCGCGCATTGGCTATCGTCCGGATGGGAACTCGGGACCATTTTCACAGCTAGCGATGGAGTCCCCTTTACTCCGACGTTTGGAACCGGGGGCGATCCATCCAACTCGAACAGCAGTGACGATTATGCCTATCCGAATCGGCTAAGCGGCCCAGGTTGCGGAACCGCAGTCAATCCGGGAAACCCAACGAACTATATTCGCTCACAATGTTTCCAGCTTCCCACCGCTCCTAGTTTGGCTTTCTGGAACGCGAACTGCACACCAAATCCGCCGAATCTTGGTCCGATCTCGAACCCGCTAAGCCCAGGTAATTCTCTGTCCGGTGCGCCACTGCCTGCACTCGTCTGCTTTAACCTCCGAGGTAACGCTGGCCGAAATAGCCTGATTGGTCCCGGCATCGCGAGCCTTGATTTCTCTGTCTACAAGAACATACCAATCAAGAAGATCTCGGAAGCCTTTAACCTTCAGTTCCGCGTAGAGATGTTTAACATCATTAACCACCCGAATTTTGCCCCTCCGGGAGCCGGGGACGGCAACACGGATATCTTCACGGCAGATGGTTCTCCGCTTACGAACGGCGTGGCAAATAACGCCGGGAACACCGCCGGTCAGTTGGTCCGAACTACGATTCCTGAGCGGCAGATTCAGTTCGCGCTGAAAGCCACGTTCTAGTTTCGGCATCGCGGGGGCTGAATATTGGTGAATCTCAAGTGGAGCGTATTTTCAAAACGGCAATACAACAGAGTCTGAGGCATTGAAATCAGACAATCATCCTTGGAGGCTCGTTCATGGCAGTATCGCGACTGCAGCTGATATTCTGGAGTGCGGTCATTCTTTGCTCGGGGCTCGTTGTCGCGCGGCCTCCCGAAGGCGGTTATCACCTGGTGAAGAAGTACGATCTTGGTGCCGTGCCCGGTGGCAAGGAGTATTGGGACTACATCACGTTCGATCCAGCGACCCGCCGCTTGTACATTTCGCACAACACCGAAGTCAAAGTGGTTGAAGCCGACACCGGTGTCATCGTCGGAAACATCCCAGACTTAAAACGCGTGCATGGTATCGCGCTGGTCAGCGAACTTGGCCGCGGATTTCTCAGCGATGGCGGAGCGGACGAAGTTGTTGTGTTTGACATGAAAACTTTGAAAGTCACGGGCCACATCAAAACCGGCGGCAACCCGGACTGCATCATTTATGATCCCGCGTCGAAGCACATCTTCACCATGAACGGCAAAACCAACGATGCTTCGGTAATCGATCCGGCCACAACGACCGTTGTAGCCACTATCCCTATCGGAGGGCGGCCTGAGTACGCAGTCAGCGATGGCCACGGCACAATCTACGACAACGTAGAGGACAAGAACGAAGTCGTGGCCATCGATTCCCTTGCCAATACCGTGAAAACGCGCTGGCCCATCGCGCCCGCTGAAGGCGCCACGGCGATTGACCTGGACGTGAAGCATCACCGCCTTTTCATCGGTGGCCGCAACAAAGTACAGGCGATCTTGAATGCGGAGACCGGAAAGGTGATCCAGACCTTTCCCATCGGCGCCGGCGTGGACACGAACATCTTCGACCCCGAATCCGGCATGTTATTTGTCGCGGTGCGCGAAGGCATCCTGCATGTGTTCCATGAGGACACTCCCGACCAGTTCAGCGTGGTGGAATCCGTCAAGACGGAGTTCGGCGCCCGCAACATGGCCTTCGATCCAAAGACGCACCAGCTTTTCATAAGCACCGCGGACTTCGCTCCTGCTCCCGAACCGACTGCCGACCAGCCACATCCTCAGCCGACACCGGTGTCTGGTACGTTCCGCCTGCTGGTCTACGGCCGCTGACACCAAATCCTGGTGGTAGGGAAGTGCTTATGCCGTCCGATGCAAACGCAAAGAAACGCACCGTTCTCGCTTGCCTGCTGTTCACACTGAGTGGCGCAGCTTGGATTGCGAACGCGCCCCGCCTATGCGCTCAACAACCAGCTGCGATTCAGGGAACAACCCTCGATTTTGAAGTTTATCGCACCCGCATCGAACCTATCTTCCTGAAGCAACGCGAGAATGGCGTGCGCTGTTACGATTGCCACTCGATGCTGGCCACGCGCCTGCGCCTCGAACCACTTCCTGCGGGCGCTTCATCCTGGCCCGAAGCTGAGTCCCGGAAAAATTTCGAGGCGGTCCTGCAATTGGTTACGCCCGGTGAACCTCTGAAG
>Ga0075030_100005804_pt1 | contig 11122 bp, 9 predicted proteins | sample LitLauG_LLR_2012_FD_71393 | JGI IMG/M metagenome (GOLD analysis project Ga0075030, IMG submission 71393) | Freshwater sediment microbial communities from Pennsylvania, USA - Little Laurel Run_MetaG_LLR_2012 | ecosystem: Environmental > Aquatic > Freshwater > Creek > Sediment | place: USA...
GCCGTGCAGACGTCGTTGTCGACCATGGCCGGCACGCCGAACACATCGGCAAGGCGTTCAACTTCCGTGGCGCCCTTGGGCTCGGAAACCCCGCCCTCCCAGCGTCCGGCGCCGTTGGCCAGCGCAATCGCGTCCAGCCGGCCTGCGGGGAAACCCACCAGAAGGCTGTCACCGGCAAAAGCGAGTTCGGCCTCGACACGCAGGCTCAGGGCGGGCTGCTGCTTTTGATATACCCACAAGCGCTTGCCTGACATTGCATCGTATGCGGCTATGCGCTGATCGGTGGATCGCACGATCACCAGTTGGTGGCCAACCAGCGGCGGCGTGAGCACATCGCTGGAAGACTGGGCCTCCCACAGGCGCTTGCCTTCGGCATTGAAGGCGATGATGTTGCCGCGCGGACCCGCGACGGCGATGGTCAAGCCGTCGCTGCCCACGCCGGCGGCAATACCGCCGTCGACAGACTGCTGCCAGACTTCGCGGCCGGTTACCGGGTCGACGCGGAGCAGCTTGCCCTTGCGCGAAGCCGCGTAAATGGCATTTTCCAGCACGGCTGGCCGCAGGAAGGTGTCTTCGGAACTTCCCAGGTCGACCTCCCAGGCACGCTTTAGTGCGATGGGCGCCGCAATGGGCGTCAGGGCCGTTGGCTTGGCAGCCTTGTCCGGTGACGAGGAGCAGCCCGGCAGCAAAGCCAGGGCGGCCAGCAATGCGGCCCCGCAACCCCACGCCGCCACACGATCTCCGGTTGCCACGCATGAACGGTTGAACGGCAAGGTGCGCATCTCAACTGGCTGCCGGAAGGGCATCGAATTTGGACTGGATGAGCGGACGCAAGGGATTTTGCGCACCGGCCTGCTCGAGAGCCTTGGCGTAGGCGCTGCGCGCATCGCCTGTCTTGCCCTGGGCCAACAGCAGGTCGCCTCGGCGGTCGGAAACCTCGGCCGCCAACGCCGCCGGCACATCGCCCTGTAGCAGCGCGAGACCTTCGTCATAGGCTTTTTCGTCGAGCAGCACGCCGGCCAAGCGCACCCGCGCCAGCGTGACCAGTTCCTTGCTCGATGATTTGTCGATGACCCAGTGCAGCTGGGCCTTGGCTGCCGCGGCGTCGCCCGCATCGAGGCTGGCGCGGGCCTGGGCAAGCGCCGCGAAGGTGGCGAAGGCACTCGAGGGATGCTGTTGCAGCAGCGCAGCTGCCAGATCGCGTGCCTTGGCGGTGTCCTTGGCGCCGAGGGCTTCCCCGTACTGCTCATAGATGGCGCTGGCCGCCGCGGCTTCACGCTGCGTGTACCAGTGCCAGCCCCAGTTGCCGACGGCGACGGCCGCAACGATCAGGCTCGCACCGACGATCCAATTACCGTACTGCTCCGTCCAGGCCTTGAAGGCCGATATCTGCTCTTCCTGCTCTGCATCCAATGCCATGGCACACATTCCTCGTTGCGTACCCTGCCAGGTACGGTTGCTAATCGCGTCCGCGATAGGCCCGCGGACCACAGCCGGGCGATGCCGGTTGAACCCTAGAGGGCGCCCTCGACCTCGTCCGCGCTCAAGGCATCTACGAGCCGCCCGGCCACTTCACCCAGCGGCACGCGCTGCTGCTCGCCAAACGCCGCCGCCACGGGTCCGGCGCGCAGCGCCTTGACCGTGGCGGCTCCAGCGGCCAGTTCGTCGACACCGATGATGACGGCGAATTCGGCGCCACTGGCATCGGCTTTCTTCATCTGCGACTTGAAACTGGCTTCGCCGGCGTGCAGGATGACGTCGAGCCCCGCGTCGCGCAGTCGCTCGGCCGCGCCCAGCGCCAAATCGAAAGTTGCACCGCCCTGGTGCAGGACGTAGACATCGCTGGCGGCGCTATCGACGCCGGCAGTACCCATCAGCTCCAGGACGCGCTCGACGCCAATGGAAAAACCACAGGCGGGCGTCGGCTTGCCACCCAGCAGTTCGAACAGCCCGTCATAACGACCGCCGCCGCAGATCGTGCCCTGCGCACCCAGCCGGTCGGTGACCCATTCGAAAACGGTCAGATTGTAATAGTCCATGCCACGCACCAGCCGCGGATTGATCGTGAAGGCGATGTCTTCCTGGCGCAGCAGGTGCTGGACGCGCTCGAAATGCGCGAGCGACGCCTCGCCCAGGTAATCCATGAGGCGCGGCGCGCGTTGCAGGCAGGCCTGCGTGGCGGCGTGCTTGGAATCGAGCACGCGCAGCGGATTGGTCTCGACGCGCCGCTGGGCATCGGCATCGAGCTCCGAGCGGTTTTCCCGCAGGTAGGCAATCAGGTCCTGGCGGTGCCGCAGGCGCTCTTCGGTCTGGCCGAGGGTGTTGAGTTGCAGGCCGACGGGCCCCAGCTCCAGCGCCCGCCAGAGGCGATGCAGCAACAGCATCTGCTCGACTTCCACTTCCGGCCCGGCAAAGCCCAAGGCCTCGGCGCCGGTCTGGAAGAACTCGCGGTAACGACCGCGCTGCGGCCGCTCATGGCGGAACATGGGACCGTAGTACCAGAGTCGGCATGGTCCGTCGTGGAGCAGGCTGTGCTCGATTGCCGCGCGAACCACGCCGGCGGTGTTTTCCGGGCGCAGGGTGAGCGAATCGCCATTGAGCGCATCGGTGAAGGTGTACATCTCCTTCTCGACGATGTCGGTGACGGCCCCTATGCCCCGGTGAAAGACCGCCGTGGCCTCTACCACCGGGGTGCGCACCTGGCGGTAGCCGTAGCTGCGCAGCGCCGCGACGGCCAGATCCTGGAAACGCTCGAGCACCGCCGAGGACGCCGGCAGTACATCGTTCATGCCGCGAATGGCATTGATCCTGGTCGTGGACATCAAAAGACCCGCAAGGGATTTCCTGTGTGATCCCTAGCGGGCGTCGGCCGATGGGGTAGCGGCGTCGGCACCGTAGCGGGTTTGGACGTAGTCATCGACGAGCGCCTGGAACTGCTCGGCGATGGCTTCGCCCTTCAGGGTCACCGCGTGGCGCCCGTCGATGTAGACCGGGGCCACGGGACTTTCGCCCGTGCCCGGCAGGCTGATGCCGATGTCGGCGTGGCGGCTCTCGCCGGGACCGTTGACCACGCAGCCCATCACGGCAACTTTCATCGACTCGACGCCGCGGTACTGCTGGCGCCAGGCCGGCATTTGCGAACGCAGGTAGGTCTGGATCTTGTCGGCGAGTTCCTGGAATACCGTGCTGGTCGTGCGCCCGCAGCCCGGACACGCGGCGACCATGGGAGCGAATGCCCGCAAGCCCAGTGATTGCAGGATTTCCTGGGCAACCACCACCTCCTGGGCGCGCGAGGCGCCGGGTTGCGGGGTCAACGACACGCGGATCGTGTCGCCTATTCCCTCCTGGAGCAGCACCGCGAGCGCCGCCGACGAGGAAACGATGCCCTTGCTGCCCATGCCGGCTTCGGTCAGCCCCAGGTGCAGGGGAAAATCGCAGCGACGCGCCAGTTCCCGATAAACGGCGATCAGGTCCTGCACGCCGCTGACCTTGGCCGATAGGCAGATATGGTCCTGGGGCAGGCCCAGTACGACCGCCTGATGCGCGCTGTCCACTGCCGAACGCACCAGGGCCTCGCGCAGCACCGCGCCTGCGTCCAGCGGCTCTGCCAGCCGGGAGTTTTCGTCCATCAGCACGGCGAGCAAGGCCTGGTCAAGGCTGCCCCAGTTGACGCCGATGCGCACCGGCTTGCCGTACCGCATGGCGAGCTCGATCAGCCGGGCAAAATTGTCGTCGCGGCGCGCGCCCGCGCCTACATTGCCCGGGTTGATGCGGTACTTGGAAAGCGCAGCAGCGCATTCCGGCGCCTGCGTCAGCAGCTTGTGGCCGTTGAAATGGAAGTCGCCGATCAGCGGAACGTCCAAGCCCTGCGCATCGAGCCGATCCCGGATGGGCGCCACCGCCCGCGCCGCTTCCAGCGTGTTGACCGTAATGCGCACGAGCTCCGACCCGGCACGGGCCAATTCGGCGACCTGCGCCACGGTGGCGTCGACATCGGCCGTATCGGTATTGGTCATTGACTGCACGACGACAGGATTGCCGCCGCCGACCCTGACAAGCCGCCCGCCCCAGCGCACATCGACCGGGTGGGTGTGACGGCGCGCCAGCGCAGCCGGAGCGCCGGCCACGGGGGCCGCAGATGCGGAAGCGTCGCGGGCGCTGAACCGTACGACCTGGCTCATGGCTTTACCGTCCTGGTGCAAGGCCGCAGCGGCGCGGCACGGGTACTGCGGGTCCGGAGTGTCGGGTGATTCATTCCAGCCTCGTCACTGCAGAGTGAATCGAGCCACGCCATTGGCATTGGCGTACCGGTTCAGGTCGATGGCCGCACCGCGGTATTGTGCCTCCACTGCGGCGGCATTGCCCACAACGATGCGCAATGGCGGCTCGGCATGCACGGTCTGCACGCTGCCGGCCGGGCAGATTTGAGAAAATACCGAGGTACCGTTGGCCTGCACGACTTCCACCCAGGACGAGGCGTGAACATGCAGGATCAGTGTGGCGCCATCGCTTGCTGCCGCCGCTTCCGGCGCAATCGCCGGCGCCGGCATGGCGGCAACGACAGGGGCGGCGGCGGCAGGGGCGGCCGCCAGCGGCGGCGGAGCCGTCTTGATGATCGGTCGGTTGATCGCTGTACTGGCGGCCGGTGCCACGGTGACGGCCGGCGCCCGCGGCGGCGCACTGGGCGGAGCGTTGGCCGCGGGGGGCAAGTCGACCGTGGCCCCGGCGGTGGAAGCGGGCGCGCTGGGGGGCGTCGGCACTGCGCCGGGATCGGGAGCGGGCGCTGCTGCCGAGGGAGCAGGCGCCTCGGCGATGGCGGGCTTGGGCGGCACGCTCGCGCGCCGCGGCCAAAGCGTGCCGATGATTCCGGCAACCACGAGTACGACCAGCGCAATGGCTACGACGGAACGGGAACCGTCGCCCAGGCGGGCCATCGGGAAGGCGCCTCCGGAGGGCGCGACCGGCGCGCCGGGCACCGCACCAGCACGGCGGTCCAGATCGTCGAGCAACGGCGCCACGTCTATCCTGAGTTCACGGGCGCAACTGCGGACGAATCCCCGCACATAGATCAGGCTCGGAAGCGCCGCCAGATCGCTGCGCTCCAGCGCTTCGATCTGCCGCACGTGCAGCCGCAGGCGGCCGGCCAGCGTGGGCACGCTGATGCCCGCGGCCTCGCGCGCTGCGCGCAGGGCGTCACCGAAGTTGCCTGTGGCAGCCGGCGAAATTGCCTCCGGCACCTGCCCCTGGGCTATTTCCGGGGAAGGATCGGCATCATTCATCGTAGCGGCCGTGATGCATGGCGTCCGTTTGCGGGGAATCGGGGAAGCGCGTCTGCAACTGCTCGTTGAAACTGCGCTCGGTCACCTCGTCGTTCTTGGCATGGGCAATGCGCGCACCCAGCCACAGGGTCTCGGCATTGGGCTCGGTCGAACGGACCAGCAGGTCGAAATAGAAATCGCAGCGGTCAAAACGCCGCTGGTGCAGGTACATCTGCGCCAGCTGGAACTTTGCCACAGGGCTGGTGGCATCGAACTGCAGCGCCCGCAGCAGGTAGCGCTCGCCCCCGGCGTCATCATGGATGCGCAACAGGCAGATGCCGGCATTTTGCAGCGCCCGGGCCGGGCTTGAATACATGCGGTCTGCCGCGGCAAGATCGAAACGCGCTATCGAATCGCGTTCGTGGCCGGTCTGGCAGAGGAACCATCCGTAATTGTTGTTGAGATCCGGATTCTTGGGGTCGATCACCATCGCCTTTTGGAAGCTGGCGTCGGCCTGCGCCACCTGGCCCACGTCCATGAGCATCAAACCGAGCAGCGCATGCGCGCCTGCCGATTGTGGATCAAGGTCAATGGCGCGCCGCGCCGTATCGATGGCTATTTCAATCTGACCGCTCTGGTAATAGTTCGCCGCCAGTTGCAGGCGCACGGCAGCGCGCTTCTTGGCGTCGCCTTCCATCACCCCCATTGCCCCGGAGTTGTTGGGTACCGTTGCGCCATCGACCGTGGTGGTGGTCTTGCATCCCGTCAGCTGCAGCGACGCGCCCAGCAGCAGCACCAGGACGGACCATGCCCCGCGGCTCCCGGGCGAACCGGCATGCGGATCCGTTCGCAGCGCGCTCATGCGGGACTAGACGCCGACGCCGGCACAGGCGCCGGGGGCGCGGCATTGGGTGCGGACACAATGGCAATTGCAGCGCGCCGGGCAGCAACGTCGGTGCGGTCGCGCACGGCGCCCGCCAGCTGACCGCAGGCGGCGTCGATGTCGTCACCGCGCGTCCGCCGCACGGTTGTCACGATGCCGCCCTCGGTGAGGATTGCCGCGAAATCGCGCACCCGCTGCGGATCAGGGCGGCGGTACTTGGAGCCGGTGAACGGATTGAAGGCAATGAGGTTGATCTTGCACGAAACGTCGGCAACCCGCTGCAGCAGTTCGCGGGCCTGCCGGTCGGCGTCGTTGACGCCAGCAATAAGGACGTATTCGAACGTGATGAAATCACGCGGGGAGTGCTGAAGGTAGCGCCGGCAGGCGCCCAGCAGTTCGGCCAGCGGGTACTTCCGGTTGAGCGGCACGAGTTCGTTTCGCAGGGCATCCGTCGGGGCATGCAAGGAGACAGCCAGCGCGACCGGGCAGTCACGCGCCAGCTTGTCGATCATGGGCACCATTCCCGAGGTGGACACGGTCACGCGCCGGCGCGACAGCCCGTAGGCGTCGTCATCGAGCATGAGACGCAGCGCCGGCAGCACGGCATCGTAGTTCTGCAGGGGTTCGCCCATGCCCATGAAGACCACGTTGCTGATGGCGCGCGCGGCCCCGTCGGCCGCCGCAAGCGCGCTTGGCCGCAATTCATGCTCGGCCATCCACAACTGGCCGATGATCTCGGCCGTGGTGAGATTGCGGCTGAAACCCTGCATTCCGGTGGCGCAGAAGCGGCAATTGACCGCGCAACCCGCCTGCGTGGAAATGCACAGGGTGGCGCGATCGTCCTCGGGAATGTAAACGGTCTCGACGGCTTCGCCGGCCCCGACGCCGATCAGCCACTTGCGCGTGCCGTCGGACGACGAACCGCCGCGCAGCACCGGGGCCGCCGCGATGATGGCCTCGCGCGCGAGCTTCTCGCGCAAGGTGCGAGCCACATCGCTCATGGCGTTGAAATCGGCCGCACCGCGCCGGTGGATCCAGCGCATCACCTGGCGTGCCCGGAACGGCTTCTCGCCCAGCGTGGCGAACCACGAAGTCAGCGCTTCGCGGTCCAGGCCCAGCAGATTTACGGCAGCCATAGCGGGTTTCTGAGTGTCCGGGACGGGCCAGGCGGCCGCTCAGCGCGGATGAATCGCCAGGGTGGGGAAGAAGAACGCGACTTCCGCACGCGCATTTTCCGCGCTGTCGGAACCATGAACCGCGTTGGCGTCGATGCTGTCGGCGAAGTCGGCGCGGATCGTGCCGGGGGCAGCCTTTTTCGGATCGGTGGCACCCATCAGGTCGCGGTTGAGCGCAATGGCGCCCTCGCCCCGCAGCGCCTGGACGAACACGGGACCGGAAATCATGAATTCGACGAGGTCCTTGAAGAAGCCCCGCTCGCGGTGCACCGCGTAGAACGCCTCGGCCTCGCGGCGGGAAAGATGGCGAAGCTGCGCCGCCACGACCTGCAGGCCGGCAGCTTCAAAGCGCGCCACGATCTGGCCGATGGCGTTTTTGCGAACGGCATCGGGCTTGAGTATGGACAAGGTGGTTTCGATTGCCATGCCGAATCTCCGCGCGAGCGGATCCTGTGTAAAAATATCTTGAAAAATGAATAACTTGCGAATGAAATGCGGACGCAATGGTACCACGGGAGGGCGGCAGAGCGCCTGCCACCGGGGCAAGGCTGGATAAGGCTTGGTCTGGGCTGCCGGCAGGACGCGTTCAAGCGCCGGCATCGGCTCGCCAGGGGGTGCGGGCGGCCGCTTCGGAAGCCATCTTTACGTTGTTATCATGCTCGGACGCCGGCATTGCGGCGGCAAACCCGTCGAGGCAAGCTACGGCGAAACGGCGCAGGGGTTACGAATGGCGAGGTGATCGCCGCCGCCGGGATCGGCTCGGCAACATGACGCAAACCCCACGCTGACGGTAAAAAACCTTGCAACCTTTCAGGAGTCGCGCATGAACCGCATGGATGTGACAGAGATGATCGTCGCTTCCAAGATCCGCAAGGGTCTGACGTGGTCGGCTGTCGCAGCCCGTATCGGCCTCTCGAAGGAGTGGGTCACCGCCGGGTGCCTGGGCCAGATGACCTTCGACGCCCAGCAGGCCGCGCTGCTCGGAGAACTCTTCGAGTTGCCGGCCGAGGCTGTCCAGTTGCTCCAGGTCGTTCCCTACAAAGGCTCGCTGCCCAGCACGGTCCCGACCGACCCCCTGATCTACCGCTTCTACGAACTGGTCAATGTCTACGGAACCACCTTCAAGGAACTGATCCACGAGGAATTCGGCGACGGCATCATGTCGGCGATCGACTTCAAGATGGACATCGCTCGTGAGCCTGATCCCGCTGGCGACCGCGTCAGCATCACCATGAGCGGAAAGTTCCTGCCTTACAAGCGCTACTGATACCCGCATCGCCGGCGCCAGGCAGCCCGTCCACCCGCGAGGCCGGTTCACGCTTGCCCCATGGTTCTTGCCGGGGATGCTCGATCGGTCACCCGCCCGACAAGCGTTGCGCCCGTGTCATTGCTGTGTCACCGGTCGATGACGCTTTCGATTTACACTCGCCGGCTCTTTAACGCCTGTGCAGGTCACGAAGGCATTCTGCATGCGCGCCCGCGATTTTCTCCTCCTGCCCTTGCTTGCCATCCTCAGCAGTCCGGCAAACGCTGCCGATGCCGACACCGCGATCGGCTGGACCAATCCGGATTGGCTGAACTTTCACGCCCAGAATACCGATATCGTCCAGCATACGCCCGGCTTTTCGGCGCAGTATTCGGGCCCGCACAGCTTGAACAGCGCGGGGGAGACCAAGGAAACCGTTTCGGTCGATTTTCTGGTTGGGGCGCGATTGTGGAATGGCGGCGAATTGCACGCCGACGCGCTCGTCTGGCAGGGATTCGGCCTGAGCCACACGACTGGCGCCCTGGCGTTTCCCAACGGCGAGGCCTTCAAGGCCGGAACCACGTCGCCCAACGAAATGCTTTCGCGATTGTTCGTCCGGCATACGGTGGGCTTTGGCGGCGAGCAGGAGGATGTGCCCGATGGTCCACTCGCCCTGGCCGGCAAACAGGACATTTCCCGTTTGACGCTGACCATCGGCCGGATGAGTTTTCTCGACATCTTCGACCGCAACACCTACGCGGGCGATCCGCGAACGCAATTCATGAACTGGGCCTTGATGGCCAACCTTGCGTGGGATTATGGCCAGGATTCCATCGGCTACAGCCTTGGTGCAACAGCGGAACTGAATCAGCCGGATTGGACGCTGCGCTACGGCTTCTTTGAAATGCCGGCATACATCAATGCGGGCAATGTCGGCTCCGGCAATGGCGGCGAGGACCAATTTCTAACCCACCCTGCACGCGGCAGCTTTGAGCCCATCTTCAAGTCCTATGCGATGGCGGCGGAATTCGAAAAGCGCTACCGCGCAATTACTCGTCCGGGTGCGGTTCGACTGCTGGCGTGGCTGGATGACGCAAGTCGGGACACCTTCCAGGCTGCTACCGCCGTTCTCCTGACCCAGGGACCCAATGCCGATATTTCGTCGGTGCAGGGCTATCACCATTCGTACGGATTCGGCCTCAACTGGGAACAGGGCGTGACGGATAGCGTCGGCATGTTCTCGCGGCTGGGCTGGAATAACGGCACGGCGCAGGCTTTGGAATTTGCCGATGCCAACTGGTCGGCGTCGGTCGGGGTGAGTATCCAAGGCAACGCCTGGAATCGCGCCAACGATACGATCGGCGTTGGCGGTGTCATCAGCGGCCTTTCGCCGGCCCTGCGAAATTATCTTATTGCGGGGGGCTTGGGCATCGAACTTGGCGACGGGGCATTGAACTATGCCCCGGAGAAGGCCTTGGATGCCTATTACAACTTTCAGTGGGTCAAGGGCATTTACGCCACCGCCGACTACCAGCGCGTTGCCAATCCCGGAGCGAACCGGGCGCGCGGTCCGGTAAATATCCTCGGCTTTCGATTCCACTGCGAATTGTAGGTGTTCCGCCGTCGCCGACCCATCGGCGTGTCGACGCGTCGCGATTTGTTGCCGTAAGAATTCCTTACGACGCGGGCTCCAGCACCGCAATCGATTCGACGTGGCTGGTATGCGGAAACATGTTCACGATTCCCGCCGATCGGAGCGTCCAAGCTCCCGCCGCCACCAGCGTGCCGCAATCGCGCGCCAGGGTGGCCGGGTTGCACGATACGTAGACGAGCCGCCGGGGCGGATCGGGGTCCTGCGCCAGGGCCGTCACCAGTTCGGCGGCGCCGTCACGCGGCGGATCGATGAGAACGCGGTCTATCGTCCCACCCGCGGCCGCGCGCAGCGCGGGCCAATCCGCGCTGGTCCATTCGAAGAGGTTGCGCGCGATAAAGCGGACCCTGCCGGCGAGCCCGGCCTCGCTGGCGGCGGCCTCGGCGCGCCGCAACAGGGGCGGGCTGCCCTCCAGTCCGATGACCGCGCGACAGCGGGTAGCCAGCGGCAGGGTGAAATTCCCCATGCCGCAAAAGAAATCGGCGACGGCGTCGCCGGCTTCGGGCGCCAGCAGCGCCAGCGCCCGGCGTACCAGGATCTCGTTGGTGCGGTGATTGACCTGCGTAAAGTCGGTTGGGCGAAATGGCAAGGACAGGCCGAACTCCGGCAGCGGCAACGCCAGTGTTTGGCTTTCGCCGGCGATCAGCGGCTCCGCGCTGTCCGGCCCCGAGGTCTGCAACCAGAACGACACACCGTGGCGCAGGGCAAAGTCGTGCAGCAGCGGGCGGTCGGCGTCGCCCAACGGCGCAAGGATCCGCAGCACCAGCACGGTGACCTGCTGCGCGACCGCCACTTCGATCTGCGGCAGGCGGTCGCGTATGGAAAGGCTGCTCACCAGATCCCGCAGCGGCACCAATAGCGTGGCCACGGAAGCGGCCAGGACGGGGCAAACGCGCATGTCGGCCACAT
>Ga0075030_100005805_pt1 | contig 11121 bp, 10 predicted proteins | sample LitLauG_LLR_2012_FD_71393 | JGI IMG/M metagenome (GOLD analysis project Ga0075030, IMG submission 71393) | Freshwater sediment microbial communities from Pennsylvania, USA - Little Laurel Run_MetaG_LLR_2012 | ecosystem: Environmental > Aquatic > Freshwater > Creek > Sediment | place: USA...
TCCGCAAAGACAATCCAGATTTCTTGCGCAAGAACGGAGTAGGCCCAAACTTTGCCGACTGGCTGGCGCCGGATCCAAACACTCCCACAGACTTGGTTGATACCGCCTATTGGGCGTTGGTCGCAAGAATGATGAGCCAGATGGCGGGAGCGGTGAACGACAAAACGGGCGCAGAGAAGTACGCGCATGTGTATGAACAAATCAGTGAAGCGTTCCAGAAGGCTTATGTCAAAGAAGATGGCGTCGTCGGCGCGGGCACGCAAACCGGCTACGTTTTGGCATTGCACGCAGGGCTGTATCCGAAGAACCTTGAATCGGCGCTCGTGAAGAACCTAGTGGCCGCTATCGAAAAAAGCGAAGGCCATCTCTCCACGGGTTTCCTTGGGACACCGTTCCTGCTCTTCGCACTGTCGGATCACGGCCACGCCGACGCTGCTTACAAGCTGTTGCTCGCAGACTCATATCCGTCCTGGGGCTACATGATCAAGAAGGGCGCGACCACTTGGTGGGAAAGATGGAATGGAGATACGGGCGATCCCGCCATGAATTCCTACAATCACTACTCATTCGGCTCTGTGGTGGCCTGGATGTATCGCTCGGTGGGAGGGATCGACACGACGTCAAGCGCGTCGGGCTTTCGAGAGATCATTATTCATCCGCAGCCCGACGAACACTTGACGCACGCGCGAACGGAATATCAGTCCGTCTACGGCAAAATCACTACGGATTGGAATGGCACGCCAGCGGGTCCGTTCACGTTGAAGGTAACGATTCCGGCCAACACTCATGCGCGGGTTCAATTGCCCGCTCCTGCCAACGCAAAATTCACGGAAGACGGTCGCACGATGGCTGGACCAACCGTGGAAGTTGGCAGCGGCACCTACGAGTTCAAGGTTGTGCCCTAACAACAGCGGGCCGAAACGCGCGCTCTACCATGTCGTTCGGATTGGTGCTGACTGGGCCATCGCGCCATAGCCAGCGCATCATCTCGGGCATGACTACTCCACCAAATTTTTGGCCGTGTAGATTCATGCCCCAGGTGTAGTTCACGTCGTAGCCTTTCTGGGTCAGCGCTTTCATCAGGCGCACATTCTGCAGAAACCAATCGCGATTGGGATTGTACTGTCCATCGCGCCGGTTGAAGCCGCGATTGTCGTTGCGGCCGTCGCACAGAAATACGCGGATCGGCTTCTTGTCCGCCGCTAACACTTTCTCCGGATACACATGGCCGCCGCGCAAATCCACAAAGCTGCCGACGTTGCTCAACACTTTACGGAACTCGTTGGGCCGTTCCCAGGCCACAGTGAACGCGGCGATTGCACCGGAACTGGAACCGCCAATTCCATGCATCTCGGGATCTTTCGAAATGTTGTATTCCTTGTACAAAACGGGCATCAGTTCTTCGGTGATGACGCGCGCGTACTTGTCGTCCAGCGTGTTGTATTCGGTTGCGCGGTTGGTTGTGCCATCGCCCCAACCGGTCTGCGGCGAAGGCTCGACTTGCTCGGGCGTACGGCCAGGGTTGATGAAGACTCCGATCATCACCGGAATTTCGCGGCGGTAGATCAGATTGTCCATTACATTCTGCGCGCGAATATCACCGTTCTCATCTTTGAACGCCTGGCCATCTTGGTAGATCATGAGCGCTGCGGGGACCGCCGGGCTGTACTGCGCTGGAACGTAAATCCAATATGTGTGTTGCGTGCCGGGATAGGCGTTGCTCGGCAGATGATACGGCCCGCGGATCTCGCCTTTGGGAACGCCGTCTTGGGGCAATGAATCCGGACCCAGCCGGTATTGAGAGTTGGGGCTCGGCCCGGGCGGCATTGGCTCCTGGAATGGCGCGGTCTGCTGCGCGAGCGCAAAGCTCGCCATCAGGAATGGGACGATCTTGCAGAACATGTAAATATCAGCCTCTCGGAATACACTATCGTATGAATGCCCTGGACTCACCGCAGCTTTTGGGAGGGACCGCTGATCATTGGCGGCATCCTAACGATTCTGTTCCTCTTGTTCTCGCACGGACGCTTGCTTGAGATCTACAGAAAGCGTTTTCCAAATCCGAAGCGCGAACGGTTATTCCTTGGGTCGCTCGGCTTTTTCGTAACGGTCCTGGTTGTACGCGGGATTACGCTCGCCATCCACTATCACGTGGGGCCTTTTCACGATGTCTCGATGCATGGACGCCATATTCATCACATGGTTTGGGGTATTTTGCTGCTGCTAACAGTTGGGTATTGTTGGCTTGCAGAGATAGGTTCCGATTCAAGTTCTTCGCCTATCGCGGGGCGCGTCACTGCCATGACATATGGGGTAGCGGCAGCGCTCATACTAGACGAATTTGCTTTATGGCTCAATTTAAGCGATGTCTACTGGCAACGCGAAGGACGTGAGAGTTACGAAGCTATGGCTCTCTTTGGCAGCTTTCTAGCGGTGGGATTGTTTGGCGGCTCACTACTGAAGGGCTTGCTTCGCGAGCTTACACTCAAATTCAAACGCGCCTAAGCGACTTACAAAACTTAACTCGCCTCCGCGCCTTTTATTCTTTACCATCAGAGAGTGATCAACCGCCGAGCATTCTTAATTGGCGGAGCCAGCCTAGTGGGCGCATGGCGCGCCATGCCAAGCAGCCCTGCCTGCATGCTGACTCCTGAGCAGGAAGAAGGTCCGTACTATGTCGATTACGACAAGGTGCGTTCTGACGTTACCGAAGGGAAACCGGGCGTTCCGTTGCGGGTGCAAATCGCCCTAGTCGATGCCAAACGTTGCACTCCGCTTTCGAATGCGGCCCTCGACATCTGGCACTGTGACGCAGAAGGCGTCTATTCAAGCTTTATCGCCAATGGCAATCACATGCCAGGTGGCGGTCCTAGAGGCGGTGGCCGTCCGCCCGGCCCACCTCCCGATGGCTTCGGTCCCCCTCCGCCTTCACGTAGCAAGCGCCGTGGTCAGGACGCTACTCGCTTCTTGCGTGGCGTTCAACCAACCGACGCCGCTGGAATGGTTGAGTTCGTCACGATCTACCCAGGCTGGTATGAAGGGCGAACCATTCATATCCATTTGAGAGTTCATACCGGAAGCGACCATCATGTCTCCCACACCGGCCAACTCTTTTTGCCGGAAGAGGTCACGGAGCGTATCGCCAAATTGCAGCCGTACGCGCAGCATCGCGATGTGCATATGACCACACTGCAAGAAGATCATGTATTCACTGAAGAACACGGCGCGGCAGGAATGGTGAGTTTAGAGCGGGTGGATAGGAAAACGGATGAGGCGGGGTTCATCGCGAAAGTCACTTTGGCGATTGATCCAGAGGCAATTCCGGAACCCGTTGGGATGCGCGGTCCAATCGACAGGCGATGAGCAGAGTAAAAGGGGCAGGAAAGCCGCCCCTTTTCCCGTACTTACTTTTCTACTTGCAAGTTATTCGTGACTTTGAAAGCGTTGCGAACGCCGTTGGCGCGGATATTGATCAGGTTCTTGTCGCCTTGGTTCGCCACCACGCCTTCTAAGGTGATGTTGCCGTTCTTGACAATGATGTGAACCGACGGCAAGGCCCGGAACCCATAGCGGTCTCCGATGGCCGGGTCGCCATAGATCGCGCGGTAGGCGGCGCGGCGGATTTGATCGTCCATCGGCGAGAGAGGCAGAACCTCAATTTCGTTGTTTACTTGGGTAACGCCTTCGATGTGCTTCACCACACCTTCGGCGTCGCTCCTGAGCGTAGGCCTAACCACAGCACCTAGCAGAGTGACAGTGCTGCCATCCACGCGGAACGCTAAATCATCGAAGACCGAGTAGTACGGCAGCATGACCAATTGGTGGCGGACTTCCTGAGCGAGTTTGCTCATGTTGGGTGGTCCGGGCACGAACGCGTCGTTGTGCTCCTTGTTCTTTTGTCCGGCAAAAAGCGAAAGCGGCAACAACAATAAAGCCGCAGCAGTAGTAGGTTTCAAGAACCTGCGCATTGGATAACTCTCCTACTGTATTGGACTCGAAGTCCCTTTGTTGGTTACAAAATCGCGTAGTATTTCGAGGGTAGTATTCACATTAAATTTCGGTGAAATAGCTCAAGCATGAGTCCCTGACAAAGGTAGGCGAGTGCTGGATCGTAGCGATACCCTTCGTCGCGCATGAACGCGTGTGCGCCGTTCACTTCGACCCACTGAAAATTGGCACCCACTTCGTCCAAGCGTGCTTTGATCTTGTTGCGTCCTTCCAGCGGCACGTGTGGATCTTGCCTTCCCCAAATGTGCAACAACTCGCCTTTGATCTCCGAGGCGCGTTCCAGCGAGTTGTCCTTCTTCCCTTTGCCCAATGAGCCGGAATGAATGTCAGTTGCATAAAAGCAAGTTGTGGCCAGCACGCCAGGGTTCATGGCTGCGCGAAACGCTAGATGTCCACCCAGACAAATACCCACCGCGCCCAACTTGCCGGTACAGTCCGGCCGACCTTTCAGATGGTCGAGGAGCGCCTGCGCATCCGCGTCATAGGAGGAAAGCTCCTTGGCATATTTATCAGCGTTGCCTTTGTCGGCACCAGCCTGATCGTAAGCAAGCACTGCGCCCGCAGGTTCGAGTTCGTGATAAACCTCAGGCACGGCGACTAAGTAACCGTGTCCCGCCAAGAAAGCCGCGGTGCGGCGGATAGGGCCGGTGATTTGGAAAATCTCCGAAAACAAGACGATGCCGGGAAAGCGCCCTTCCTTTGCCGGGCGAAAAAAACAGGTGCGCATCGGCCCAGTGGGTGTGGAGATTTCTTCAACCAAATCGTCTTTAACGGTCATGAGCGTTCCCTATTTGATTTACTGTGCGCGCGGCGCTTCTTCGAACGCAACGAGTCCTTTGCCGTTTGACAAACTTTTCTTCTTGCAACGCACCACTTGGCCGGGAACGAACTCCCAGTTTTCGTCAGCCGGCATGTCTTCCACAATGATGTAGAAATCGCGACCCAAATGCTCTGCTCTTACCGAGCGCAATACATTCATTCCTTCGCCCATCATGGTTACGTAGATGCTGACTTCTTTTCCTGTCAACACTGGGGGCACGGCTGCGGGTGTAGAACCCGTCGTCATGGGAGGAGGCGGCGGGAGCGGCGGCTGAACCATTGTTTCGGCAGTACTGGATATAACCGGCTGCGGTGCCGGCGAACTAAAGGCTGGTCTGGATGAACTAGCGGCAGCGGCAGACGCCGACGTACTGACGATGGGCTCTGGTGAATAACTTGCGCCGCTCAACGACACCGGCTGCGGCGAACCCGAATCGGCGCCTGAGCGATCAACGAGAGCAAAAATCGCGGTACCCAAAAGCCAAAGTGCAGGCGGAACAACGTCCTGATTGTGAAACGATTTCACAGGTCCGACCACGACCATCAAAGCGAACGAACAGGCGTCGAGCGCCGCTAGACCACAAACCGCGCCAAATGCCAGGCTCTGCAGAGCAGTGTGGTTCTTATCCTGCCCAAAACCCAACAACGCGATCAATAATGTAATGCCAGCCAGGCAGCCAATCAGATTTTGCGAATCGCGATAGATAACCAGTCCGGCGATGAGAGCCGCTGCCAAACCGGTCAAATTCACGCGTGATGTTTCCATTTGTATGTCCAAGAGATTCTCTTTAATCTACGAAATCGGGTTTCAGCCCAGATAACAAGAGACGCGCAGGACTACTTTCGGTTGCAGAATGAGACGCAGTTCTGACGTGGGTCGTGCGTGGCGACGCCGAGTTATCGGCCCAGATCGCACAGTAGATTAAAGGTCCATGAACCACGTGATAACCTTGCGCCACAGCCTAACGCGACGCATAGAATGGGTCACAAAGGGTTAGGTTTCAGCGCTGCGAGCTCATCCAGGCGCGTCAAGCGAAACCACCTGCGTGACGACGAACAGCATGCAACACCCCCATGTGGCCATACCCCCTCCAGCCGGGATTCTGCTGTGTTCCCCGAACTACCGGCTTCGGAGCAAACCGGCAATGTCAGCTAGCTCTTAACTCGTCTGGGAGGAATGCGATTCTGTAATTGATGCCCCAACCGCTGTTGATCGCCCAGCCTACACGTATTACGTCCGCCGGCAACAAACCAAAGTTGATCGATGAATATGTCGGACGCGTCAACTCCGCCACGACGGCTGCGAGCGTCGCGCACATGCGCAGCCCGTCGGGTTGGGAAGAACCGGGGCAAACACCGGAATTCGACGAATTTACGATTGTCCTGAAGGGCTTGTTGCGTGTGGAGTACAAGGGCGGCTCCTTAGATGTCCGAGCTGGCCAGGCCGTAGTGGCCCCTAAAGGCGAGTGGGTACGCTACACGCCAGAAGCGGACGGAGCGGAATATATTGCTGTATGCCTCCCTGCTTTCTCAATGGATACGGTCCATCGAGACCAATAAAACGCGGGAATCAGGGTTCAGTTTCGGCGACCGTGACCTAGTGGAGGCCGATTTAGGGCGCTAACGGTCGCTCACGCGCGCGGTTCGGTTCGGGCATCGGTGATGATCGAAAAGCGCCGAGCTGAGTCTCGGTGCTGCGAACACGAGTGTTTACGCCACGAGCACAGGATTTTTTCACAACCCCTTAGTTAGCTCAGGGGTTCGGAACGGAGCGACGCTTACTTCGCGCGCGGTTCTGTTTTTGGATTTTCTACAGTCCCTCACGCTTGCGGCTGGGACGTAATAGCCCCTAAACCGCTATAATCAAAGTTTGGGTCGTTCGGGCTGCCGTCAGGCGCTTTTGCGTATACCAAAGAGACCCAAGTAGGAGATTCCTTTTAACGCTATGTTTAATCTGTTTCGCAGCCGCGAGAAAAGCGTGAAGATTTTGTTGGGCGTGATGCTGCTCTTGGTAGCGGCTTCCATGCTCATCTATCTGGTTCCCGGTGGCTTCGGTGTCAGCTCGGGACTTGGCGTAGGCGAAAATGCCGTAGCTACGGTCGGCGACGAGAAAATCACGAAAGAGGACGTACAAAGGCGCCTCGCTGCGCTGACGCAGGGCAGGTCTGACCTGCCGAAGGAAATACTCGGGATGTACCTTCCTCGGATCGTCGACCAACTGGTCACGGAAAAGGCGATGGCGTACAAAGCGAAGGAAATGGGTTTGACCATCTCTAACGACGAGCTCGCCGATGCAATCGAAAATGGTTTCGCTGCTCAGATGGGTGGAAAGTTCGATAAGGTCCGTTACGAACAGGCGTTGGCGCAGGAAGGCTTCACGACGACGGCGTTTGAGAACCAGCAACGGGATTCCATGTTGGCTTCGCGACTCGACAATTTGGAACGCCAGTCGATGGTAGTCTCCGATGCCGACGCGCGCGCGGAATATCAACGGAAGAATTTGAAGGTTGGTTTGCAGTACGTAGGACTCGACAAGACGGCTTTCACCTCAAAGGTCAACAGCGACCCGGCTATGGTCAAAGCGTTCTTCGACAAGAATCGCCAGTTGTTTCAAGTACCGGAGAAACGCAGCTATGAGCTGGTTGCCGGTTCCGACGCCGATTACATGCAAGCGGCGCAAGTACCCGAAGCTCAGTTGCAGAAGGATTATCAGGAAGGGATCGATAGCTTCCGGACTCCAGAGCGCGTGCGTGTCCGCCATATTCTGATCAAGACGCAGGGCAAGCCTAAAGAAGAAGCGCCCGTTCTGCGAGCCAAGGCGGAGCAGATTCTGAAGCAGATTCAAGGCGGCGGTAATTTCGCCGAGCTTGCAAAAAAGTTTTCGGAAGATCCGGGGTCTGGACAAAAAGGCGGCGAATTGGGATGGGTAACGCACGGCCAGATGGTTGCAAATTTTGAGAAGGCCTGCTTCTCACTGAAGCCGGGCGAGTTGAGCGGCATTGTGGATACCGAATACGGCTATCACATTGTGCAAACCGAAGAACGGCAGGAAGCGCATACGCAGACCTATGACGAGGCGCGTCCGCAGCTTTTGTTGGAAGCCAAGAAACAGGTAGCCGCCGAGATGTTGCGCAAGAATATGGACTTGGCGCACGCGGATGTGGTGAAAAATCCAGCGCAGGCCGCGGCGATTGCGGCTAAGTACGGCTTGAGAGACATCAAGCAGGAAAACGTGGCGAATCAGGCGCCGGTGCCGGAGTTGCCGAACGATGCGGAATTGGCCAACGCCATCCGTATCGCCGCGAAAGGCACGATTACAGAGGTGTTCCCCGACGACAAAGACGGAAAGTCCGGGTTCGCTTTAATTCTGAACGTCGTGCAGTCTCATAACGCCGATTTCAACGATGTGCAAGCAGAAGTGACGCAGCGCTACACCGCGAGCGAAGCAGAACGCTTGGCGCAAAACGCCGCCAAAGAAGCAGCCGATGCCGCCCGCAAGGGAGAGAGTCTCGAATCGATTGCGAAGCGCTTCGGCACCACCGTTAAGACGGCCGCGCCTTTCGCGATTGATGGAGCAGCGGAAGGTATTGGATCCGGCGCGCAACTTGCCGCGGCGTTCAAGACGAATGTCGGCGATGTCGTTGGACCGGTGTTGACGGGCTCCGGCCAGTTCATTTGTAAGATTGCGGAGAAAGTGGGCGCGGATATGAATCAATTTGCGGCGAACAAATCGGCGATCATGCAGGGTTTAGAACAGACCAAGCTGCAGGTGCAAGAGCCGTTGTTCCGTGACAGTATCGTCAACGACCTCAAACGCCGTGGCAAAATCAGTATCGTCCCGCAGACGGTTGACGGATACATTTCGTACGTGAAGAGAACAAGTTGATCGAGGGAATCTGCCATCTGGCATAGGTCAACCATTTGCTCATTCAGGCTCTGCATTTTCTTCGCAGTCTGACCGACCCGCAGCAATTGATTCAGCTCCTGTCTACGGTGCTGAACGGATGGATCGGATATGTCGCCCTTTTCCTGATTGTTTTCGCGGAAAGCGGCTTGTTGGTGGGCTTTTTCCTGCCGGGCGATTCGTTGCTGTTTACAGTCGGCGTGGTCGCGGGCGCGGGCAAGCTGCCTATTGGCGTCATGATTGCGCTCTTGGCAACGGCCTCCATTTTGGGAGATGGTTCCGGCTTTTTTCTGGGCGGCACTTTGGGCTATTCGTTATTCAAGAACGGGAAGTCGCGCATTTTCCGGCAGGAATATCTCGACCGCACGCACGAATTCTATGAACGGCATGGCGGCAAAACGATTATTTACGCTAAATTTGTGCCGATCATTCGGACGTTTGCGGCTTTCATTGCGGGGGTCGGGAAAATGGATTATGTCCGGTTCTTGACCTTCAATGTGTTCGGGGCGATTGGCTGGGTGACTTCGATGATTTTGTTGGGGTACTGGCTGGGCAGCGTGCCTGTCGTGCAGCGCAACTTCGAGAAGTTTGTGCTGGGCATAATCTTTGTGTCATTGCTGCCGGTCGCGCTGCAGTTGTTGAAGGGGTCGAAGAAGTCCGTGCCGGCAGCTTAGACTTAAAAGTGAACGCCGCCGCCGCAGACTAATACTTCGCCGGTCACATAGTCCGACAAGGGCGAGCAGAAGAATAAAACAGTGTTCGCGGCATCTTCCGGCGTGCCCATTCGGCCGAGCGGAATCGATTTCTCGACTTGCTCGCGCACCTGGGATTGCATGCCTACGTGCACCTGCCGCTCGCCGATGGCGATGTTGGTTTCGGCGCTTTCCATGGGCCGCGTGAGGCGAGTATCAATAATCCCGAAAGCCACGGCGTTTACCGCGACATTGTAACGGCCCCACTCTTTGGCGATGGTCTTGGTTAAGCCCACAATCGCGGCCTTGCCTGAGGAATAGCCAGACTGCCCAGCATTCCCACCTAGGCCGGAGATCGACGTGATGTTCACAACTTTACGCATCACGGTTTTGCCCGATTCGGCTTCTTTCTTCGCGGTCTCGCGCAGCCAGGGCGCGGCGGCGCGCAAAATGCGGAACGGGGCGACAACGTGGATGTCGAGCATGGCCTGGAACTGTTCATCCGTCGTTTTTTGAATGACGCTGTCCCAGGTGTAGCCGGCGTTGTTGACGATGATGTCGAGTGAACCGAGATCCTTGAGCGCTTTTTCAATCACGGCTTCGGGAAACTTTGGGCTAGTCAAATCACCGGCGATGGTTGAGAGTTTGCGGCCCGGCGCGGCCGCTTCGATCTGTTTTTTTGCTTCGACGAGCGCGGGCTCATCAATATCTGTGAGCAGAACGGACGCTCCGGCCTTTGCTAGTGTTTGTGCAATGGCGAGACCAATACCCCGCCCTGCTCCAGTGACGACGGCCGATTTGTTAGCGAGTGAAATTTCCATGGCTCAAGGCCGAGGATATCAGAACAGCCGCATTTGGGCGTCAGGGGGAGCGATGGGCGCGGGGAAGGTATCGATGTCGCGGGCGACGAGGCCCACTTGACTGCGGATGTCACGCACCAAAGCTCGCATACGTTCCGGATAAGAGCCGTTCAGAAATGCCCCGTCGCGAAAGCTGCGTTGATAGCGCGCCAAATGCTCAGGAAAGTGCTCCGCTAAGAACGGGTAGAACACACGCTGCGCCGTTGGTTGAAGAAATAAGACGTACGCGCCAAACTGCGTCGCGCCGGCGGCTTTGGCGGCTTGTGCGACGGCGAGTAAGTTGGCTTCGGAATCGGTGATCAAAGGAAGAATGGGACTGGCCATCACACCGACGGAAACTCCTGCTTCAGCAAGTTTGGCAACCGCTTTGAGGCGCATTTCGGGACTTGGAGCGAGAGGCTCGGTTAGGCGTGCAAGACTGCGATTGGTTGTGGTGATCGTTACGGTGACGTGGACGCGGTTGTGCTGCGCTAAGGCACGAAACAGAGCGGCATCACGGCCGACCAGACTCGATTTAGTGGTGAGAAAGACGGATGCGCCGCGCAGGGTCGATAGGCCTTCGAGAAGGTTCTGCGTGCTCAGGAAACGGCGCTCGGCGGGTTGATAAGGATCGGTGGCTGTGCCAATAGCAATGATCTGACCGGGTTTAACGGACTTCAGTTCTCCTTGGAAATCGGCTGCATTCCATTCTTTAGCGTAGATCTCGGTTTCAAACGCTGCCGGGTCATGGCGTTCCAGAAAATCGTGGGTATAGCGGGCGTAGCAGTATTTGCAAGCAAATTCGCAGCCCCGGTACGGATTGATTGTCCAGTCGAAAGGCACGCGGTCTGATTGGCAC
>Ga0075030_100005806_pt1 | contig 11120 bp, 6 predicted proteins | sample LitLauG_LLR_2012_FD_71393 | JGI IMG/M metagenome (GOLD analysis project Ga0075030, IMG submission 71393) | Freshwater sediment microbial communities from Pennsylvania, USA - Little Laurel Run_MetaG_LLR_2012 | ecosystem: Environmental > Aquatic > Freshwater > Creek > Sediment | place: USA...
GTACAACTATTATATCGGCGACAAGCGCAAAAAATACACGACCAATACAAATGACGGCACTTTCCTCGGACCGAGCGAAATCATCGCGTCGCCCGTGTTTCATGAAGGCCGCGTCTATTGCACCATCGGCCAGGATCCGATGCACGGGCGGGGGCGCGGGCTGCTGCATTGCATTGATGCCAGCAAGACCGGCGATATCACGCACACCGGCTGCATTTGGGCCTACGACGGCATTGAGCGCAGCATCTCGGGCGTGGCCATCAGTGACGGCTTGCTCTATGTCGCCGACCTCGCGGGCCACGTCCATTGCCTTGACGAAAAAACGGGCAAACTCCAATGGCTTCACGAGGCCGGGGCCGAAACGTGGAGCACGCCGCTCGTGGCCGACAGAAAGGTTTACGTCTGCACGAAGAAAAATCTCGTCACACTCGCCGCGGGCAGGGAGAAGAAAGTGCTTTCCGAAATCACGCTCGGTTCCAGTGCCTATGCCACGCCCGTCGCGGCGAACGGCACCCTGTTCGTTTGCTCGCAGAGTTATCTCTGGGCTGTGCAAAAGAGGGCAAAGGCAGAACAGGCGCCTGTGGTCGCTGGCGAGTAAGGAAGCCGCCACAGACAAGATCCAGGCGTTCGTTTTACAGGGGGCGTTTCGTGCCGTTGCCTGCAGTACGCCGTCACTTCTCTGTCTGGCATTAAACTTCAGCCGAAAAAGAATTGACCGGTCAGTCCACTGCCTGGAGCTTGTCGCCATACGAGGGAATCAAACGTCAATTTTCCATGAAACGCATTCACGACACCAGGGAAAGGCTGCTCGGCGTGGCGTTTGACCTCATCTGGGACAGCAGCTATGGCTCGGTGAGCGTGGATGACATCTGCAAGGGGGCGGGCGTGAACAAGGGGAGCCTCTACCATTTCTTTCCGACCAAGGCTGATCTTGCGATCGCGGCTTACAGGGCGCGATGGGAGGCGGTGAAGCCGGTGTATGATCGAATGTTTGCGGTGGAGATTCCACCGCTGGATCGGATCCGCGCGTGGTGCCGGCATGTGAACTCGGTGCAAAGGGAAAAGGCGAAAGAGTTCGGCCACGTGTGCGGCTGCCCGTATGCGAGCATGGGGGCGGAACTGGCGACTCAAGACGACCGTATCCGGGCGAGCAGCGAGAAGCTGATTTACTCGGGGCGGACGTATCTCCGGAGTGCGATTGCCGATGCGATTCAGGCCGGTGCCGTCACGGTCCACGACGCGGGCATGGCGGCGCAGCGGACCTACTCGATGTGCCTCGGGATGCTCTTCGAAGCCAAGGTGCAGAACAGCCTCGGCGTGTTGCGAAACCTGGAGCCGACGATCATGGAAATGCTGGGCGCTACTGCGGAACCGCCGAAGGCAGGACGCAGAATGCGCCGCAGGCAACCCATCACACGAACGGAATGAATTTGAAAAACGATCGCGACCGACTTCACGCAGTGCCGCGGAAATGGCTTTTGCCGACTGTGGCAGGACTGGCGCTAATCTTTTCGCACGGCATCTTCGGATGCCGCGAGCAGACGGCGAATCAGGCTCCGCCGGTTCCCACGGTGACCGTCAGCCTGCCGCTGAGCCGGACGGTGACTGACTGGGACGAATACACGGGGCATCTCGTCTCGCCGGAAGTCGCGAATATCGCGGCGCAGATCAGCGGCGTCATCGTGGAGGCGCCGTTCAAGGAAGGCGCGCTCGTGAAAAAGGGTGATGTGCTTTTCGTGATTGATGACCGGCCCTTCAGGGCGGACCTCGATAACAAGCGCGCCATCGTCGCGAAGGACGAAGCGCAGGTGATGCTCACGGAGTTGCAGATGAACCGCTCGGAAGACTTGCTGAAAAAGAACGCGATTTCGCAGCAGGACTACGACATGAACCGCGCGGCGCGCGAGCAGGCGAAGGCTCAGTTGGCGGCGGATCAGGCGGCGGCGGAGACTGCGCAACTGAACCTCGAATGGACGCGCGTAACGGCGAAAATTTCTGGCCGTGTGAGCCGGATGAACGTGACCGTCGGCAACCTCGTGAACGGCGGCGCGGGGCAGTCCACGCTGCTCACGACCATTGTTTCCGTGGACCCGATGCATTGCTACGTGCCGGTGCCGGAGCGCGCATTTCTGAGTTACCAAACCTATGCGGAGCACGCGACCGGCAAGGGGCTTCGCGAGGCGAAGATTCCGTGCTTCATCCAGTTGGAAAACGAGAAGGATTTTCCACACATGGGCGCGATAGACTTCATTGACAACAAACTCGACACAAACACGGGCACGATCCAGTTGCGCGGCGTGATTCCAAATCCGAACGGGACGCTGACCTCCGGGCTTTTCGCGCGGCTCCGCACGACGGCGGGCGGCCCGTACAAGACGCTGCTCGTGCCGGATCTCGCAGTGGGCGCGGAGCAAAACGAGCGTGTCCTGCTCGTGGTGGAAAAGGACGACACCGTGGCTTCGCGGAAAGTGAAACTTGGCGGACTTTTCGGAAGCCTCCGCTCGATCACAGGCGGGTTGAAGCCGGAAGATCGGGTAATCGTCAACGGGTTGCAGCTTGTGCGTGCGGGCGCGAAAGTGAAACCGCAAAATGCGCCCATTCCTCCGGAATCCATCGCGGCGCTGGATGCGAGCACAAGCGGGCTTGCGTCCCTTCCCGTGGTTCAGGGACCGGCCCCGCACGCTGCGGAGGGCAGCCGGTGAAGATTGCGCACTTCTTCATCGATCGCCCGGTTTTCGCGGCGGTGATTTCCATCGTCACGGTGATCGCCGGTGCGCTGGCGATGCTGAATCTCCCGATTTCGCAGTATCCCGAAATCGCACCGCCGACGGTCACGGTCACGACTTCGTATCCGGGCGCAAATGCGAAGACCGTTGCCGACAGCGTTGCGACGCCAATCGAAGAACAGGTCAACGGCGTCGAGCACATGCTCTACATGTCGAGTCAGAGCACGAACGACGGGGCGATGAAGCTGACCGTCACGTTCCAGGTCGGCACGAACCTCGATGCCGCGCAGGTGCAGGTGCAGACGCGCGTGGCCAGCGCGCAGCCGCAGCTTCCGCAGGAAGTGCAGCAGCAGGGGATCATCACCAAGAAGGCGTCGCCAGACATCACCGTGGTCGTGGCGCTTTCCTCGCCGGACAATTCGCACGACACGGTTTTCCTCAGCAACTACGCGACGCTGCAAATCAAGGACGAGCTGGCGCGCCTGCCGGGCGTCGGTGACATCAACATCTTCGGTGTGCGCGACTATGCGATGCGATTGTGGCTGGATCCGGACAAGCTCGCGGCGCGCAACATGACCGTCGGTGACGTGGTCACCGCCGTGCGCGAGCAAAACGTGCAGGTTGCGGCGGGTATCATCGGCGGCGCACCGCTGCCGCCGGGGACGGCGCAATTTCAGTACACGATGAACGTGCAGGGACGCCTCTCGGAGCCGGAACAGTTTGCCGACATGATCGTGAATGTCGGCCAGGGCGGGCGCATTACGCGGTTGCGTGATGTGGGGCGCGTCGAACTGGCCGCGGCGGATTACAGCACCGCGATGACGTTCAACGGCCGGCCCGCCGTGGCCATGGCGATTTTTCAATTGCCCGGCAGCAACGCGATCGAGACGGCGGACGCGATCTACAAAAAGATGGCGCAGCTAGAGAAACGCTTCCCGGCGGGCGTGAGCTACGAGGTTCCGTATGACACGACGCGGTTCGTTCGCGACAGCATCCGGGACGTGATGAAGACGCTGCTCGAAGGCATCGGACTGGTGACGCTGGTCGTGCTCATCTTTCTCCAAAACTGGCGCACGTCGCTCGTGCCGCTTGTGGCCATTCCCGTGTCGTTGATCGGCACTTTCGCGGCGATGCTCGTCGCGGGATTTTCGATGAATATCCTCTCGCTTTTCGGGCTCGTGCTGGCGATCGGGATCGTGGTGGATGACGCCATTGTGGTAATCGAAAACATGGAGCGCTGGATCGCGAAGGGATTGAGCCCGCGCGAGGCGGCGTTCAAGGCGATGGATGAAGTCACGCCGGCGATCATCGCCATCGCATTCGGTCTCTCGGCGGTGTTCATTCCGGTTGCATTTGTCGGCGGCATCACGGGCCAGTTTTACCGGCAGTTCGCGCTGACGATAGCCTTCTCCACGCTGCTCTCGGCCTTCAATTCGCTCACGCTCAGCCCGGCGCTGGCGGCGCTGCTGCTGAAGCCGCACGGCGGCGCAAAGCAGGACTGGCTCACTCGCACGATGAACGCGCTGCTCGGCTGGTTCTTCCGGCTTTTCAACAGGGCATTCGACGCCTCGAACCAGAGCTACACCGTCGTGCTGAGAAAAGTCGTGCGGATGAGTGGTGTCGCGCTGGTGATCTACGGCGGACTTGTTTTCCTTGCGTACCGCGGACTGAAGGCGGTGCCCACGGGATTCATCCCGCCGCAGGATCAGGGTTACCTTATCGTTAGCGTGCAATTGCCCGACGCCGCATCCATCGAGCGCACGCAGGCGACGCTGACGAAACTATCCGAGGCGGCGCGGAAAACTCCCGGTGTGCGCGGCGCATTCACCGTGGCGGGGCTGAATGTACTCTCAAGTTCCAATTCCTCCGCGGCCGGCGTGATGTTCACGCCGCTGCTGCCGTTCAACAAGCGCGTGGGGAATCCCGGCATGACCGCAGCCGCAATCACCGCGCGGCTCCGCGAGCAGTTCAGCGGAATCCCCGAGGCGCTCGTGCTCGTCTTTCCGCCTCCGCCGGTGCGCGGTGTGGGAAGCGCAGGAGGTTTCAAGATGCAGATCGAGGATCGTTCCGGGCAGGGCACGCCGCAGGAACTTCAGGCGGTGACGGCGCGTGTGATCGAGGCGGCTTCGCAGCGCAGGGAACTCGCCGCACTTTTTTCGAGTTTCCGCGCGGGCGTTCCGCAGCTTTACGGCAATGTGGATCGTGTGAAGGCCAAGCAGCAGAAAGTGGCGGTCACCGATGTTTTCCAGACGCTGCAAGTCTGTCTCGGCGGCCTTTACGTGAATGACTTCAACTACCTCGGCCGGACGTGGCACGTGACTGCGCAGGCAGACGCGCCGTTCCGCGCGAGGACCTCCGACATTGCCCGCCTCCAGACGCGCAACGCCGACGGACAGATGGTGCCGCTGAATGCCGTGATGGACCTGAAGGACATCACCGGCCCGGATCGCATCCAGCACTACGACCTTTACATGTCCGCGGAAATCAACGGCACCACCGCGCCCGGTTTTAGCAGCGGACAGGGCATTGCGGCGATGAGGGAAGTGGTGAACTCGGTGCTTCCGAAACAGTATTCCTACGAATGGACGGACCTCGCGTATCAGGAGGAGCTGGCCGGCAGCACTGCGCTGTTGATTTTCCCGCTGTGCATCCTCTTCGTGTGGCTGGTCCACTCGGCGGAATACGAGAGCTTCGCGCTGTCCACGTCCATCATCCTCATAGTGCCGATGTGCCTGCTCTGCGGCATCGCCGGCGTGTGGTGGCGGGGCATGGACAACAATATCTTTACGCAGATCGGCTTCGTCGTCCTCGCGGGCATGAGTGTGAAGAATGCAGTGCTCATCGTGGAATTCGCCAAGCAGCAGCAGGAGAACAATTCGGGGATGCCCGCGGCGGAGGCGGCGATTGAGGCCGCGCGTCTGCGCCTGCGTCCGATCCTTATGACGAGCTTCACGTTCATCTTCGGCGTGATGCCGCTCATTTTCGCGACCGGTGCCGGTGCGGAAATGCGCCAGGCAATGGGCACCGCCGTGTTCTTCGGAATGCTGGGTGTGACGTTCTTCGGCGTCTTCTACACACCGGTTTTCTACTCCGTGATCCGCAGGCTCACCGGACGGAACGTCGTCGGACACAAAGAGCCGGAACGCAGCGGTATGGCGGGCAAATAGCCACAGTGCCGAACGCTGCCGAACACACTAGGCGAGCACGCCCTTCACGACTTTGCCGTGGATGTCCGTGAGGCGGTATTGCCGGCCTTGGAAACGGAACGTGAGCCGCTCGTGATCAATGCCGAGTTGGTGCATCACCGTCGCCTGGAAGTCATGCACATCCACGGGATTCTCCACCGCGTTGAATGCGAACTCGTCGCTCGCACCGTAGTTGATGCCCGGCTTGATGCCGCCGCCCGCCATCCAGATCGTGAACGCATACGGATGGTGGTCGCGGCCCCATCTCTGGCGGTTCGTGATGTCGCCCTGGATGAATGGCGTGCGTCCGAATTCGCCGCCCCAGATCACAAGTGTGTCTTCGAGAAGGCCCCGCGCCTTCAGATCCTTCACGAGCGCGGCGGCGGGTTGGTCGGTGTCGCGGCACTGGATCTCAAATTGCGTGGAGAGATTGTTGTGATGATCCCATCCTGCGTGGAAGAGCTGCACAAAGCGGCAACCTCGCTCGGCGAGCCGGCGCGCCATGAGGCAGTTGTAGGCGAACGATCCGGCGCGCTTCACGTCGGGGCCGTACATTTCCAGCACGCTCGCGGGCTCGTGCGAGAGGTCGGTGAGTTCCGGCACGCTCGCCTGCATCCTGTAGGCCATCTCGTATTGCGCGATGCGCGTGACGATCTCCGGGTCGCCGTATTCCTCGAAGTGCCGCTGGTTGAGCTTCGCGAGATCGTCGAGCAGGCCACGCCGCACCTCGCGCGACACGCCGTCGGGATTCGAGAGATAGAGCACGGGGTCGCCGCCGCCGCGGAATTTCACGCCCTGGTATTTCGACGGCAGGAAGCCGCTCGCCCAGTAGAAGTCGTAGAAAATCTGCCCGCACGACGCCTCCTTGTCGCGTGAAGTCATCACGACGAAGCCCGGCAAATCGCTCCCCTCGGTGCCGAGGCCGTAGGTCGTCCAAGCGCCCATGCTCGGGCGGCCCGGCATTTCCGAGCCGGTGAGGAAAAAGGTGATCGCCGGCGCGTGGTTCACCGCGCCCGTGTGCATGGACTTGATGAAGCACACGTCGTCCACGATGCCCGCCGTGTGCGGCAGAAAATCGCACACCCACGCGCCGCTCTTGCCGTATTGCTTGAAGCCCGTGAATGGCGGCAGCACGAGCTTCTTCGCCTTCTCCGTCATCGTCGAGAGCCGCTGGTTTTTGTGGACGCTCTCGGGGATTTCCTTCCCGCGCCATTTCTCCAGCTCGGGCTTGAAGTCGAACATGTCCACATGCGGCGGCCCGCCATTGTGCAGCAGGTAGATCACTCGCTTCGCCTTTGGCGCAAAATGCGGCAGCCCCGGCAATCCGCCAGCGCTCGTGGACGCAGCAAAGCCATCCGTCTTCAGCAGCGAAGCAAGCGCCGCCCCACCAATCCCAAGCGCGCCCTTCGCGAAAAACTGGCGGCGTGTGAGAAATGCGGCGCGGTCTTGGAATGGGGAGTTCATCGCGAGCTAGGCGTTTGTTTCGTTGGATTTTCCAAGGTTGCAGTCGGAGCAAAGCGTCTGGAGGTTCTCCAACAGTGTCTCGCCTCCTTTGCTCCAAGCGGTCTTGTGATCCACTTGTAGTTCGATGCCTGTGCTTGTGGCGGGACTGCGCCCACAGCCGCAGCAAGTGAAGCGGTCTCGCTGGAGAACCTTCCAACGCAGACGAAGGGATGGGGCGCGTCCTGTCGTGCGGCGACTCGGTGTGGACGTATGTGCTCCCTGAGCAGGCGAATCAAGGTCTGAAGAGTTCGCGTAGCCGACGAACGCGTGGAGTGCTGCCGTCCAACCACCAAAGCGGCGGTTGTAGGGCTTCTGCGATATGGCGGATGGTGGCGAAGCTAGTTCGCTTCGACGTGGTTGCCGTCCGTAGTGCTGCCAAAGAACAAGCAGGTTCTCGAACAGGCGGTCGTCTGAAATATCGACCTCGTTCGAGATTGAAAGTCCCGCTGCAATAATTGCCTTGTTCCAAGTTCCGAAGCGGCGAGAAACCGTAGTAAAGTCATACTGTCCGTGCTTCTGGTATGTGGGTTGAGATACGGCGGAAGTGTTGAGTTGATGCGCGACTCTGCGTAAATCGGCGAGCAATTCCGCGTCTGTGACCGGTTGGCCAGAAACACGCGAGACGTGAAATGCTCCGTCGTTCATAGGATGCGTAAGGAAACGACTACCTCCCATTCGCCGCAGTCGCGCTCACCGTCACCGGCACGAATTCTTTCACGACCTTCGCGTCCTTGGGATTGATGAGGCGGATGCGGCCGTCCTCGCCGGCGGCGGCGACGAGTGAGCCGTCGGGCTTGTAGCTCACGGCGTAGATGCCGGCGTCGAACTTCGCGCCTGCGAGCAGCTTCACGTCGCTCGTGTAATGCTCGTCGAGTGTCTTCTTGTCCGCGTCGCTGCGCCCGGCCTTGCCCTCGATGGCGAGGATGTTCGCGGGCATCACGGTGTCGAAATCGTAGTTGTAGATGTTCACCTCGCCCTTGCCGTCGAGCGAACTGCACGCGGCGAACGACGCGCCATCCGGCGCGAATGCGATCGAGTAGATGCGCCCTTCCATCGCGGGCCAGCGGCGGATGAGCAGCGCGTTGTCCCCGATGCGGCGCTGCACCTTGCGCTCGATGCGGTAGGCCTGAGGCACGCCGTCCGCGCCGCCGACGACAAACTCGTCGCGCTTCGTGTGCCGTGCGACCGCCTGCAATCCGCCGCGCAGCGCGCCGGGCGTGATGCTGCTGAGGTTGTCAATGAACCGCTGCGTGGCGACCTCGGTGAGTTTCGCCGTCATGTCGCGGCCCACGCTCACGAGCTTCGAGCCGTCGCCGGTGAAGACGGTGCCAAGCACCCAGTCGTCGTGCGAAGCCTGCTGGAGCACCTGCTTGCCGGACTCCGCCTCGATGGCGCGCACCGCCTTGTCCGCGCAGCCGAACGCGACGAGCTTCCCGTCCGGCGACCAGCTCACGCCATACACGGTGTCGAATCCCTGCGGCGCGCTCACGAGCAGCTTCCGCTTTTCCACGTCCCAAATCTGAATCTCGCCCATCTGCGCCGGACGCCCGCCGCCCACGGCGAGTTTTTTTCCATCTGGAGAAAATCGCACCGACTGGATGCGCTCGGACAATCCCACAAGACGCGCGAGCGGCGCGCTGCCGTCCGCCTTCCACAGCAGCACCTCGTGAAATCCCGCGACCGCGAGCAGAGCTCCATCCGGCGAAAAGTCGAGCGAAGTGATCACCGGAGGCCGCGAGTAAATCGGCGGATGCTCCGCGTCGAACCGCTGCTTCGCGTTTTCCGGCGTGTCGTCCTTCGCGCCCTCGGCGATCCAACGCTTGACGAGCGCGATGTCTTTCTCCGCGAGCGGCGCCTTCTTCGGCGGCATCTCCGCCTCGCCCTTCACCGGTGTGATTTGCGCTACGAGATGCGACTTGTCCGGCTGCCCCGGCACGATGGCCGCGCCTTCCTTCTCCGCATCGTCGCCGCCCTTCAGCAGTTTCGCAAAATCCGTCATCACATAGTTCCCCTTCGCCTTCGCCGGCTGATGACACCCCTGGCAATTCGCCTGAAACACCGGCCGCACTTTTTTGAAATAGCTCACCGGCGCATTCGGATCCTCCACCTCCTCCTTTTTCGGCGGCGCGGCGGAAAATGCGGGACTTGCGACGCACAGCGCGGCGATTGCGAACAGACTGCGGGAGAGCGGGGATTTCATGGTAGTGGAGGGAACTGTGCGGCGGTGCGCTTCTTAGACCCACTACGCGTAAAGGCTCTCGATGGGCACGCCCTTGCCGTCCTGCGTCGTATAGAACGGGCGCTCCTCCACGAGATACGAAAGCTTCGGCGAGATGCCCATCGCCTTGTAAATTGTCGCGTGGAAGTCGGTGATGCTTACGGGATCCTTGATGGATTTGCACGGGCGCTCGTCGGCAGTCTCGCCGTGGACGTAGCCGCGCTTGATGCCGCCGCCCCACAGCAGAACCGAACCGGCTTCGGTGAAATGGCGGTGCATTCCGTAGAACTTGAGGTCCTCGATCTTGTCCGGCACGCGCGCCTGCTCACGTTGCTGGCTCTTCTCCTTGCCCTCGATGAGCATGTCGCGGGAAAACTCGCTCGCGAGCACGACGAGCGTACGCTTCAAAAGCCCGCGCTGCTCGAGGTCGAGGATCAGTTGCGCGATGGGGGCATCTATCATCTTCTTCATGTTCACGAGCCGCGTGTGGCCGTTCTCGTGCGTGTCCCAATTCAGGAATGGGATGTATTCCGTGGTGACTTCGATGTAGCGCGCGCCTGCCTCCGCGAGCCGTCGCGCGAGCAGGCAGCCGAGCCCGAAGCGCCCCACGGTCGCGGCCTCGTAGTCGCCGTCGCGGTTCTGTTTCGCGGAATTGATTTTCGCCGGGTCGAAGCCCTCCGGCACGTATTTCGCGACGCTCTCCGCCGGTTCGAGCGAAAGGTCGAACGCCTTCGCCGATGGCGATGCGAGCAGCCGGTGCGCGTTGTCCATCGCGCGTACAAAGCTCTCGCGCTGATACTGGCTGCCGTATTTTCCGACCGGACTCGCCTCCAGCAGCCGCTTGTAGAACTTGTTCCGATCCTCGAATCGCCCTGGCGTCATTCCTGCGGGCGGACGCACGGCGTTCGCGGCCTCGTGCGGGAACGGAATGTTGAACGGCCCAAATTCACTGCCGAGGAATCCCGCGGTCGTGAATGCCTTCAGTTCCTCGCCTTCACCGAGATCGAAGCGCTGTCCGATATTGATAAATGCCGGTATCGCCGGATCGCGCGGCCCGAGCGCCTTCGCCATGAAGGCCCCGAGGTGCGGTGCGGCCACGCTCTGCGGCGGGATGTACCCTGTGTGCCAGTGAAACTGATGCCGAGAATGCAGGATGAACCCGAGATCCGCCGCCTGCGCCGTGCGGATGAGTGTGCCGCGGTCCATCACCGCCCCCATCTTTTCCAATCCCTCGGCAAAACACACGCCGGGTACCGCGGTCGGCACGCTTGGGAAAGTCGAAAGCACCGCCTTCGATTCCACACCGCTGCCGTAAGGCGTGTAGCGTTTCGGATCAAACGTTTCCGTGTGCGCCATGCCGCCGGCCATCCAAAGCACGATGATGCAATCTGCGCGCGGCGCGATTTTTTCCAGCGGCTCGGCGAAGAGGCGCGGCTCTCGCGCGGCCAATGCACCGAGCGTGGCGGCGGATGCGGTCTTCAGGAAATC
>Ga0075030_100005807_pt1 | contig 11120 bp, 9 predicted proteins | sample LitLauG_LLR_2012_FD_71393 | JGI IMG/M metagenome (GOLD analysis project Ga0075030, IMG submission 71393) | Freshwater sediment microbial communities from Pennsylvania, USA - Little Laurel Run_MetaG_LLR_2012 | ecosystem: Environmental > Aquatic > Freshwater > Creek > Sediment | place: USA...
GAGCTACACCGGCCTGTTCACCGGCATCGCGCTGGCCGTGGTCCTGGTCTACCTGTTCCTGGTGATCAACTTCCAGAGCTGGATCGATCCGCTGATCGTGCTCACCGCCGTGCCGTTTGCGCTGGGAGGCGTCATCTGGATGCTGTACCTGACGCAAACCCATCTGAGCGTGCCGGCCCTAATGGGCACGCTGATGTGCATCGGGCTCACCACCGCCAACAGCATCCTGGTCGTCACATTTGCCAATCAGCGAATGGACCTGGGCGACGATTCCCTGGTCGCCGGGGTTACCGCCGGTTACACCCGCCTGCGCCCGGTCCTGATGACCGCCGGCGCGATGGTGCTGGGGATGATTCCCATGGCCCTGGGCGTGGGCGAGGGCGGCGAGCAGAACGCGCCGCTGGCGCGCGCCGTGATCGGCGGCCTGATCTTCGCCACGTTTGCCACCCTGGTTTTCGTGCCGACCATGTACCGGACACTCCGGCGCCGGCCCATGGGCCTGCTGCCCGGCGTGCCCGCCGTTCTTTCAACGAGGTAAATGCGTGCAACACAATGAAGACCAGCCCTCCAGCGGGGCAATCCAGGCGGGCCACGAAGCCCTGGCGCAGCCACAGTCCGATGGCGCGCGCGAGCCTACGGCCGAGGAGGGCCGTGCGTCGGTCGAGTTCGGCGCCAATACCGCCGGCCGGATGCGGCTCTTCGGCGTGGCGGTCGCCATCGTCCTCTTTGCCGGATTCGCGTTGACCTTCGTGTTCAAGTACCGTGGTCAAAGTGCCCTGGCGACCGAATCGCACGAACTTGCCGGCCAGCGGCCCATCGTATCGGTGATCGCGGCGCAGCCGGCCGCGGGCGAGCGCCTCCTTACCTTGCCCGGTGAAACCGCCGCCTGGTACGAGAGCACGATCTACGGGCGGGTCAACGGCTACGTGGCAGCGTGGCATGCCGACATCGGCGACCATGTCCGCCAGGGACAGACGCTGGCGACCATCGATACGCCGGAGCTTGATGCGCAGCTGGCGGCAGCGCGCGCGCAGCTCAACGCGGCCGAATCCCAGGTCGCGGTCCGCCAGGCCGAGGCCGAACTGGCCACGACCACCTACGCCCGCTGGCGCGACTCGCCCAAGGGCGTGGTCTCCGAGCAGGAGCGCGAGGAAAAGCACGCCGACTTCGACAGCGCAACCGCCCGCCTGAACGCGGCGCGCGCCCAGGTGGCGGTCAACCAGGCCGACGTCGACCACTACGCGGCGCTGGCCGAGTTCAAGCGCGTGGTGGCGCCTTTCGCCGGAACCATCGTCGAGCGGCGCATCGACATCGGCAACCTCGTGACGGCCGGCAGCACCTCGGCCACGACTTCGCTCTACCGCATGAGCCAGGACAAGCCGATCCGCGTCTTCGTCGACGTGCCGCAGCGCGCCTCCGGCGAACTGATGAAGCCCGGCCTGCCGGTCAGGATCCGCGCCAGCAACCTGCCCGGGCGCACGTTCGAAGCGAAGATCGCACGCTCGTCGCGCGCCATCAATCCGCAGGCCCGCACCCTGAAGGTCGAGATTGACCTTCCCAACGACGACCAGGAGCTGGTTCCCGGCATGTATGTCGACGTCGCGTTCGAAATGCCCGCCGGTGCGCAATTGCAGGTTCCGGCAGCCGCGTTGATGTTCCGCTCCAGCGGTCCGCAGGTGGCCGTCGTCGACAATGATGGCCATATCCATTTCCGGGTGGTCACCATTGCCCGCGACCAGGGCAGCATGGTCGAACTCGGTTCCGGCCTCAATCCGGGCGACCGGATCGCCCTCAACCTCAGCAGCCAGATTAATGACGGCGACCTCGTCGAGGCCAAGGACTCGGTGGCCACGGCTGCGCCCGCTGCGGCGGCAGGCAAGCCGCAATGAAACGTTTGCGATTTTTGCGGCCAACCGGTGTGCGGCGGGCCCTCTTGCTGGCCGGCATTGTCAGCGGCCTGGCCGCCTGCGCTGTGGGCCCCAACTATCATCCGCCGCATTCGGCGCCGCCGGACCACTATGCCGGCGCCGCAAGCGCCGCATTGGATGCCCAGCGGGCATCGACCGGCGGGCCACCGGCCGCCGATCCGGCCAGCTGGTGGCGATCCTTGCATGATGCCGAGCTCGACCGTCTCGTGGAGCGCGCACTGGCAGGCAATACGACGCTGGAAATCGCGCTTACGCGGCTGCAGGAAGCGCGCACCTTCGAGATGGTGCTCACGGGCTATGCCTTGCCGCGCATCGATGCCGGCGCTGGCGGCGGGCGCGGCACGGGCAGCGACCTGACCCGCGGCCGCGTTGCCACCCCCCTGGGGTCGGCTGACCATACCGTCGCGCCGGCGCAGCACCTCACCGATATTGCCGGCGGCTATGCGCTGTGGGATGTCGACCTGTTCGGCAAGTTCCGCCGCGAGATCGAGGCGGCCCGGTACGATGCGCAGGCGGCGGCGGCCGTGCGCGATGCCGTGCAGGTGGCCGTGATAGCCGACGTGGTGCGCGCCTATGTGGATCTGCGTGGCTTGCAGATGGAGCTGGCGGTTCTGCAGCAGAGCGATGCCGCCGCGAAGAGTCTGCTCGACCTCGTTCAGGCGCGCTTCGATCGCGGCATCACCAACGAGCTGGATCTCACCCTGGCGCGGCGGCAGTACGCCACCGTCGAGTCCAGCATGGCGCCCCTCGCCGCACAGGCCCAATCAGCGCAGTACGCGATTGCCGTATTGCTGGGCAGGTATCCGGAAGAACTCGTCCAGGAGCTCAGCCCGCGTGCGCTGATACCGACCCTGCCGGCAAGCGTGCCGGCAGGTGTTCCGCTCGACCTGCTGCGCCGGCGTCCGGATATTCGCGCCGCCGAATGGGATCTGGCGGCCGCGACGGCCAGAATCGGCGTGGCAACCGCCAATCTGTTCCCGCAGATTTCCCTGGGCGCGGGCCTGGGCGTGCAGTCGGAGGGCCTGGGCTACCAGCCGGCCGGCCGGCAGCGGATCTGGAGCGCGGGATACACGGCGGTTTTACCCCTGCTCGATTTTGGCACGCTCGATGCCATCGTCGCGGTGGCCGACCTGCAGACCCATGAAAAGCTGGTCAACTACAAGCGCACCGTGCAGGCTGCGGTCGCCGAGGTCGATACGGCCATGATTTCATACCAGGCGCAGCTGGAGCGCCTGGCCAGCCTGGGCGACGCCGTGGCGGCCAGCCAGCGCGCGATGGAACTGGCCTCGCAGCGCTATGACCGCGGCTTGAGCGATTTTCTCAACGTCATCGATGCGCAGCGCCAGGCCTACGATCTGGAAGGCCAGTATGTTCAGGCCCAGATCAATGCGGCCGAGCAGTTCGTCGGCCTCTACCGGGGTCTGGGCGGCGGCTGGGAGCAGTATGCCGGTCCGCCCGATCTGCCCCTGCCGCAACCGGCCGTCGTCGCGATGTTCCGGCGATTGGTACTACCGGGGCCCGGCGAGCCGGACGTTCCGGCGATGAAGTAGCCTCCTCACCACAAGCAGCCGAGGCTCCGCTGCGCAACTATTCCCTCGCGTGGCGCTCGCCCAGGCTCTTGCGCAGAAGGAGGCAGGTTCGCGGGCAGTGATTTGGTGCAATCAATCCGACGTTTGCGTCCCTGCCTTGCGGTGGCCGCATGAACCGAAGGGCCGCGGTAGCGAACGCATGCTTGGAGACGAAAGCTGTGCCGGGCAAGCGACCGTGCCCGGGGTCCTGGTTAGCGCCAGGACTTGAGCTCCCATTGCAGATAATCCTCGTGAAAATCTCCGCCCCGTCCGGGAAAATAATCGGTTCCGTGGCTGCGGCGCCGTACCCATCGGCCGATCTGCGGCGCGAACCAGACGGTTTCCTTGCGCTCGCTTGACACCACCGACAGATCGTCGTTCGTGTAGTGAATTAAATTTTCGTAGCGCAGGACGGCGAATTCTCCTGCCGGCACCGCCATCGACTCCCAGTCTCGCGGTGTGATCATGAGACTCCAATGCGCGCTGTAATCCGGTTCGGCAAGCATTTGATACCGGTCTTCATAGATCGTGCACCGGCCCAGATCGTACGCGAGCGGCCACGCCGGCAAGGGTTGGGAAAAGGTGATCGGATAGTCCCAATGGGAATCCTGGATGATCATCCCCCAAGAGGCGTGGATTTCGTCGGCCAGTGCCCCCGATTTCTGGCTGACGCGCTTAATGTGGACCACAGGGCTGGTCGCGGTGACAGTCTCCGTCACCTCGTCGATGATCTGCATGTTGTAGAGATTTCGTACCTGATATACCCACTGCTGCCCGACGACAGCTGCCCGTACGCTCGTGGTCGCCGGCGTACCGGTGACCTTCGCGCCCGCTTCCAGTCCACTGGTGGAAGCGCAGGCCGCCGACAGGCATGCAAGAACGACGGCCGCGGCGCGAGCCGCGAAATATCGTGCCGATTCACGCGGTGCAATGTTCGTCATATTCCAAAACCTCCCCAACGCTTCGTGCCGACGACGGTGGAAACGAACACGACGCCGATGCCGAAATCGCGGCGCGGCGTTCATGCATCCGAACAATGGCGAGCAAGGTAGCTTAGAGCAGCGCGCCGAACTTTGGTTCGCGCAATGCGCTATGGGGAAAGGTGACCAGGCGTTGGATGCCGCCCACCGTTTCAATGGGCACGTTTCTGCGGGATGCCCGTACGGGCTTCGCGAAGCGCCGTGGCAAGCTGCAGGGACGGCGGCCGCTGAAGGCACACCGCCGAATTGCGGGAAGCAATGGCAAGCAAAAAGGGCGTACGAGGACGCATTGTTGTCCTCGCACGCCCTTCAAGGGACCCCGGGCAGACCTGCTGCGCCCGCAGTCCCGTACCTGCGCGATTCTTAGAAGTTGTGGCGCACGCCGATAGCCGTGATGCGGTTGCTGCTGGTGTCGCTGACGATCGTCGAGCCGCTCTTGACGATGTTGGCGTTGGCGATGCCGCCCGACACGTGGCTCAGCATCACACCCAGGTACACGTCGGTACGCTTGGAGAGGTGATAGTCGCCAACCAGCGAATAGTAGCTCGCGGCGCCACTGCAAAGCGTATTGACGGTGCCGCAGTTCTCGGCGCCGGTCGCGCCGGCCGTCCATGCATTCTGCGTGACGTGGTAACCGGCGGCAGACACCGTCAGTGCCGGAGTGAAGTCGTAACCGCCACCGAGCCAGAAGACGTTGACGTTCTTCTGCGTGGCAAACGACGTGACGCCTACGCCGGATATCGCATAGCCGAACAGGCTGGTCGTGGCCTGGTCGCCGGTAGCCGGAGTGGTTCCGACCGCCGGGGTGCCGGGATTGGACGGGTTGTTGAACTCCTCGCGCTCGTAACCGCCGCTTACTCGGGCCTCCGGGGTGATGGCATATTTTGCCGCCAACATGAACGCCTTCGTGTCTGCCGCGGTAACCGGCAGCGTACCCACGGCCGGGTTGGCGGTGTTGCCGATCGAGAACGCATCCTTGAACTGCTCGTAGCCCAGCATCACGCCCAACGGCCCGCTGATGTAGGTGCCGTTGACCTGGTAGGCGCCCTGGGCACTGTTGCTGCCCGCGACGCCGCCGAACTTGTACAACAGGCCCACGGTGAAATCGCCAAACATGATCTTGTACTTCAGGCTGCTGTCGACGCGGCTGTCATCCGTGAAGCCGCCGCCGCCGTAGGATCCGGCATAGCCGATCGGCGAAAAGGCGTACGAGCCCAGCATGGGATCGGACAGACCGATGTTGTCCAGCAGGAACGAGGTATTGCGGCCGACGGTCAGCGTGCCGTAGTCGGCGGAGGAGAGCCCGACGTAGGCGCCGCGCGAGAACAGCTGGCCGTTGATCGCGCTGTCAATGGCGACGTTCGGGCCGGTAGAGGTGTTATGGGTCAGTGCGAGGGCGGCGTTGCTAAGGGCTCCCGAACCGATGTTGAACGCAGATTCAAGAAGGAAGATGGCCTTGGTGCCGCCGCCCATGTCTTCCTGGCCCTTGATGCCCCACCTGGAGGGCGTCAGGCCGCCGCTGAATATGCCGGTGGCAGCCTGCGTACCCTTGTTGGGCTGGGCCAGCGGGCTCGAGCTGGACACCATGTTCGGGTCAAAATTGAGCGTGTGCTGGATGTTGGCAATGGAAGCGTCCAGAGTGCCATACAGAGTGACGCTGGAATCGTCGGCGAAGGCCGTGCCTACCATCGCAACCAGAGCGAGCGGAGCGAACTTGACTAGTGATTTACGTGACATGTTTTCCCCAAGGGTGTGGAGTTTCAAAAAGATGACTATGGAATTTTTACTTAGCCGGCAAAGGCTAGGGGCGTAAGATTACCGCGGGCTTACGATGTGGGCACAAAACAACAGTCGCGCGGAAATGCCGGGCGACATAGCCTTTATCCATCTGATTTAAATGGATAGTTGAATGGTTCGTGTTGTGATCGCCCGTTATCGTTGGGGGCGCGTTTTAGGGTTGGTATGCCAGCAACGCGCGCATGGCCCTGGTTATGTCAAATATATTCGTTTTTAACGTATATATTATTTATGAAGTCATAAGTGATTGATGTCATGGAAGACTTGCGCAGGCCAAACTCCGTTGACCATTTCCTGAGCGCTGTCCAGGCGGCACTCGGCGTCATCGCTTCCACGCCGACCAGCCAGCGGCCGCATCCCTCCGCCCCCGGGGGCGCGGCAGCACCGGTGCTCGACGCGCGGGAGAAAGCCCACGCGGCAGCGCTCATGCGGGTGAATCACGTGGGCGAGGTCTGCGCCCAGGCCTTGTACGAAGCCCAGGCACTGTTTACCCAAAGCGAGGAACTGCGAGCGGTATTCCGGCAGGCCTCGAGCGAGGAATCCGATCACCTGGCGTGGACGGCCCAGCGCGTCGGGGAATTGGGTGGCCATGTGAGCTGGCTGGTGCCGGTCTGGTACGGCGGCGCATTCGCGGTGGGGGCACTGGCTTCCCTTGCGGGTGACCGTTTCAGCCTGGGATTCATGTCCGAAACCGAACGCCAGGTCGAGGCGCATCTGCTTACCCATCTGGATCGCCTGCCGCCGGGCGACCACGCGTCGCGCGCCATCGTCGCGCAGATGAAGGCCGACGAGGCCGCGCATGGGCGCACGGCGCGCGAACACGGCGGCATCGAATTGCCGGTTCCGGCCCGCTGGGCAATGCATCTGGCAGCCCGGGTGATGACCACCACCGCCCATTACATCTGAGCCGGGTTCCCCGACCGGCGGTTGGCTATTCCGAGCGGTGCGGCGCCCCCTTCCGATGGCGGCGCCGGGCGCGCAACATGCGCAAAGCGCCGCCTACAGCGTGTCGACCACCTCGACATGGATGTCGATCTTGGCCGTCTTCTCCAGCATGGCGCTTGCCGAGCAGTACTTTTCATGCGACAGCCGCACCGCGCGCTCGACGGCATCCTGCGCAAGGCCCCGGCCGGTAACGACAAAGTGAAAAGCGATGCGCGTGAAAACCTTGGGGTCGCTTGCGGCGCGCTCGGCCAGCAGGCGCACTTCGCAGCCGCGCACATCGTGGCGTCCGCGCTTGAGGATCAGCACCACGTCGTAGGCGGTGCAGCCCCCGGTCCCCGCCAGCAATAGTTCCATCGGGCGGGGGGCCAGGTTGCGACCGCCGCCGTCGGCGGCGCCATCCATGGAAACGAGGTGGCCGCTCCCGGTTTCAGCCGTGAAGCTCATTCCCGACGGGCCGCCCCAGCGAACCATGCATTCCATGACAGCTCCTCCGAAAGCGTGGATTTTGCATGAACTCATGCGCGAGCACTGCCCTGGCGCGAAATGCGTCTCCCGCAAGCCATCGCCGCTACCAGGTTTCTCGTGGTGGGCGCGGCAAATTCCGGCTGGCCGAGCGACGAAGGGACATGAACCGCCGCTCGCACGGATTTACTGCGGCTGCCTCAATGCCGCGGCGCCGGCCTGCATCGCTTTCATCGTCCGTTCTTGGGACGGCGCGGCCCGCATGGTTGCTGCCGTGCTCGCTAGCGCCGGAACTGGATTCCCAGATAGATCAGGTTGCTGAGGCGGTCGGCCGCGGGGGCGCCGGCTTCCCGGCCGGCGGCACCCATGAGGCTCATGCCCTCGGCAAGCTGCCACCGGCCTCCCAGATTCAATAAGGTTGCCGATCCTGCGGGCGACCAGCGCTCGCGGGTCTCGAACATCAACTGAAGCCGGCTGCCGAACGAGTGTGCCAGGATCACGCCGGCGATCGATACGCTGTCGCCCGTCTGGCGCAGTTCGCGGCCCACTTCCAGGTCGATGTCCACGGGTCCGAAATGGGTCGTGGCCTCGACAGGCAAAAGCAAGGTTTTTCCGGGGTTGGCAAGTCCGCGGCCGACCGCCGCTGAGTCGAGGTTGAAGACCAGTTGCGGGTAGGTTGAAATTGCCCAACCGGCGTTATCGTCGTCGAAAAATCGCCATTTCACACCAAACAGCGAGCTTCCCAAGCCCGATACCCATGCGCCATTCTGCCGCTGGACATTCCAGGGGCCTTCCAACTTGAGCTGCACGCGTTCGCCCCAGCCATAATTTACGTCGACATCGGCCGGGGCGTACAGCCAGCCGGATCCATCCCGCTGCGCCTGGGCAGACAGGTTGATTTCCCAATTGCCGTTTCCCGGCGTATCGGGGTCGTCGGTCACCATGGGAGGGCCGCCTTGGGCAATGGCGGCGGCATTCAAGGCGAGTGCCGAAGCGGACAGAAGCGTTCTCAGGGCGCATGTTCGGCCGGGACGGCGGCCGGGGCCAGGGGAAAACTGCATTTTTTGATGGGTATTGCCGGAAATCGGGGCCCGATTGTCGCAGCCGCCTGCTCATTCCCCGAAACAGGAGCGAGGGGATGCTGCAACCCGGCAACGGGACTTGCAGCCTCGCCTTCGGGAACGTACAATCGAAGGCTTTTCGCGGCTTGGGAAGTCGTTTCCCCGGGTGCGGGCATGCGGCGGCAATGCGGTGGCAGACACGGATTCACGTGGCGTGACCGTGACAGAACGTCAAGCAGTTGTACCGCCCCGCCGCCGGCACCGTGCCGGCCGCGCCAGACAGTGGATCTAAGAAGATTGGTTTCGCCATGAAAACTTTTTCGGCCAAGGGCCACGAGGTACACCGCGACTGGTTCATCGTCGACGCCAACGAGAAGATCCTCGGGCGCCTGGCGGCGGAAATCGCCCTGCGCCTGCGCGGCAAGCACAAGCCCGAGTACACCCCCCACGTCGATACCGGCGACTTCATCGTCGTGGTCAACGCCGGCAAGATGCGCGTCACCGGAAACAAGTCCGAGGGCAAGGTCTATTACCGGCACTCCGGCTATCCGGGCGGTGTGTACGAGACAAGTTTTGGCAAGATGCAGCAGCGGTTTCCCGGCCGCGCCCTGCAGATCGCGGTCAAGGGCATGCTGCCCAAGGGTCCGCTGGGCTACGCCATGATCAAGAAGCTCAAGGTCTACGCCGAGGCCGACCACCCCCACAGTGCACAACAGCCCAAGCCGCTGAACATCGGAGCGCGAGCCACATCATGATCGGTAACCACAATTACGGTACGGGGCGCAGGAAGAGCTCGGTTGCGCGCGTGTTCCTGCGCCGCGGCACGGGCCAGTTCAAGATCAACGGCCGCACCCTCGAAGAGTATTTCGCCCGCGAAACCGGCCGCATGATCGTGCGCCAGCCGCTCGTCCTTACCGACAACCTCACCAGCTTCGACATCCAGGTCAACGTCGACGGCGGCGGCGAATCGGGCCAGTCGGGCGCGGTACGCCACGGCATCACCCGCGCACTGATCGACTACGACGCCACCCTCAAGCCCGTTCTTTCCAAGGCCGGGCTGGTCACGCGCGACGCGCGCGAGGTCGAGCGCAAGAAGGTGGGCTTTCGCAAGGCGCGCCGCCGCAAGCAGTTCTCCAAGCGCTGATACCGCTGGCCGGCGAGGCGCATCGCGCCGCGATGCCAGGCAAGAAAGCCCGCGGGCCCTGGCCCCGGGCTTTTTGCTTTGCGCCCGCTTCCTGCAACTGGGTACGAGCCGGCGCGCGGCACGGCCTGCGGCGCGTTGGCGGCATCCGGATGACGCCTGTTCCGGCGGTCCACGACGGTGCGTGCGGCTGCCCAGAACCTATACTTGCAGCTTCGGAAATTCGGGAAAAACCCTGCCTTGCCGCGCCACTAGCGGTGCCGCGCGGCGACGGGGGCAAAAAAGCATGACATCTGGTTGGTGGGAATGACCCGCAGGATTCGCGTCGGCATCGTCGGCGGTACCGGGTATACCGGCGTGGAGCTGCTGCGCCTGCTGGTATCCCACCCGGGTGTCGACCTGGTTGCCATCACGTCGCGCAAAGAAAGCGGCACCCCGGTCGAGCAGATTTTCGGTTCCCTGCGGGGCCGCCTGGCGCTGCGGTTCTCCGACCCCGATACGCCGGTGCTGCGCACCTGCGACGTGGTTTTTTTCGCGACGCCGCACGGCGTTGCCATGAACCAGGCGCGCGAATTGCTGGCCAGCGGCGTGCGCATCATCGACCTGGCGGCCGACTTCCGCCTGAGGGATCCGGCGGTGTTTTCGGCCTGGTACAAGATGCCCCACGCCTGCCCCGACCTGCTGGCTGAAGCGGTCTACGGACTGCCGGAGCTGGGTCGCGACGCCGTTCGCAAGGCGCGGATCATCGGGCTTCCCGGCTGTTATCCGACCAGTATCCAGCTGGGGCTTGCGCCGTTGCTGGAGCGCGAGCGCGCCGCGCCCGGTTTCGTCGATGCCGAGTCCATCATCGCCGACTGCAAGTCGGGCGTCAGCGGCGCCGGCCGCAAGGCCGAGCTGGACCTGCTGAGCGCCGAGGTTTCGGAAAATTTCCGCGCCTATGGCCTGGGCGGGCACCGCCACCATCCGGAAACCGTGCAGCAGTTGTCCGCACTGGCGGGCCGCCCCGTCGGTCTGAGCTTCATTCCGCACCTGGTCCCGATGATCCGCGGCATCTTCAGCACCCTTTATGTGCGTCTGCGCGGGGCCGCTGCTGCCGACCTGCAGGCGCTCTACGAAGCGCGCTATGCGGGCGAGCCCTTCGTCGACGTCATGCCGGCGGGCAGCGCCCCGGAAACGCGCTCGGTGCGGGGAACCAATATTGCCCGCATCGCCCTGCACCGGCCGGCTCCGGACCTGCT
>Ga0075030_100005809_pt1 | contig 11120 bp, 12 predicted proteins | sample LitLauG_LLR_2012_FD_71393 | JGI IMG/M metagenome (GOLD analysis project Ga0075030, IMG submission 71393) | Freshwater sediment microbial communities from Pennsylvania, USA - Little Laurel Run_MetaG_LLR_2012 | ecosystem: Environmental > Aquatic > Freshwater > Creek > Sediment | place: USA...
TGCGCATGGCCATCTCCTAGAAGCTACCTCTCATTAGGACTTGGCGCACACCAAATCAAGCCTCACTTTTGTGCGGATAGGGTGAGATCGAGCACCGCGCACGAAGATTTGTAATTCATTAATAATAAGACTTATTTTCTAGCCCGGACTATGCGCGGCGCTCCTATTTTCGGCTCGATTTTCGGCACTGACAGGAATTTTCGTTCGCGTTTGGGGGCGGCTGGGCAGCTCCGGCGTGGGACCGAAGATTGCGAGGAGTGGTTTGGGGGTTGAAGGGACGGGTTTGGCTTTGGGGGCCTCGCGCCGCCTCGCCCAGGGGACGAGGCGCGGGATGCATTGGAGAGCCAAGCGCAGGATATCCTGGGCGGGGAACGATGTCGGCAGATGCACGCGGATCATCGTCTTCATTTCGACGACACGTGCGGCGATCTTGATGAGACGCAGGCGCAGCGTGTCGAACTAAGCGACGCGCCACATCGAGCGCTTCGGCATCGAGACGCGAAAGCCCCATATCAACCCATAGGCGCCGGCTTGGAGGAAGAGGCGGAACGGATTGGCGGTCGCCTTCGTGCAGGCGCTGCGATCCGCCGCCAAATGGGCCTTGAAAGATTTTATGTGGTTTTCGGCCTCGCCGCGTCGGCAGGAGAGGGCTTCGTACGGCACGCGGGCGTTGCGCCATTTCAGGTTGGTGACGACGAAACGGATGTCGGGGCCTTGCGCGCCGACTTCGACGCGGGCGACGATGCGCTCGACCCGGCTCCAGCTTAGCGCGCCGTCATAGAATTCCTTGAAACGGCGAAGCTTGCCGCTGTGCGGCGCGGCTCCGAGCCGCACCTTCGTTGAGGCTTCGTGCGTCTCGACATCACGGCGCAACGTCGAGGTCGGGGCCACGCCGAGGATGTAGTCGAGGCCGTTGGCGCGACAGAAGTCGAGAACTTCCGCGCCGCAAAAATGGCTGTCGGCGCGCAGCGGGTTTTCTGTAAGAGGCCAACGGGCGGGGACGGCGCGCAGCCGTCGGCTCAAGAAGGGGCTTGATCTTTCGGCCGCTCGGTCGCTTGGCCGGACGAAGCCTGGCGGCGATGAAGCGGCCCTCGCCGTCGAATACGACGATGGGTTGAAAGCCATATTCGTCGCAATGGGCATCGAATAAGCTCAGTTGCCGACCCCCGTGGACCGCGTCGACCCCGTCCTCATAGCCCGCCGCGATCATCAACAGCCGAAACCTGACGAAGTCGGCGAAGCTGTGGGTGACCTGATCGGGCGCGCGCGGGTCAACCATGAACGCGCCAGCCGATCCGAGACCCGAAGCCGTCCTTCGATATCGCGCAACGCCAACACACCGCCGTCCGACGACAGCGGCCGAGCGTCGAACTTGACCACAACGGGTTTGCCCGAAACGGATGACAGACCGGGCAGCGGCAGCAAGGAAAAGTTCATGGCGGGCGTGGCTCGGCTCGAATTGCGTGAACCGGCTTCGACAATTTTATTCTACGTAAAATCAGCCATTTAGGCTACTCTCGCCAACCCGCGATGCATAATCCGGGCTTGCTGGCGCCGACTTGTCCGCATCCGGCGCGCCATTTCGACCTTGGAAATCTTCTGCGCCGTCATTGCCTTGGCGAGTTGCTCGGCGATCAATTCTTTGATCGCGTGCTCTTCGCATGCCTTCAGCTTGCCCTCGCTGGCGAGATGCTCGTCGAAAGTCTCCTCGCTGACGCGGCCCGCTTTGTCTTGTTGGGTCACGTCGCGCCCTCCATGGGTTTCAACGCGAGGTCGCGGTCGGCTCGCGAACTCTTCCGAATTTTCTTGACGACCCCATGCGGTCGATCATGTCTCAAAACGGTGTCATTTTTGGCGCCGTTTGGCGAGACGGCGGCGCCCGTGGTCAATAGAGCGAAACCCAAGAGGCACTTCATGCAAATCCATCGCTCCGGCTCCCGTCCCTCCCACAAAGGCCCCGCCGAATATTTTACCGGGACCGTCCGCATCGATCCCCTCTTCCCTGTCGCCCCGCCCGCCCGCGCCGCCGGCAATCTCGTCACCTTCGAGCCCGGCGCGCGCACGAACTGGCATACCCATCCGCTCGGACAGACCCTTGTTGTCGTCTCGGGCCTTGGCCGCGTGCAGCGCGAGGGCGAGGGGGTCGAGGAGATACGGCCCGGCGATGTCGTCGTGTTCGCGCCAGGCGAGCGGCATTGGCATGGGGCCGCCCCCGCCACCGCGATGAGCCATATCGCCATCCAGGAATCGCTCGACGGCAAGGCGGTGGACTGGGCGGAACCCGTCAGCGACGATCATTATCTCGGGGCGCCTTGAAAAAGCCCGCCGTTTCGCCCAGTTTAGACAAGCAACCCGCCGCACAGGAGCGCGCACTGAGCCTCGCACAGGACGAACCCGCCAAACGCCCCCGCAAACGCAGCGCCGCGCCGGCAAAGCCGCCCACGGTCTCGCCATTGGAAAGCGATCTGGCCAAGGCCATCCTGACGAGCCTCGACGAATCCAAGGCGGAGGACGTGGTCGCCATCGATTGCGTCGGCCGCACGAGTCTGGCCGACGTGATGATCGTCGCCACCGGGCGGTCCTCCACGCAGGTCGGCGCCATCGCCGATCGTATCCTGAAAGCCTGCGCCGAAGGCGGTTTCAGGAAGCCGCGCGTCGAGGGGCAGCCGGTCAACGACTGGGTGTTGATCGACGCGGGCGACGTGATCGTCCATGTGTTCCGCCCCGACATCCGCCAGTTCTACAATCTGGAGAAGATGTGGGGCTCGGAGCGGCCGGCCGAACCGCTGGCCGCCGCCCACTGAAGCTGGTCCTCGCCAGCGTCGGGCGGCTGAAGGCCGGGCCGGAGCGCGAATTGTTCGAGCGCTATTCCAAACGCGCCGCCGTCCTCGCCGGGGCGGCGGGGTTGACCTCCGTATCCTTCCGCGAGATTGACGAGGGCAAGGCCCGTGATCTCGACGAGCGCCGCGCCGCCGAAGGCAAGGCGCTTGCGGACGTCGCCGGCAAGGGCGCTTGGATTTGCGCGCTGGACGAGCGCGGGACGGCGCTGACCAGCGAGGGCTGGGCGCAGGAGATCGCCAAGGCGCGCGACGCGGGACAGGGGACTTACGCGATCGTGATCGGCGGTCCCGACGGGATCGACCCGGAATTACGGCGCGCGGCGCGCTCGACGCTCGCCTTCGGGTCGCTGACATGGCCGCACCAGATGGTGCGGGTATTGGCGGCCGAGCAGATTTACCGATGCCTGACGATCCTCACCGGCCATCCCTATCACCGCGCGTAGCCATCGCGGCGCGTTTAGCCGATGATGCGCGCGGGATGACGATTCGCTCAACTCTCCTGTGCGGCGCGCTTTTGCTGGCGAGCGTCCCCGCGCGCGCCGAACCCCCGGCGCCGGACCGCGCGGCGAAGGAGAGCGAACTGCACGGCGTGCAGACCAATCTCAAAGCCAGCGAGGACGAGCGGCGCAAGATCGAAGCCGACGTCGAGGCGATCAAGCTCGACCGGACGCGGCTCAACGAAGCGCTGTTGGAGACGACCGCGCGCCTGCAAAAGACCGAGGCCGACCGCGCCGAAGCGACCGCCCGCCTCGCCAAAGCGGCGGTTGATTCCGCCGAACTGGAGACCTCGACCGAGGCGCGGCGCGCCCGTATCGCCGAATTGCTGGCCGCCCTGCAACGCCTGACCCGCGATGCGCCGCCGGCCTTGTTCGTCTCGCCCGAAGACATGGTGTCGGCGGTGCGCGCGGCGGGCGTCGTCGGCGGGCTCGTCGGCGACATCAAGGCGCAGGCCGATTCGCTGGCCGCCGATCTTGCAAAGATCGCCGACCTGAAACAGCAGATCGAGGAGGAGCGGCGCGGGCTGGCGGCGAGCGCGGAGCGATTCGCGCTCGACAAGACGCGGCTCGCCGCCCTCGTCGACGCGCGCCAAAAAGCGCTCGCCGACCGCGCCGGGGCGCTTGAGGCGGAGCGCAAGCGGGCCGACCAACTCGCCCAACAGGCGGGAACGCTCAAAGAATTGATCGGTCGCATGGATGGCGATGTCGCGGCGGCCAGCGCCGCCGACCGCGCCGCCGCCGCCCTGGAGACCCGAGCCGCGCCGCGCGCCGGCGACCCCGCGAGGCTCCAGCCGGCCATCGCGTTTAACGATCTGAAGGGCAAGCTGCCGGCGCCCGTCGCCGGGACGGCGACCAAGGGATTTGGCGACCCCGACGGCTACGGCGGTCAAACCAAAGGGATTTCGGTCTCGGTCGCGCCCGGCGCGGTCGTGTCTGCGCCCGCCGACGCCTGGGTGGCTTATGCAGGGCCGTATCGTTCCTATGGACAACTCTTGATCCTCAACGCCGGTGAGGGTTACTATCTCGTGCTGGCGGGGATGGAGCGGATTCAGGTGTCCGTAGGCCAGTTCGTGCTGGCGGGAGAGCCGGTGGCGATCATGGGCTCGGGCGTCACGAAAACGGCGGGCGTCGCGTCTATTGGCGCCGACCCGCCCGTTCTCTATATCGAATTCAGGAAGAACGACGCCGTCATCGACCCCCAGCCGTGGTGGGCGAAATCGAACCTCGAAAAGGCCCGTGGATGATTCGCAAGGTTTCCTATCTCGCTTTGGGCGTCGCCATCGGCGTCGGCGCCACGTTTTTCGGCCCCGCCACGCTGCAGGCCGTCGCGCCAAAGGCTTACGCCACCGCCGCCGAGACTTACCGCCAACTCAACCTGTTTGGCGACGTTTTTGAAAAGGTCCGCAACGACTACGTAGAGAAGCCCGACGAGAGCAAGCTGATCCAGGCGGCGATCAACGGCATGATGTCCGCGCTCGACCCGCATACTTCCTACATGGACCCCGACGCCTATCGAGAGATGCAGCGTTCGACCAAGGGCGAGTTCGGCGGTCTCGGCATCGAGGTGACGGAGGAGGATGGGCTCATCAAGGTGGTCTCGCCCATCGACGACACGCCCGCCGCCAAGGCCGGGATCATGTCGGGCGACATTATCGCGGGGATCGACGGCACGCTGACGTCAGGCATGACGCTGGATCAGGCGGTCGACAAGATGCGCGGCCCCATTAATTCCGCCGTCACGCTCAAGATCGCGCGCGGAACCAAGAAAGAGCTGAAGGACTACAAGATCACGCGGGCCGTCATCGAGGTGCAGTCGGTCAAGGGGGAAGTGAAGGACGGCGACATCGGCTATATCCGCATCACCCAGTTCACCGAGAAGACGGCGACGGGGCTGCATGCGGCGATGGACAAGATCAAGTCTGCGGTTCCGGCGGACAAGCTCAAGGGGTATATCGTCGACCTCAGGAACGATCCGGGTGGGTTGCTCGACCAGTCGATCGAGGTCGTCAACACGTTCGTCGACAAGGGAGAGATTGTGTCGACGCGCGGGCGCAATCCCGACGACGCGCAGCGCTTCAGCGCAAGGGCGGGCGAGGATCAATCGGAGGGCAAGCCGGTTGTCGTGCTCATCAACGGCGGCTCGGCTTCGGCCTCGGAGATCGTGGCGGGCGCCTTGCAGGACCACAAGCGCGCCACGCTGATCGGCACGCGCTCGTTCGGCAAGGGCTCCGTGCAGACGATCATGCCGCTGGGCGACAACAATGGCGCGCTGCGGTTGACCACGGCGCGCTATTACACGCCCTCGGGACGATCCATTCAGGCCAAGGGCATCACGCCCGATATTCAGGTGCTTGAGGACGTGCCCGCCGAATTCAAGGGCAAGGACGAGAACCTCGGCGAGGCTTCGCTTAAAGGTCATCTGAAGAACGGCGCGGAAGACCCGACGGGTTCGTCGGCTTATGTGCCGCCCGATTCCAAGCTGGACAAGCAGTTGATCGCGGCGCTCGACCTGCTGCATGGCGTGAAGCCCGCGCCGGCTCAGGTGACGGGCGATGGTCCCAAGTCGGACGCGACGCCTTCGCCTGAACCCACCAAGTCGAACTAAGGCGATGCGCGCGGCGTCCATCGTCAGTCTCGGCCTCGCGCTCGGCGTCACCGGCGCGCTGGTCGCCAGGGCGGCGACGCCCGGCGGAACCGCTGGGATCGCGCTCTACAAGCTCGTCTATGAGAGGGCGCTCGCGGCTTACGTTGACGAGCCCGACGCCGCGAAGATGACCGCGAGCGCCATCAACGGCATGCTGACCTCGCTCGACCCGCATTCCAACTATCTCGACGCCAAGGCGCTCAAGGATTTCCAGACCTCCATGCACGGCGAGGAGTTCGGCGGCCTAGGCATCGAAGTGATGCAGGAGGACGGGCTTATCAAGGTGGTGTCGCCCATCGACGACACGCCTGCCGCGCGCGCCGGGGTCATGGCGGGCGACAAGATCGTCAAAATCGATCAGACGCAGGTGAAGGGGTTGACGCTCAAGGAGGCGGTCGACCTTATGCGCGGCAAGGTCAAGACGCATGTGGCGATCACCGTGCTGCGCGGCGACGTGAAGGACGCCAAGGACGGCAAGGTGTTCGACATCGTGCGCGAGATCATTCGCGTGCAGCCGGTGCGCTCGCGCGTCGAGAGCGGCGACATCGGCTATATCCGCATCACCCAGTTCAACGAACAAACCTATGACGCGCTGAAGGCGGCCATCGCCAAGTTCAAGACCAATCCGACGCCGCTGAAGGGCTACATCCTCGATCTCAGGAACAATCCCGGCGGCCTGTTGTCGCAGTCGATCCGCGTGGTCAACACCTTCATTGATTCCGGCCAGATCGTTTCGACGCGCGGGCGCACGCCCGACCTCTATCAGCAATACGATGCGCGGCCGGGCTACAACCTGTCGGATGGCAAACCGCTGACGGTGCTTATCAACGGCGGCTCGGCTTCGGCGTCGGAGATCGTTTCGGGCGCGTTGCAGGATCTGCATCGCGCGACGTTGATCGGCACGCGCTCGTTCGGCAAGGGCTCGGTTCAAACCGTGCTGCCGCTCGGCGACGACGGGGCGCTAAAGCTGACCACGGCGCGTTATTACACGCCTTCCGGTCGCTCCATTCAGGCCAAGGGGATCGAGCCCGATTACAAGGTGCGCGAGAACATTCCCGAGGAACTGAAGGGCAAGGTCGAAAGCCTCGGCGAGGCTTCGCTGGCCGGCCATCTGAAGAACGGCGATGACGAGCAGAAGGGGTCGGAAGCTTACGTGCCGCCCGATCCCCTCAAGGACACGCAGCTGGCGGCGGCGGTGTCGCTGCTGCACGGCAAGGTTCCAGTGGCGAATTCGGATGGGGCGACCGCGAATTGAGGCGGTGGCTTGTTGCGGTGGAAGCGCGTTCGGTCTGCTTTGACTGTCGCAATGGTCAATTGTGCACACCCCTTGGGATGATGCGGAAATGCGTGGCGGAGTTTTTGATACTTACGATCTGCCGCTGGAGGTCAGGAAATATAACGCTGGGTTGCGTGATATAACAGAGTCCCAAGAACTTACAAAATATTTCGAAGATTTGATCAAGAAGTTCGGTTTTAAATATTTTGTTATTTCGGCGATTCCGCCGATGGAAGATCGACTTAGGGAATTGTTGGTGGTTCATAATCTTCCTGAGGCGTGGGTTTCGGAGTATATCGCCAACGAATACGTCAAAGATGACCCGGTGGTGCGTCATTGCGTAAGGTGTCATGAGCCGTTTTATTGGACCGAAGCCGCAATAAAGGAAACAGGCGACGGGCAGAAAATATTGCAGCGTGCCGAAAACCTTGGCCTTACTAATGGTATTTGTTTTCCCATTCACAATATCAATGGTTTTGAGGCGGGTGTTTCGTTATCCGGGTCGCGCGACAAGTTGCCGCGTCCAGAAATGAGATATCTTTATCTCGCGTCGATAATGACGTTTAATTCTCTTCGTAACTTTCGCACCGACCACACGTTGCGCGTCGAGCCTATAAGCGCTCGGGAGATCGAAGTCCTGACCTGGTGCGCATTGGGCAAGACGTCCAAAGAATTAGCCTATATCCTTTTTATTTCAGAGCACACAGTGAATGTTCATATCAAGAATGCAATCCACAAATTATCGGCCAATAACAAAACTGAAGCCGTCGCCATCGCCGCGCGAAAGGGTTTGATTTCAATATAGTCGGCAAATTAGCTTTCGTAATCTCACCATTATTGCGCTGGTCGACGACGAACTCAAGCGGCATGCAGCTTGTTTTTCTCCACGAATTTGCGCATGCTGGCTTCTTCCAGCAGAGATAACCGAGCTTTCAGGGTATTGACGACTGCCTGATCAACATGGAACGACACCGCCAGCAGGGACATTCCCTCCGATTCCTGGGGCATTCCGAGAGGCGCTGCGTCCAAACCCAACGACAAATAGCTGTTCAACCACCACGTCTCGAGTATGCCCGTCAGCCGGTCAATGCCGTTTTGGACGCAGAATTGAGCCGCCGTCAGAAGTATTTCCGCAAAAATGGCCCGGCGTTGCGGATGTCGTCGCGCCACGAAAGTGCGAGAACATTCGTAGATCGTCTCGCCCATCGGCGGTCGACCCTCGTCGCACAAGTGTCCGAACACCTCGTTCAGCATGTGTTTTTCTAGCGTCGGTCGAAGACGGGCCCCGCCGACGATGTTTCCATCCAACGATTTTATTATGTAAATCGTGTGATGGTCGTCGAATTGGTCGATATCCAGCCGATCGGGTCGTTCTAGACCCCGCCAGCCCCGGCCTTCCACAAACAACTCATAGCGCTTCGCGTAAAGTTGCTGGAGGGTCACAAAATCATCTCGCTCGTACGGCGCCCTAATAATCGTAATCACAATCGCCCTCCATGTTTTCGCCATTATGGCATACGTAAGCGTTGCAGCAATAACCAGAAATAGTAATTGCATATAAGCGTTAAAGGATTTTCATTGCATCGCCTTGGAACGCAGAGACGCTGCGACTCCTCTCCGGCATGTCGGAAACGTTGCGAGACGACCCTGTGATCAAGGAAGAAGCCATTAATAAAATTCAGCAGGCCACTCTCGATTTCGAGTACGCCTTTGCCGATTTCGAAATCTGGCGGACGGAACTGGCGCCGGAATCAGCTGGCATGGACGAACTTCACAAAATTATTTTGAGGATTTTGGAATTCAGCCGCGTGGCGAATTTGCTCATAAGCACAATGCAAGTTGAAGAGTTTTATCACTGACTAATTTAAAACTCCGCTTTCGTTATTTGCAAGCGCTTGAGCAAATTTGATAACTTCTTGACGAGCGACTTCATCTTTGATCATCAAGAAAAACCGCAAAAGGCTCAAGCTGTCTATCGATTCTGCACTCGTGAAATCGTCACATTGCCGATTCACATCGATCCGCCCCGCCACAGGCGGCATCGAAATAGGGGCGTCGTGAAAGAAATACATCGGGGAAACTTTAAGCGCGGCCGCCAGAGCAATTAAATACTTAGTTGGCACCCGAACCCGACCATCTTCCCAATGCCTGACCTCCCCAACGTCGGTCCCGATGGTTTCAGCGAGCGCCTCCACCGTCATTCCCTGCGCCGATCTTCGGTCTTTGATCCGGGTGCCGACACGAATATTTACAAAATTTCGCGTATCCATAACCCGCCCCCGACCTCAATCGCCCCAATCAACAAAAATATTGCGAAATTGAACCACGTAAAATCTTTGAGAGGAGTAACTTCGCCAAATTTCTAGCGCGCCTTGCGATGGGTTGCAACGGCTGCGGCCTGCGAGCTGCATAGACTTGGCGTGGAATTGCGAGCCGCAGCAATGCCGCCGGGAACCTTTCGCTCGGCGATTTTTCAGACAGGGGCGATCAGGACAAACGGCGCTCGCCGGCGGCTCGCGCGTCATGAAGAGCGTGGCGGCGCAAGCCGTCAGACGCTACGAGGGCTTCGTTGACTCGACGATTCATGCGTCATAGGAAACCCATGCTGCAATGCGGCCATAAATTCACTGCGCGCGCCGCGCTGCGACAGGAGTATTGACCGAGATGAAAATCCTGGTGCCCGTCAAGCGGGTGGTCGATTACAACGTCAAGATCCGCATCAAGCCGGACGGTTCGGGCGTCGATCTCGCCAACGTCAAGATGTCGATGAACCCGTTCGACGAAATCGCCGTCGAAGAGGCGCTTCGCCAGAAAGAAGCAGGCAAGGCGACCGAGGTCGTCATCGTCTCCATAGGCCCCGCGCAGGCGGCCGAGACGATCCGCACCGGCCTCGCTATGGGCGCGGATCGCGGGATTCATGTAACCGTGGACGGGATCGTCGAGCCGCTGGCGGTCGCCAAGCTGCTGAAGGGCGTGGTGGAAGCCGAGAAGCCCGGCCTCGTCATCCTCGGCAAGCAGGCCATCGACGACGATTGCAACCAGACCGGCCAGATGCTCGCGGCGCTGACCGGCCTGCCGCAGGGCACGTTCGCCTCCAAGATCGTGGTCGGCGACGGCAAGGTCGAGGTGACGCGCGAAGTCGATGGCGGCTTGCAGACGGTTTTGCTGTCGCTGCCGGCTATCGTGACCACCGATTTGCGCCTCAACGAGCCGCGCTACGCCTCGCTGCCCAACATCATGAAGGCCAAGAAGAAGCCGATCGACGCGAAGACGCCCGGCGATTTCGGCGTCGATGTCGCGCCGCGTCTCAAGGTTATCAAAACTTCCGAGCCCGGCGGACGTAAAGCAGGGCAGAAGGTCAAGACGGTGGCGGAGCTTGTCGCCAAGCTGCGCGACGAAGCGGGAGTGATTTGATATGACCACGCTGCTTCTGGGTGAAGTCGCCGGCGGCCATCTCGCCGACATCACCGCGCGGGCGTTGACCGCCGCCGTGGCTTTGGGCGCTCCCGTTCATGTGCTGGTCGCCGGAAAGGGCGCCGGGACGGCCGCCGAGACCGCCGCGAAGCTGGAGGGCGTCGCCAAGGTGCGCGTCATCGACGACGCGCTTTATGCGCATGGTCTGGCGGAGCCGCTGGCGGCTTTGCTGGTCTCGCTCGCGGGCGAATACGACGCGATCCTCGCCGCCTCCAGCCCGTTCTCGAAGAACGTGCTGCCGCGGGTCGCGGCCTTGCTCGACGTGATGCAGGTCTCCGACATCACCAAGGTGCTGGGACCCAATAGTTTCGAGCGCCCGATCTATGCGGGCAACGCCATCCAGACAGTTGAATCGACGGACCCCAAGGTCATCGCCACGGTGCGCACCG
>Ga0075030_100005814_pt1 | contig 11117 bp, 10 predicted proteins | sample LitLauG_LLR_2012_FD_71393 | JGI IMG/M metagenome (GOLD analysis project Ga0075030, IMG submission 71393) | Freshwater sediment microbial communities from Pennsylvania, USA - Little Laurel Run_MetaG_LLR_2012 | ecosystem: Environmental > Aquatic > Freshwater > Creek > Sediment | place: USA...
ATGACTTCAAATCCGATGAACGCGGCCAGCATGAAAACGTAGAGGCTGGTCAGCAAATCCAGCTTCATGACTTCGCCACCTCCTGAACCGCAGCCGGCAAGGCCTGGAGCGAGAAAAATTCTCTGACACGGGCATTGATGACTTCGCCGCCGCGGGTGAGCAGGGTGTCGCGGACGATTTCGTCGTCGACATTGAGTTGGAGCTTGCCGTCCTTGACGAGGTGCAGGAGGAAAGAGCTGACGTTGCGCGCGTACATCTGGCTGGCGTGGTATGGAACGCTGCTGGCGAGATTGAGGTGGCCGATGATAGTCACGCCGTGCTGGACAATGATTTCGCCGGGACGAGTGAGTTCACAATTGCCGCCGCGTTCGCTGGCAAGATCCACGATCACCGAGCCGGGCGCCATGCTGGCGACCATTTCCTTCGTTACCAGAACGGGAGGCTTCTTGCCGGGAACAACGGCGGCGCTGATTACGACGTCGCTGTCGGCGACGGCTTTTCCGAGGAGTTCGCGCTGGCGCTGGTAGAAAGTTTCATCTTGAGCGCGGGCATAACCACGGGCGTCCTCGGCATCCTTGACTTCGATGGGGAGCTCAACGAAACGTCCTCCCAAACTCTGGACTTGTTCTTTCGCGGCAGGACGCAGGTCGTAGGCGGAAGCAACGGCGCCAAGGCGGCGAGCGGTGGCGATGGCTTGCAACCCGGCAACGCCGGCGCCGATGATGAGAACGCGCGCGGGCGTGATTGTGCCGGCGGCGGTTGTCAACATGGGAAAAATGCGGGGGAGCGTTTCCGCGGCGAGGACCACGGCCTTGTAGCCGCAAATCGTGGCCATGGAAGAAAGCGCGTCCATGCTCTGCGCACGAGTGGTGCGCGGCATCAGTTCGACGGAAAACGAGGTCACGCCTTTGGAGGCGATTTCGCGAATTGTGTCGATGGAGCCCAGCGGGCGCAGGAAGCCGATGAGTAGCTGATCGCGCCGGTAAAGGGGAACGTCGGCTTGGCCGGTCTTGTCATTGGAGCCGTAGCAGAGGATTTGGACGACGATGTCGGCAGCGCCAAAAACATCGGCGCGGCTCGGAACAATTTTCGCGCCCTTTGCGACGTAGTCGGCGTCGGGATACCCTGCGCTGACTCCGGCTCCCGCTTCTACCACGACCTGCAAGCCGGCTTTAGTCAGATTGGGGATGGCTCCGGGCACCAGCGCCACGCGCCGCTCTCCTGGAAAGCTCTCTCGCGGCACACCGACAATCATGAAGCTTCCTCCGACGCTAAAAATAAGGACTGCCTATGGATATTGCAAAAACTGACGTGACACGCCCGAGCGAGATCAAAAAGAGGTCAACCCCCACCAGAACGAACCCTCAGAGCATACACTTTCCAAGGGTAATTCTGTTAGTGGGGACCGGTCTATGAAAGTAACTTCATGTCGCTGACTAAGAAGTGATACCAATCGCAGGTCACTCCCAAACAAGGATTTCCTATTCGCTTCCAGCTGTTTATATACAAGGATACGCGTGTTTCTCTGTGACCCGCGTCACTTGCTCCAGTGAGTTGTAACCTGATATAGAATCACTTATGCGATCCCTCTTCCGTCTCGCCAGAACCCTGCTTGCCATCATTTCGTGGGCTTTTCTTTGCGGATTGTTGCTCGCGCAGAACGCTTCCTGGGAAAAAGGACTTGCCGCGTGGCGAGTGCAGCACACGGCGGATCTGCTGAAGCCAGATGGCTGGCTCTCGCTCGCGGGCCTCGAATGGCTCCAACCCGGCGATAATTCGGTGGGGTCGGCGTCCGACAATCGAATTCGCCTGGCGGCAGCTCCGGCGCATCTTGCGGTTCTCCATCTCGAAGGCGAAACCGTCACGCTGAGTCCTCCCGCCGGTGGATTCCCGGAAGCTTTTCTCGTGGCAGGGGAGCCTGCAAAATCGCAAGCTCTTCGCGCGGAAGCAAATAACGACAAAGTCTCACCGCATCTGACCGTCCGCACGCTCAATATGTACGTCATCCGGCGCGAGGCGCGCTTCGCTCTGCGCATCAAGGATTCTCATTCGGCGGCGATCACCGGCTTTCATGAACTTAAATGGTACGCGCCCGACGCCGCCTACCAGGTCAAGGCAAAATGGATTCCTTATTTCCCTCCAAAGTCCATCATCCTCGCGACTCTCGTGGGCACCAGTTACAATCAACCGGTCCCCGGGGCCGCGGAATTTATTCTCACGGGAAAGATGTTTCGGCTCGAACCGGTACTCGAAGATCCGGCAGTCGCAAAACTTTTCTTCATTCTTCGAGACACCACAAGCAGTACGACCACGTACGCGGCTTGCCGCTTTCTTTACACTGGATTTCCCACCAATGGCCTCGACCAACCGGGAGAGCTCGTACTGGATTTCAATCGCCTCGAGAATCCGCCTTGCGCGTACACACCCTTTTCCACGTGCCCATTGCCACCTGCGGGCAACCGGCTACCGATTGCGCTACCCGTCGGCGAGCAGCGCTATCATGAGTGAACAGTCGTCAGTTTTCAGTTCGTAGGCCTCGGTTTTCAGTCCTGAGATGTGCGTTACAGCACGCTTTCCTTCCAGTTTCTCCGCTCTGTTCAGTGAGCCTTATTTCCTCCGCTAACTCTGCGTAGAATGAATTTTATTCGCGCGTTAGTTTTGAAAATGCGCGCTGAGTATCGGAGAATATAGGGGACATTCGAAAATGGATTCTCCAAGCTCAAACTTGTTGCCGGCGAACAATGATTCTTCGGCGCGTGAAAAATTGATCTCTCTGCGGCTTGCTCTTCTCCGGCTGCACAAGACGCTCCTGGAAATGGAGCGGCGCGAGTACGAACGCGAGCACGGTCACGTGAACACCGGTGAGCTGTTCCGCCTGGTGGTGGACCACGCGCAGTTCGCCTGGCTGCACAACATCTCCGAATTTGTCGTTCGGATCGACGAAACTCTGGATGCCAAGGAACCCGTCACCGCCGAGTACACAAGTGTGGCGTACTCCCTGGCCCGAAAAATGTTCGTGCCCACGGATTCCGGCGATGCTTTTCAGAAAAAATACTTTGCCGCCATCCAGATGGACCCCGCGGTGGTTATTGATCACGCCGAACTCGCGCGCCTTTTCAACAACGAGCCGCCGGACTCTCCAACGCCATAAATTTTTCCAGAATTCCCTGATAGACTTGCGCAGTCGGAGGAGGACGTGATGGGCGTGGAAGTGAATTTTAACGACCTCGCGGTGGTCCACAACGAGCACGCGCACCGGTTTGAAATGGAAATCGATGGGCTTCCCGCCGTGCTGACTTACCGCCGATTCCCTGACCGCATCCACTTCATCCATACGGAAGTGCCCGCGGCTCTCGAGGGGAAAGGACTTGCCGCCAAACTTGCACGGGCGGCGCTCGATTTTGCGCGTGCCAACCACCTCCGGGTTGTCCCGGTTTGTCCTTACGTGGCCAGTTTCCTGCGCAAACACTCGGAGTATCAGGATCTGGTCTCGACAGAGGACCGAGAGCGCATTCTGTCCCGCTCGACGGGCGCATTGAGCGAATAAGCATTCCTGGCCGTGAGTAGAACTATTCCAAGAATTTCTATCCGCCGCTTACGGCGCTCGGAACTTCCCGTGGGCACGGTGGCCCTGGCGCGCTTCCTCATCGGAAAAGTTGTAGTCCACGAACTGCCTGAGGGACGACTCAGCGGCCGCATCGTAGAAACCGAAGCTTATCCCCCGGGCGATCCAGCGGGTCATCACTACCGTGGTCCAACGCCGCGCATCCGCTCGATGTATCTCGCCCCGGGTCATGCTTACGTTTTCTTTAACTATGGCGCGCATTTCATGCTGAATGTGGTAAGCGAGCCTGCATCCATTGCTTCGGCGGTTCTGATCCGGGCACTTGAGCCGCTTGAAGGCATCGAGCTCATGCAGCGGCACCGCAAGACCCATCGCCTGCTTGATCTGACGCGAGGTCCCGGGCGCCTGGCTGCAGCCTTGCAGATCGATCGACGCCACGACGGATTCGATCTCTGCGCTCGAGGGCCGCTCTGGCTCGGCGTCATTGAGAGTCCCGCCGGGCCCATCGCCAGAACCATTCGTGTTGGGATCACGCGGGCAGCCCATCGACTTCTCCGGTTCTACGAAAGTGGCAATCCATTCGTCAGCGGCCCCAAGCGTCTTTTGCGCGAGGCTCACGTCCGGAGGAACAGGACATCCGGAGTAAGTTGAGATTGCGAGGCAATCGCGGGTTCGGCAGCGCGCAGAATTCTTCCATCTGTCACGGCCTGCCCATGACCCCGATTTGGTTATTTCTTGCTCAGGATACTCTCGGGCGCACAGGCAGGTACCGCACGCAACGCCAAATACTTTTTCAGAATCTCGTCGAGTTCCAGGGTCCGGATCGGCTTTGTGAGATAACCATCCATCCCCGCGGCCAGGCATTTCTCGCGATCACCCTTCATCGCATGCGCCGTGAGTGCCACGATGGGGAGACGTGGTCCGCCGGCTTTCTCTTTCTCTCGGATCGCGGCGGTGGCTTCGAAGCCATCCATTTCCGGCATTTGCAGATCCATCAAGACCAGATCAAAAACCTCTTTTTCAATCGCCGCAAACGCCTCGATTCCATCCGCGGCCACCACCACGGAGTGACCTCTTTTCTCCAAGAGCCGCGTGGCAAGGCGCTGGTTCACTCGATTGTCTTCTGCGAGCAAAACGTGCAACGAAGTTGAAGGCTCACGAGCATCCTGGAGCGAGTAGCGCGTTATGAGTGGAATCGAGCCCTTCTGTTCCTGTGCGCCCAGTACCCTGGCAATGGCTTCGCGCAATTCGGATTGCCGTATCGGCTTCAGCAGATACGCCGCGACTCCCAGTGCCTGGCAACGGGCCGCATCTCCGCGATGGCCCGATGAAGTAAGCATCATGATCGTGACGGTGGAGGGGTACGGGCCCTTTCGGATTCTTTCGGTCAATTCGAAACCATCCATCCCGGGCATGTGCATGTCCATCAGGATGAGGCCGAACGGTTCGCCCGCTTCCCGAGCCGCGGACAGTTGTGTCAGCGCCGCTTCGCCTCCTTCCACCGAGTTCGCTGTCATGTTCCAACGTTTCAGCATCCCCTCGAGAATCCGCCGATTTGTTTGATTGTCGTCGACCACTAGGACTCTGACACCGCTCAAGACCTGGGGCGGAGCCGCCGTTCCTACGACGATCGGCTTGGCATCCGCTATCCCCAGGCGTGCAATAAAGTGAAACTTGCTTCCGTGACCCACTTCACTCTCGACCCAAATGCTCCCGCCCATCATGCCAACGAGTCGCGAGGTGATCGTCAATCCCAGACCGGTTCCCCCATATTTCCGCGTCGTCGAGGAATCTGCCTGGGAGAATGGTTCAAAGATCATTTCCTGTTTCTCAGGCGGGATTCCAATCCCGGTGTCCGAGACAATAAAGTGGAGCAGGCAGCTCACACCTTCGGTCGCACTGAGGAGGACTTTCAATGCCACCTCCCCTTGACGTGTGAATTTGATGGCGTTGCCGAGGAGGTTCATCAGAACTTGCCTGAGCCGGCTCGAATCCCCTCGTACCACCTCCGGAACTTCCGGTGCAATCTCACACAACAGCTCCAGGCGCTTCTCATCCGCCCGCAAGGCCAGCGTCTTCAAGGTTGCTTCCAGGCAATCACGAAGATTGAAGTCGAGGGCTTCCAAGTCGATTTTTCCCGCTTCGATCTTCGAAAAATCCAGAATGTCGTTGATTACGATGAGCAAGGAATCCGCCGAGGTCTTAACCGTTTCCAGATATTCTCTCTGCTCCGCATCAAGGCGGGTTTCCAGCGCCAGATCAGTCATACCGATCACTCCGTTCAAGGGCGTGCGAATCTCGTGGCTCATGTTGGCAAGAAATTCGCTTTTTGCCCGGCTGGCTGCTTCCGCCGTTTCTTTTGCCTGGCGCATTTCGATTACGGCCTGCTTGCGCTCGACGACCTCTTTCTGAAGTTCTTCGGTGCGTGCTTGTACGCGGAGTTCAAGCTGATCTTTCGCGCTATGAAGCGCCGCGTCGCGTTCCTGGATCCGCTCCAGCATCTGATTGAACGATTTCACAAGCTCCCCGACTTCATCCTCGCTCCCTGCGATGGCCCGCAATGTGTAGTCTTCTTTCGTGGACACTCTTTCGGCCATGGCCGCGAGCTGCAGGATGGGTTCGGTGATGAGCTTAACGAGACGGGAGGAAACCGCAGCTACCAAAAGAATGGAGCCGATCAGGACAAGGGAGGATATTTCTCTGAATCGCTTCATCTTTGCGTGCAACGCGGAGAAATCGGAGATGATGGCTACACCCCCGGTTCTCTCTCCGACCAAGGAGAAGCTGCGAAAGACGGTTAGAGATTCCGGTCCAAATCGAAGCGCATCACCCCGCCAGACAGGCATCCTAAAATCCCAGCCGACGCCTTCGCGGCGATATTCCGCAAAAATATTTCCGCGGCCATCGTAGATGCAGGCCGCAATAATCGGGCGCTCAACCCGAAGTGAGGCCAGCAGTTCCTGTGCGGACTTCCGGTCATTGAATGCCAGGGAGGCTGCCGTATTCAATCCCAGGGTGTCGGCATGAGCCTGAAGTTCGCTCGTGAGCGTGGCGCGGAAGCTTGCTTTCTCATAAAGCTCCAAGGCAAGGCCCGTGGTGCTCAGTCCGAGAAGGCTGGTGCAGAGTATGACGATGGTCAGTTTGCGGTGAATGGACGAATCTCGAAAAAACCGCATCTCATATACCTCTTGGACTGCCAACCACAGTTTTCGCAAGCGCCAGCAGCCTGGAACTGATTTTCAATCTGGCCTTCTGCGCGGCTTCCAGGTTGATCTCGAATCGCATCTTGTTTTCTTCCAGACAGAAGCCAATCGTTCCTCCCTCTTGAACGAAATGTCCGGACTCCCCGACAATCAAAACGGAATTGCCTTTGAGTAGTTCCAATATCACAGGGAACAGTTTTTTTTCTTTCTCAGCGAGGAACACCACGTGGCAGGCTTGAAGTTCAGAGGGCTGCGTGACGTGCCGCACCTGGAGCGAACGCGCACCAATTGTTTTCCCGTTAAGACTCGCGTCCAGCACCCCATGAAACGGATCCTCCCCGATCGTGCAATACAAAAGTGGAGAACCAGAGTCTTTGAATGTCTCTGGCGGCCATTCGACGAATTGCGCAAAATGAAAGAGAAATGCGGCTTTGACGGAATATTCCTCGGCGGTCGAATTCGCGATTAGATTGAGCTGAAAGACCAGAAGAAACATCAAAAAGAGAGAGCAAGCAGGATCCCGGCGCGAGCCCCGGCGTGCTTTGATCTTCGTTGATCGTTTCATCATGGACGGCAGTCGCGGCACAAGCTGCACCTCAATGCGAGATCCTCCAGGTCAGCCGGACAAAGGCTCCGCGGGTAACATAGGAAGGAACGAGGCCGGTATTATTCAGAAATTCTAGATGGCTAGGCGCCAGAAGATTCTGCCCGATAAGATCGAAGTCCAGAGACTCAAGCGGATGCCAGCCGAGGCGAAGATCGAACCGCGTGTAGGCGGGCACGGACTGATCGGGGAGACGGCCAACGCAGAAGACGGAGGTGTCAAATTCGGTGCGGTGAGGAAGGTTGAACTGCGAACGCAACTGGAATTGATTCCGAGGGCTGTCGCCCGCAGAAAGCAAAGAGGAAGGGTCTTGACTGCCCGGATTGAGTTGGAAAACTTGATGCAGGAAGGAATATCCGGCGTCCAGCTTCCAGAAGACTGCCGGTTTCCACGCAATCGAAAACTCGCCGCCATACCCAGTTCCGTGCATTTCGTTCGCGTAAAAAAGTGGCACGACGACATGGGGAACTGGATTGGCCAGGAAGAAAGGCGAGCCGGGCTCACGGGTTTGCAGATCCTTGTAGTGGTCGTAGAACGTCGATAGGTCGACTGAAACCAATTTCGTCACCTGCGCCCGGTAGCCAGCTTCGAAATCAAGCATCTGCTCGTCTCCGGCAGAAGGACTTCCAAGTAGATCAACAGAAGTCAGTGATCCACCGGGGCCGGGAATAACAGCCGTGATGTCATGAAGCCCGCGTTCAAACCGCTGCGGGGTTCGGTCTGCCTGGGCCGCGGATACCCAGAGGGACTGATTTTTACTCACGCTCCAGAGCAGCCGCCCGCTAGGTTCTACGTTGAGGCCGGTAAAGGGACTGTGCTCGAACCTAATACCCGGAGTGAACCACAACCGGTTGGGAACGATCACGATCTCGTCCTGGAGAAATATACTCGCGAGATTCGTCCGCAGTGACGCTGGCGAGAGAGAAACAGACCCAATTGCTGAAACTGAGTCCGTAGTCGTGCGGTAATTCCCGCCCCAGATGAAATCGTGACGAGGGCCGCGAGACAAATGGTCCTGGAAATCGATATCGAAAACATGAAGATCCGCGTTTACGACCACGTCGTCTCTGGAGAGACTGTCGTAGTACATTTGCAGCGAGAACTCAGAGAGCGGTGAGTAGGTACGTGTCCAACGGCCGAGCACGTCACCGCCCAAAGAAGTCGTCTGTGTTAGCGGAGTGGTATTGAAAGGAGGCGTGAAGGTCGCCACATGATTCTGTGAATTGGCTGCATCGCGATAAATGTCGCCTTCGAGAATGAGTGAGTCCTTCGAAGTAGTTTGCGCATCGATGCGAAAGCCGCTTCGCACGCCATCCCAGTTGTCGCCAGCGGCCCTCCCGGCTACGTTCTGAAATTCTCCACGGTCGAAGTAATTTCCGTAGAGGCGGTAGTCAAGTTTGTCTCCATGGGGCGCGCCATAGCGCGCACCAGTGAAGCCGCGTTCCTGGATGCCCCCACCGGCGGTAAAGAGTCCGCCCGGGGTGTCCTTGGCTTTCTTGGTCAGGATATTGACAACGCCTGTCACGGCATTCGCGCCCCAAAGTGTGGCGCCCGGACCGCAGATCACCTCAATCCGATCGATGTCTTCCAACATGAGGTCTTGAACCTGCCAGAAAACCCCGGCGAACTCGGGTGAGTACAGACTCCGGCCATCGATCAGCACCAGAAGTTTGTCGGCAAAGCGGCCATTGAATCCCCGCGAGGTAACTGCCCAGTTATTCGCATTGATCTGGGCCACCTCGAGTCCGGGAACCAGACGTAAGACATCGGGCAACGTGGTCATGCCGGAACGGCGAATATCTTCCTGCGTGAGAACGAACACTGCCGCAGCCGTGCGCGAGATGCGCTGCTCTTTTTTCGATGCCGAGCTGATTTCCATGTTCATCAGGTTTTCGATGCTCACCTGGGTCAGGTCGCCTGGCGGTGTTTGGGAGGATTGCGGAGATTGCGATGGCTTAGCAGCCTGCGAAGTCCCTCCCTTGGCCATTTCACAGGCGAACAAGAAAACCAATCCGCCGATTCCGGTAATTAGAGTTCGTAGCGTACGGGCTGAGCAATTTTTCTCCATGCACACACCCCCACATGGCCTATAGGCACGCGACACGCCAGATGTTGGAAGTGATGGAGCGCTATCCCCTTTGCTATCAGTGACTCTATGTTTGAGAAATGCAGGTGTGACTTAGGGCGTAAGGTCAGAACCGAACGTGTGTACCGCATTGAAACCTGCCGTCCATCTTCTTTGTTAGGCTGGTCCAAATCAGAACGCGACCAACGTAAGGAGTCACTATGGCAAGGATCTTGTGGCTCTCTTTCAATCTCCACCCACTGCAAAAACGCCAACACCGCCGTCGTCACAGGTGGTCTCGTCGCATCATGAGTTCACGCGGAACCATCTAGTGTTTCGATGTCTTGAGCGGCGAAGGGAGGAACAAACTGGGACAGCCATCTATCGACTGTTTCTTTAACACTGTAAAGGATATAATCGTTCGCAGCTGAGACTTGGAGGTTGGCCAGATGCCTCGCAAAGCCGACGCTGCTCTGGAAGGCCGTATCCTCACGGCGGCATACCGCCTGTGGCGTGCACGCGGGGAGCGCGCACTTACAATGCGGGGCGTGGCTCGTGCCGCCGGAACTACCACTCCCACCCTCTACGAGCGGTTTTCTAACAAGAGCGATCTTCTCTCCCTGCTTCGCCGCCGTGCTCGCTTGCATCTTTTTACGGCCATCAGACCCTCGCGCACGCCCGCGGAAGTTTGCCGCCGCGCGCTCGATTTCTTCACTGTACGTCCGAACGATTACCGCCTCATCTCCGAAGACTGGGCCATCGCCTTTGCTCGAAAAGAGGACATGCCCTCGTTCGAATTCATGAAAGAGCGCATCGCCGCCCAACTAGGCGGCAAACCCGGGCAGCACACTCCGCTGGCTCTGGCCCTTGTCGCACTGTTGCACGGCACGGCTACACTGCTCCTTTCGGCGGACGCACACTCGAAAACTTCGCGCGAGTTCCGGCAAGCGTGTATCTCAGCCTGCCAGGCACTCATTCATGCCGCTTCTGTGGCCAGTGCTCGTTCAAAACATCCTGGACGAACGCGTCGCTAGCGCTGCCTTTACCGATAGGAATCTCGCTCGCTCTGTCCGCCCTTTTCATGCCAGAATGAGGCCGACGAGCGCCCGGCCCCTGGCGCCTGCGAATCTCTATTCTCGATGTTCCGGCCCTGCCTCAGCCGCCATGGTGCTCTATCGCTGGCTGAATATTGTGCAAATGGGAGTGTCCCCATTCGCCAGGAGAACAACTCGCCCTGGGAGGTGCCGCATGAACGGTGCGTGGAAGGAATATGAGGGCCAGGTCATCGACAGCCAGTTCCCTCTGGTGGAGTATCTGGGGGGAACGGACAGCTCCGCCGTGTTTCTCACAAGGCTCTCCAGCCCGCCAGCTTCAAAAGCGGTTATCAAACTGATCCCGGCCAGGACTTCTGCTGATCTCCAACTTTCACTTTGGCGACGTGCAGCCAAGCTCGATCATCCCAATCTCCTGCGCTTGTTTCAGATGGGGCGCTGCCGGCTGGCAGACACCGACCTTCTGTACGTGGTCATGGAGTATGCCGAAGAGGACTTATCTCAGATTCTTCCTCAGCGCGCGCTGACCGCAGCGGAAGCGCGCGAAATGCTGGAACCGACGCTGGCGGTCCTCGCTTATCTGCATGGCCAAGGTCTGGTTCATTCGCACATCAAACCGTCAAATGTC
>Ga0075030_100005818_pt1 | contig 11109 bp, 10 predicted proteins | sample LitLauG_LLR_2012_FD_71393 | JGI IMG/M metagenome (GOLD analysis project Ga0075030, IMG submission 71393) | Freshwater sediment microbial communities from Pennsylvania, USA - Little Laurel Run_MetaG_LLR_2012 | ecosystem: Environmental > Aquatic > Freshwater > Creek > Sediment | place: USA...
AATGACTGTTTGGACAGTTTCACCTATAAAGCTCAGGCCTTGGTGATCTGGCCCACTGGGAAATTTCTCGGCAGCTACAAGGCCACCGCAAATATTGTGAAAGGAACCAATCGATTCGCGTCTGCTTCGGGACAGTTGGAGGTTGCAGGGCCATTCATCCTTTGGGACGACCCCAACAGTGTGTTTGGGGTGAGCGGACGATGGAACGGTGAAATTAGCGGCAGAGTTTGCGGCGTTCAGTAATCGCGCTCTCGCTGCATTCTTAGACTCAATACCGGCTCCGGACGGCCGCGCCCTCGGTGGGGTACGGCCTCCGATCCGTGCTCACGATTGATAGCCAAACGATGGTGTGGAAGACGGCTGGCATCTGGTGCGAGAGCGGTTCCAAGTTGATGAACAGCCGCTCGGGTGGTTTCGTGACACGTCGCAGCGTGTCAAGGGGCGGTTGACGAGTAACGACTTGCGGCACCGCTTAAAGCGATGCCCTGATCGTTCGCACACGGGAGGCCGCGGAAAACGTAGAATAGGAGCAAGGAATGGCGGGGAATCGGCTACTTGGAAATCTGGGGAAAAATCTTCGCTGCGGGATACGACCGCTTCCTGGCTCCAGCGGAAAAGGCCGGACTTGCGGAACATCGTGAGCGCTTGCTGGTGACCGCCACGGGACGTGTCCTGGAGATCGGTGGCGGAACGGGCGCGAATCTTCCCTACTACGGCGACGGGGTAGCCGAACTGGTCATCGCGGAACCCGCCCAGGCGATGGCGCGACAACTGGAGCGCAAACTGCCCGGCTACCGTATCCCAACGTGCATCCTGCACGCGCCTGCCGAGCAGCTGCCTCTGGAAACGGGGAGCTTCGACTACGTGGTTTCAACACTGGTTCTGTGCACGGTAGAAGATCCGCTGGAGGCCCTGGCGGAGGTGCGCCGTGTGCTGAAATCGGAGGGCCGATTCCTCTTCATCGAGCACGTGCGATCGGACGATCCGAAACTCGCCGGCTGGCAAGACCGCCTGCGCCGGCCCTGGTCGTGGTTCGGGTGCGGCTGCCAGTGCAATCGCCGGACGGTTGAGAACATCCGCGCGGCGGGATTTTCGCTGGCTGAGTTGCGGCGGGATAAGCTGGCGAAGGCGCCGCCGCTGGTGCAGCCCGTGATTGTGGGGGCTGCAGCGCGCAGCGACTGAGCGCACGAAACGTCAGCATGGTGCGCTCGGCAACGTGAAGAAGTTATGCAGCTTCGGTATGCGGCCAGGCGGTTCGAAACGCACGCAGGGCATACAGTGCGTCTTCTAAAGCCTCTTCTTCTTCGGGCGTGCCATGACCGTAAAAGATTTCCCGACCGCGCGCTAAAACGGCCTCTTCTGCTTCCAAGACCCGCTGCGGGACAACACGCTTATTGGTTTCCAAAATGGCGGCTCGATAAAGAGTTCTCCAATCGGTGTGCTTCGGCTGGGGAGAGAATGCGGTGCTCATAACCAGGGTCCAAGAACGAGGGCCGCGAAAAATGGGGCCAATTAATTCATGGCGTGCATGAGATAGATTTTTTGACGTTATCCCAATGGCCGCCAATGTCAAGGCAAATCCCTGAGGCCGCAAGTGAATTTCCTGGATGCGATGAGATTTGCAACGGTACGAGGATCCCCTCAAGGGAAATCGGCACTTGGGTAGAACAGACAAACACCCCTGCCAAAGAATCCAAGGCGTGAGACCCGGCGAGCGCCTGCCGCCGTTTCGAAAACTGCGAGACGTGGGCACACCAGTTTTATCATGCCAACTCTGAGAGCGATCCGCTCTATACTTTCCACCACGGGGGAGACTCGGTACGACCTGCCGGACGAGAAAGGAGAGGTCGAAATGGATGACCAAACATTCCAGCGGAAGCTAGCGTCGTATCAACAAGAAGAAGACTTCCTCAAACACCTAGTGACCTTGTCCACGGGATGCATTCTCTTGATGGTAACGTTTCTGGAGAAGCTATTTCAGCAGCCAAAGTGGAAGTTTCTGGTCATCGTCTCGCTCGTCAGCTTCGGGGTATCGATCATCGGATCGTTAACAATTCATCTGCTATCGGTGATTGATATCGAAAGGCCGGAGGGGGAGTCTCTTGGCATCGGGATGGTGCTATTCGGGATGTTGTGCAGTGCACTGAGCTTTGGCGGATTCCTGACGGGCCTGGCCGCTCTCGTCGTCTTCGGAGTCAAGAACATCTATTAGTAAACGACCAAGAACCAGCCCGGCGGTAGGGCGTCCGAGCGTGAGGCCTCAGCATCCCACATATCGCAAAGAACGCAATGGGTCGGCGACCCGGCCACTCGGCCCAGGTTAGCGCCCAAAACCGGGGCGCGAACCTGGGGCACCAGACCGAGACGGTTATCGAATCCGGCCACCGCTGATGAAAATTCTTTCCCGTTGACATGAACCGGGATTGCGCAGACTATGGCAGGCGCTCCAGGGCCCCAGAATCGCGCCGCCCGGTGTGACCGGGCGCCCCGTTTTCTTACCAAAGCTTTCTCTCGGAGTGCTTCGATGAAACCTGTAAAGCGTTGCTCCCTGTTGTTCTTGGGCGTGTTGTTAATCAGTCTCGGGTGCCGTCAACCGCGCTCCTGGCAGGTGGTGCCCAACGCGCCTTCGATCGAACCACCCAAAGAGGACTTTACGCTGGTGTGGGACAAGATCGATGCCAATGGCAGCCCGCTCGACCCGTATTGGGGTCTGGAAAAGATTCAGAACGAGATTCCTCCGCGTAAACAGGGATCGCCACCTTACCCGTGCGAACTCGATCCCTACGCCGCGCACTGTACCGAGAACCCGACGCCGGTGCAGGACCTTCCGCAGTTTCCCAATTCCCTGATTTGTACCGTTGGAAACGTGCAGGCGAAAATTCACGGGCATGCTGATTGGGTGATCGCCAGCCAGCAAGGCTGCGTGGATTGGGAAAATCAATCCAGCGACTACGACTACAACTTCCGCCTGTTTCCGCCGAATCGCCTGCGCTCTGGGCTCACCAAGAATAACGACAATTTCATTGGACTTGAATTTGATTACTACGAGTCCATCGTGAATGCGCGCCTTCCATTCTGGCAGGATCTGCGCGTGGAAGTGCAGCGCGAAAACGACGACCAGCACAGCCACGAACCCGAGATTCGCAAGATTCTCCATCCGTCGGACCCAAACACCGACCCCAGAGCCGTGGTTCTGGGGTTGTTTGGAGTGGACTGCGAGCACGGGTGCAAGAGTGAACTCCATCCCGTGCTCGGCTTTGCCATCGAGACCAATCCCGACCCGAATGACGACACATGGGTGTTGTTTGTTCGCAACTGGGGCGACCAGGGATATTGCAGCCGCTATCGACACCTGGTTGATTTCCCGAACAACCAGGTAAGTATCTTATTGTTCGACGACCCGGGTAGCGACGGTCCAACTGTGATTCCAGAAAAGACTCGCATGCTCGCCAGCGAAGGTTCGGGCATGACTTTCCCGGCTCTGAGTTATTGGCAAGGCCGCGGACCCGTGCTCACATTCAACTTCCCGCCTCCTGAGCAGAAACAGGTCATGGCCGAGGTTGAGATTCATTACCGGTGGAACAAGTTCCAGGCACCATCCTGCACGCCGCCCCCGCCCGCACTAACCATGCGCGCTGCCACTCCCCAACCGCCGCAGACTGCAGAGGAGTACCTCGCGGAGCTGCACCGGAAGTTGAGAGCCGAGAAACCGGAGAAGATGAAAGCCATGCTGGCGGTGAAAGAGAAACCTGAGTTCGCGATGGTCGAGGTGACGAAACCGGCGGCTCTTACGGTGACGGCTTTCACTCCTCCGGCCAAGCCCACGACGAAGGCGCCGAAGCCGTCGCCACTGGCGCAAGACCTGCGCAAGGCGCATCGAGATGTATTCGATATTCAAAGCCTATGCGCGGCCAACCAGAATCAGTTGCCGGCATTTCAGGGCAAGGACCTTTCTGACAAGCTCTGCAATCAGTCCAAGCTCCAGAAGGAATTTCAGAGGACTCAGTAGGTCCCCGGGATGGAACATGGGTGTGTGTCCTTGGTCACCGACAAACATGGCAAAGATTTTGCATTCTATCTTGGGGTAGCTTCAATCTTTTGAGAGGAACCGAATCTCTTCCCTGAGGCGAGGGGTGCGAAATCGGTTCTAACTGGCATGCGCAGGGCGTGGCTTCAGTCACGCCCTTTGTTTTGCTACAGCACCACACCATAACGTCGCAAAAGGCGCGACGCTAGGATGGGACACCCTCGGAGATGGGGCGGGTACCCTGTGAGATAGAAAGGTCAACTACCCCACCCTAACGTCGCACAAAACGCGACGTTAGGATGGGGCACCCTCCTTCTCATATCCAACCCTCCTAATATCTCAGATAGCCGATGCCTACTCGCATGTGATGGAGCAGGCTGTCGGGCATGGTTACCGCCAGGGTCAGGCCGAGGACTGCGTGCACGACCCCGATGGGATAGATGCTGCGGTAGCGGCGGAACATCTCGCAGAAAAACAGGCCGCCGACCAGGGTGAAGGTTGTGAGGATGGGGCTGGGCAGGTGAGCGGCAGCGAAGAGTGCGGCGGTGGTCCAGACGGCCGCCTTGCTGCCAAACAAGTCCTCGCAGCGGGTAAAGAAAAACGATTGCAGCATGAATTCCTGGACGAGCGCCCACGCCAGGTACTGCCACGCTACGTGCAGGTTCGGCCAGGTAGGATTGGCGGGAATCTGGCCTCCAGCTCCTCGCACGGCAAACACGAGAATCACAGCCGTTGCGAGGCTGGTCACCAGAATCAAACTCGCTCCGAAGCCGGTTGGCAGTCCCAGGCCCAGCCGTTGAATCGACGGGCGGTCCACGACGGCCAATGCGAGAACAGTGACGGCAGTCACGAAAACCCACTTGTTCTGCAATGACAGGCGCGACGACCAGAGGGCGCGTTCCATGAACAGGTACGCAATGATGAGCTGGCACCACGCGAAGGGGCGACGGTAGGCCACCGGAAACTGCAAGGCGCGGAACCAGGCGGCCACCTTGGGCGCCTTTATGGTCGTGGTTGACCCACCCTCAAAAGTTTTCGACTGAACGGCCATGTTTTGAATCTCTATATTGGGGGTGGAAATGGACAGCAAACCGCGAGTGGTGATTGTGGGGGCGGGTTTCGGGGGCTTGACCACGGCACGCAGCATCGCCGGGCTGCCTGTGCAAGTCACGGTTGTCGACCGGAAAAACCATCACACCTTTCAACCTCTGCTGTACCAGGTCGCAACCGCGGGCCTGTCGCCGGGCGAAATCGCCGCCCCCATTCGCTGGATCTTAAGATCCAGGTCGAATATTGAAGTGTTGCTTGAGGAGGTGCTGGATTTCAACCTGGATCAGAAAAGGGTCATCAGTAAGGACCAAACCCTTGACTACGACTATCTCATACTCGCCTCTGGCGCCACCCACGCTTACTTCGGGCACCCGGAGTGGGAACCGCTCGCCCCTGGCCTCAAAACCATCGAAGACGCCCTGGAGATCCGCCGGCGCGTCCTGCTGGCGTTTGAACTGGCGGAGCGACATGGCGCCAGCGGGCAGGGTCCGATGCCCCTGAACTTCGTGGTCATCGGAGGCGGCCCTACCGGCGTAGAACTGGCAGGGACGCTGGCGGAGATCGCTCGCCACGCTCTCAAGCACGAGTTCCGAACCATCCGGCCTGAACAGACTCGCATTCTGCTCATCGAGGGCAGCCCCAAGGTGCTGGGGACGTATTCCGAAGAACTGTCCCAGAAGGCCAAAGAGCAGTTGGAACGGCTTGGGGTCGAAGTGCGGACGTCCCACATGGTGACCCGGGTGGAGGCGGGAGCGGTTATGGTGGGCGAGGATCGGATCCCGGCGCAGGTTGTGCTGTGGGCAGCGGGCGTGGCGGCGTCGCCGTTGGGGCGCCGGTTGGGCGTGCCCGTGGACCGGGCCGGACGCGTGCTCGTGCGGCCCGACCTGAGTATCCCGGGGCATCCGAGGGTCTTTGTCATTGGGGACCTGGCGGCTCTGGCTGACGAGAGCGGCAAGATGCTGCCGGGCGTGGCTCCGGTCGCGATCCAGCAAGGCGAGTATGTGGCCAAGATGATCGCGCGTGACCTGGAGCGTCAGCCGCGGCGTAACTTTCATTATCACGACAAGGGGAGCTTGGCGACGATCGGCCGAGCGGCCGGGGTTGCCCAGTTCGGCAAGATCAAGCTCTCCGGTTACTTTGCCTGGCTGGCGTGGCTGTTCATCCACATTTTCTTTCTGATCGGCTTTCGCAATCGTTTGATCGTCATGATCCAGTGGGCGTGGTCGTATCTCACTTACGAGCGGGGCGCGCGCCTCATCACCGGGAGCAACGACTTGCCGGGATGGACTGAACCGCGAGAGACAGACAACACTGCCTCGCGTGTTGACGTTCGCGAACCGGTGGACGTTTCCGATGCGGCGAGTGTGGGGCGCACTTGTGACAGCCGGCAAGGTGCCGGCGCTACAGTCGATCAGTCGTCCGTGGAGCCGATATAATCAGAACGTCTTGAAACGCGCGCTGGTCCTCATCTTTGCCGTGCACCTTCTCTTCGTGGCTGCTCTGTGTGCCCAAGAGAAACCCTCTTCCGGCCGGACCGTGGTGGTCCTTCCCTTCGAGAACACATCTCCTACGCCTGGCCTGGAATGGCTGAGCGAAGCTTTTCCCGAGGTGTTCCACGAGCAACTGAATTCTCCCGTGCTGTATGTGGCCAGCCGCGACGAACGGCTGCGGGCTTACGATCGCCAAGGCATTCCGGCGAACCTCCATCCTTCGCGGGCAACGCTGTACCGTGTCGCCGAGCAGATGGATGTGGACTACGCGGTGCTGGGATCCTACAGCTTCGACGGAGCGCATCTGACTGCCACCGCACAACTACTCGATATGCGCGCGCAGCGACTCCTGCCGGCAGCGACCGAATCGGAGCCGCTCACCGATCTTGGCAACCTGCAATCCGCGCTCGCCTGGGATCTGCTGCGCTTGATGCGCACCGATTTCTCACTGCCGAAAGAGAAATACGTGGCCAGCGTTGCTCCCGAGCGTTTGGACGCGCTTGAGAATTACATCCGGGGCATGCTCGCCACCAGTCCGGAAGAGAAAGTTCAGTACTACCAAGAGGCCGTCCGGCTCAACCCCGCGTATTACGAAGCATGGCTGGAGTTAGGCGAGGCCTACTTTGCTCAGCACACTTACGAACCGGCGATTCACGCTCTCAGCCAAGTCCCGCCGTCGTCTGCGCTTGCGCGCGAATCTAATTTCTATCTTGGCCTCGCGGCTCTCAATCATGGGGACCTTACCAGAGCCGAAAGCGCCTTCGAGTTCGTCGCCACCCGCTTGCCTCTGGCCGAGATCTATAACAATCTCGGAGTCGTCGCCTCGCGCCGTGGGCGCAAGAACGCCGCCGAGTATTTTGAAAAGGCGATCCGCAACGATCCCAGCGATCCGGACTACCATTTCAATCTCGGTGTTAGTCTCAGCCTTGCCGGGGATCGCACGGGTGCTGGCCGCGAACTGCGCGCTGCGCTGGAGCGTCGTCCGAATGACCTCGAGGCCCAGGCTGTGCTCGATGCCGTCACGCCCTCTGCAACCGGCGTTGTGCCGGCCGCATCCATCGCCAAGGCGCCAGCGCAACGCATCAAGCGCAACTACGACGAGGACACGTTCCGGCAGATGACCGTGCAGATCCAGAGCTGGGCAGAGCAGCAATTTGCCCGTTCGGATCCCCGATCCCACGCCCGCTATCACGTCGAACTGGGTCGCGAGTTGCTGGCCCATGGATTTACTGCTGAAGCGGAGAGCGAATTCAACCACGCGGCCATGGTCGATTCCTCCAGCACCGCGCCCCTCACCGGGCTCGCCGAGGTTTCGGTGGCCCGCGGTGACGGCCGCGAAGCTCGCGGCCGGGCGGAGACCTCCCTGCGCCTGCGCGAGTCCGCCGATGCATACGTTGTTCTTGCCGGGCTCGATTTGAGCGAGAATAGAAGTGAAGCGGCTGCCCAGAACGTGAATCGGGCTCTCGAACTGGAACCCGGCAACCTTGCGGCCCAGAACCTGAAGCGTGCGGTCGCGGCCAAACTCGCGGAGAAGGCGCCATGAAAACAGGTCTCGGGTCTCAGGTCTTAGGTCTCAGGAGCAAACTTGCGTCGCGCTTGTGGCTTGGCGTGCTTGCGGTCACCGTTCTTTTCACCGGGTCGAGTGTTGCCGACGTGCTGAAGATCGTGGTTGACGATGCCATCCAGCCGGTCACCGCCGAGTACATTGCCCGCGCTCTAGACGCCGCGGCTGCCAACCACGATCAGGCAGTGCTGATCGAGATCAACACGCCGGGCGGTTTTCTCGATTCGACGGATGAGATCATTCACCACATCATCACATCTGCCGTGCCGGTCATCGTGTACGTGACACCCAGCGGGAGCAGAGCCGCTTCCGCCGGCCTTTTCATTCTCGAGTCCGCCGATGTTGCCGCCATGGCTCCCGGAACGCATACCGGCGCCGCGCATCCCGTGGGGCTCTTATCGAAGCCCGATGACACGATGATGAAGAAGATTGAGAATGACTCGGCCGCGGAGATGCGGTCGATCGTTTCCAAGCGTGGACGCAATGTGGAAATCGCCGAAGGTGCGGTGCGCGAGTCCAAGTCGTATACCGATCAGGAAGCCCTAGACAAGAAACTGGTGGACTATGTGGCTGCCGATGAGCAGGATCTGTTCCGGCAACTGAGCGGGAAGCCGATCAAGCGCTTTAATGGAGAGACCGCGACGCTCAACTTGCAAGGGCAACCGGTGCGCGACTATCCGATGACCCTCAAGCAGCGGATTCTTTCCTACATCCTCGACCCGAACATTCTCTTCATCATTCTGGCAATCGGCGCTCTCGCTCTCTATATCGAGTTCAATCATCCCGGCGCGGTTGTCCCCGGTACGATCGGAGTGATCTTCCTTTTGCTGGCGGCGTTCGCTCTTCACCTGCTGCCGATCCGCTTTGCGGCACTGGCCATGATCCTGGTGGCGTTCGCCTTGTTTGCGCTGGAGGCCAAGTTTGCCAGTCACGGCGTCCTGACGACTGGTGGGATCGTACTGCTGACGCTGGGCGCGCTGCTGCTCATCGATTCTCCCATCCCGGAAATGCGCGTTCATCTTCTGACCGCGCTCGCAGTGAGCGTACCGCTTGGCATCATTACCGCTTTTCTGATGGGCATTGCACTTCGCGCCCGGCGGAACAAGGTGGTGACGGGCAAGCAAGGACTCGTCGGAGAGGTCGGCGTAGCGCAGACGCCGTTATCACCGGCGGGCAAGATCTTCATCCACGGTGAAGTCTGGGACGCTGTGTCCTCGGTCGACACTCCAGCCGGAGAACGCGTGGTGGTCCGCCAAGTCGATGGCCTCATTCTCCGCGTCGATCCGGTGCCCGCAGCCAAACCCGTGATGGCCTAAAGAGCTGCGAAGGCTGGAAAGGTAGGGGGCCTTCGACTCCGCAGGACGATTCGCTTCGCGTATCGTCTTGCTGCGCACAGGATGACACTGTGCGGGGCATACGGCCAGCCGGGCGGGGGGGCAACCGGCTCTCCATTGGGGTTGAACCCGAATCCTTCTTGCTAACTCTCCTTGCTTCTCCTCACATCGCTCTGCTCCCACTTGCGCTACAATCCGCTCAGGCCCTTCAGCAGAAGTCGCCCGGAGGCTTATATGGAACTCGGGTTCCCGGTTGTTACTGTTGGTATCGTTATCCTCATCATCTACCTTCTGAGTTCCATCAAGATTCTGGCTGAGTATGAGCGGGGCGTGATCTTCCGCCTGGGACGCTTACTCGGAACCGCCAAAGGCCCGGGCGTGATCCTGGTCTTCGCTCCGGTGGACCGCATCGTGCGCGTCTCGCTGCGGCAGGAAGCGCTCGAAGTCCCGCCGCAAGACATCATCACCCGCGATAACGTCACCTTGAAGGTGAATGCGGTCATCTTCCTGCGGGTCATCGATCCGAACAGAGCGGTGGTCGAAGTTTCCAACTACGTGTACCAGACCTCGCAGTTCGCCCAGACAACCTTGCGCTCGGTGCTTGGCGAGGTTGAACTCGACGAACTGCTCGCCCATCGCGAGAAGATCAACCTGCGCCTGCAAAGCATCCTCGACACGCACACCGCGCCCTGGGGCGTCAAAGTCGCCAACGTCGAGGTGAAGCAGGTGGATATGCCCGAGTCCATGCTGCGCGCGATGGCCAAGCAAGCGGAAGCCGAGCGCGAAAAACGCTCCAAGATCATTCATGCCGAAGGCGAGTTTTCGGCCGCCCAGCGCCTGGTCGACGCCGCGCATCTGCTGTCCAGCGAGCCGATCAGCGTGCAGTTGCGCTATCTGCAGACCCTCACCGAAATCGGAGTCGAGAAAAACACTACCGTCGTTTTCCCCGTACCGGTTGATTTCTTCTCCGGAATCCAGAAATTGCTGGCTGGCCCACCCACACCCGCCAAGCCGGCAGGGAGTTAGAACCCAACGTCACCTCCTATGGACACTGTCGAACAAGAAACGGAAATCACTCTTGGCACGGGCCGGATGTTGGCTTTGTTCTTCGGCCTGGTACTGGTTTGTGCCGTCTTCTTCGCGGTCGGCTTTTCGCTTGGGAAGAAGGCGGCCTCCGTCGGCTCGGCGAATGTGCCGGCGCCTTCCACTGAGACTCCCTCAACGGTCGTCCGGCCGTCGGCGGCCAAGAACACGCAGCCGGTTGCCCCTGCGACTGACCTCAGCTTCTACAAAGCCGTTGGTGAGAAGGCGGCCGACACCGCCCTAGCCGCGCCTCCTCAGCCCCAGGAGCAAGCCACCGCTGCGCCCTCTGCCGCCGCCGAACCGCCAAAAGCCGATATCGCAGCCGCGCCTGCCAGCGGCAGTTACTACGTGCAGGTTGCGGCCGTAAGCCGCCAGGAAGATGCCGACGCCCTGGTCGAAGCGCTGAAGAAGAAGCAGTATCCTGCCTTCTCGGCGAACAACAGTCCGGCCGACAAGTTCTATCACGTGCAGGTCGGGCCGTACGCCGATCTCAAAGAGGCCGAAGCCATGCGCGCTCGCCTGATCAGCGATGGGTACAATCCGATTGTGAAGAAATAGCTG
>Ga0075030_100005821_pt1 | contig 11108 bp, 5 predicted proteins | sample LitLauG_LLR_2012_FD_71393 | JGI IMG/M metagenome (GOLD analysis project Ga0075030, IMG submission 71393) | Freshwater sediment microbial communities from Pennsylvania, USA - Little Laurel Run_MetaG_LLR_2012 | ecosystem: Environmental > Aquatic > Freshwater > Creek > Sediment | place: USA...
ATCATTACGGCGGCCAGAACTACGATCTTCGCTACCAGCTTTACATTCGCTCCTACCATTGTCGTGCTCCTTTGGGACCTGGGGAATTCTTGCTCGGATTGACCTTCGCAAGTGCCTTTCTATAAGCACGAGGCGTGCCAAGTCATTCCACCTGCACATTCCTTCCCACACGAGCCCGGAATTCTATGAAAAATAAGGAGTAATCCCTACTCTTCACCCGACGGATGTAAACGGTCGAGCAGGGTCCCCCATTTTCGACCCAAACAAAAACGCGAGGACCTAACATTTCTGTTAGGTCGAGAAGGAGGCGAAGCGGACCTTCGGTGGCCCGAGTATACTCAGGGCGTCATGGGGCTCTCGGGTGAAATGGACGCCATTGCTGCCAGCGCCGCTCGGCTGGAGGCTGTGAGCGGTCCGCTCAGGGGTAAGATCTTTCCACTCACCGACGCCGAGATCTCCATCGGACGCGACCCCTCCAATCACATCTCACTGCTCGATTCTCTGGTATCCCGGCGCCACTGCGTCGTTCGTAAGGATGGCCAAACCTTCCGCCTGATTGACCTGGACAGCCGCAACAACACCTTCGTCAGTGGAGTCCCCGTGCGCGAGCGCATTCTGGCGCCAGGCGACCAGATCCGGGTGGGTAACTCCGTTCTTGTATTTCAAAGTGCTAGCGGTGACACCAGCACGGCCCATGCCTCTCTTCAATTGGACGCCGCTCCCACCCCTGCCGCCGCAACCGTGATCCTGCGCAAAGAAGACGCCGTATATCTGCAGCCGCCCCGTCCCGACGGTCTGCCGGCAACGCCCAGAACGGTTCGCGACCTTAATTTGCTGCTCGACTTCAGCCGGAATATCAATTCGGTCCGCGGCCTCGCCGCTCTTCAGGAAAAGGCTCTCGACGCGGTGCTCGCCGCAGTCCCTGCCGACCGCGCCGCAATTCTGTTGACCGAGGATGGCATCGAAGGATTTTCTTCCATCACCGGCCGTGATCGCCGTCTTGGACCCAATCCGTCGGTCCACGCCAGCCAGACAATCCTGAACGGCGTGCTAAAAGAAGGCCTCACGGTTCTCTCGAGTGACGTTCAAGGCGACGACGCTTACCGGGAAGCCGAAAGCCTGATCGAACGCCGCGTCCATTCCGTCCTGGCGGTTCCTCTGGAAGTGCGCGATACCGTGCTGGGTGTGCTCTACCTCGAAGCTAGTTCCCCCGGCTCGCGCTTCGATCCGGATCTTCTGCAACTGGTCACCACGCTCGGCAATATCACTGCGCTCGCCATCGAAAATGCCCGATACCTCGAGAGGCTTGATGGCGAAAACCGCCGCCTGAACGAAGAGTTGAATATCCACCACAGCATGGTCGGCGAAAGCAAGGCCATGCAGGAGGTCTACGAATTCGTTTCGCGAGTGGCAGGCCGCGACTCGACGGTCCTCGTATTCGGAGAAAGCGGCACGGGAAAAGAATTGGTGGCGCGGGCCGTTCACCTGAACAGCCCCCGAAAAGACAAGCCTTTTGTGGCCATCAACTGCGCCGCCATCACCGAAACGTTACTCGAAAGCGAACTCTTTGGGCACGAGCGCGGAGCCTTTACCGGGGCTGTCGCTCAAAAGAAAGGCAAGCTGGAAGTCGCCGAAGGCGGAAGCGTCTTCCTCGACGAAATCGGAGAACTGGCCCTCCCGATGCAGGCCAAGCTGCTGCGTGTGCTGCAGGAGCGCGAGTTCGAACGCGTCGGCGGCACGCGTCCCATCAAGCTCGATGTCCGCCTCATCGCCGCCACCAATCGCGATCTGAAAGAAGCCGCGAGCACCGGAGCGTTTCGCTCCGACCTTTACTACAGATTAAACGTCGTCGCGCTCCGCATGCCCGCGTTGCGCGAGCGCCGGGAAGACATTCCTCTGCTGGCAGCATTTTTCGCAAACCAGCACGCCGAGAAGGTAAAGCGCAAGGTCGGGGGAATCGCCCCCGAAGCTCGCGCCTGCCTCATGCACTACGACTGGCCCGGCAACGTGCGTGAACTTGAAAATGCTATCGAACGCGCCGTGGTGTTAGGCTCGACGGAATTGATCCTCGCTGAGGATCTACCCGAATCCATTCTTGATGAAACAGCGGCATCCGGCGAACCAGCCAACAAACTGGCCGAAGGCCTTCGCATCGCGAAAAAGATGCTGATCGAAAAGGCCATCCAGCAGGCGAATGGAAATTACACCGAAGCCGCAAAGCTGCTGGGCGTCCACGCCAATCACTTGTTCCGCCTGGTTCGCACCTTGAACCTGAAGCCGAAGAGGGAGAGATAGGCAAAGGGCCTTATCGTGACGTAAATGCGTGTTATCGCACCTTTTCACCAGCTACCGGTAGGTGATCGAGAGTCAACCCCCCGTCTTCATTGACTTGCCTCGACTCCGACCCTAAGATTTCAGCCCAGTGATCGGCCGGACCATCTCGCACTACAGCATCGTCGAAAAACTCGGCGGTGGAGGCATGGGTGTCGTTTACAAAGCGCAGGACACGCGCCTGGATCGCTTCGTGGCCCTGAAATTCCTCCCCGGGGAGCTCGCCCAAGATGCTCAGGCCCTGAGCCGGTTCCGGCGCGAAGCCAAGGCCGCCTCCGCTCTGAATCACCCGAATATCTGTACGATCTATGACATCGGCGAGGAAAATGGCCAGGCTTTCATTGCCATGGAATGCCTGGAAGGCCAGAACATCCAGCACATGATCGGCGGCCGGCCCATGGAAACCGGGCGCATCCTCGATCTTGCCGTCGAAATCGCCGACGCGCTCGATGCCGCGCACGCCGAGGGAATCGTTCATCGCGACATCAAATCGGCGAACATTTTTGTCACCAAACGTGGGCACGCGAAGGTTCTCGATTTCGGCCTGGCTAAAGTCGCACATTCGCGTCCGCACGATGGAGCGGCCACTACGCTCGCGACTCCCCATCTCGACACCGAGCATCTCACTAGTCCCGGCTCGGCCTTGGGCACCGTGGCATATATGTCTCCCGAGCAGGTCCGCGGCCAGGAACTCGACGGGCGCTCCGACTTGTTCTCTTTCGGCGCCGTGCTTTACGAAATGTCCACAGGCGCGCTCCCTTTTCGAGGGGGGACATCGGGTGTGATTCTGGAAGCGGTTCTGAATCGTTCACCGCAACCGCTGGTCCGGTTCAATCCCGACCTGCCCGCCGAGCTCGAGCGCATCCTTGGCAAGGCCCTTGAAAAAGATCGCGACCTTCGCTATCAAACAGAGGGTGAACTGCGCGCGGACCTGAAGCGCTTGCGCCGCGACCTTGATTCCGGCCGCATCTCCGGTGCCGCGGTCCTTGCAACGGACGTCCCCGAGCCAAAGCCTGAGTCTTCGGTTTCCTACCCGCACGCTTCTTCCGGACATGCGACCCACGCTGCGAGAGTAACGGGTGCGCAACCTTCGAGCGTCGCGGGCGAAGCCAGCCGGGGTGGGCACACTTACAAAGGTTTCTCTCTTACGGCGCGATCTCGCTGGCGCTTCTGGCGGCCGTGGGCTACGGTCTTTACCGCGTTGCGCTCGCGCGGCGCTCTCCAGAAACACTTTCTAAAATCACCAAGATCAGTTCCTGGAATAAGACTATGCATAGTGTCGCCCTCTCGCCCGACGGCCGCACGGTTGCCTTCGTGTCCCCAGTTGACGGCTACGATCAATTGTTCGTGATGCTCACCTCAGGCGGCGAACCGCTTCAACTCACGAAGGACGAGGGCAACAAGTTCGTCAACGGATTTTCTCTCGACAACACAGAAATCTACTTTTCTCAAACGCTGGGCGAGAACGAAATCTGGAGCATTCCTACGCTTGGCGGTGCGGCAAAGCATCTGGCCTTGGGCAGTTCTGTTGCCTCTTCTCCCGATGGCCAGTACCTGTACGTGGAGAAGGCGGACGGGGAAATCGTGCGTCTGGCAAAAGCGGGGGGCATTGAAGAAGCTGTGTACACCCTGCCTTCTTTCCGCGGTCTGAGGGTCTATCCTGACGGCCAGCATTTGCTGGTCAGCACTTTGCACTCGGGTGTGCTCACCCTTGAGCGGCTGGACATCGGCTCCAGGAAACTCGAAAACCTTGCCGACGTTCCCGACGCAGATTCTGGCGCAAGTTGGGCCATGCCGGGCGATTCTGTTTACCTGAACCGTAAAGTTCGCGGCATCGTCAATATTTGGGAATTATCACTCCAGGATCATTCTTTGAAACAGATCACGTTCGGCACCGGTCCCGACCGCAGCCCCATGGCCGATCCGAACGGAAAGGGCGTTTATTTCGTCAGTGGCCGAACCGCCGGCACGCTCACACTCTATCGTTTTGCGTCGAAACAATTCACCAGCATCGTCGAGGAAAATTCGACCATCCCGGAGTTTTCCCCTGATAGTCATCTTGTTTCCTATCTCGCGGACCCGTTCGAGCCGGGGAAAAATGATCTGTGGGTGGTTGATCTTGCCAGCAACAAGCGAGTGAAGATCGCATCGGCTTTTGGAAACCGTTTCATCGAGACGCTGGGATTTTCCAACGACGACAAGAAATTTCTCTATGCCGACGCGCCCGTCCCCGATTGGCATAGCGATGACTATCGGCTCTTCGTTGTCGGCACGGATGGCCTGCACCAACAGCAACTGAACTGGGACGGCGAGTTCGTGGGTTGGGTGATTTGGGAACCGGGAGATCAATCAATGATCCTCGGCGGGGCTGGCAAAGACAAAAACAAGGATAAGCGTATTGCAAAGAACTGGAGAGTCTTTCTGAACGGGTCTCCGCCGGTTCTTTTGTCCGAGAACTGTGGCATGGCGGTCGATATGTCGCCCGATCACAGATTTCTGATTGGCACTTCGCTCTGGGGTGATAACCCGGGCATCTACCAGTATTCGCTCGCCGACAAGAAATGCACAACACTCAAATCCGGCATCGCGACTTATCTCGCGATGTTTGCCAAAGACGGCAAATCCTTCGTCTATTCTCTCGCTTCGCACGGCGAAACTACCATCTGGCGCCAGCCTTGGCGCAATGGAGCGATTGTTGGCGCTCCGGTTCCCGCTTTCAAACTTCCCTTCGCTCTGCGCGAGGATTATGCCGGCAATGCTTATTCCGTTGCCCCCGATCTCTCGGCCGTTGTATTCGCGCGTCCCGGTGGCTACGACGACCTGTATCTTCTTTCGCAGAAGTGATCGAGGGGCCGCTGTGGACCCGGAAAAGGCTCGCGGTAGTGAGCGATGTACGTAGCGGTCTTCTTGTACGGGGCAGAAACCCACTCCGGGACACGAGAGATCCCAAGCGGCTGGCTGACGGACGGCGCTAAAACCGGGCGGAGACCTAATGATTAAATTTCAATGATGCTCTACACGTTGTGACTAGCGGTTGTAGAAAGGGATTTATCACCCCCTGGGGATAACTTCCGAGTGGCCGACAATCACTCGGAATCGCCTCAGCTCACGCACTTGTTGGGAATATAATGGCGCGAACCGATGGCCCTCACCACGAGTACCAAACTCGGGCCGTATGAAATTCAATCGCCGCTGGGTGCGGGCGGCATGGGTGAGGTGTATCGCGCGCGCGATACGCGCCTCGATCGCACCGTCGCAATCAAGATTCTGCCAGCGCATCTGTCTGACAATCCTGAGGCCAAACAGCGCTTTGACCGCGAGGCGAGGGCGATCTCGTCACTGAACCATCCCAACATCTGCACGCTCTATGACATCGGACAGCAGGACGGCATCGACTACCTGGTCATGGAGTTTCTGGAGGGGGAAACACTGGCGGACCGGCTGGCGAAAGGACCGCTGCCGCCAGAACAGGCGTTGAAGTACGGAGTCGAGATTTGTGAGGGACTGGAGAAAGCGCACAAAACTGGCGTGATCCACCGCGACTTGAAGCCGGGCAACATCATGCTGACGAAGACGGGGGCGAAGCTGATGGACTTCGGGCTGGCCAAGGCAGCAACGGTGAGCGCGCCGCCAGCTTCCAGCCTGACCATGACGCTTTCCGGTCCATCGGCGGATCAGCCGCTGACCGCGCGGGGCACGGTCGTGGGGACATTCCAGTACATGTCCACCGAGCAGATCGAAGGGAAAGAAGCGGACGCGCGGTCCGACATTTTTGCGCTGGGCGCGGTGCTCTACGAAATGGCTACGGGGAAACGGGCGTTTTCGGGCAAGACGCAGGCCAGCATCGTAGCGGCGATTCTGGCTTCGGAACCGCAGCCGATTTCGGTGGTGCGGCCGATGTCGCCGCCGGCGCTGGATCGGGTGGTCGCAACCTGCCTGGCGAAAGAGCCCGACGAGCGGTTTCAGACGGTCCACGATCTGAAGCTGCAATTGAAATGGATCGCCGAAGGCGGATCGAAAGCGGGCGTTCCTGCGCCCTTGGCGGCGCGGCGGAAGAACCGCGAGCGGATTCTTTGGGGTGCATCGGCTGTGCTATTAGCCGGGTGCGCAGCCCTGGCGGTGATCCACCTCGGGAGGGCGGGGACGGCACGGCAGACAATCCATGCCTACATTCCGGCGCCAGAGAAATCCACGTTCGCTTTTATCGGGGACCTGACGGGTCCGCTGGTGATCTCACCGGACGGGACGCGGCTGGTATTTGCGGCCAGGAGTGCGGATGGAAAACAACAGTTATGGCTGCGCCCGCTGCAATCCGACTCTGCCCAACCGTTGCCGGGCACCCAGGGTGCGACGTTTCCCTTCTGGTCTGCGGACAGCCGTTTCGTCGCATTCTTCACAGAGGGCAAGCTCAAGAAGATCGATGCGTCGGGCGGACCGTTGCAAGTACTGTGCGATGCACCCGACGGCCGCGGAGGGACCTGGAACCGCGAGGGTACCATTCTTTTCTCTCCTATTTTCAACGGGCCGATCTACCAGGTTCACGCGGGCGGCGGTACACCCACGCAAGTAACGCATCTTGACGAGGGAGAGAACAGTCATCGCTATCCGCAGTTTCTGCCTGATGGCCGCCACTTCCTGTACACAGCAAGAAGTGTGCAGGGAGTCAATGCGGGACTCTACGTGGGCTCGCTCGACGGCAAAGAAAAGGAGTTGCTGTTTCGCAACCGCTCGAACGTGATCTATGCCTCACCCGGATACCTGTTGTTTGTTCGCGAGACCAGCCTGATGGCCCAGGAGTTTGACAGCAAAAGCCGGAACCTTCGCGGGGATGCTATTCCCATTGGCCAGGGCGTCCTGGTGAACGAACCATATGTCCGTGCAGTTGTTTCGGCGTCCGACAATGGAATCCTTGCCTACGCAGGAGCGGGCACTCTGCAGCCTTCGCAACTGCGCTGGCTGGACCGCAGCGGAAAGCAAATCAGCACTGTGGGCGAGCCCGGCGCAGTTTACAACCCACGCCTGTCTCCCGATGGGACCAGGCTGGCGGTCGCGATCGGGGACATCTCGCGTTCGGCAACCGACATTTGGATCTACGATTTGGCGCACGGTGGCAGGACGCGGCTGACCTTCGATCCCTCGCTCAATTTCCAGCCCATCTGGTCGCCGGACGGCAAACAGATTGTTTTTTCTTCGGCGCGCCGGGGAGGATTCCCACAATTATTCCGCAAAGCCTCGAATGGCGAGGGCAGCGAAGAGTTGTTGTTGGAATCCCCTGCCACAACGGACCGTCCCGATGACTGGTCTCCAGATGGACGATTCATTGTCTATGAACCGAATCCCATGGTGGGCTCGCTTTGGCTGTTGCCACTTTTCGGCGAACGAAAGCCTTCGGTCTTTCTGAGCGGAGATGCAGGAACCTTTCCCGGGGAGGCGACGTTTTCGCGCGATGGCAAGTGGCTGGCCTTTACGGAGTACTCGGCCGGGAAGCGAGAGGTATACATCACGTCGTTCCCCGCCAAGTCGGGAAAGTGGCAAGTCTCAGCGGGAGGAGGCCATTACCCCCAGTGGCGCGGGGACGGAACGGAAATGCGGTTCCTCGGGCAGGACAACGCCACTGTGATGGCGGTTGATCTGGACTTGAAAGGCGCGGTCCCGCGCATCGGGACACCCAAGGCTTTGTTTACCGTGCACCTGGCGACGATCCTGCAGAATCGACTGGGAGAAGCATGGGATCCGTTCGAGGTGACCGCCGATGGGCAACGTTTCCTGGTGAATGCCGTGGATCAACCTCAGGCGGCCGAACCGATCCACGTGGTGGTGAACTGGGACGCGGAGTTGAAGAAATGACCTGGCCGCACGCAATAGGCTCTTCAGGTTCGAGGCCCTCTTGCTTTGTAACCAATAGCGAATTGAAAACACGGCGGTCTAGCAGGCTGCGGAAAAAGTCTCTCGGTTATCGCAGCGCTGAAGCGCTGCGCCACCCAAAAACAATCGCCTGATCGACTTTTTCCACCACCTGCTAGAAAATGCCTGTCACTTTGTCGAGTCGTGGGCGGTTGACGGGCTACCCTTCCATAATCGGGGGAGGACTAAAGGAAGGGTTGCCGACCGTTCGCCCAGAACCTCTTTGGCAACAGTTTGAAACGCTCGCGCGGCAGGGACAACGCGCATGTCGAACGGAATCATTCATTGCGGAGTGCGGTTGTCGGATCGACACCGCTTGCGCGCAAGGCGGGTAAAAAGCCGGCAAGGCCCGCGGCAAAAGTAATAATGATTGCCGAGCCAATGAACGTCAGCGGATCGCGCGGGCTCAATCCAAAGAGTTGGCTGCGGACCAGATTGGCGAGGGCCAGCGCCAGCAAAAAGCCGGCAAGCAGGCCAGCCCCGATGAGAACGAACACTTCGCGCATGATCATCGCAATGACGCTGCTCCGAAGCGCTCCGAGTGCAATGCGGATTCCGATTTCGCGCGTTCGCCGCATCACAACATAAGCCATGACTCCGTAAAGCCCGATGACTGCGAGTAAAGTGGCAAGTCCGCCGAATATCCCGGAGAGGCTGGCGACCAGTCGCTCGGTCCGCAGCGAGAATCCAATCTGTTCGTTCATGGTTTGGAGTTCGACGACCGGAACATGCGGGTCGAACTGCCGCATGCGTTCGCGAACTTCATCCTCGATCTGGCGCGGATCGGCATGCGTCCGCAGATAGATGTTCATGAAGCGGAAATGGGCGTCTTGGAAGTATGGGAAGTAGGCCTGCGGCGGAGGAGTCTCACGCAGGTCTCTGTATTTCCTGTCAGGTATGACCCCGATTACTTCAATGTCCGGACTGGTTGGCTCCATTTCGTCCACGAGCCCGAAGCGCTGCCCGATGGGATTTCGGCCCGGGAAGTATTGCCTGGCAAAGGTCTCATTGATGACAGCGTATTTGCTCGGCCCCACGTCCTGCGCAGTGAAGGCACGCCCGGCGACGATAGGGATACCGAGCGTAGCAAAGTAGTCCGGGCCGACGTGGTTGAGAACCGGTTGTTCCTCGATCGGCGCTCCTTCGAAATCCTTGCCCAGGACCGCATTCTGCCATGCATAGCCCTTCAGAAGCGGCATGGTGGAGAATCCGACCGAAGCAACACCGGGCATGGTTTGCAGGTTGACGTTCAGACGTTCATAGAACGACCTGGTTTCTTCGTCGGAGTATCCGTTGAGCGAAGGGTTGATTGTGAATGTAAGAAGATGATCGGTGGGAAACCCTGGCCCGAGGGTCTGAAGGTTGCGCAGGGTGCGAACGAAAAGGCCAGCACCGATCAGCAGCAGGATGGACAGAGCCACCTGTATGCCGACCAGCATGCGGCGAAGGGAAATGCCGCCAGCTGAGTGGGCGCCGGACCTGTGTTTGAGGGAGAGCGTAATTTCAGTGCGGGAGCCACGAACGGCAGGCAGGAGTCCGAAGACCAGTGAGGTCAGCAGCATGACTCCCACAACGAAGGCCAGCACGCGTCCATCCGGAATGGGGGAGACAACAAACTCGGCCGCCGCATCGGCAGGCAGATAAATGCGCAGCAGAATGCGATCCGCCAGAAAGGCTAAGGCTAATCCCAAGGCGGCGCCAGCGGCTGAGAGGAGCAAGCTTTCGACCAGAAGCTGAAGAACGATTCGCGCCCGGCCGGCACCGATGGCCAAGCGAACCGCGAATTCCCGCTCTCGCGCTGTGGCACGCGCCAGCAGCAGATTGGCAAGGTTGGCACAGGCAAGAAGAAGTACGGCTCCGGTGAGCCCGAGCAAAAGCCATAGCGGTCTGCGCATATAGTCGCGGAGCTCGTTGTCAGAGCCCGGCAAAAGTTCAACGCGATTGCGAAGAAACAGTTGCCGATCCACAGCAGTCGCGTTTCTTGTGAATTCAGGCTGCTGCACTTCCATTTCAAGAATGCTATGCAGAAGGGGTTGGAGCGCTACCTGAGCCTGTTGCACGCTGATTCCAGGCTTGAGGCGCCCGTACGTGGTGACCCAACTAAGGCGGCGACGCCGGTCCTTGAGGCCATCCGAGTGAGGCGTCATTTCAGTTTTCATCATGATGGGAACAAAGACACTGGCGGGGTCTCCCAGTTCCACGCCGTCGAAGCCTGGCTGCGCGACTCCGATCACGGTCATCGCGTGACTGTTAAGAGCTATCGTTCGGCCGACGATGGTACGGTCACTATCGAAGTAGCTCCGCCAGAAGCTGTAGCTGAGAACCACTACTGGCTGGCTGTCGGGAACCGCGTCGTCATCCGGAGCGATGGTGCGGCCCAATGCCGTCCCCACACCCAGTGTCGAAAAATAGGAGCCGGATACCAATTCCGCGGGGATTTGCGCCGCGCGATCGCCGTAGCCGACGGTCACGGTGGCTGGGAACCGGCAGAACATCCCCGAGAAGACTTGATTGTTGTCGCGCAAATCTTCAAACATCGGCCAGGAAACGGTGTTGGGGCCGAACCTGTTACCGTAGTGGTTGCCGGTCTCCCGGACGATCACGAGCTGCTCGGGATGGCTGACGGGCAAAAGCCGCAGAACCACCTGATCCAGCAGGCTGAACATCGCCGTGTTCGCGCCGGTCCCCAGCGCCAGCGTTGCCATCGCAACCAGGGTGAAAGCAGGGTTCTTCGCCAGCGTTCGTATGCCATACCGAATGTCCTGAGAGAGCCTGTCCAATGAGCCTCCCGCGCGTATATCGCGAACACGCTGCCTGACTTGTTCTACCCCACCGGTCTCAAGACGGGCATCGCGGTATGCCTCTTGCGAAGA
>Ga0075030_100005826_pt1 | contig 11102 bp, 5 predicted proteins | sample LitLauG_LLR_2012_FD_71393 | JGI IMG/M metagenome (GOLD analysis project Ga0075030, IMG submission 71393) | Freshwater sediment microbial communities from Pennsylvania, USA - Little Laurel Run_MetaG_LLR_2012 | ecosystem: Environmental > Aquatic > Freshwater > Creek > Sediment | place: USA...
GGCGGGAGAAGTTTCGCCGCCCAATAAGAAGACAGCAACATGCCCACGGCCGAGACCGCGAAGGTAAAGAATCGGGAATTCGCGAACAGCGAGTAGGTGGATGGATCGGTGAGGCTGTCGGCCTCGAACAGAGCGAGGCGCACGACCACAAGTGCGAAGACAACTAACGCGGCGAATAGCGCGCGCGGGCTGTTCAGGCGCGAGCCAATCCAAGTGAGCGCTGCGGCTTGGATCGCCCACGCGATTGTGATCGTAAAGCCGCTGAACTGAATGGGAATCGCCAGGGTGAGGAAGCTGACGGCTATGCCTAATGCCAGTAGGACGGGGCGTTTGTCGGAGCCGGCTTCTGCCGACTGCCGGTTGAGAAAAATTCCGAACGCGAGATAGACTCCCGCCACGAGCGCGGCCAGCGGCCCAAGCCAGATTTGGTGAGCGGCACGCAGCAGGTCGTATGAGTGAGCATAGAAGGCCACTCCATTCAAGCCGAAAACACTGAGGGCGAGAGTCGTTGGTGCAGCACGGTGCATGACGAGGTGCCAGTAACTCCAGGCCAGAAAAAGGACGAAGCCACAACTGATGCCGAAGAATAAGACGAGCGGTTCGTGAATAGAGAAAAGGTGCAAGGCGTAGGTAAACCAGAAGCCGATGAACGCGGTCAAGATGGCGAAGCGGTATTGGCGTACGTGAGCGAACGCCAGCCCTGCGGCTGCCAGCAACAAAGACAGAGCCAGGAATGTTCCTTCTTCCGGCCGCCAGATGACGGAGAGTGCGCACGCGGTAAGCAACTGCGATAGAGCAAACAACAGCGGCGTTTGCGTGAGCCAACGCTGCGCGGTAAAAGCGAGCGGCGCGAGTGTGGCAATTTCGCGTTTCTCCGGTTGTTCGCCACGGTCGAGGAGCCAGCCTCCATAAATCAGTGTGGTGGCGGCGAAGCTCAGCAGTTCAAGCTTCGGCCAGACGCCGCGTTTTCCTAATTGTGTGGCGGCGAGGTTGAGCAATAAGAGATAGCTGAAGAGAAACCAAGGATGGTCTTCACCGGTGCTGAGCAGGATGGGCGTTATGTAGGCACCCGCGAGCCCTAGAGCGGCGATGGCAAGCGAACTGTAACGGAGCGCCAAGACACCGGCCATTGCCGTGGTCGCCACCATTAATACGAATGCTGCCGACTGCGGAATCAGATGGTAGAAGTCGAAAGCGGCGTAGAGCGCCAGATACAAGATGGCGATGCCGGTAGCCGTGATGCCTTGCGCAAAGACTTGCTGGCGTTTGCGCCAAAGGAAATCGCCTGCGGCGAGGGTGGCGAAACCGGCCAGCAGTCCAAGCAAGACGCGTCCTGCCGGGCCAATCCAATTGTTATCCACCGCCCACTTGAAAAAGAACGCTACGCCCAGGACCAGCGTGATCACGCCAATGCGGTTCACCAGCGTAAGACCGACTCTCGATTCGAGGCCAGACTCTCTGGCGGGAGTGGGGGGAATGGAAGACTCTGTTGCGTCCGCTTCCATAGGGAGAGCTTCAGCGGGTACGGATATCGCTGGCTCCGCTGGCACTGTGGATTCGGCGACAACTTGTGTTGGAGGCAGCGGTGCGGTCACTTGCAGTAGGCTCTCCAGGTGCGCTAAGCGATTTTCCAGCAGAGTCTGGTTCTTTAGGAGCTCAGCGAGGGCTGAGGCCAGAGCGTCGAGGCGCGTTGGGTCGTTAGACTGCATGATCGATCAAGCGAACCGCGGCGCCTGAATCGTCTTTGCGCAGACAGGACGCCGAATGGTTTTAATGATACGCTAGAAGGCAATCGTCACAATTGTGGAGAACAGGCAAGGTCGGAAAGCACGTTTCTGGTCTTGGGCGTTTTGCTGCCGCTATATGAGAATTCGGCCGGAATCGATCAAGCGATTCAACAGGCCGGAAGTGAGGTTAGGATGATTTCGTCTGCCCTGAACAAGTTGCGCAGTGGTGTGGTTTTTTGCGTTGTTTTGGCCTTTTTGCACACTCAGATCGGTTGGAGCATGAGCACAGGGCGACTGGTTCCCGGCGGTCTAATCACGCCCGAGGGCCAAGAGCAGCAGCCGCCGGCCGCAACCCCTCCCGCACAACCTGGCGAAGTACAACAGCAGACACCCCCTAACACTGAAAGCCAGACGACCGTTGTGCAAGTTCCGGTGCCGAAAGAGAATACGCTCGACATCACTGTGGTTGAAGGGGAAGGTTCGTCCAATATTGTTGGAAAAAAGAATTCGCTGAAGCCGACTGTGGAAGTGCGCGACGAAAAGAATCAGTTACTCGAAGGCGCGGTTGTTACTTTTATAGCGCCGGCAGACGGTCCCAGTGTAGTTTTTAGCAATGGCTTGCGCACCGTTACAGTGATGACCGACGCAACCGGAAAAGCTCGCACTCCCAGTTTCCGGGCGGTCAATAGTGGTTCTTTCCGCTTGCAAGTGTCCGCCTCGTTCCGGGGGCAGATGGTAAGCACGTCCATTTCCCAAACCAATTTCGATAGTGCCGCTGAGATGAAAGCGGGAGCCGCTTCAGTGCCGGAGAGAGCTGATCGACCTGTCGTCAATAAAACAAAAGGCGGCGGATTGTCGGGCACAACCTGGGCCATCATCGTTGGGGCAGGCGCAGCCGCGGCAATTGGAATTGGCGTGGGATTGGGCCACAAAGGTTCCACGAGTGCGGCATCCACGACAAGTGCGACCATCGGCGGACCCGGTACACCCACCGTTGGCGCGCCCTGAGAGTTCTTAAGCAGTTCATTGGCCTGAATACGGAGGACGGCAATGAAGTATTTTGTTATTGCGCTGGCAGCATCGGCGCTTACAAGCGCGCAGACGCCAGTTATTTCGATTAGACCCAACATGAGCCCTGGCCTAACGGGAGCCAGTTCAGCCATGGCGGGAGCGCGCATGGGCATGCCCGTTCTCGGCTATGTTGCAGGTCCTGGCGCGCTTGATTTGCATATCATTATGGGCACCAGTCGGGCTGCGCAGATGGGTGGCTCGGTAGCGGTTCCAAGCGGTGCGAAACAACTGTTTGTCCCGCCCAGGGCTTTGTATGTGCTGCTCGAGAGCAAGGCCAACGAACCACTGGCCATCTGGACGCCGTTGAACGCCTCTTCCGATGCTGTTCCCTTGCCTGCGGCGGTGGCCGCTCACCCCGATAACATAGCGTTCAGCGCGCGCGGGGATGCCGCCGTGTTGTATTCCCGGAGTGGCGACCGTCTTCAAGTGGTGACCGATCTGCCCGCTGAGCCGCACGTTAGCGCGCAGGCTGGTATTGCTCAGTGGGGCCCGCTCAAAAGCCTCGCGGTCTCCGATGATGGCGAGGCCGTTTCCGCGTCTTTAGCCGATGGCACCGCGGTCGTCTCCTTGCGCGGCAGCACTTGGCAGCGCCTGCCTGCCGCCTACAACGCGCGCGTAGTTTCGTTCGTACCTCACACTCACAATCTAGTAGTGAGTGATACGGCTCAGCAAACGCTCTTATTGATCGGCAATGTGGCACTCCCAACCCAAACGACTCGTATCGTTGCTTATAACGTAGCCGCTGATCGGTTGGCGTTTACAAAAGAAGGCGGCGTTTTGCTGGCAGCCTCTTCCTCCCAAAACAAAGTCTGGACCCTCGATCTCAGCACGATGACACTGGGACCTGTGTCGTCGGCTTCTTCGATCGACACCCTGCTTCCTTTGCGCGATGGTCACACGTTTCTGTTGTCGGCAACCGGGGTTGCGTTACTGAAGGTGCCGGTGGAAAACGACAACGCGGCCGGCTTTGTGGCTGTGACGTACTAATCTCACTCGAAAGCGACAGCTCATGTCCCTGGAAAAATTGGTTTCACGAATATTCTCATTGGCAATCTTGTTGTTGACGTTGTCGCTGACGCATGCAAACGCGCAGACACTCAGCCTCGCTTGTACTTTGCCGGCGACCGCGCAAGTAGGTGTCTCTTACACTGGCGCAAGTTGCACGCCGACAGGCGGCAGCCCTTCTTACACATACGCCATCAGCGCGGGTACTCTGCCGGGGGGCCTCAGTATTAGCACTACAACCGGCGCGATTACTGGCACTCCCACCACGGCTGGCTCTAGTTACTCATTCACCATTAAAGTGACAGACGGTGAAGCGACTCCGCAAACAGCCGCGTTCCCGGTTACGAATTTTGTTGTGGCTCCTGCCACTCTCACGTTGAGTTGCACGCTACCTGCGACGGCGCAGGTCGGTGTTTCCTATAGTGGTGCGAGCTGCACGCCCACAGGCGGCAGCCCTTCGTACACATACGCCATCAGCGCGGGTACTCTGCCGGGAGGCCTCAGTATCAGCACCACCACCGGCGCAATTACAGGTACCCCCACCACGGCGGGCTCCAGTTATTCATTCACCATTAAAGTGACGGATGGCGAGGCGACTCCGCAAACCGCAACGTTCCCGGTGACGAATTTCGTTGTGGCTCCAGCAGGCTTGACTTTGAGCTGCACGCTACCTGCGACGGCGCAGGTCGGTGTTGCCTATACTGGCGCAAGCTGCACGCCGACAGGCGGCAGCCCTTCGTACACATACTCCATTAGCGCGGGTACTCTCCCGGGAGGCCTCAGCATTAGCACCACAACCGGCGCAATTACAGGCACCCCCACCACGGCGGGCTCTAGTTATTCATTCACCATCAAAGTGACGGATGGCGAGGCGACTCCGCAAACGGCCACGTTCCCGGTGACTAATTTCGTTGTTGCTCCGGCAGGGTTGACTTTGAGCTGTACGCTACCTGCGACGGCGCAGGTCGGTGTTGCCTATACTGGCGCAAGCTGCACGCCGACAGGTGGCAGCCCTTCGTACACATACGCCATCAGCGCGGGTACTTTGCCAACGGGCCTCAGTATTAGCACGACAACCGGTGCGATTACGGGCACCCCTACCACCGCCGGCAGCAGTTACTCATTCACCATTAAAGTGACGGACGGTGAAGCCACTCCGCAAACGGCTACGTTCCCCGTGACGAATTTTGTTGTAGCTCCCGCTGCGCTCACGTTGAGTTGCACGCTACCTGCGACGGCGCAGGTGGGTGTCTCTTACACTGGCTCAAGTTGCACACCGACGGGCGGCAGCCCTTCGTACACGTACGCCATCAGTGCGGGGACCTTGCCGGCGGGCCTTAGTATTAGCTCGACAACCGGCGCGATCACCGGCACTCCCACCACGGCTGGCTCCAATTACTCATTCACTATTAAAGTGACGGACGGCGAAGCGACTCCGCAAACGGCCACGTTCCCGGTGACCAATTTTGTGGTTTCGCCTCCCACTCTGACGCTGACCTGTAATTTGCCAAGCGCCCAGGTCTCAGTTGCCTACTCCGGCTCATGCTCAGCAGCGGGAGGGACGCCTGGGTACACATACTCCATCAGCGCGGGCACGTTGCCACCCGGCCTGAGTATCAACAGCGGTTCAGGCGCGATTACCGGAACTCCCACTACGGCAGGCAGCAGCTACTCGTTCACGGTGAAGGTTGTTGATAGCAGCGCTACTCCACAAGCCGCTACGCAGGTCTTCAGTAATTTTGTTGTTGCGCCTCCCACCCTCACTCTTACATGCACTTTGCCTGCCACTGCGGAAGTTGGCTTGAATTATACTGGCGCCGCTTGCACTGCAACGGGTGGAACACCAGGCTATACATTCTCCATCAGCAGCGGCAGCCTGCCTGCAGGCCTAACCATAAGCCCTTCCACGGGCGCAATTAGCGGCACACCTAGCGCGTCCGGAACGTTTTCATTCACTGTCAAGGTGAGTGACAGTGGATCGCAAAGCGCCACGCAAGTGGTGAATAACTTTACGGTCCTCGCAGCGCTGACGCTAACTTGTACCGCGCCGTCCTCCGGCGTTGTGGGAAGCAGCTATTCGGCGAATTGTAACGCCGCGGGCGGAACGAGTCCGTACACGTATGCAAAAGCCAGCGGATCCTTGCCGGGCGGCTTGGCGCTGAATACTACAAATGGCGCCATCACCGGAACACTGAGCGCGGCGGGCACATTTACATTCACCGTCAGCGTAACGGATACCGGTAATCCGGCGCAAACGGCCGCTTCGCAATCCATAACGGTGACGGCCATTCCAGTGCTAACGATCAGCACCACTTCTCTCCCCAACGCCATCGTTGGCGTCCCCTATTCGGCTTCGTGCAGTGCCACGGGGGGAACGACTCCGTATACGTTCGTCACTAGCGCAGGATCGCTCCCTGGCGGGCTTGCATTGAATGCCACGAATTGCGCCATCACCGGCACGCCAACAGCCAGCGGTCCATTCAACTTCGCCATCAAAGTCTCCGACTCGGGCACCCCCACGCAGCAGACGGCGACCCAGCCTTTGAGCATCACCGCTTATCCGGCGTTGGGTGTCAGTACGACGAGTGTTCCCAACGGTTCCGTCGGTTTGTATTACGCGTTTACCTTGGGCACGCAAAACGGCACGGCCCCCTTCACGTGGAGCGTGGTCAGTGGAACTGTACCACCGGGTTTGACAGCGAATTCGACGGGGCTCATCAATGGCACCCCGACGACGGTTGGCAGCTACACATTCACGGTGAAGGTGACAGATTCCGGTTCTCCCTCGCAGAGTGCTACGCAGACGTTCACTGGAGTGACGATTGCGGCGGGTTTAACTATCACCACTACGTCATTGCCGAGCGGCATCGTTGGCACGTCCTACTCAGCGACTTTGTCCGCTTCTCCGAATGGGGTCTCTCCGTATAACTGGTCGATAAGCGGCTCGTTGCCAGCAGGACTCACGCTAAATACTCGGACTGGTTCAATCACGGGCTCGCCCACATCTTTTGGCACGTTCAATTTCATAGTGAAAGTGGCGGACAGCTCAACACCTAACGCGCAAGTTGCGACGCAAGCACTGTCGATTTCAATTGCGGCAGTACTCACACTTAACTCTTCGAACCCGTTTGCAGGGGGGACCCCGAATGTGGCGTACTCAGCGGCCTGTAATGCTGCTGGCGGCACACCGCCTTACAGTTTTGCGATTCTTTCCGGAGCCCTTCCACCAGGTCTCAGTCTTAACGGAGGCAATTGCGTCGTGAACGGCGCACCGACGGGTTCCGGAGGCACGTATAATTTTTCAATCCGCGTGACCGACTCGGCTACGCCTTCGGCGCAGACGGCGACGCAGGCATACAGCATCACGATCAGCGCGGCCTTGACCATAATCTCGCCTGCAAGTTTGCCCAGTGGTTCGGTAAACGTGGCGTACATGTATTCGCTGGTAGCGCAGAATGGAGTAACGCCTTACGGCTGGGCTTTGATCAGTGGCGCGCTTCCTCCCGGTCTTACTCTGACTGGCAGTGGTGCTATCGCAGGCACACCAACGGCCGCAGGAACTTATTCGTTCACCGTGAGAGTCACTGATAGCGGCGGCCAGATTGCAAGTCAAACGTTCTCGCTGGTTGTGATAGCGAGCGCCCCGGTAGTCCCGACTTTCAGTCTCATCGGAGTGCCCAGTTCTCAAACTCCAGGAGCGACCATCGGGGGAGAGACCATAAGCCTGAGCTCGAGCTCGATAGCGTGGCCGGTAAAATTGAGCTTGGGCTTTACGCCCAACGCAGTTGGTGTTTCGGCCGCTTATGCAGATCCAGCTATGCAGTTCAACGGAAGTAGCGGATGCACGCCCCCTACGACGACAACGTATTGCGTAACGATACCGGCGTTGACAAACTCAGTGGCTTTGCCCTCCATCAACCCCGGTACTGTCGCTGGATCGATGACCTTGACGTTAACCGTTCCGGGGCAACCGGGCGCAGGCGCAGCTTCTTCGGTGACAGTGCCCGCCTCCGCGCCCATCATCTCCGCGGGTAGCGTACAAGTTTTGAACGTGACTTCCAGCGGATTTACCGTTGAGTTGATAGCGAATTCGTCCCCGCGCGATTTGAAGAGCGCTACCTTCTCCTTTAACGCAGCGGGCAATTCCGTTATCAACGGCACTACCAGTTTTGCGGTGGACGTGAGTTCTTTGATGACCGGTTGGTATGCGGGAGCGACCAGCCAGCAGTATGGCAGTCAGTTCATGTTGACCGTTCCGTTCACGTTTAGCGGAAGCGTTTCGGCAATCTCTTCGGTGACGGTCACGCTGACAAACTCGGTTGGAACATCGGCCGCTGCGACGGGGACGATCTAGTCCCCAGCGCGAACATTAAGGATTATTCAGAGGCGTTAGGCAGGGAAATGGTGCCGGCGGGAGGAGTTGAACCTCCGACCTACGGATTATGAGACCGTCGCTCTAACCACCTGAGCTACACCGGCGCACTCATCAGAGTAGCAAACGCGCTTGCTACTTCACAATCACTGAGTAGATTCGGTCCAGATCTTCCTGGGAATAGTACTGTATCTCGATGCGCCCGGACGTGGCTGAACTCGGCACCATTTTGACTTTAGTGCCAAGAGCCATTTCCAGTTCTTCCATAGCTGCGCGGACATTTGGATCTACTTTCGGTGGTTCGTCTGCTTTGGGCGAAGGTGCGGGCGGTGCCGCCGCTTGCTCGGTTAACCTCTTAACCATAGCTTCGATCTCCCGCACCGATAATTTGCGGTTGATAATCTCGCCGCATAAGCGTGCTTGGTCATCGTGGTTTTCCAGGTTCAACAAAGCCCTTGCGTGGCCCACGCTGATGGTTCCAGATTTGAGTTCCATCTGCGCACGTTCACCGAGTTTGAGGAGGCGCACGAAATTGGTGACCGTTGAGCGCTCTTTGCCAGTACGCTCCGCTATCTGTTCATGGCTTAATCCATGGTGATTGGCTAGGCGGTGAAAGGCAGTGGCTATTTCGATTGGGTTCAGATCTTCGCGCTGAATATTCTCGATCAACGAAAGCTCGAGAAGACTGTTGCGATCAACCGTTCTAACGAGAGCTGGTATCTCGGCGAGGCCTGCCATACGGGCAGCGCGCCAGCGGCGTTCACCGGCGATGATCCGATATTGGTTTTCCCGATCCCGATAGACGACGATCGGTTGCAGCACTCCGTGTACGCGGATGGATTGCGATAGTTCGGCGATCTTGTCGCTGTCGAAAACATCGCGCGGCTGTTCTTCGCCCGGCTGAATTTGATCCAATGGGATATTGTGAAATTCTTCGAAGTTCTCCGGCAGAATCTGTTTGGCCGGCTGGGCAGCGGTTGCCGCCTGTTGCGGAGGTTGACTTGGACTTTCGGCTGTCGGCGCTTGGCGCTGGGGTAGAAGGGCGGAAAGCCCCTTACCCAGCACTCTGCGCGGATTCCGTTCTGGCTCTTTGCTCATTAGCCAAAATTTCCTTTGCTAATTGAATGTATGCCTCGGCGCCGCGCGAACGCGGGTCATAAGCAAGAATAGTTTTTCCGAAGCTGGGCGCTTCCGCCAATTTCACGCTGCGGGGAATTACGGTTTGGAATACTTTCTCACCGAAGAAATCTCTCAGATCCATTTCCACCTGGCGAGTGAGATTGGTTCGGTCGTCGTACATTGTCAAAAGGACGCCCTCTACACCAAGTGCCGGATTGAAAGCTTTCTTAGTGCGGTCCACGGTGTCCATGAGTTGTGAGATTCCTTCGAGAGCGAAGAATTCGCACTGGATCGGAACAAGGACGGATTGAGACGCGACCAAAGCGTTCAACGTTAAGAGGTCAAGCGCTGGTGGGCAATCGATGAGGATAAAGTCGTAGTCTTTGTGGATAGGAACTAATGCGGTTTTGAGGCGGACTTCGCGTTCCTCCTGATCGACTAGATCTAGGTTGGTAGCCACAAGGTTCTGGTCGGCTGGGAGGAGTGCCATCCCGAAGTCAGTCTGGATTATGGCTTCTTGGGCCGTACCCTGGCGGAGCAGAACATCGTAAATTGTCTTTCGTTCTTCTGCCTTGGATACGCCGACGCCACTTGTCGAATTACCCTGAGGATCGGAATCGATCAATAAGACACGAAGTTCTGAAGCTGCGAGTGCAGCAGCAAGGTTGATGGCGGTCGTTGTTTTCCCGACCCCACCCTTCTGATTAGCGATAGAAATGACGTGAGCCACAGTTCACAGGTCAGGCTACCACGTTTCACGTGAAACATTCACTTTTCAGAAAAACTTCATGTTTCACGTGAAACATTTTGCGAGTCCAAAAGCGCGCTTAACGCAGGCTCAAATACACGTCCAAAACAGCTACTGCTGCTGGCGTGACACCAGGAATTCGCCCTGCTTGCCCCAACGTCTCAGGTCGAACGCGCGCAAGTTTTTGACGGACTTCAGTGGAAAGCCCAGGAATCGCTTCATACGAAAAGCCGACCGGGATCTGCCGCTCTTCTGAATCCGCCAAACGTCGAATTTGCCGATCCTGCTGTTGCAGATATCCCTCGTATTTCACTTCGGTCTCGACTGTAGCCAAGACGCCATGCATGACACTCTCGCCCAGCTTCCCTTCGAACCATGGCTTCAGTTGAGCCATCTTCGCCTCCGGACGCCGCAACCAAACCCGCAATGTTGGGTTGTCGGTCGTCGCATCCAGGCCGATTACCCCGGTCAGGGCGCTGCTCCTCGTCTTCTCCAGCAACTCCAGAATCTTGACCTTCTGTTCCTGCTTCCGGTTGAAGTTAGCCCAACGAATGTCATCCACCAGCCCCATTCGGCGTCCGATTGGCGTCAGCCGTTCGTCCGCGTTATCGATCCGCAAGTGCAGCCGGAACTCGGCTCTTGATGTAAACATCCGGTAGGGTTCATCCGCGCCCTTGCTAATGAGGTCGTCAACCAAGATTCCGACGTAACCATCGCTGCGGCTCAACGTCATGGCTGGCATTCCTTTGACCTTGGCGGCGGCATTCAAACCCGCAATCAACCCCTGGCAGCCGGCTTCTTCGTACCCTGAGGTCCCGTTAATCTGCCCTGCCAGGAACAAACCGTCAATCGACTTGACCTCCAGCGAGTGGTTCAATCCCCTAGGATCGATAGCATCGTACTCAATCGCATACCCCGGCCGAATCATCTCCGCCGACTCCAAACCGGGGATCGAGGCCACCATGGCGGTCTGCACGTCGATGGGCATGCTGGTCGACATGCCGTTCACATAGACTTCGTGGGTGTCCAGGCCCTCGGGTTCCAGGAAGATCTGATGGCG
>Ga0075030_100005827_pt1 | contig 11101 bp, 8 predicted proteins | sample LitLauG_LLR_2012_FD_71393 | JGI IMG/M metagenome (GOLD analysis project Ga0075030, IMG submission 71393) | Freshwater sediment microbial communities from Pennsylvania, USA - Little Laurel Run_MetaG_LLR_2012 | ecosystem: Environmental > Aquatic > Freshwater > Creek > Sediment | place: USA...
GGCTTCGTGGTGCGCGGCATCACGGTCGATGCATCGGCATCGACGCTGGCGCCGACGCTGGCGGCCCTGGTCGCCAACCAGGTGGTGGAAGTGACCGGCACCATCGCTGCCGACGGAACGCTGGTTGCCACCGCGATCACGGTCGAGCGCTACGCCACCTTCGCGCTGATGGGGCCGCTGGACGCGGCGCCCGGTACCACGTTCTCCATGCTGGGACAGAGCTTCACGGTCGACGCCAATACGCGCTTCAGCGACTGGGCGCAGGGGGTGCGGCCGTTCAACTCGACCAACTTCGCAACCGTGCTGAAGGCCGGCGACCAGCTGATCGTCAGCGGCTATCCGGGCGGCGGCGCCAACATCGCCACGCGCGTCGAGCGCATTCCGACGCCGGCCTCGCCGATCGCCGCGGTGCAGGCGGTGGTGTCGGCCGACAGCTCGTCGGCGGACACGGTGACGGCGGCCGGCATCACGGTCAGTGTGGGAGCCTCGACCCGGCTGTTCTACCCGGGCGCGATGGGTTCGCCCACGCTGGCGGGCTTTTTCGCCGCGATCACGCCGAACGCCACCGTCGTCGCCGCGCTCGGCATGCCGGGCTCCACGGCGGGGACCATCAGCGCCGCCGACGCGGCCCTGATGGGCCCCGGCGCACGCTGGTCACACTGAGCGGAGGGCACCGCCCCCTTTCCCGCGCGTGGCGCGGGAAAGGGGGCTCGTGGCGGCAGTCGCGATTCGCCATACGCTTCTTCGAATTCAGGTCGGGGGCCGTCGCGACGGACGACCGCTTCGCGGCAGGCTATACCGCGCAATCGGATGCCGGATCATCGCCGGGAACGTCGAATCCCGTATGTGTCCTGCGGATTCTGCCAGCCGTCGCTGCCTGGCGAACAACACGCGGCCAGACGATCTGTGGCCGCCCGACCTCCCAGAGCCGACAAGGCGGCGCTGCGCAAATGCCTGACCGATCTTCACCTTCACGACCCGCTGCGCAAGTCCGACCGGCAAGACTTACCGCAGAAAAAGAGGCGTGGCGCCCAGTCGTCTCCTGCGGCCGCATGCCTCGTCGTTTCCTTTCGTATCAGTTCAATTACGCCGCGACTTGCGCGAGCGTTATGGCAGGAGCGCGCGGTACATCGACCAGCCGTAGGTCGCCAGGTACATGTACGAATGGTAGGTATTGCCATCCTGCTGGCGCACGAAGTGCAGTTCTGTCCCGTGGGCTACGCTTGGCAGTCCGTCGGAAGCCGTGAACCATGTGGCCCCGAGGTCGTGCGAAACCACGACCTGCGTCGTGCTCGCCGCGAAAATCGAGTTGATATCGGGCCCATCCACGCTGAAAAAGGGTTCGTCGGAGGGAAGATTCACCGCCTGCCACATCAGGCCATCGAAACTCAGGACGTGTCCCGTATTGTTCCCGGTGGCGGCGAACGCGGAGGAACCCAAGCCGGTCGCGTACAGACCGTTGATCGACTGGATTGCGTTTGCTTGATCGATTGCGAAGTATAAGCAGGGGGCGCCCGTATACGGCTGCCTCAGCTGACAGATGGTGCCTTTGTCAGTGCCGACCAGTACGACGTTGCCGTTAAAGGACGAGATCGCATTGACGTTCTCGCCGGCGCCGATGGTGCCGATCAACTCCCAATGCGCATCGCCTCCGTCTGCATTCGCGAAGAGCCCGTAGACATTGGTGTTGACACCGGTTACCACGGACATCAGCTGGCCGGCGGAATTGGAATACGACGGCGAGCGCACGTTCCAGTTGTACTGCCCCGTAATGCCTTTGGGGTCGCGAGGGTTGCCACTGTCCTGGACCGGTATTGTGGAAGAACCGGACGAAAAGCCGCTGCCGTCCCAGGTCGACTGGTACCACGGCCCGAGGGGTAAGGCGACCGCCCAGGCGAGCAGGTCGCTGCTGGCCGGCGGATTGCCACCGGTGGGCTGGACACCAAGGAATTCGGTGAATGCACCGTCGCCGCCGGTGCCCGGCACACGCTGCCACGCGTTCGGCACAAGACTCCACACGACCGCGTTGTCCTGCAGCGGAGCAACGACCAGGTTCGGAGTATGGAAGCTCGGCGAGGCGTGATACGCCTGCAGATTGAACATGTGGCGGTTGTAATTGCTGTACGCCGTCAGCGTGCCGCCCGGCACGACGCCGCTGACCGCGGACAGGCCCCCGTCCGTGGCAAACCACAGCGTGGCCGGATCGACTGGATCGAACAGCATCGCGTGCACGTCCGCGTGCAGGTGGCAGCAATGCCCGTCGGCGCCGGTGAAATTGTCGATGCTCAACGGGTAGCTGTTGCCGCCGTCGAATGAAACGTAATTTGGCCCGATCCAGCCGATCGCGAACGTATTGCACGCGGCCTGCGGCGAGGGTGACACGGCGATCGCACCGTCATACCAGCCCAGACCGTCCGTGCCAAATGAAGGTGGCGAGTTCACGAGCGACCAGTTTTGGCCGCCGTCCTTCGACTGCCACACCGCGGCCAGAGCCGAGTTGGTCGCGTCCGCCGCCACCGCGTACATCACGCGCGGATTGGAGCCGCAGGAGGCGACGTGCGTCTTGCCCAGGTAGGGAATCAGGGCCGTTGATCCTGGCGGAACTTGCACCGTAGCACCGTACAAGGTCAGACCGTCGATCGACCATCCGCCCTTGAAGATCAGGCTCGACGGCAGGGCGCCGCCCCAGGTCGACGCGACGATCGTTCCCTCGTTCGGGCCACCCCATCCGGGCCCTTGGGCGAGGCTCACGAAGGATCCACTCAACAGGCTCGGATCAACCCCAGCGCCGGCAATCGCCTGATTCCAAACGTAGGTGCCGTGTACGGCAGGAGGCAAGGGAATTGCCGACCACCAGACGCCATTGTCGCAGCCGAGAACGATGCGTCTGACATCCCGGAGAACGAGGATGCTGCGGATCGAACCGCAAGCAGGTTGACCATTGGTCTTGCGCCAGGTGACAAAGGGGAAGTCACTTGAAGTGTCGGTCTCCCACAGAACTCCACCTGGAGTGAAGTCGGACTGGCTAGCGCGGCTTTCGGTACCCGCATACGCATGGTTGAATCCGTCGGGGCCATTGGCGAGCGCCCGTACATTGATCGAGTCCCAGGCAGTACTGAGGGGGGTTGCCGCATCGGATGACCCCCAGGCAAGGGACCACACACCGCTGGTTTCGCCCGCGACCAGCGCGTCGGTCAGCCCGACTTTCACGATGTCGTTGATATGACCGGCATTCCAAGCGTCGATCGAATCGTCAAGGAGGATCGAGTCCGCGGACGCTATTTGCCACTGAATTCCCGAATCGTCGGGCAGGCTGGGGCCGCTCCCGCTTGGGCTGGTTGGACCAGTGCCATCCAGACGCTTCGGACAGCGCAGTTGACCGTCGAGCAGTTGGGGCAGGTTGAAGTCGACGAGAATGGTCTTGCCGTGCCGCATGTCCAGCGAGCGGGCGGTCGGCGCCACGCAGGGCGGCGTCTCTGTGGTCACCTGCAGCGAAAGTCCCGGGGCGGGTCCGACACGTCGGATGACGTAGCTGCCGTCCGCGCTCGTCGTTGCGCTCAGGCCCGGCTGCGGAAATGCATGGTTCAGCAGCGCGACCGTGGCGTTGGGGATGCCGATACCCGTGACCGCGTCTGTGACCCGGCCCTGCACCGTGACGAAGCGCTTCGCCGGTGCGAGCTTCAGCGTCACCGTCAGGTTTGCTCCTGGGCACGTCCGCACGCTGGTGACCAGGGTTCTATAGCCATTGCTCTCGATCGTGAGGCCGACGGGCTGGCCGTCCCTGCGGTAGAGCACTGGCACTTGGAATGAATACCGACCCGAAAAGTCGGTTGAACCCAGCAATGCCTGCTCGTCCTCCGTGTCATCGGAACCTTTCGCTCCAGAAAAACCGCCTCGCGCACGCTCCTTCGTCTCGGAAGTCGCATTCCCGCGGAAGGTCCACGCGACAATGGCGCCGCGAATCGGACCCCCCGTGGAAGAATCGACGACTAAGGTTTGAACGACGGCAGCGGATGCGGCTTGCGTCGATTGCGCTGCGTCACACCGGGCCGACTGCTCTGCCGCATGTCCGAACGCGGCAAGAATCATCAGGTAGGCCGCCGCCAGCAATTTGCCCAGTCCGTGCGCCATCGTTCACCTCCCAGTCTGCAACTGCGACAGATTCTGGTTAACGAGGACTTACAGATGGATAACGGTTTGCCCGCTCCTACAAAGCATGTCGGACCTTGCGATCGCAGGCGGTCGGACTCGTAGAGAGGCCTTCTTTCAAGTGCCGTCGCGAAAATCGGGATTGCTACGACTCCTTCGGATCACACAAGGGCGGTACTTGCGCGCACGTGCAAGGATCACGTATCTACGGCGCGATTCAACGCCCTTGGCCGAGCCGGTGTTCGGCGCGTGCGCACTCGAGTTCGCAGCGCAACAGTTGGACCGGGCCGTCGAAGCGAATAGACGTGCACTGACGTTCGGCGCGCGCGACCTCCATCAAGCCGTGCACGGTCTGGCCATCATTCCAGGCAATCCCGGCCTGGCCTCCTCGACCCAATCTATTTCAGGAAGCATCCTGGCTTGGCCAGGCGATTCGCACCTGTCGATGGTGCAGGACGCAGTCTCGGAGATAGAGGTTGATGAGGTTTTGGTAAGGAACCCCGGCGTCGGCAGCCATTCGCTTGAAATAGGTGACGACATCATCGGAAAGACGCATTGTCACCGGCCTCTTGAGCTTTGACGCGTAGGGGTTGCGGCGGGATGTCAACTTGGCCAGGTCGTATTCAGCTTTCATGATGTTTCGCCTCCGTAGAAGGCGCTTTCGCGTTTGGTCGCCTTGGGCGCGGCAATGATTCGAATGAAGTTGCCCGCGCCCCTCTCACAGTGGCAGACCAGGAGCAGTCCCGCGCCGGAGCTCAGGCCCAACAATAAGAATCGCTCTTCCCGCAAGGAGTGATCTTCGTCGAACAACTGGATTGCAAATTCGTCATGGAAATCAGAACTTGTAGATGCCCTGCAGCCCGGCGCCGATGCCGGTGCGGGTGCTGGCGCCGTCGGGTCGCGCAAACACGCCGTCGCGATTGACGACGTCGACTCGGGCCTCGGCGCGCCATTCGAAGTCGTCCGCTTGCGCATGGCCGAACGTCAGCGTCGCCTCGTCGTCGCGGTAGTCGGTGCCCAGGCTGCCGTCTCCGAACAGCCAGGTCTTGTAGCCGTCCCGGTCGTCGAACCGCTCCAGGCGCAGCGATAGCCGGGACTTGGGGTCGAGCTGCCAGTTGGCGTAGGCCGCAGCCCCGTACCACTTGACCCGGTGGGTCGAGCCGTCAGCGTAGGCAACGCCGTCCTGCATCGACCAGGTCGCGTTCAGCACCAGCGTCAGCGAGGCCGTGGCCGGGTAGGTGATGACCGTGTCGAGCATCGTGCGGTTGCCCTGCGCCGCGGCGTTGCTTGCATAGCCGGGGCTGACGCCGGCCGGTGTCGTGTACGAGGCCTGCCGGTAGCTCGCCGGCGGCAGAACCGGCTCGACCCCCGTGTACATCGTGCCCGCGACGGTGAATGGCTTGATCGCGGAGCTGCTCAGCCCAAGCTCGAGGGTCTTCTGGGAATTGACGTCCTTCATCTGGTCCCAGCCGTTGTTGATGCCCGCGATCAGGTTGGTGGACTCTCCCAGTGCCCAGGTCGCGCGCACGCCGGTATGCGTGTACGGGTACTCGCCGTAGTTGAGCGAGTGCGAGAAATTGGGGTTGGCAGTGGAGTCGAAGACCTCATAGCCCATCAGTGTCGCGAACTTGCCCAGCTGCAGTGTCAAGGGGCCGTGCGCGTACTGGGCAAAGACCTGCGGGAAGTCGAAATAGGTCGTCTCGGTCTGCGCGTAGTCGTAGGCCTTGTACAGGTTCGCGTCCTTGCCCAGCAGCAGGTAAGCCAGGGCGCCAAAACCTTACTTCGGCAGGTGGTCGACCGTCAGCCCGATGCCGTGCAAGGTCAGCGTGGCGTGGTCGGTGTCGTTGACCTTGTACGGATTGCCGCCGCTTTTCAGGTCCGAGCCCTCGGCGGCCACGTCGACGTAGCCCTTCACTTCCACGCCCGAGCGCGCAAGCAGGTCGCGGAACGACGGGCCGGGCGGCGCGGCCACGACGCCGGCCGGCCCCGGCCTGGCGGCATCGTCGCCCCAGGCGCGTGCTCCCGCGGCGGCCAGTGCGGCCAGCAGCAGCGCCCTGCGCGCGCGTGATGTCGTGTCAGCTGGCAATCTTGCCGCCGCGATGGGTGGGAGGGTGCTCGAGGGTATCAGTTCGCGGCCTCGAACCAGGGCTTGCGGGCCGGTTCAGGACGGCGCTGCCGTGAGATGTCGCAACCACCGCGTGACCACGATCAAGGGTTGAGCGCCCGCACCGAGAGCCTTGACGACATCGATGGGAACGTCGACGGCAGTCGCGTCGACCGCTTCGATTCGCTGGCGCGACATCCGCCTCTATTGAGGTGGCCCCTCCTGGAATACCGGCATGTCGTCGCCAGCGCAGGACCAGCTCGCACACGAACCCGCGAAAATGCGAGCCTGCGGCGTGATCGGCGGCTCTGCGTCCAATGAACCCGCCGGTATGACGACCGTGTCGGTGTCCTTTGGCTGGCGCGGCACGCGACCGCCGCAGAGCGCGCAGAACTGGTTGGTGAAGCGCTTGGCCTGCGGCAGCTTGAACGCGTGAACGTGCTCCTCGCCACTGAGCCACCTGAGCGTGCCAGGTTGCAGGAACAGGTTCGAGGCGTGTCCGGTGCCGGTCGCCTTGCGGCAACGCGAGCAATGGCAGTGATAGAACCGCTTCGCCTCGCCGGTCACTTCGTATTTCACTGCGCCGCACAGACAACTGCCTCTCAGGTTGGTCTGGGACATGGCCGCTCCAGAAGAAGATCCATCAATGCAGGATGCGCAGCCGCGCAGCCATGCGCCTAAATGAACGCCCGCAGGTAGTTCAGCATCGAGTGGTCCGCCAGCTCGCGCGCGCCGGCGCACCCGAAGCGCCACAGGTACCGGAACAGGTAGTCGGCGCGTGCGGCGATCTGGTCGGCCGTGATCGCCGACGGCGAGATCGGATCGATCACGCTGCCGTCGCGGCCGATGTATCGGCTGGTGCCGACATGGGTGTACCAGCGGCACTCCGGCGGCAGGCGGCAGATCAGGTCGCAGCAATTGACGAAGCGGTCGATCGGCAGCGCCTGTACGCTGGCGGCGAATGCCGCATCGCCCACGCGCGGGCAGCCGAATCCGGACACCTGGTCCGGACGGCACTGGCTGGCCACCAGCACGGCCAGCGCCGCGCCCAGGCTGTGCCCGGTCAGGTCCAGGCGCGCGCGGTCGGCCGCCTCGGTATCGAGCCATCCCTGTACCAGCGGCAGCACGTTGCGGGCGGCGCTGGCGAAGCCGCGGTGCACGGTGCCGCCGCTGGGCCAGGGTTCGGCTGCCACCTGCAGGTCCACCGTGAGGTCGCGCAGCTGGTCGACCTGGGTACCGCGGAACGCCACCACCGCGTGGCGCCGGCGCGGGTGGTAGGCCGCGAACGCCTGCGTATCGGTCGGCGCCACGCTGAAGGGCTGCATCCGGGTATAGCCGACCTGCGCCAGCGTCTGCTGCAGGCGCCGCAGGATGGTGTCGTCGGTGTCGAAGCGGCAATAGGCCAGCCGTGCGCACTCGGCCAGGAACAGGCCCCGCGCCGGCCCGCTGCCGTCTTGCTCGGCGTCCACGCCAGCCACGTCGCCGGGTAACACCGACCACTGGCCGCCGGGCTCGGCCAGGTCGGGCCGAAGCAGCGAACGCAGCGTCGGGTCGTAGGCAAGACGCATCATGCAAGCCCCGTCCGCGGGCTGCGCGCAGGGCCGGCCTGCCCATGCGGCGCGTGCACGCTAGCGATAGCCGCCATCGGGCATCACGACCTGCCCGACCAGGTACGGCATCGTCAGCAGGTGTGCCACGCAGCGGCCCATCTCTTCCGGCGTACCCCAGCGACCCATCCAGATCTTGGCGCTTTCCTGCGCGCGCACCTCGTCCGGCAGCGTGTCGTTCAGCGCGGTCTGGATCCATCCCGGCGCCAGCGCATTGACGCGGATCTTCATGCCCGCCAGCAACTCGGCGGCATTGCGCACCAGCAGGTTGGCCCCCGCCTTGGAGGCATCGTAGTGCGCCGACACCGGGTCGTAGGCGTTCACGCCATTGGACGAGGTCACCATCACCACGTGCCCTTTCCAGTCGTCGACCACGCTGTTGCGTGCGAACACCTTGGGCGCGTACTTGAGCACCAGGAACGAGCCGGTCAGGTTGGTGTTCTGTACCGTGTCCCATTCGGCCTGGGTCTGGTCGAAGAACTCGGTGTTGGGCGAAATCGCCGCGCTGTGCACGACGTGGCGGATGTCGCCGGCGGCATCGGCCGCGACGGCGAAGAAGCGCGCCACCGATTCCTCGCTGCCGACCTCGCACGCGAGGGCCTGCACCTTGATCGAGCCATTGACGCGGCGCAGGTGCTCGAGCGCAGCCTTGGTCTTGGCGGGGTTGCGGCTGGCCGAGACGATCAGGTTGCCGCCGGCGCGCGCCAGCGTTTCCGCGATCGCCAGGCCGATGCCGCTGGCGCCGCCGGTGACGATGGTGGTGGTGCCCGAAAAATCGAAGCTTGCCCTGCTCATCGCTGCCTCCGTGCGCCCGTTTGCGCCGACGAGCGGCGCCCTGGTTCGAACTCAGCTGGCGCGGCGCCCGGCATCGAGCGCCGCGTCGACCTCCCGCAACAGGTCCTGGTGGAATGCGCGCATGTCGCGGTTCCAGTACTTCTCGATCTTGGTCAGCTCGTCGCGCAGGCGCTGCGCGGTTGCCATGTCGCCGTGTTGCGCGGCCCAGATGGCGTAGCGCGAGCGCACGTCCACGCTGTCGAAGCGGGCCAGAGCGGCTTCGAACTGCGCGCGCGCCTCATCCTGCCGGCCCAGTTGCGACAGCGCCCGCGCGGCCAGCAGCGTGGCGGCCTCGGGACGGAAGTCCGGCTTGTCGCGACGCAGGTCGTTCAGCAGTTCCAGCGCCTGCGCCATCTGGCCGCTGTCGAAGCGGGCCAGCGCGGCGTGGTAGCGGATTTCAGGGTCCTGTGCGAACGGCCCCTGCAGGCAGGCGTCGAACTGCTGGACAGCCTCGGCCGCCTGCCCCTTGGCCAGCAGGGCCTTGCCCAGCCGCAGGCGCTTTTCGACCGTCGGCGACAGGTCGAAGGCGTGGCGCGCCTCGCGCAGTTCACGCTCCGGATCGAGCGCGCGCGCGATCGAGCGGGCGGTCTTGCCGGCCTGGTGCGGCAGCTTCGTTCCCGGCATGAACTCGACCAGGAAATACACCAGGCTGCCGAGCAGCGGAAACGAAAACAGGATGAACAGCCAGTAGATCGGACGCCCGGTGCGCACGGCGTGGACCGCGAAGAAGATGGCGATCAGCAGGTGCAGGCCCAGTCCGAAGATAGGCATAGATCCTCGTGTTGAAGTCCGGGCGGAGTCGCCGGGCTGGACCGGCGATGCCGGTTCGGCGGCGAAGCGGCGCGGACGAGGCCCGCATGATAGGCGAGCGGGTCGGCCAGCGGACCGGCGGGCGCCCGCGCACGGCCCGGGGCCTGCTGCCTGCGCCGGCAGCAAAGTCCGCTCGCGGCCCGGCCTCGACCGGCGCGCCACCTTGGCGTCGACCTGCTAGATTGCGCGCCTGCGATTTTTTGCAAGCAGCCCGCTTGCCGTGGCCACCCTGATGAGACCTTCCGACCTTCGTCGTTTTGCGCCGGCGCTCGCCGCCGTCCTGCTGTCCGTGTCCCTGGGCAGTGTCGAGGCGCAGTGGAAATCCGAAGCGGACCCCTGTGCCCGCAGCGACCTGGCGCCGGACCAGCGCATCGAGGTGTGCACCAAGGCGCTCGCGGAAAGCGGACTGCCGCCCAACGGCCGCGCGTTCGCCCTGAACAACCGCGGCTTCGCCTTCAACGCCAAGGGCGACATCGAACGTGCCATGGCCGACTACAACGAGGCGATCAAGCTCGATCCCAACCTGGCCGACGCCTTCAACAATCGGGGTGCGGCCGAAGGCGAGAAGGGCGATCTGGATGCCGCCATCGCGGACTTCGACGCGGCGATCCGGATCAACCCGGCGCTGGGCAAGGCACTGCTGAATCGAGGCCTGGCGCACCAGGCGCGCGGTGATATCGATGCCGCTCTGGGCGACTTCGACGCCGCCATCAAGGTCGATGCTGCCGCCGCGCTCGCCTATCGCGGCCGTGCGGCGGCCCGGGAAGCCAAGGGCGACCTGGCCGGTGCGATCGAAGACCTCAGCCAGGCGATCCACGTGGACCCTGGCAGCTCGGAGCAGTTCGCGTCGCGCGGCCGCCTGTACAGCCGGCGCGGCGATTTCACGCACGCGATAGCCGACGACGACGAGGCGATCCGCCTGGATCCGAACGCCAGCGGCGCCTACAACAATCGCTGCAACATCTGGATGGTCAAGGAGCTGTACAAGAACGCGCTGGCCGACTGCAGCGAGGCGCTGCGCATCGATCCGAAGCTGCCGGCGGCCCACTTCAACAAGGGGGTGCTGCTCGGCATCGCGGGCGATCCCGCCGCGGCGGCCGACGAGTACAGCAAGACCATTGAAGGCGACGCGCGCTTCGGGCCGGCCTACAAGAGCCGCGGCAACCTGCGCTTTGACAGCGGCCAGTTCGAACTGGCCCGGGCCGACCTCGACCAGGCGGCGCAGCTGATGCCGAACGATCCGTACGTCGCGCTGTGGCGATTCCTGGCAAGCCGGCGCGTCACGCCGGACAACCCGAAGGCGGCCGCCGATCTGCAGCAGGCCGCCGAACGCTTCGACGCCGCCGCCTGGCCGGCGCCGGTGATCGCGCTGATGCTGGGCAAGTCGGAACCCAGCGCGGTACTGCAGGCGGCGGACCGCGGCGACGCGCGCCAGACCGCGGACCGCCAGTGCGAAGCCTCGTTCTATGTCGGCGAGTGGCGGCTGATGCAGGGTGAAAAAGGCCCGGCCTTGCGACAGCTCGAAGATGCCGAGCGCAACTGCCGCGCCACCTTTGCCGAGTCGGCTGGCGCCCGCGCCGAGTTGGAACGCCTGAGC
>Ga0075030_100005830_pt1 | contig 11099 bp, 8 predicted proteins | sample LitLauG_LLR_2012_FD_71393 | JGI IMG/M metagenome (GOLD analysis project Ga0075030, IMG submission 71393) | Freshwater sediment microbial communities from Pennsylvania, USA - Little Laurel Run_MetaG_LLR_2012 | ecosystem: Environmental > Aquatic > Freshwater > Creek > Sediment | place: USA...
GTGTAGCCATAGGCCCATACCGGGTTGGCCGGATCGCTTTCGGGCGCGTATTTGGCCCGCCAGGCCTGGAATTCCTTCATCCCGGCATCGTTCGCCCAACCTGGGTCGGTCGGATCCTTGAGGTATTGCCCGGTGATCACGCCAATGGATTTTTCCAGTCCGGCGGATTCCAGCGCCGGCTTCACCAGCGCGCCGTTAGAGTCGACGATATGGAGCGGATGCCAATCGAGATCCGCCGTCTTGCGGATCGACATCGCGGTGAATTTCGGTGTGCTGGCGTCGAAGAATAGATCGGCTCCGGACGCCTGCAACTGCAATATCTGGGAGTCGATGGTCGGGTCGGCCACCTCGTACGACAGCGACTTGACGACCATGGTGTCGAATTTGGCGCCCAGGCCGTCCTTCAGCCCGTTGACGTAATCCCGGCCGAGGTCGTCGTTTTGGTACAGGATGCCGATTTTTGCGTTCGGCTTATGCTCAAGGATGTATTTCGCGTACATTTGGCCTTCGAGGCGGTAACTGGGCTGGAACGGGATGCTCCAGGGGAACGCCGAGGGTTCGGTGACGAACATCGAGGCACCAGAGCCTAGCCAGATGTCGGGCACTTTCTTTTGGTTGACGTATTTGCGGATGGCGGCGTTGGGCGCGGTGCCGAGGGTTTGGAACAGGATGGCGACCTGGTCTTCCTCGATCAGGCGGCGCACGACCTCGATCGATTTGGGTGGGCTGTAGCCGTCGTCGAGTGCGATCAGGTTGATTTTGCGGCCGTTGATGCCGCCCTGGTCGTTGATCATCTTGAAATAGTCGGACTCGGCGGTGGAGATTTGGCCATAGACGCTGGCCGGACCGCTGAACGGGGCGCTCTGGCCGATCTTGATCTCGGTATCGGTGACGCCGACGACGGTCTTCTGCGCCGACGCCGTGGTCGCGGATAAACCGAGCAGCAATAAGAACGCTGCGCTGAGGGGTTTGGACATGGTATGTGGCCTCCCTTGTTTTGCGGTAGTCTGGAAGGCGTTTCGGTCGAGCGCAAGCACGGACTTGATTGTCGCGCCGGGCGATGATTGTTGCGCGAATTGTGGGGGGTGCGGCGCTGAGCGGCCTGATCAAACGCAGTTTCTCTTTGGCGGGGCATCGGACCAGCGTCGCCTTGGAGGCGCCGTTCTGGACGGTCCTGTTGCGGGTGGCGCAAGGGCGCGGGGAAAGCCTGTCCGCGCTGGTCGCATCGGTGGATGCGTCGCGGGCACATGATCAGCCGCTGGCCTCGGCGCTGCGGGTGATGGCGTTGTTGGCCAATCAGGGTGGTTCGGCCGATTAGCTTGGCGAGTTGTTCGGCGGGTTGGGTGAAAATTTTTGGCGCCGCGTGGCGTGTTCGCGATGGGGCGGATAGTCAAATTTTGTGTGGCAGACAGAAAGTAATTAATCGGACACGGAGTCTCACGAAGACCGGCACAGAGGTTCACGAAGGAGAATGATATATTCTTGTCTTTGCTGGATTCGCTGGGCCGCGCACCGGCTGACTGTTGCGGCTGACTCGCCTGTGGCGTTGGCCTGTGGCAGGCTTGCCTTAACGGGAAACACCGCAAGGAGACATCCATGTCCGATGCTGTCACCAACGTTCAATTTCTGGCTGGCGTGAAGATTGTCGATCTGACGCAGTTCGAGGCCGGCCCTTCCTGTACTGAAGCCTTGGCCTGGCTGGGTGCGGATGTGGTGAAAATCGAAAACCCCAGGATGGGCGATCCGGGCCGGCGGCTGCGGCCGGGGCAGCCGGATGACGATCCGTATTATTTCCATGTGTTCAACGCCAACAAACGCTCGATGACGGTGAATTTGAAATCGCCGAAGGGGCTGGGGCTGGTGAAGGACATGATCCGCCAGGCCGACGTGGTGATCGAGAACTTTGCTCCTGGCGCCATTGAGCGGCTGGGGTTGGGGTATGACGTGGCTCGCGAATTGAACCCGTCGATCATCTATGCGCAGGTCAAGGGGTTTGGCGAGGGCAGCCCGTACGAGAGAAACCTGGCCTTCGACATGATTGCTCAGGCGTGCGGCGGCACGTTCAGTGTGACGGGGGAGGCTGACGGCCCGCCGATCCGGCCCGGCATCTCGCTGGGCGATACCGGAACCGGAATGACCATGGCGATCACGATCCTGGGCGCGTTGTACAAGCGGCGCGAGACGGGGGAGGGGTGCCGGCTGCAGGTCGCGATGCAGGATGCGATCATGCATTACATGCGGATCAATTTTGCCACTCAAGGGCGGACGGGCAAGGTTGTCGGGCGGGCCGGCAGTAAAGTGCCGGGCATCAGTAATGCGCCGATGGGACTGTATCCTTGTGCTCCGGGCGGGCCTAATGATTACGTTTATATAATGACAAGCCGAGCGAATCCGGAGCATTGGGATCGGTTGTTGAAGGTGACGGGACGGGAGGAACTGATTGGCGATGCTCGTTACTTAACGCCACAGAATAGGGTCGATCGGCAGGAGGAGGTGGACGAGATTATCGCGGCCTGGACCCGGACCCGGACCAAGCACGAGGCGATGCGTGTGGTGGGGGACGCCGGGATTCCGGCCGGCGCGGTGCTGGATACGATGGAGTTGCAGAACGACAAGACGTTCGAGGAGCGGGGCATCATGCAGGTGATGCATCATCCGGTGCATCGGGACTTCAAGATGCCGGGCTGGCCGGTGCGGGTGAACGGCAAGCCGCCGGCGATCCGGTCGTCTCCCGTGTTGGGGGAGCACACGGGTGCGGTGTTGGAGGAGTGGCTGGGGTTGAACGCGCACGCGGCGGAGGTGTTGCGGGCGGAGGGGGCGGTTTAGCGGTGTTCAGACGCAGCGGGCATAACGCCCGCCGCGTCTTCCTGCCGGCGCGGATTATCCGAAGGCGTAATGACCTGCCGGACTGTTCGGCGTGATGCTGCCAAAAGCGCCCTGTGCCTCGTTTTGAACGCCGGCTGTGAAGTAGATGGTGTTGCTGCTGCCTCCCGACCCATCGTTGCCGGTGCTGAGCGCCCAAAGATCGCCGATGACGATAGGCTTTCCGCCTGCCCCGAGAAGTTTGCCCATAAACTTGTCGTTAATGAGATCATAGACATTTATTGTACCGTCGCCGAAGTTTCCCACCAGCAGGTCGCCCGCAAGCCTGCCGAAGTTCTGTGGCGCGATCGCCAGCCCCCAGGGCGAGTCAAGCGGTCCGCCCGAGGCGACACGTTGCAGCAGATGTCCGTTCAGGTCGTATTCATCTACAAAGCCGTTGCCGGCCCCTGCCACGTCGTCATGCCTGGCGGAATTTTGTTCCGAGAAAGTGACGAAAAGCTTCCCGTCCAGCACCTGCACGTTGAACGGGGCGAAGCCCTTCGGCAGGTTGGGATCGGTGAAGCTGTCGATGAGGTTGAAATTCTGATCGTAAACATCCACCGTGCCATGCCTGAAGTTGGCCGCATAAAGCGTGGGTCCGGCGTCGCTTTGAGCGATCGCGAGTCCCTTGTAGACCGCGCCCAGCCCCTGCGATTCATCGCCATCGGCCGGATTGTTAGCTTCGTCCACCGCAATGATCGACTGCGAACCAGCCGCGGCGTTCCAGCCGGAGATCGTACCGTCCTCGGTCGCGAACAGGAAGCTGGCGGGGGAGCCATCCTGCAAGGTGAACGCCCCCTTGGACGCAAAGCTGTTGAACACCTGTCCGGTGGGACTGGCAGTGCCGGGTGTCTGGCCAGGCGGTGTCGCGATGGTGATCGGCGCAAGGGCATTCAGCGTCACGCCTGATGACGTCACTTTGTCGATGCTGGTAAAGCCCGAAGCGTTGTCGGAGATCCAGAACGGCCCGGATGGGCTCTCGGAAATGCCCCATGGATTGACCAGGTTGGGGTCGGTCTGCGCCGCACCAACGGTAGAATCCGAACCGACCAAATTGGTCACCGTGAAGGTCATCGTTGGTTTATGATGCATGTGCCGGCAGATATCCGGCAGCGGCACAGTGTTTAAGGGATCCTTATCGTCGTATGCCATGAAACATCCTCCGCCTGGACGGAACCGTTGCTTTAACGGACCGACTCCGTTTTGTTGGTCCCATGTGCAGGCAGACGCGCCACGTTGCCGGTTATTCCTGCCGCCTTGTGTTTTTGTCGGGATTAGCCGGAAGTGTGAAGATCAGTCCCGATCTGTGTTGCCAGCGGCGTGATCTCGCTGTCCGGCATCGCCGCCACCACTGCAATCCCCAGCCCGTTGGCGATCCACGCCCGGCCGTTCACCCCGTCGCCCCGGATTGTCGCCCCGGGCGCATGAATGGCTGCTGCCATTGGCCGCAGCAGGACCGAGATACGGTGGTGATTCTCGTCATCATACATGAACAGTGCCGCGGCCCCGCCATGTTCGGTGGCGAGCAGCCGCCCGCCGACCAAGTGGTATCCCTGCGCCGAAAGATCAGGTGCCACCACCGCTCGATCGAGCCGGTTCGACAACCATTGCTGCAGATGCGGCGTTTCGGAGCCCGGGACCTCGATCGGATGCCGGCGATCGACGGCGTAGACCATGTGGCTGGTCAAAGCTTCCTGCGCCAGGTATGCCATCGCCTGCTGGGTGAGGCCGGGCGCCATGGCGGTGCGCAACAGCCATCCGCCCGCCAGCCCGATACCAAGCGCGAACGCCACCGACGCCGCGAACAGCCAAGTCCGGGACTGCCGCTGCGTCCGAGACGCGATAATGTGTTCGAGTGACAGTTTCCGCGGCAACGGTTCTTTGTCGCGGTCCTTGAACGCGGCGCGAATGGCGTCCCGTTGGGCCTGGAATGCCCTGACCCGTGCGGCAGCGCCAGGCGTTTCGAACAAGTAACGTTCAAGCGCCGGACGCCGGTCCGGCGCAAGCTGGCCGTCAACATAGGCTTGCAGATCGTCCTCGCCGATCGGTGGCCTAGGCTCGTTCATTTCAATCGCCTGCAGTCAAGGTCATCCAATTTCATGTCTCCCGGCGGACGCGTTCCCGCGCACGCGATAGGCGCGACATCACCGTGCCGACCGGGATGTCGAGCACGGTTGCGACTTCGGCGTAGGAGAGGTCTTCCACAGTGATCAGCAGCAACACACTTCGAAGGTCCTCCGGCAAACGTTCCACGGCTCGCATCACATCGGCCGCCTGCAGATTCGTATCCTGATTCGGGCCCACGGCAATGGCCGTTTGGACGATGCCGTCGATCTGTTCTGTCCTGCCACGCGTCCGCTCCCGACGTAAACGGCTGACATACAAATTGTGCATGATTGCGAACAACCATGGGCGCATTTCGGCATCCTCTCGCCGCGTATGCAACCGATCCAGCGCACGTACCAGACAATCGTGCACCAAATCGTCCACCTCCTGCGGATTTCGCAACAATGCGCCAGCATACCGCCGTAGGGCTGGAACACAGGACTCGATCAGCCCTATGGTTCCGGTCACGGGCCGCAACGACAACGCTGCCGTGCGCGGCGGCGACAAAGTACTTCGGGCATTCTGATCGGTCGCTGCATGGCTGCTCGGCCTCATGGAAGGCATTCGCAATGAGCTGCGCCGATATTCCCTTTTGCTGGAATGGACGCGTGGATGACGCGACTATTCCACGCGCTTACGCCGCTTCGTCAATCTAATTGTTGAGTGTTCATTCAGGTATGATCGCGGTCAGAGCGCCGTCCATGCGTAAACGAAGAGCCTGTTGTTCTCCGCGGCGTTATGGCCAAGCCGGTCGTAGTTCTTCCCGCCGCCATTGGACTGCGTGTAGACGATGGACTGAACGCCCACCTTAAGGTGGGCCAGGGGCCGCGCCCAGGCATCGGCTTTGCCGAAAGCAATCCTGTCGGCTTCGATAACAAATCTGTTAATGTCTGGCCTGCCGTTGCGGCTGCCACTGACGGGGGGATCGCGGCATCATGCAGGTGATGCGGCACTCGGTGCATCGGGACTTCAAGATGCCGGGCTGGCCGGTGCGGGTGAACGGCAAGCCCCCGGCGGATCCGGTCGTCGCCGGTGTTAGGGGAGCATACGGGCGCGGTGTTGGAGGAGTGGTTGGGGTTGAACGCGCACGCGGTAGAGGTGTTGCGGGCGGAGGGGGCGGTTTAGCTCCCTTAGTCAGGGGTGGCGTGCTATATAATTGCTAGCAGGCGGACTGGATGGCACCACGCCTGACCCGTGAGGAGTTCCATCGCTGGGCCGAGGGGCAGACCCAGCGATATGAGGGTGTCGGCGGCGAGCCGGTGGCGATGTCGCCGGAACGCGTTCAGCATGTGCGGATAAAGAATCGTGTTTGGGCTGCACTTGATCGGGTGGTTCGAGAGGGAGGGCTGGACTGTGAGGCGCTTGGCGACGGCGTCACTATAGAAGTTGACGAGGACACGGACTACGAGCCCGACGCTGTCGTCAACTGTGGTCCACGCTTGTCACCAGATGCTACCGCTGCGACCAATCCGGTGATCGTCGTCGAGGTGTTGTCGCCGTCAATCCAGTCTATCGATAGTAGTGAGAAGTTGGCCGACTATTTCCGAGTTCCATCAATCCAGCACTATCTTATCGTCCGTTCCCGTCGCCAGGAGATCATTCATCACTGGCGTTCGGGGGAGGAGATCGTGTCTCGGGCGGTGAATGTGGGTGTGATCAGACTGGATCCGCCGGGGATCGTCCTTGATGTGGCTGAAGTATATGGTGGGCGCCTCGGCTGAGACCTAAACACTCCGTCGGCGGGCACGCATTCAAGCGTTGGTCTGGCGGCGGCGGCGGGATGCACTCACGGGCTTGTCGGGGCCGAGCGCGATCCGCAGCCGGTTCTTCAGGCGGGTTCCCGACCACCTTTGGGGGTGGCCGGGAGGTGGTAAGCGCCGGTTTTGGGCGTGCTTGGCGACGAGTGCCTTCGAACGATCTTGGCGGGTTAATCCGCTCGGTAGTTCGGCGCCTCGCGATCGATCGCCACGTCGTGGACATGGCTTTCCCGCAGTCCTGCCCCGGTTACTCGCCGGAACCGCGTGTTCGTTTGCAAGGACGCGATGTCGGCGCTGCCGGTGTAGCCCATGCCGGCCTTCAGGCCGCCCACGAGTTGATGCACGACATTGCCAACCGGTCCCTTGTAACCGACGCGGCCCTCGACGCCCTCGGGCACCAGCTTTAGCTGGTCCTTGATGTCCTGCTGGAAATAGCGATCCGCCGATCCGCGCGCCATGGCGCCGATGCTGCCCATGCCGCGATAGGATTTGTATGAGCGTCCCTGATACAGGAACACCTCCCCGGGTGCTTCGTCGGTCCCGGCGAGCAGGCTGCCGATCATGCAGCAATCCGCCCCGGCGGCGATGGCTTTCACCACGTCGCCGCTGGTCCGCATGCCGCCATCGGCGATCGCGGGGATCCCCAGCTCCCGGCACGCGGCGGCGGTTTCCATCACGGCGGTAAACTGCGGCACGCCGACGCCGGCGACGATGCGGGTGGTGCAGATGCTGCCGGGTCCGATGCCGATCTTTACCGCATCGACGCCGGCCGCGATCAGGGCGCGCGCGCCTTCCGGGGTGGCCACGTTGCCGCCGATCACCTGCGCGGTGTTGGACGCTTTCTTGATCGCCTCGACGGCCCGCAGCACACCCTCGGAGTGGCCGTGCGCGGTGTCCACGACGATGATATCGGTCTCGGCCGTGATCAGGGCGCGGGCGCGGGCCTCGCCGTCCGGTCCGACGCCGGTGGCGGCGGCGACCCTTAGGCGCCCGAGTTCGTCCTTGTTGGCGAGCGGGTGGGATTCGGCCTTGTCCATGTCCTTGACGGTGATCAGGCCGATGCAGCGGAACAGGTCGTCGACGACGATCAGCTTCTCGATCCGGTGCTTGTGCAGCAGATGCCTGGCCCGTTCGGCGCCGACATCGGCGGTGACGGTGACCAGGTTCTCCCGCGTCATCAGTTCGTAGACCTTGAGGCTGGGATCGGTCGCGAACCGCACGTCGCGGTTGGTGACGATGCCCACGAGGCGGTTGGTGTCGCGCTCCACCACCGGGATGCCGCTGATGCGGTGGGTGGTCATCAGGGCCTTGACGTCGGCCAGGGTCTGGTCGGGGTGGATGGTGAGGGGGTTCACCACCATGCCGGATTCGTATTTTTTGACGCGGCGGACCTGGGCGGCCTGTTCCTCGGGGGTCATGTTCTTGTGGATGACGCCCATGCCACCGAGCTGGGCCATGGTGATGGCCATCTCGGCTTCGGTGACGGTGTCCATCGCGGCCGAGATCAGCGGGATGTTGAGGGTGATGGTGCGCGTCAGCCGCGTGGCGGTGCTGGTGGCGGACGGAAGCACCTGGGAATAGGCGGGAACGACGAGCACGTCGTCGAACGCGAGCGCTTCTTCCACCCGGGACATCAGTCCTGTCGCGGGGGCGGTGGTGAGTGTCTGCTGTGGTGTGTCGAAAGCCATGGGCGGGCGAGCCTTTCCGCTACCTTGGCGGCCCCACATAGGCTGGTGTCGGGGAGTCCGCAAGGGTTGGGTTTGTGACACACGAGACAATCGGACATGGCGGAGGGGACGCCGCTGCGCGGGCGCTAAAACAGGCGGGCCGCCAAACGGACAGCAGGGCGGGGGATCTCTGTTACCCCTTCGGCCAAATCGTTGCCGCCACCGCCATCTCCGGCGGGTCGGTCGTGACGATCCGGCCATCTTGCCACTGCACGATCATCAGCTTCGCATCCACTCGCCGGCCGGCCGCGTCGTATTGCACATGCCTGCCCGGGAACAGCAGCGCCGGCCCGTCACGCAGGTCGAACGCTCGGATTTGTTCGGCCACCTTGCGCCGGTCGGCGCTGCCGGCGCGTTCCACCGCGGTCGCCAGCAGCATGATGTGTCCGTAGGCCATGATCGGTTCCTGCAGCATCCAGGGCTCCTTGGTGCGGGCCATGTAGCGGCGCTCGATGTCTTCCAGTCCCTTGCCGGCGCCGCCGGCGGTGATGATTATCATGCCCTGCACGGCCTCCTTTCCGGCATTGGCGACCAATTCCGGCGTGGCCCAGTGGCCGCCGTTGCCGACCACCGGCAGCTTGCCGCCACCCATGCCGAACTCGGCCAGCTTATCGAGGATGATCTTGTCGTCGGGCACGTTGGAGGGCAGCGCCAGCAGGAAGTCGGGCCTGGCGGAGCGGACGCGCTGGATCAGGGTCGTGGCATCGGTCAAAGGCGGGGTGAACACCTCATCGACGACCGCCGTGAGGCCGAGATCGGCCAGCACATGACCGCGGATCGGCTTGAGGAAGCTGACGGCCGACGCGGTGTTGTCGGAAATGATCGCCACGCGTTTCGGCCGCTTGCCGGTGGCGCGTTCCGCCAGATCCAGGATGGTCGGCAGCGCCTTTTCGGCCTGATCCACCGCCGTGGGTGAGGATTGGAAAATGTAATGGAAGCCGCGGCTGGTGATGAGGTCCGAATACGACTGCGTGAACCAGGGGATTTCGGCGCGTTCGGTTACCTCGGTGACCGCCAGGGTGAAAGTGGACAGCCACGCGCCGAAGCCGCCGGTGACGTCGGGTTCCTGCGCGATCATGCGCTGGGCGGCGTTCTTGGCTTTCTCGGCCGAGTCGCCGGCGTCGTACTGGATCAGCCGGACCTTGGCGCCACCGAGCGCCTTGATGCCGCCGGCTGCGTTCAGGTCGTCGATCTCCATTTCGGCGCCCATGCGCTGTAGCTCGCCCTCGCGCGCCCATGGGCCGGACAACGGGCTGATCATCGCGAACGTCACCACGGCGGGTTCGGCGCGGGCCGTGGTGATCGCCGGTAGCGCGGCCGCGCCCGCGAGCATGGCGCGGCGCTTCAGGCTGGCAAAGTTGGCCATGGATTCCCCCGGTTGGTTGTTGGCCGACAGCTCCGCACGGCCGCGCCGCAGTGTAAAGACGGACGGCGAACGGGCAATCGCATTTGCATTTTCATTGCGTCTAACGTTTGGTGGCTTAGCCGAAGTAAGTGTTTTTTTACCGCCGATAAGCGCAGATAAACGCCGATAGGCCGATTACATAATGGTTCGCCTGAATGCGCGCTTTTGGTCACCTCTGGAGCACCGATCGGCGTTTATCTGCGCTTATCGGCGGTAAAAAATTCTTGCTTTGGTTAATCAATCACCAACGGTCGGTGAGTCAGCACTTGAAATATAATAGCCCCGCGGACGGCGATATCCACTCTTGTCGGGCCATCCTGGATCGGCTCTGATCCGCCGGAATTCATAGGGGAGCCGAGATGGCCGAGATACGCACGCAACACCTGCTGACATTGAAACTCGCCGTGAACGGCATGCAGCCGATCGGTGAAACCCCCGGCGGCAATCGGCGTGTCGGCCTGGTGGCGGGCGGCACGTTCGAGGGCGCCAAACTGCGTGGGATCGTGCTGCCGGGCGGGGCGGACTGGATCATCGGCCGGCCGGACGGGGTGACGACGCTTGACGTGCGGATCGTGCTGCAGACGGATGACGGCGCGGCGATTGGCCTGACCTATCGCGGCCTGCGGCATGGTCCGGCGGCGGTGATGGAGAAAGTCAACAGCGGCCAGTTCGTCGATCCGTCGGAATACTACTTCCGGACCATGGTGAACTTTGAAACCGCGTCTGCGAAATACGCCTGGCTGAACAAGATATTCGGCATCGGCACCGGTAGCCGTCCGCCGGAAGGACCCGTTTACGACATCTTCGAGGTACTGTGATCATGACGACAATTGGATTTATCGGCCTGGGCAACATGGGCGGGCCGATGGCCGCCAATCTGGTGAAGGCGGGCCATAGCGTCACCGGCTTCGATCTGAATCCGGCGGCGCTCGATGCCCTGGCGAAGGTCGGCGGCAAGGTCGCGAGCAGTGCGGCGGACGCGGTCAAGGGGGCCTCGGTCGTTATCACCATGCTGCCGGCTGGTGAGCATGTGCGCGACGTCTATCTCAACCAGGGCGGGCTGATCGATGTGTTGAAGGATCATGGGCCGCTGTTGATCGATTGCTCGACCATCGACGTGGACAGCGCCCGTACGGTGACCGCGACCGCCGAGACGGCTGGGCTGGCGATGCTGGACGCGCCGGTTTCGGGCGGCACCGCGGGGGCGCAGAATGGCACGCTGACGTTCATGGTGGGCGGGAC
>Ga0075030_100005834_pt1 | contig 11094 bp, 9 predicted proteins | sample LitLauG_LLR_2012_FD_71393 | JGI IMG/M metagenome (GOLD analysis project Ga0075030, IMG submission 71393) | Freshwater sediment microbial communities from Pennsylvania, USA - Little Laurel Run_MetaG_LLR_2012 | ecosystem: Environmental > Aquatic > Freshwater > Creek > Sediment | place: USA...
GGGCGCTACATCATGCTGGCCGTCAGTGATAATGGCGTCGGCATGGATGAAGCAACGCGCTCCCGCATCTTTGAGCCTTTCTTCACCACCAAAGAAATCGGGAAGGGAAGCGGCCTGGGGCTGGCGACGGTTTACGGCATCGTCAAGCAAAGCGGCGGGCACATATGGGTCTACAGCGAGCTTTCCCGTGGCACCACGTTCAAGATTTACCTGCCGAGCGCAGAACACAAATTGGGATTGCGCTCTGAGGCTCAGGCCGAAGTCCTGCCCGGCAGGCGTGAGGGAGTGACAGTTCTATTGGCTGAAGACGATCCGATTATGCGCAAGCTGACGCGGAAGATGCTCGAAGATTACGGATACAAGGTGCTCGAAGCGATCGATGGCGAGGCAGCACTGGATGTGATTTCCCAGAATTCGACACGGATTGACCTGATCCTGACCGACGTTGTGATGAGGGGGATGAATGGACCTGAACTGGTCCTCCGATTGATGGATTCTCATCCGGAGATGAAGGTCGTCTACATGTCCGGTTATACGGGCGAACTCGTGGCTAACCAGGGGTTGCAGAGCGGCATACGTCTGCTGGAGAAACCGTTTTCGAAGATGGCGCTGCTCAAGATTATTGACGAGGCCCTCGGTTAGTGATCGTGTCGCGCGGGCACTCCTGCCCGCGAACGCCTGCAGGAGCAGAGGCAAGAAGATTAATTAGGACTTTTATCCCCGGAGCGGCAAGGACCTATCGAACTTCGAAGCGGCACTGGCTCTGTGCGCGTGGTTAGATTTTGCGGGCAAGAGTGCCCGCGCCACACATGTCGGAAGCGACCCAGAGCCAAGGGTGGTCCTCTGGTTTGCTGACCAACCCTTTCCGGACAGGGTTTTGACGGATGTATTCGACTGTCTCACGCAGGCTCTCACTTCCACGCAGGACATGGTCGAAGGATTCGTCCTGCCACACGGAACCCCGTCTTCCGAGTAACTTGTTGATGCTTCTGGCCGAAGCACCTTTGACAGCGCGCAGAATCTCGAGGAGCGCAAACGTCCAGCCCTGAGCGTCTCGGCGTGCTGTAAACAGAAGATGAACGTGATCGGGCATGATCACTGCTGCATGAAGAGTGATCGTGATGCCGTGATCGTGTAGGCAATGTTGCAGGGCGATGGTTTGACCTTCTGGTGAGAGCTTCAGAGACTTGCGCGTGCGGAATGTGACGAAAAGTGGGCGATCATCTTTTTGGTAGTGGGGCAGATAACGACGATACTGATAGCGGCGGAAGGTGGCGGCCGGCATGGGAACCAACCTCTATCCTACAGCTGACGCTGTCATCATCTGTCGTCGGTAGAGGAATTTTTTGAAGCGTAGTTTCGAATTGGGAACAGCCTCAGTGCTCGTGGTTAGAGTTCGCGGGCAAGAGTGCCCGCGCCACACAACACCGGTCTACTTCACTGTCACAGAAAGCAACTGCGCGCCGCTGACCACGTAATCGAGCGACGGAGTGGCGGTCTCGTCCACGTTCGATTCGCCATTGACGATCATCTCCTGATTGCCTCGCATGCCTTCCATTACGTTCATGACGGAGATGGGTAAGGTGGGCATGACTTTGTCGGCCACGCGTGCCTCGGGATCAGCTTCGAGCAGCGAGACGTAGAGCCGGTTGTTGGCGTGCTCTTTGTTCAGCAGGGCAATGGTGGAAGCGAGATCCAGCTTGCGGCCGAATGCCGGGTTTGTACGGTTCACGCGATCAAGTGTGTCACCGTCGCTCACGAGAATGCGCAAATTCCCCTTGCTGGCCGAGGCGGGAATTTTCACCGGAATCTGCCGCACGACGCGTTCGCCGCGATAGGGAGCCAGCACGGTTTCTACGATGATCTGATCTCCCGGACGCGCCTCGGTCACGTCGGTGCGGGCGCTTTCCAAACGCGCCCACCGGCGTTCACGGACGAGATCGAAGTCGAGTTTGACACTGTTCACGGCGGGAGCATTGTACGGGTTGTCGTAAATGCGTCCGAAACGCTCTCCCAGGGAAAGGGCAGCGGCCATGGCGGCAGGCTGGCCGTTTTCCGATGGGGTGAACATATTCCTCAGCCCGACTTCCGGGAAGCCCTTCACGTTAATGGTGCCGTTCAGCCGGTAAGTAATTTCCTCGCCGTACGCGTTCACGCCATGCAGGGCGTTGAACACGGTCGCCATGATGGCCACCGGGCTAAGACGCGGATTGTTGAGGACTTCGTAATGAAATTCTTTCGTATTACCGCCGCCGTGAATCGTCAGCGTCACCGGAATCATTTCCGGCTGCTTGCCCAAAATGCCGAGGATTCCAGTGTGACGGTCCTGCACAAAAGCTCCGGCGCGTTCTGTCGTATTAACGATCTTGAAGGCGTTCAGGGGCGAAGGCAGTGTAGCCAGCACCTCCGCCTTGTTCATCGGAAGATCGACGGACCCAAACTGCAGCAGCGGATGTCCACAGGCCAGCAGGCGCTGAGGGTCGATATAGGTGACCGTGCAAGTGGCGGCGATATCGATGTCGCCGCGCACCAGGATCGCACTGACTGCGGAACCGGCCTCAAGCGGCTCGGGCTGTTTTTCTTCGCTGACGGAACCGGCGCCCATGACCGCCACGATTCCGGCAGCGGCAAACTGCGGGGCGAATTCACGAACCGCGTCCTCCGAGAATCCGCTGAACACCAGCGGAGTTTCGATCGGCTTCAGATAATTGGCGATGTTCCCAGTGGAACCTGGTAGGGAAGTGACATCCCCTGGCGAAGCAGTCTTTCCCGCGGCGGTCGTCACCACTGGCTTGACGCCCGAAGCTTCTTCCGCCGGAGATTTATCCAGGGCATTGATCTCGAGCATGTCGGCGATCGGCGTGACACCCGCAATCGGTTCTTTTGAGAATTCGCCGATGCGGAACGCGAGCGCGCCTGCCAGTTTGCCCTCAATGTACACGGGGCTGCCACTCATGCCGGCGACCACGCCGGTGTATTCCACCTTCGGTCCGTGCAGGCGAATCAAAATGATATTGCCCCTGGGGCCGTTCACGTTGTGGAGGACGCCAAGCACTTCAACGTCCATGGGTTCGGGCTTGACGCCTTGGAACACCGTGTAGGCAACTCCGCGCATTCCGACGTGGATTTCATCCACCGGAATCGTAGGTTGGGAGGTCTGGGCGATCAGGATTGTGGGTAGGGAAAGACCAAGGACGAGAAGCGCGAAAAGTAACTTCCTCATTTGAAGCCCCGAAGCAGGACCCCGAAACGGGCCCCGATAAGCTTAGATCCAGACCAACTGCGACACGTTGCACCGAAAGGGGGACTGTCTGGGACCGGGCAAAAACATCCCAATTGCGAATCTGTGCGTCTATACTAGCACAGGGGCTTTGGCGGGTTCACCATGATTAATTATCGTAAATTCAAGGTTTCAGAGCGTTTTAGTAGCTTTGGAGTATGGGCGGCAATGGCTTGCCTGGCCCTGATGTGCATGGGGGCGCCGGTCTTGGCGCAAGATCAGACGCCCGCGGCTCAAATGCCTTCCCAAGCGCCGGATAATGGCAAGCCCAAACAGGATGCTCCTGCCGAAGCCGGCGGGCCAACCGACAACGTGGGCCCCTACGCGATCCCGAAAAAGAAGGTGGAAGAAGCTCCGCCGCCTCCTCCGCCGGTGACGCCCAAGAAGGTTGAAGACCTCCCGGACTACTCCCTCAAGGTGAACGTTCCGCTGGTGAACGTTGACGTACTGGTGACGACTAAGGACGGCGGCCAGTTCATCCCGGGGCTGAGGAAAGAGAACTTCCGCGTTTCAGAAGATGGGGTGCCGCAGCAGATCAAGAATTTCACTGTGTCGCAGGCACCGATTACGGCCGTGCTGCTGGTGGAGTTTGCGTCAACCAATTACACCTTCATGATGCAGGCGCTGCAGGCTTCTTATGCGTTTGCGAATACCCTGAAGAAAGATGACTGGGTGGCGGTGGCCTATTACGACATGCAGCCACACATCCTTGTGGACTTTACCCAGGATAAAAAGGCCGTTTACGGAGCGCTCAATCAATTACGCATTCCGGGATTTGCGGAGACGAATCTGTTCGATGCCCTCTACGACACTCTGGACCGGCTCGACCGCGTGGAGGGCAAGAAGTACGTCATTCTTGTCACAACCGGAATCGACACTTTCAGCAAACTCACGCTAGACAAGATCATGAAGAAGATCAAGGACACGAAGGATGTGACGATCTTCCCCATCAGCGTGGGATTCATCGTGCGGGAGTGGTGCGATGTGCATCCCGGATACTGCCGCAACGCCCACGGCATGGGCATCCCTGTGGGGCGCATGGATTACCTGCAGGGCGACAACGAAATGCGAACCTTTGCGGCGATGACCGGAGGGCGCGCCTATTTCCCACGCTTTGAAGGCGAGCTGCCGGAGTTGTTCGGCGACATCTCCGGTGACATTCGCAACCAATACACTCTCTCCTACTCTCCCACCAACACGAAGCTGGACGGGACCTACCGTAAGCTGAAGGTCGAGGTCGTGGCTCCCGAAGGCGGACAGCTGAAGGTGAAGGATCAGAAGGGCAAGGATCACAAGCTCGACGTGGTCGCGCGCGAAGGATATACGGCCAAACACACGGTGGAGTAACACCTGTCGTTGCTCCCACGCGGTGGGACAACCGTGCGCCGATCGCAACTCCGGAGCGTGCCTCAGTGTACGTGAAACAGATGATCGAGCAGAAAGAATACAGCTGCTCCGACAAACACCAGCAATGCCATCTTCATCGCCGGTTCCTTGTTGACCTCAGGCACTAGATCCGAGGCCGCGACATAGATCGTGACCCCCGCCGACAGCGGCAGCCCGGCCCCGACGTGATGGCGGAAGATCGCCATGATCAGGACTCCGGCCAAAGTCGATCCCCCCAAAACGACCGATGCGCCCCAGGCTGTACCGCGGCTGCGGCCGCTGGCCAGCATCACCGAACTCACCGTGAAGCCCTCGGGGATCTTGTGCAGGAAAATGGCAACAAAAATCAGCCAGCCGAGCCAGTTCGAGACCAGAAATCCGGAAGCGATCGCGATGCCGTCGAAGAACGTATGGATGATCAGGCCGAGCAAGACGGAGTAGCCCTTACGCGAGTGAATGAATTCGTCGGGGTGAGTTTCCTCGCCAAAATGAAAGTGGGGAGTGACCGTGTGCTCGAAAAAATGAATGATCAGGTATCCCAGCAGAACGAGAAAGCCCGCGGATTTTCCGCGTAGTTCGAGGCTTTCCGGGACCATCTCGACGAGTGCGGTGGCCAGCATGAATCCCGCGCCCAGGGCGACGAAGTAGCGCAGATAACGCCGCTCCCAATGCCGCTGCACGATGATCGCCCCGCCGAAGACATTGGCGGCCGCAGCGGTAAGGCCTAACAGGATGCTGGTGATGATTGGATTCATTCGTGCCAGTGCCCAGTTGCCAGTACCCAGTAACTACTTCCTAAGCGAATTAATCAACCCGTTGAGGAGTTTGCCGACCTCGACGACTGGTGCGAGCAAAGCCTCCACCTCCGGATGTCTAGTGTATTGCAGGCGTTCCGCAATCAAGATCTGGGTTTCGAGTTCGGCGAGAGACCCGCATGAATGGCGAAGAAAGTGAAGAAACTCAGCCTTGCTGAAGTGCGCCTGCCCTTCGGCAATATTGCTCGGAACAGACACAGCCGCGCGACGAATTTGATCCGTGAGGCTGTACACCTCGCGTTTAGGGAATGCATCGGTAATGCGGTAGACACTAGTAACGAGATTCATTGCCTTTTGCCAAACGATCAAGTCTTTGAAATGCTGAGCCATGCCTAAACCTCAACTGGTGATCTCTGGGTACTGGGTACGAACAACCGGGTACTAGCTATCCCGAATGCCGAATGTGCATCACGTCGCCGTCCTGCACGATGTAATCCTTACCCTCAAGCCGCAGTGTACCCTTGGCGCGCGCATTGGCCTCAGAACCGGCTTCCAGAAGTTGGTCCCAGCGGATGGTTTCAGCGCGGATGAAGTGTTTTTCCAGATCGGAGTGGATGGCTCCGGCTGCTTCCTGCGCGCGCGTGTGGGCCGGTATCTGCCAGGCGCGGCACTCGTCTTCTCCGGCGGTGAAGAAGGAGATCAGGCCAAGCAGTTGATATGTAGTGCGGATGAGGCGAGAAAGTCCGCTTTCTTTCAGTCCATAGCTCGAGAGAAATTCAGCAGCGTCCGCGTCGCTCATCTCTGAAAGTTCCGCTTCGACCTTGCCGCAAATTGCCGTCGCGCCCGCATTGGGGCGCGCCGCGATTTCGGTCAGCTTGTACTTGCCGACTGCTTCTTCGAGTTCTCTTCCCAGCTCGCTCGACTCGCCGATATTGAGCACGTACAGAATCGGCTTCTCACTGAGGAACATGAAGCCGCGAATGCGTTTCTTGTCCTCTGGAGTCATTTGCATTTCACGCAGCGGTTTTTCTGACCCAAGATGAGCGTTTGCGCGTTTCAGCAGCTCAAATTCCTTTTCCAGTTCCGGCGTCTTCATCTTCTTAAGATCTTTTTCCAGCCGCTCGAGTCTCTTCTCGATCTGGCCAAGATCGCTGACCATGAGGTCAAACTCAACGTTCTTAATGTCGCGCAGCGGGTCGATCTCGCCAACGTGGGGGATTGCCGGATCCGCAAAAACCCTGACGACGTGGGCCAGAGCATCGACCTGGCGAAGGTGGCCGATGTACGCGCTTTCCTTCAGTGCATCCTGCCCAATCGCACCGACGTCGACGTATTCGACTGAAGTGTGAGTGAGCTTCTTCGGGTTGTAGAGAGCGGCGAGGCGATCGAGGCGATCGTCGGGAACCTTGGCGACTCCGATGTGGGCTTCGCGTGGATTGGCATGGGCTTGTGCCGTGAGATGGGCCTTGGTGAGAATTTGAAACAGCGATGTTTTGCCTACCTGGGGTAGGCCGATGATTCCAGTTTTCATAAAGGCTCTAGGGTGTTCGCTCCTGGATTAGCCAGTGCTGCGCTGAAATAAGGACAGGATGACGGTGCGCTTCAGCGAGCGTGAGACAACATCTCAGGATAAACGATATTGCAGAAATTGCCCAAATGCACCGCTCTTGCAAATCCAGTCCGGGATCCGCCAGCCGGCACCTCAAAGGTAATTCCGGCAGACAACGTAATATATTTGCAGGGATCGTTCCGGCTAAACTCTGAAAAAGAGTCCGATGGCCGGCAGGTAGAGCAATGAAGCTGCTCATTGTCGAAGACGAAGTGCGGATGGCCGATCTTCTCCGGAAAGGATTGACGGAGGAAGGCCATACGGTGACGTGCGCCTTCGACGGAGCGGAAGGGTTTGGGTTGGCCCGGGACTATGAGTTCGACGTGATCATCCTGGATGTCATGATGCCGAAACTCAGCGGATATGATCTGGCGAAGCGTTTGCGGTCCGAGAGAGTCCGGACTCCGATCTTGATGTTGACCGCGAAGGATTCGGTGCCTGACATTATCCATGGCCTTGACCTGGGTGCCGACGACTACATGACGAAGCCCTTTTCCTTTGCCGAACTTGTTGCGCGACTTCGCGCGGTAAAGCGGCGGGCCCTGGCGGCGCACGATCCACAGATGCGGGTTGCGGACCTGGTTCTGAATCCGGCCAGCAGGGAGGTGTGTCGCGGGGAAGATCATGTCTCGTTAACGCGCACCGAGTACAGCCTTCTGGAGCGCCTGATGTATCGCTCAGGAAAGGTTGTGTCGCGGCGCTCGCTCATCGAGGCGGTCTGGGGCTTCGAGCGAGAAATTGAGGGAAACACTCTGGACGCCTTCATGCACCTGCTGCGTAACAAAGTGGATCTGCCGGGCCGGCCCAAATTGATACATACTGTGCGCGGCGTTGGTTACATGATTCGCTCGGATGAGCCGGCATGAGAAAACTTTCCATCGGAGTGCGGCTGGCGCTGTGGTATGTGGTCATCTTCGCCGTGGGAGAGTTGATCTTCGGCGCAAGCATGTGGCTCATCCTGCGGCACAATCTCTACGACCTGGTCGATGACGGTCTGGAGAGCCAGATCGAAGACTTGAAGAACTTCCTTGGAGCCCAGCAGAAAGACGTAACGCCGGCAAAGCTCCGGGAAGAAATGTCTGCGATATACGACCATGAACACGCGGGCGATTTTCTCGAGGTCTATGACCAGAACGGCGAGCTGATTTACCGTTCCAGGTTTCTGCAGACGCACGAGCCGATGTTCCTGCCGTCCGAACAGGCGAATCGCCCTCTGATCAGAACTCGAAGAATTAACGGAGAACATTTCCGCTTCGCGTTCGAGAAGCTCAATGTCGGCGGGCGCGTTTACACCCTAGAAATGGGTGCTCCGGCCGACGATGCCTTTGACACTCTGGAGCTGTTTCGCTCTTACCTCCTGGTTTTCGCTCCGCTGCTGCTTCTGGTCTCTGCAGGGGTGGGCTATTGGATGAGCCGCAAAGCCCTGGCGCCCGTGGATGCGCTGGTGCGCACAGCGCGGGACATCGGCGGAACCAATCTCAATCGCCGCCTGCAAACTCTCAAGACTGGAGATGAGTTGCAGCGTCTGACGGACACACTGAACGAAATGCTCGACAGGATTGAATCGGCATTTCAGAAGATTACCCAGTTCACCGCCGACGCGTCGCACGAGCTGAGGACGCCGGTCTCTCTCATTCGGACTGAAGCGGAACTGGCGTTGCGGCGGTCGCGCACGGAGGCCGAGTACAAGGAGTCGCTGCGTCAGATTCTGCAGGAAGCCGAACGTACCACTCTGTTGATCGAGCAATTGCTGGAGTTGGCCCGCGCCGACTCCGGCCGCGGATCCTTAACCATGCAACCAGTGGATCTGCCGGAAGTTTTGCGCAGTGTTGTCAGCAGCTGGCAGCCAGTCGCCGCCGCACGTAGTCTCCAGTTTTCAAAGGAGATCTGCGAGCCGGGTTGTTCCGTAATGGGTGACCCGACTCTTCTCTGGCGGTTGGCAGACATCCTTCTCGACAACGCCTTCAAGTACACTCCTTCGCCCGGTTCGGTGCGTCTGGCGCTCGAGGTTCGAGAAGAAACGGCGGTCATTACAGTGCAGGATTCCGGAGTGGGCATCGCCCGGGACGAGCAGGAGAAGATCTTCGAACGTTTCTACCGCGCCGACAAGGCTCGCAGCCGGGGTCAGGGAGGGGTTGGACTTGGCCTAGCCATCGCCGAGTGGATCGTGTTGCAACATCGTGGCACAATCTCGGTCGAAAGCAGACCCAGCGAGGGCGCGACGTTTCGCGTAAAACTACCGATGGTCTCCGTCGATGTGCAGAGTCCGATGCTGTTGAAATGATTCCCAACCGGAAAAGTCTCAGGACTCGGTATAGGCATGTCCGGGCCGGATCTTCGCTCTGGTGGTCTGCTCAGGGACGAATACTCATCTAAAATTTAGTCTTGCCAGCTTGGGATCGGGCATTAACGGCTCCAATGTTTCGAGCGCTACGCTGATCCTCTATGTGGACGCCGTCCTCAGTCCCAGTACCATGGATGTCTAGCAGGCGGCTCATGGTCTGAAGGCTCGATCACATACAACAATAGGCCGTCGCGTAAATCGCAAAGCCTGCATACAGGATTTTCCTCACCCCGAATGAGGTTGTTTGCCCGCTTTCCTTTTGATCGGATTCCGGCGACATTTGCTCTCCAGACAATTAGGACGGAGAGGGCACCCTTTAGTTAGGGAGACGCCCACCAAAATGCTACTAAGCGAGTATCTTGAGCACCGATCAGGCAACCGGAAAAGAGCTCTGCTGGTAGGTGCCAGTTCGCCAGAGCGGGACCGCATCTCCACCTTCCTGTGCACGATGGGATGGACGTGCACTATGGTTTCTGGAGACGCCGAGATGCTCGCTGCTATTGAGCGCGAGTCCTTTGACGCGTTGCTGCTGAATCTTGGTCATTCCAGCGCCTGCGCAGAGCAGGCAATTCTGGGGATTAAAAAGATTCGTCCCAGCTTGTCGGAGCGAATTGTGGTGATCAGCAGGGGAAGTCTCAACCCACAAGCCTTAGAACTCATCGAACGCCACGATCTCGTCCATTTACCGAGCGATCGCCTCTTTTCCCAACTGTGGGTCACGCTCGAGAGTTTCTTCCGCAACCGGAGACAGGATAAGCCTGGAAGCGGAAACACTCGAGCCGCAAGACTGCTGTTTGACAGCTTTCGTTTGCCGTCGCCAGTAGGTGTGCGCACTTCGCCAACAACCGGCCGTCACTTAACCTATGAGCACAACAGCAGGTTCATCGAGATGTTTCTCGATCGCCCGCCAGGATCAGAACGGGTATCGCTGGTGGGGCAGGTACTTGACACGACAAAAAGCGGGCAAGGAACCCCGGCCCTTCCGGTGGTCCTAGTCGATCAATCCGGAACCGTGGCGCGTACTACAACCAACGATGCGGGCGAGTTCAATCTGGAATTCAAGTCTGCGGAGAACGTCAACGTTGAAATTCGATTGGGTGAACGATCGTGGGTCTCGATTCCCATAACGCTAATGGATTGGGCGAGAGAAGAGGTGCCAGGCAGGACAACGGGAGCTTAATTCGAAGAGTTTCATGAGCGCGTGGGCGGCCACGTAAGTGTGATTGGCTTCCTGAAGCCAGACTCGCTAATAGTGGGACGCATTCGCGAGTTGTCCTGTGGGTGGCGCCATGGCGAGCATGTTGCTGAAGTAGCCAGACGACTTGAGAGGAAACATGAAGCGCGGAACGTGGATTTTGGGTGCCCTGCTCTTATTGCTGTGGGCTGCGCCGGCGCAGGCCGACAGTCGAATCATTGTCCGAACGACCCTGGGTCTTGGGGAGCTGCAAGAACTCTGCAGCCTGCCCCTGTTGAATTGCAATGTGGTTGGTACATTAGACGGAACTCTCAACCAAGTCTTCCTGATTACCACGCCGCTGGATGGGACGATTGTTGTGGACATCCTGCGTGAGCTTCCAGGGATCGTCGATGCTGAGCTGGATCAACTGGTGAGCCTGATTGGCGGGCTCAACATGGCGACTTCTCCTCCGTCGAGCCTGTCCGACGCGACTCCGGTTGTTTACTACAACTCGACCGTTTGGAACGGGTATGTAAATCAACC
>Ga0075030_100005837_pt1 | contig 11092 bp, 16 predicted proteins | sample LitLauG_LLR_2012_FD_71393 | JGI IMG/M metagenome (GOLD analysis project Ga0075030, IMG submission 71393) | Freshwater sediment microbial communities from Pennsylvania, USA - Little Laurel Run_MetaG_LLR_2012 | ecosystem: Environmental > Aquatic > Freshwater > Creek > Sediment | place: USA...
AAACGGCCTGCCCCACTGCGTTCTCCCTGAAAGCCCCTGTCCCGGTCAGCCGAACCTACTACGATCAGCCCCAGCCAGCAGCCTCCAAGACCGCATTTTCATGCCCCGAGCTGCGGCGGTCTCGTTGAGCGCAATCGAGACAGCTGCTTTCGGCCTCGGGGACCCGATAGCAGGCGTCTCGCCCGAGCGGGGCCGTCTGCTCCGCTGGGGCGCGGACGCTCGCTCGGCTCGCAAAGCGCTAGCGGCGGGCGCGCGTGATACTTGGCTGTCTGATGGCTGAGGAGTCGACGACCCCCGACCTGGTGGAGCGCCAGAAGCGGCTCACCGAAGCGGTCAATCGCCGTGATCTGGCGGCGATCATGGCCTTCTACGCGCCGGATGTAGTGTTTGACATGTCGCCGATCGGTATGGGCCTCTTTGAACGGCGGGCGGGAGCGCGTGGCTTCATCGAGGACTGGTGGGGCTCCTACGAGGAGTACGAGTTCGAGGCGAAGGAGACTCTCGACCTCGGCAATGGAGTTGGCTTTCGAGTGCTCATCCAGCAGGGCCGTCCGGTCGGCAGCAGCGGTGAGGTTCAGCTGCGCTACGCAGCCGTCAGCGTGTGGGAGGACGGCAAGATCGCGCGCCTGACGAACTACACCGACATCGACGAGGCCCGTGCTGCCGCCGAACGCCTCGCCGAGGAACGGGGGTAGGCGATGTCGCAGGAGACCGTCGACTTGGTGCGCACAGTCAACGATGCGTGGAGGCGCAGTGATTGGGATACGGTCGCCGCGTACCTCGATCCAGATGTCCTCATCCGAACTGATCCCCGCTGGCCGGAGCAGCGGCTCTACGGCCGCGAGGCCGTCTTGGCTTGGTATCGCGGCACGCAGGAGTCCATGGGACCTGACGCCCGCATCGAGGAGATCATCGACCTCGGGGACAGGGCTCTCACTCGACTGTGCTGGCACACGCGAGGTGCACACAGCGACGCGCGGGGAGAGATGCCCTACTCCGAACTCAACACCTACCGCGAGGGCCGCCTCATCTTCTCCGAGTTCTTCCTTGAGCACGAGCAGGCCCTCAAAGCCGTGGGGCTGGAGGGGTAGGCGATGTCGCAGGAGAATGTGGAGCTTGTGCGCTCGATCAGCGCCGCTCATGAGCGTGGCGACTATGGCTCTGCGGAGTGGGCGCATCGCGATATCGAGTACGTCATCGTCGGCGGACCGACGCCGGGCGGCTGGAAAGGTCGCGCCGCGATGGCGAGGGCAGCAGGCGAGCTTTTCAGCGCGTGGGATGAACACCGGACCGTGGTTGAGGAGGTGCGCCCGCTTGACGGCGAGCGTGTTCTCGTGCTCGCCCACGGCGGCGGGCGCGGCAAGGCCAGCGGCGTCGAGCTTGACGCGGCTCAGTGGCAGGTCGCCGCGCTCTACCAAGTCCGCGACGGCAGGGTCATCCGGCACGTCGTCTACCTCGACCGCGCGGACGCCCTCGCCGACCTCGGGCTCGAGGGGTAGGCGATGTCGCAGGAGAACGTGGAGGCGGTGCGCAGGTGCTTGGACGCCTGGAATCGGGGCGACTTCGATGCGTTTGTGCGGGACTGGCACCCGGAGAGCGAGTTCTTTTCCGCGTTCATGGTGCAGGCGGAGGGCGATGTGAGGCCGTTCCGAGGCCCGCAGGCGATGCGCCGATACTGGGACGAGTGGCATTCGCTCTGGGATCTGAGCGTCGAGGTGTCCGAAACCCGCGACCTTGAGGACACAGTCGTGGTAGTCGCGGGACTGAAGGTGCGGGGCAAGGGAAGCGGTGTCGAGATCGAGTCGGCGCTCGCATACGTGTTCGAGTTCGACAACGACTCATTTCGGAAGGTGCACACGTACCTGGACTTGACCGACGCCCTCGAAGCCGTGGGCCTGGAGGCGTAGGCGATGTCGCAGGAGAACGTGGAGATCGTGCGGAGTCGAGGGCAGCTGCCGATCTCGGACCGCCAGCTTGGTCGTCTGTTGCGCCACCCCCGCGCTCTCGCGCTCATCTTTCGGCTCGTGGTCCTCGTACCTCCGCGCATGTGGCCCCGACGAAACGTCGCCATCAGCGAAGCGATGATGCTCCCGCCCGACACCAACGCTGCCGCGCTCATGAGGGACGACGCTCTGTCGTCTGCCGTCGTGACGGCGGTGACGCCGCTCCTGCACCCGACCTTTGAGATCGGCGGAACCCTCCTTCAATCCGATGCGAGCTACGTCGGACCCCATGGTCTGAGGGAATGGGCTCTGGAGTGGTATGCGCCGTATGTGTCCTATCGCGTCGTCCAGGGCGAGGCGGTCGATCTCGCTGGAGAGCGTGTGTTCGTGCCCTACAAGTGTTTCGGGCGGATCGAGGGAAGCACGGCGGAGATCGAGATCGTCCACGCAGGCGTGTTCACCTTCCGGGATGGGAAGATCGCCCGCGCTGAGGTCTATCTCAACCGCGCCGAAGCCCTCAAAGCCGTGGGGCTGGAGGAGTAGACGATGTCGCAGGAGAACATCGACCGGCATCGGCGGTTTGTCGAGGCCGTCAATACCCGCGAGATTTCCGACGAGATCGCCGAGGAACTGATCGCGCCGGACTGTCGCGTCGTGAACATCTCCACGCCCGTCACCGACAACACCTACAGCGGCGTGGCCGGGATACGCAAGTGGCTTGACGATACCTTCGATGGCCTCGACGAGGGCACTCGCTACGAGGTCGAGGAGATCGTCGCAGAGGGTGATGACTTCGTGGTCGCGAGGATGTGCCTAGTCGGGCATGGTGCTAGGTCGGGCGCGCCAGTGGTGCTCCGCTGGGTGGACGTTATTCGGTTCCAGCGCGGCAAGATGAGTTGGGCCGGCGGCTACGCACGCCGACGTGAAGCCCTCGAAGCCGTGGGTCTGGAGGCGTAGGCGATGTCGGAGAACCTGGACCTCGTGCGCTCGATCTACGCCAGCTGGGAAGGGGGCGAGTTCGACTCGGCCGGTTGGGCACACCCCGAGATCGAGTACGTGTCTGCTGACGGACCCGACCCGGGCGCCTGGACGGGCCTGGTAGAGATGGCAGAGAATTTCCGCGCCTGGCTTGGCCTCTGGGAGGGGTTCCGTCTGACGGCGGACGAGTACCGTCAGTTTGGGGCTGAGAACGTGGTGGTGCTTGACCACCTCAGCGGTCACGGCAAAGCGAGCGGGCTGGACCTCGGGCAGATCCAGGCAAAGGGAGCCTGGGTGTTTCACATCCGTGACGGCAAGGTCATGCGGATGATCCGTTACATGGACCGCGACCGCGCCTTTGCCGACCTCGGCCTGGAGGAGTAGGCGATGTCGGAGGAGACCGTGGAGATCGTGCGGAAGGCGGTCGCACATTTCGAGTCCCTTGCGCCACCGGATTGGAGCCTGCTGCATGAGGAGATTGAGCTGTACGGCCACGACCTCCTCGACGCAGGTCCCTATCACGGCCACGTCGGCTACGTTCGCTGGCTTCACGACTGGCTGGATGCTTGGTCGGAGTCCAGGATGGAGGCCGAGGAGTTCATCGACACAGGTGACCGCGTGGTCGTCGTCTTTCGCGTGAGCGCGACGGGGCGGGACAGCGGTATCACCTTCCAGCACGAGAATGCATTCGTCTACGCGACTCAAGACGGATCGGTCAATCGCATCGACTACTTCAACAGCAAGCAACAGGCCCTCCGAGCCGTGGGGCTGGAGAGGTAGGCGATGTCCGGGAACCTGGACTTCGTGCGTTCGATAGTCGCCGCGCACGAGCGCGGCGACTACGCATCGGCGGACTGGGCAGACCCGGAGATCGAATACGTGATTGCCGATGGCCCCGACGCTGGGGTGTTTAGGGGTCGGGCCGCGATGGCGAAAGCCTGGCGCGCCGTGCTCAGCGCATACCGGGACTACAGCACCGTCGTCGAGGAGATTCGAGAGATCGACGATGAGCGTGTGCTCGTGCTCGGCTCCTTCAAGGGTGGCGGAAAAGCGAGTGGGATTGGCGCTTCAGGGATGAGAACGGGCGCAGCTCTGTATCAGGTTCGCAATGGCAGAGTCATTCGCCACGCCCTCTACTTCGACCGCGACAATGCCCTCGCCGACCTTGGCCTCAAGGAGCAGGGGAGTCACAGGAGAACGTAGAGCTTGTGCGGTCAATCAGCGACGCCCATGAGCGTGGCGACTATGGCTCTGCGGAGTGGGCGCATCCCGAGATCGAATACGTCATGGCCGGGGGGCCGACGCCTGGAACCTGGAAGGGTCGCGCCGCGATGGCGAGGGTAGCAGGCGAGCTTTCAGCGCTTGGGATGCACATCGGACTGTCGTTGAGGAGGTTCGCCCGCTTGACGACGAGCGCGTGCTCGTGCTCGGCCACAGCAGCGGGCGCGGCAAGGCCAGCGGCGTCGAGCTTGATGCGGCTCAGCGGCAGGTCGCCACGCTTTACCAAGTCCGCGACGAAAACGTCATCCGGCACGTGGTCTTCCTCGACCGCGCGGACGCCTCCGCCGACCTCGGGCTCGGGGACTAGGCGATGCCCTCGCCCAGTGCGGCCGTCCGGTAGCGGTCAGCTGCCGGTGTCCGGTGCGAGGCCGAGGTCGGCGAAGGCCTGACACGAGTGCTTCGTCATGCATGCGAGCGTGTCGGTGGAGACTGCCGAGAGTGCTGAGATGGACGAGCATCGAGCGTCTGCTCCGATCGCGCCCACGCAGCTGCAATCCGCCGACAAAGCGATTGTCTGGCCGTCCCCAGCCCAACCCAATCGCGCTTAGACCTCCGCGAGGCACGAGACACGCTCGATCGGCGTGTGAGAGCGCGGTGACTTCACGGCTGAGGCTGGCCCAGCGGCTGGCGTCGCTCCCACATGTTCATCGGTCCGAGGGACTGTATTCGAGGGCTACGTAAACCGGACGTCTCATCTTCGATGGCTGCAGCGTGGTCGTGAGCGCGCCTAGCTCTTGAGTCCGCCGCGGCAGGAGGTACCCAAGGCGGCGCGCGAGTCCGCACGCGTTCGCGGACCTCGGGCTGCGCGTAGGCGCGTCCATTCGATCTCGTCCGCTGGGCGTTCGGCTGAGAGGCATCGACGTGGAGGCGTCGTAGGGTCTCGGGAACGCGTATAGTGCGTGCCTCATGGGGGGGACGCGAACAGGTATGCGTGTTGGGCTTTCGCTAGCGGCCGTCACGCTCGTGCTCGCGATGCTCGGGTCCACCGGCTCGGCCAGCGCGCATACCTCGTGCGCGCAGATCGGGACCGTCTACGGGATTCCGCCGTGGGGCTTTCACACGGGCTCTTACAGCGGCGAATCGTGGTTCGCGAAGGGGCACGGGAACATCAACTTCGAAGCCAACACCGTCTCGGGGGTCATGTGCCAGCAGGATAGGCACGGCACGATCCTGATGTCGGTCCTGCATCACCTCGTCTACCACTCGCACCAAGCGATGATGTGGGGTTACCCGGGCAACATCATGAAGATCAAGTTCCGGATCACGAACAGCAGCGACCCGAAGTGCGCCGTCGGCATGGTAGGTCGCGCGACCATCTACGGGAGCTACAACGGCGTGCGCAGTGACAGCGTCCAGTTCTTCTTTCCTGCCGCCTGCAAGAACCAGGATCACGTCTACCACGGCTCGCAGGTCAACGTCCAGGTACCGCCGCCTTGCGTCGCTCCTCGGCCGGCTTGTGTTTCCTCACGCCGAGGAAGCGGAGGTCGTTGAGGTCATAGTGTCCGATGTTCTAGAGGCCGTGAACGGCGTCGCCCACCCGCACTCCGCCGGAGCCCGCGAGGCTGCTCCGTCGAGTCGCCGTTCGGGTCCGTGCTCCACTTTCGCGACGGCAGGTTCTCGCGCCAGCGCGCCTTCGTGGACCAGGCCGAGGCGTTGAGGGCGGCGGGCCGCACCGAGTAGCCCTAAGGTGCCCGTGTCCGGCGTAAGGCCGGACCCGACAGTGACCCTGCGGATAGCTCTGGTGCTCGCGATGCTCGGCGAAGCGACGGTCGTCGCTCTCGGCTAGGGGATCATCTCGAGGTGGTCCGCGTGCGCCTCGGGAACGCGACCGAACCTATGCCGACATGTTTTTAGCCCTGCGAGAGATAATACGTGCCAAGACGCGCTTCGCGCTGCTCGTCGCCGCGGTCAGCCTGCTGGTGTTCCTGATCCTCACGCAGCAAGCGCTGCAGAACGGGCTCATTTCGTCCTTCGTCGGAGCAATCAAGCGACAGTCTGCCCCGGTGCTGGTGTATGCCGTCGATGGCCAGCGTAACTTGCAGGGGAGCGTGATAACGCCTTCGCTGCAGAAGGCGATCGAAGATACGCCCGGCGTGGCGGAAGCAGGGAGGATCGGGCAGGGGACCTTCACCGTCGTCGTGGGGGATGCCGGCAAGTCAAACGCTGCGCTGATCGGATACGAAAAGCCAAAGCTCGGCGGGCCCGACCAGCTGAGCAGCGGGCGCATGCCCGCGGCGGCCGGCGAGGCCGTCGGAACCTCGGGGGACTTCAAGCTCGGATACCGCATTCGTGTCGTGGGGCCCGGCAGGAGCGTCGAGCTGAGTGTCGTCGGACTCACCGAAAACGCCCAGATACAGGTGACCCCGACGCTGTTCGTCGCGTGGCCAGATTACGTCGCTGCGACCCACACGTCCAACCCTGACGCCAAGACGGTCCCCCCGAGCGTGATCGGGGTCCGTCCCGCGCCAGGAGTCAGTGACTCCACGCTCACCGCCGAGATCAACAGGACATCCCAGGATGCCGACGCACTGACCCGCGGTCAGGCCGCAGAAAGAGCGCCCGGCGTTGCGGCGGTGCGCAACTCGGGGCATGAAAATGCGGTCTTGGAGGCTGCTGGCTGGGGCTGATCGTAGTAGGTTCGGCTGACCGGGACAGGGGCTTTCAGGGAGAACGCAGTGGGGCAGGCCGTTTTGGACGATGGGCTTCGAGCCCGGCATACTCGGTGGCCGCCCCTGCGACTTGCCCGGGTGAGCTGTGAGCTCGTATCGGTCGTTGTCGTTAGCCCGCTGCTTCTCCGGTGGTTCACACAAGTAGAGGAGGTTGTGGTGAGGTCGGCTGGTAGGGATGTGGGGTTGGATTTGCACCGCGATTTTTGTGAGGTCGCGGTCGCAAAGGATGGTGAAGTTTGCTCGGCGGGTCGGGTTGATACGACGCCCGAGGCTCTGGAGCTGTTCGGTGGGAGTCTTGACCCGCGGGATCGCGTGGCGCTTGAGGTGAGCGGCGGCGCGTGGGAGGTCGCGCGGATCCTCGAGCGGTACGTCGCGCGGGTGGTTGTCGTGAGTCCTGCTGATACGGGGATTCGTCAGGCGCGCGCGAAGACCGACCGTCTGGATGCGCGCACGCTGGCACGGTTGTTGGCGGCAGGTGAGCTGGACGGGGTGTGGTCACCGGATGAGCGCTGCCGTGTGATGCGCCGTCGTCTGGCACGCCGCGAGCAGCTCGTGCGTGCCCGTTCGCGCGCAAAGAACGAGATCCACGCGGTGCTCGTGCGCCGGCTCGTGGGCCGCCCGCCCGTCTCTGACCTGTTCGGGGTCAAAGGACGCCGCTGGCTGGCCGGCCTGGACCTGCCGGTCGAGGAGACCGAGACGATCGGGGCGTGCCTGCGCCACGTCGAGTTCCTCGACGGTGAGATCGCGGCAGTTGAGCGCCTGATCTCCGCGGTGGCGCTCGACTCCAAGGAGATCAAGCGGCTGATGACTGTCCCCGGGGTGAACGTGATCTGCGCGGCGACGTTCATGGCCGCCGTCGGCGATATCCGGCGTTTCGCAGACCCGCGGTCGCTGGTTGGCTACCTGGGGCTTGACCCGCGTGTCTACCAGTCCGGTAGCACGCCGGCGACGGGCGGGCACATCTCAAAGCAGGGCTCCGCCTCCACGCGCTGGGCGCTCGTCGAGGCAGCCTGGTCAGCGGTCCGTCAGCCCGGCCCGTTGCACGCGTTCTATGAGCGCGTGCGTGCGCGTCGTGGGCACGGGATCGCGATCGTCGCCAGCGCGCGCAAGCTCGCGTGCCTGTTCTGGTTCCTGCTCACCCGCGAGGAGGACTACGCCCACCAGCAGCCCTCGCTGACCGCCAAGAAGCTACGGCTGCTTGAGATCCGCGCCGGCGCCCCAACATCAAAGGGCACCCCCACCGGCGTGTGGGCCACCAGACAGGCAATGCGCGAGGGTGAGCGCAAGCTCGCCGAGCAAGCCGAAGCCTCCTACAAGCAGATGGTCCGCGACTGGCAAGCCGCGACACCGAAGAAAAAGGAGAAGGCGGGCGCGAGCGTGACACCGGGGCGCGCATCACAAAAGCCCTCAAAGGGCAAAGTCGCGCGGCAGACCACGAGCCCCTGACGTCTGCACTTCGACTCGTCCTCTACCCGCGCCCACAATCAGCCTAACGCCCCGACGGCCCCAGGGCAACACGCCGGCCGGCCCACGCCGGCGGCGACCCCGCCAGCCCGAAAAACGGCTGAGGTCACGCTCTTCGGCCAACGCACCGCCAAAACCAGCACCACAAACACGTTCTGCGGCCTCCCGCAGACCAGCCACGACCGATCCCATCCCCGAAATCCGCACCTAAATCTCCCGCCAACCCCTTGACATTCATCGGTCGTTCAATCTGATCTTTCTGCTGTTCGCTCTCGTCGTGCCGCTGGTCACGGGGCTGTTCTTCCTCATCATCACGCTCCAGAAGGCCCGAGCGCTCACCCTCCTGCGTGCGATCGGGGCACCCGCGGGTGTGCTCGTGCGCTCGTTGCTGATCCAGGCGCTGATTATCATCGGAGGGGGCATCGCGATCGGTACCCTCCTGTTCTTCCCGCTCTCGCAGGCCAAGATCGGCAAGCTGTCGCTGCCCTTCGATCCTGGCGCCGTCCTGTTCTGGGCGGTACTGCTACTCGCGCTGGGCCTCCTGAGCGCGCTCGTGGCGGCGAGGCGTGTGCTGGCGATCGACCCGGCGGCGGCCACGACCGGCGGAGGCGCGCGGTGAAGCTTGCCCTGCGTGAGCTCTGGCGCCGCCCCGGCCGCTTCGCGGTCGCGACCGCGATCCTCGCACTGATTGCGCTGCTGCTGATGGTCCTCGGTGGCCTGCTCGACGGGCTCGTCGCCGGGAGCACCGGCGCCCTGCGTGCCCAGCGCGGGCAGCTGATCGTGTACTCCTCAACGTCGCAGGAATCGCTCGTCCGCAGTCACATCACGCCAGAGGTGCGCAAGAGCGTGGAAGGCGTAGCGGGCGTCGAGAAGGTTGCCGGAATCGGAAGCGTCCAGCTCGGCGCGCGGGTCGACGGCCGCGGACCGAGAGACCTGGTCCCCGTGGTCCTGTTCGGCTACGAGCTCGCCCCGAAGGGGCTGCCTGAAGCGGTCCCCCCATACGGCGAGGCCTACGCCGACCGCACGCTGCAGAGCGAAGGCATCACGCACGGCAGCACGATCCACCTCGGCCCCGCCAGGACGCCGGTCCGGGTGATCGGGTTCCTCAGCGACAGCCGCTACTCAGGGCAGGGGACCCTGTGGGGCTCGCTCGCGACATGGAGAGCGGTGCTCGCCGCGAACCGCCCCGGCGAGCGTGCCGGAGAAGGCGTGGACCAGGCGCTGCTCGTCAGGGTCGGCGCAGCGGATATCAGCGCGCAGGCCGCCGCGATCGACCGCGCCGCGGGCGGCGCGACCAAGACGCTGACGATCCCCCAGGCGATCGACGCGCTACCGGGCGTCTCTCAGCAGCAGACGGTGTTCAACCAGATCATCGGGATAACGGTCGTCATCGCTCTCGTCGTAGTCGGGCTGTTCTTCGCCCTGATCACCGTCGAGCGGATCGGCCTCTATGGCGTGCTGAAGGCGATTGGCGCGAGCTCCGGGATCCTGTTCGCCGGCGTCCTGCTGCAGGCGCTGGTCGTGACGCTGATCGCCTCCGCGATAGGGGTGGCGGCGTCGCTCCTGCTCGCAGCCGTGATTCCGTCCGGCTCGATCCCGTTCGTGGCGACGCCAAGCCGCCTGCTCTCCAGCACGGCGTATCTGCTCATCGCGGCAGCTCTCGGTTGCGCATTCTCACTTCGCCGCGTCCTGAAAGTCGACCCCGCTGCCGCGATCGGTGGCGACCAGTAGAGGCGCCGCCTTGCGCCGCCCACCCACTCACCCACCGACCACCCTGGAGAGACTCGTGAGCACAACCGCCACCGACCTCGCGCTCCGACTCGAGCGCGTCTCGAAGATCTACAAGGTTGGCGACGACGAGGTCATCGCCCTCGACCATGTCGATCTGACGGTCGGCGCAGACGAGGTCATCGCCCTCGTCGGGCCCTCCGGCTCTGGCAAGACCACACTCTGCTCGATCGCCGGAGGTCTGCTCACGGCGACCGACGGTTCGGTCGTCGTCGGCGGCCAGGACATCTCCCGATACAGCTCCAAGGAGCTCACCCGATTCCGGCGCGACTCGGTCGGCTTCGTCTTTCAGACCGTCAACCTCGTGCCTTTCCTAAGCGCACGAGAGAACCTGATCGTGGTGGACGAAATCGGCCCGCGGACCGGCCGGCGGGCCCGGGAACGAGCAGACCAGCTGCTCGGAGAGCTTGGCCTGGCCCAGCGCTCTGGCAATGTGCCGGCGCAGCTCTCCGGCGGTGAGCGCCAGCGTGTCGCGATCGGCAGGGCCCTGATGAACGAACCGCGCCTCGTCCTGTTCGACGAGCCGACCTCCGCCCTTGATACCCAGCTCGGCGACCAGGTCGTCAAACTGATCCGCCAGGAGATGAAGTCCCGCGGCACCGCCGCGATCATCGTCACGCACGACGAACGCATCACCCACTACGCTGACCGGCTCGCAAGAATCGTGGACGGCCGCATCAGCGACCCGGGGTATAAAGGGGAGGACGCACACCAGCCCGGCTAGGCGCAGCGCGCACCCCGAGCTGCCCATCGCACGCACGCTCGCGCTGGACGAGCAGCAGCCCGACCCCGGTCGAGCGACGCTCCTGCTTTGGTCCCGGCGAGGCCGAACGCAGGAGCGCGGGACGCCCGCAGCGAGACACCCTCGGGGCATGAAAATGCGGTCTTGGAGGCTGCTGGCTGGGGCTGATCGTAGTAGGTTCGGCTGACCGGGACAGGGGCTTTCAGGGAGAACGCAGTGGGGCAGGC
>Ga0075030_100005838_pt1 | contig 11091 bp, 6 predicted proteins | sample LitLauG_LLR_2012_FD_71393 | JGI IMG/M metagenome (GOLD analysis project Ga0075030, IMG submission 71393) | Freshwater sediment microbial communities from Pennsylvania, USA - Little Laurel Run_MetaG_LLR_2012 | ecosystem: Environmental > Aquatic > Freshwater > Creek > Sediment | place: USA...
GCTGACGCTTTATCCCGGCGCGGACAACTACGGTTCCGACAAATATCCCTCCTCGCAGTGACAGAGCCCCGCCGTTTTGATGCGCATTGAAAAACTGGCGGTTGCGATGGGGGGGAAGCGGGATAAGCCACCAGCCAAGAGCCGCCAGAAATGTGCGCGGGAGTACAATTCTTATATCCGCTCTTTTTGAAATTCCCGCGGGGCAGGAGGGGTGAATGCCGAAGTGCGCCGAGTGTGGAGGACGCAAGGAAGTACTCTGCACCCGATGCCGTGCACCGGCACCCCGCGAAGTAGGGCGTCAAACGAAGAGTTGCGAGTGCTGCAAACGTAGGGGGAAAATGGAGTGCCCGGCATGCGGGGGCACCGGAAAGGCAGGGCCCGGCCAGGGTGCTGCCGACTGCTGACTGGCGCTTTCGGCAAGATTCCTGCGTGGGAGGCGAACGCAGCCAGCGCTTGGTTCTACCGTTCCGCTACCCATTCCAGCATGCTCAACACGATCCTCTCCACGCAGCACGACAGTACGTGGTCCAGATCGCTGGTCCACAAGCCGGTACTGATGGAGAACACAAGCGCTTCAGAGAATTGAGATCCCCGAATGGCGGCCTCTATCAGATCGTGAACGGTCAACGCGCCCCCCTCGCTCAGGGCGCCTAGGAACCGCGCGAAGGACACGAACTCAAAGGCGAAATCGGGCCTCAGGCGCGCACGCATTTCCGCCGGGACGACCGCTACAATTTCGATCGGACCGGTCCGCGAATCGTTGCAGTAGATCATCGCCACCGCGCAGTCGCACAGGGAGTGGATGAGGCTGAAGAAACGGGTGGGTGCTTCTCCTGGGGCTCCGCAGTTCACGGGCCCGTACCACGACCGGCCCGGCGTGGCCTGCAGCGCGTGCAGAAGGCGCCGGGATCCACGGAGGGATAAGGTCAATCCGGTTGGCCCGTTCCAAGTCTCGGTCCGCGAATCCCAGCCGTATAGTTGAATACGGCCTTCCTCGCCCCTGCTCCCGTGTGCTGGTGACCCCGCAGGCACCACCGTTTCCATGTATGAGATCATAGCATAACAGGCCCGAATATCTGTTATCGAAAGTGCATTGAGGCCATTCCCTTCCGCTTTTGCCCTCTTGCCGGCTTCCTTGGCCATCCCCTCCAGCTTGTCCGCAGGGTCCGCGCGGGCACTTCAAACCGGCGCGTGTTGACGATGTGCGGCATCGAGCACCCTTGTTCGCGGGGTAACTAAGAGTTATAGTGCTCTCGACGGAGGTCTGTATGCGTTTTTCCAAAAAGTCGGCCCTGCTTCTCACCGCATGTGCCCTGCTGCTCGGCGGTTGTGCCGGACAGCACAGTCCCGACGAGAAATACTACCTGGTTTCGGTCAACATCAAGGTGCCCTATTGGCAGGCTGCGGCAGCCGGCATGGCGCGTGCCGCCGCGGAAATGCAGGTCAGGGCGGAACTCGCTGGTCCCGACGGATACGATCCCAAGGCCGAGCAGGAGGAGTTCCGCCGCATAGCGAAGCTGAAACCCGCCGGCATCCTGGTTTCGGCCGCGGACGCTAACCTGATGGCCCCCGATATCGATGCCGCCGTGAACGCCGGAATCCCCGTGATCACCATGGATTCCGATTCACCGGACAGCAAGCGGCTCACCTTCATCGGAACCAATAACTACGAGGCCGGGCTGATGGGTGGCCGGCTGGCCGCCAAGCTGCTGCAAGGCAAGGGCAACGTGGTTGTGCTGACCATGCCGGGCCAACCCAACCTCGACGAACGCCTGCACGGCTACCAGTCTGTGTTCGACGCGCAGCCGGGGATAAAGATTGTCCAGGTGGTGGATATCCAGGGCAAGCCCCAGGTCGCGTTCGATTCGGTCGCCTCTATACTGGACAAAGAGCCGAAAAAGGTGGACGCCTTTGTCTGCCTGGAGGCGATCGCCGGCAAGGAGGTTGCGGAGGTCGTGAACCGCGCCAAGATGTCCGATAAGATTATCGTGGCCATGGATACCGACCAAGGCACGCTGGAATGGGTGCAGAAGGGCGTGATCGCCGCGACCGTGGCGCAAAAGCCCTACACGATGGCGTTCACCGGCGTGAAGATGCTCGATGAGTTGCATCATCATCCCCTCAGCCGTTTGGGCGCCAATTGGGCCGAAGATCCGTTTGCCCGTATCCCGCGATCGCTGGACACGGGTGTCACGATTGTCGACAAGGGCTCCGTGGATTTGTTCATGAAGGCTCGCGACACCGCCACATCCGGGAAGACTTAGGCGGGATTTGGCTGGACTGGCGCGAGGTGGGGCGCTTGCCCTTGCTGCTGGAGCGCAAGGAGTTTCACGATCGGCGGCTTGGAAGCTAGCAGAAACCCGTTACCGGCACTACGATCAGTCACATGAAGACGGCGGTGATAGTGAACGCGCACGCCGAGGCCGGTGTAGCGCGCCTCCGGTGGCCGAGGGTGGCCCGAATGTTGGCGCGACGTCTCGGCCAGGTGGAAGTTCGCTTCACCAGGAAAGCGGGCGATGCAGCCGTGTTGGCGCACGAATTGGCATCGGCCGGCTTCGACCCGGTGGTCGCCGCCGGTGGTGACGGAACATTGAACGAGGTCGTAAACGGGCTGCTCTCGGGCGGATGCGATGTCCGCATCGGCGTGTTGCCGATCGCCAGCGGCGGTGACTTCGCCCGCACGCTGGGCCTCGGTGGACTGAGCGGCGCCGTGGAAACGCTGGCTGCTGGTTACTGCCGCAAGGTGGACGCAATTCGAACCCGTTTCCGGGGCCCGGACGGCACGACCGAGCGTCATTTTGTAAACGTTGCCAGCATCGGATTGGGTGGGCTGGTAACGCGGGCCGTGCGGGATGGATGGCGGTTTTTGCCCGGCAGTCTGCGCTATCTGGCCGCCTGTATCCCGAGGTTGGCAGAGGGGTGCGTCTTCAGGGTTCGACTGTTCCTGGACGGCGTGGAAACCGGAACTTTCGACGTGACCATCGTGTCGCTGGCCAACGGGCGGTATCAGGGAGGAGGCATCCTGATTGCACCGGCGGCGGCTATTGACGATGGGCTGATCCACGTCACATTGGTGGAGCAGGTCAGCTTAGCCGAAGTGGTCGGGAACCTGCGGATACTCTATTCCGGGGCCATATATTCATATCCAAAGGTGCGGCATTGGCAGGCGCAACGCGTGCGTGCGGAAGCGCAAACTGAGGTACCCTTGGAACTCGATGGGGAGCCGGTGGGCACGCTGCCCCTCGAGGCCGAAGTTCTCCCGCAAGTGCTGCGGCTGATCTGTCGCGCACCGGAGGAGAGTCTACCTAAAGGAAAGCAGGAGGAGATCGAAGTATGAATATCAGGGTCGCTTTGGCGTCGCCCAGCGATGTCCAGGAAGAGCGGAACAAAGTTGGAGAAGTGATCAATGAGATCAATCCTCTCCTCGACCGAGAGCTCGACCTTAATTTGGTTTTGGTTAGGTGGGAGAACTTGCCCCCAGGATTCAACAACGGTGGACCACAGGCAATCATTGACCAGGCCCTCGACCCCGCGAATGCGGATTTGTTCATTGCCATCTTTGCGACGCGATTTGGCACCCCGTTGCCAGATGGCCGGACCGGGACTGAACACGAGTTTCAGAGCGCCCAAAGCGCGTGGTTAGCGAGAGGCAAGCCGGAGATCATGTTGTTTTTCAGGCGAGGGCCGACCACTGCGTCGTCGTCCGAGATAGGCCCGCAGTTCGGCTCGCTTCAGAGATTCAAAGACGACGTCGCGAGGAGCAGCATGGCTCTTTGGCGTGAATACGACGCTGTTCCAGACTTCGAGCGGATGCTTAGAACGGCTCTCATCGAGTACGTCCTTAAGAACTTTTGTCGTTCTAAAGCCTCAGCGCCGCGTCCTCCCAACATCGAGTGGTTTGTGAAGTTTGTTCCACAGAAACCTGGCTTGGCCGACCTGAGAGTGCGCGATGAAGTCATGAAGGCTCTTCAGAAGGCTTCGGGCGACAGCTTCTTGAGGCTGAGAGATGTCGCGCTAGCCTCCAACTCCGTGATGGTCGAAGGCGTGCCTGAGGGATATACAACATTCAGGCAGCGAATCCGGGCTAAGCCTGGGCTAAGCCAACGACGGAGGAGCTCGAAGGTGGCCGTGTTCGCTTGGTTGGTCCACTCGAGGTTTTGGATGTATGGCGCCTGAATCTATCGGCTACCGACTTGGTCCAGCCGCTTCATCGTGCGGACAGTCATCTACTGCAAGTGCTCGTTCGTAAATTCAATCTGAGCAGGCGGGGTCCGGGTGTTCATGTCACAATTAAATTTGACAGAGACTCGCCAGCGATCTGGAGACGCGAGGCTAGGATCAGGGTCAGACAGCACCTTTCCGAAAAGCAGAAGAGGGAGTACCAGGACGAGATCGATGCCGTCGTCGAAGGGAAGAAGGACGAGTTCGATTTCACGGACTCCGATTTTCCGTTCCGGCACGCAAATGGCGGCGTGTTGCCGATAATCCAAGTTGGAGATAAAAGCTACTATTGCCTGTTCTACAGGGAAACGGACCCGATCGGTTGGAACATTGCCAATGGTGGCTCAGATGACAGTGACGAACTGATCGACCCGCAACAGACTATCCTGCGTGAGCTCCGAGAGGAGTTGATCATGGTTGGCCCACCTTCAACCAATGAGCGGTATACGTTGTTCAAGGGCGACAAGGGCGCGCACAACCGGCCCGAATACCTGAAGGCGCTGGACCTCTGGAGGAGAATCGTCGGTTGGCCATCGCTCGACCGACGGCGCAAGCACGATATTGAAGCCGATGTCGAGTGGGAGAATGCCCCTGATTTCGTTACTGTTCTTGCCGGTGACTACGGGATAAACGAGTTCTGCGATGTATACGTCAACATCACGACAAAGGACTGCGCAATCGAGGTGGACAGAGTAGCCATACTAAGGGCCCCTGTCGACTTCAACTTCAGACTTCTCGATGGCGAGGTCTATGGCGGTACCCTCGTGAACCGGCCGATCGGGCTTTTCGAGACCAGCAACTTCAATGCAGTCGAGGACCTTGGGTCTCCTGCCGGAGAAAAGGAATTCGAACCGAACACAGTGTTCTACTCTGGGGCGCTCACGGACGAGCCAATCCGCGACGTGGTCGAGAAACACCTGGTGCGGCAAAGAAATATCAGACTAGTGACCGAAGATCAAGCTGAAATGTGGAACATCGAGGGGAGCAAGCTGAAGCTTTGCCCGATTACCAGAAGCATAATTAACAGGCGCATCCGCGCTACCGCGTCGCGCGGATGATCCCGACCACGTAGCCAGCCTGACGCTCACCAAAAACTTGTCCCGCCAAGTGGTCACGCTGTAACGCGCTCATAGCCGTGAGGCAGACAAAAGATCCCCGCCGGTCGCCAAACCCCTTCTGATATGATGAGCGTTCTATGAAACCCTCGCTGCCTCGCCGTCTCACGCCATGGCTGGTCGTACCGATCGTGCTGCTGCTTGCTATTGCGGGAAGCCGGAGTCAAGCACAGCCGCCCGAAAAGTTCTCCCCTGGCAAGATGGACACGTTCCTCTACGGCGCTTCCTTCTACGAAGAATACATGCCGGAGGACCGCCTGGACAAAGACGTCCAGTTGATGCAGCAGGCCGGCATCAGCGTGGTCCGCGTGGGAGAATCCACCTGGAGCGTTTGGGAGCCTCAGGACGGCCGGTTCGAGTTCGCCTGGATGGACCGGATTATCGAACGCCTGGCGCGCGCGCATATTCGCGTCATCATGGGCACGCCCACCTATTCGATTCCGCCGTGGATGTTCAAAGAGCATCCCGAGATTCTGGTGACCCGGTCGGACGGCGAAAAAGCCACTTACGGTATTCGCCAGAACATGGACATCACCAACCCGGATTTTCTGCGCTATGCCGAGCGCGTGATCCGCAAGATTGGCGAGCACTATCGCGACAACCGCGCGATCATCGGTTATCAGATCGATAACGAGACTACTTCGTATGGCACGGCGGGGCCCAACGTACAGGCCGGATACGTGCGCTATCTGCAGGAGAAGTTCGGCACCGTGGATCGCTTGAATAAAATCTGGGGACTGGTCTACTGGGGCCAGAGCCTGCATGACTGGGCGGAGGTTCCGCCGCGCCACGGTATCCTGAATCCGGGGTGGAAACTGGAGTGGGACCGCTACGAGGACTCGCTGGCGACCCGCTATCTGGCCTGGCAGGCTGCGCTGGTACGCGAGTACCTCCGTCCCGATCAGTTCGTCATGCAGGATTTCGGCGGCGCTACCCGTCCCGGCGTGAACGAGTACGCGATCGCGCAGAGCCTGGACATCGTGGGCATCAATCCCTACCATACGACGCAGGATCTCTACGACGGCGAAGGCTCCAGCTATGGCGGAGATTTTGCGCGGTCGCTGAAAGGCGCCAATTACCTAGTGACCGAGATAAACGCCCAGACCATTGGCTGGGATTCACGGACGCAGTTCCCGCCCTACGACGGTCAACTGCGCCAGGATGTCTACGTCATGGCTTCCACAGGCGCCAACATGGTTGAGTACTGGCATTGGCACTCGCTGCATTACGGCCAGGAGACCTACTGGAAGGGCGTGCTGTCGCACGATCTGGAACCCGGCCGCGCCTACGCCGAGGTGGCGCGCACGGCGCATGAACTGCAGCGCATCGGGCCGCGGATCGTGGACCTGAAGCCGTCTCACCCGGTTGCCCTGCTCTACAGCAACGATTCGCGCCGCGGCACCGAGTATATGCCGTTTCTTCAGTCGCATCCGGCGGGCGATATGCCCTGGAGCAATCCCGGCGGTTATGACTTGGAACTGCGCCGCATGTACCGCGCGCTTTACCGCTTGAACGTAGGTGTGGACTTTGTCTTCCCTGAAACCGAAGACTTGAGCGCCTACAAGGTGGTCGTAGCGCCACCGCTCTATGTGGCCAGTGACGCGCTGCTGGGGCGTCTGGTGGATTACGTGCGCGCGGGCGGGCACCTTGTACTGACGCTGAAGAGCGGCTTCTGCGATGAGTACTCGACCGTGCGTCACGTGATGGCCCCTGGGCCGCTGCGCGAGGCCGCCGGCTTCCATTATCAGGAGTTTTCCAATCTCGAGAAGCCGCTGGCGCTTAAGGGCGACCCCTTCCAGGCCGGCGCCGAAAACCGCGTGAGCGACTGGGCGGACATGCTGCTGCTGGATAAGGCGAAGGCGCTGGCCTACTACGATCACCCGTTCTTCGGAAAGTATCCGGCCATCACGGAGAACCATTTCGGCAAGGGCATGGTGACCTACGAAGGCTCCGTGCTGAGTGACAGACTGCAGCAGAAGGTGCTGGAACGGGTCCTGGAGCAGGCGCAACTGACCGCGCCAGACCAGAAGTTACCCGCCGCCGTCAGGGTGAAACACGGCGCCAGCCGCGCCGGCAAGACAATCCACTATTACTTCAATTTCTCATCTGCGCCGCAGCAGATAATCTATCCATACGGCGCGGGCCACGAGCTGATTTCGGACCATTCGCTGGCGAACGGCGGCACTCTTAGCCTGGAACCGTGGGGCGTGGCTATCGTGGAGGTCGACTGAGCCGGCCTCCTGCGCGCTTTTAACGAGCGCCACAGCTAAAACTCAAAGCGCACGGCAAACTGGCCCGTCCGCGGGTTGTCGGCGACTCCGGTAATCTGACCAAAGTTGTCCGCCCCGATACTTGTCCTGTTGCCACCACAGCCGTTGATGTTGTAAGTATGCCGGTTGAACACGTTGTAAAACTCGGCGCGGAACGATAGCTTGTACTGATCCTCAGCGCCGAATGGCAGATATTTCAGGAGGCTGACGTTCTCATTTGCGCCGCCGGGGCAGCGCAGAGCAGAGATGGCCGCCGGTCCGGTCCCAAGCTGCCCGTTAGCCGGATTGCTGGCCACGGTGGACGGCATATAGAAGTCCACCGCCGGAACGGGCTGGTTCGGCTGCGGGACTTGATATCTATTCGGATTCGAGGGGCCTGCATATCCTTTCAGATTGTAGTTCGGGAGAATGTTACCCCACAATGGGTAGTACGATTGACCGGACTGCGAGATTTCGAATGGTTGGCCGGAGTAATACAGTAGAATACCTGCCAGGGTCCACCCACCCGCGATACGATTCACTGCGCGGCCTTGGTTGGCTAGCCAGCGCCGGCCCTTTCCAAAGGGCAGTTCGTAGCTCACGAACCCTTTTACGATATGCGTTTGGTCGTAGCCCGTCAGAGTGTGCGCGGCCTGCGACAGATTGGAGAAATCCTGCACGGGCGTGTAGTAGCCGTTGTACTCTTGTTGTGCCGAAAACGTGTCGCCCTCCTGTCGTGAAAGCGTATAGCTGAGGTCCATGGTCAGGCCGCGCCCGGTGCGCTTCACCAGGTTCAACACCATTGAATCGTAGAAACTCTGACCAAGCGGCAATCCTACATAGATCAGGTTATAGTAGTACCAATAGGTCGATGCCCAGGCCGCCACCTGCGGATACGGCGCCACCGCCGCCAGCACTGGTGCGCAGAATCCTGGGTAGGGGTACTTGACCCCGTAAGTGGTTGCGTCAGAGGGACTGCATACATAGTTGTTGTACTGGTTGGAGCCGTACTTGTTAACCAGGTTGAAGAAAGTTGACGCCGGAGCTTCGTTCCAGGCTAAAGCCGTGTCGGCCAAATGGTTGCCGCGGTTGCCCACGTAAGAGACCTCGATTCTTGTATTCGGCGTCAACTCGTACTGGACTCCAACGTTAAACGCACTGCTGGTGCCCGCGCGCAATGCCCGCGGATCGACATTGACCAGTGGAAACAGCGTCGACGCGTCCACCTTATTGCTGCCCGGCTGATAGACGCCTGGATAACCGGCATCCCAGTTGAAGGGCGTATTTACCGAATTGGTACCCTGGAATCCGGGCGCAAATCCGTTGGGAACGCCGTTGAAAAACGGCACGCTCGACGGCATGTAAATCAGACCCCAGGACCCGCGGAAAACGACCTTTTTCCAGGGCGAATAGGCAACGCCGATCTGCGGTCCGAAGTTTCTGTGATATTCGTTCTTTTCGAAGCTGTCGCCTCCGCCGTTGGCGAAGACCAGAGTGCCCGGAATGCCCAGCGTGGGATCGATGGCATTCAGGTCGTAGTTCGCCCAATGGCCGTATTTCTCGTGGAACCGGAATGTGTAGTTCCAGCGGAGCCCCAGGTTAAGGGTGAGTTTTGGCGTCACCTTGTAGCTATCCTGGGCGAAGAGCGACATGGATTTCTGCCGCCCGTACAAGTCATAAGGCGTGGTTTCGCCTGCCGTGCTGACGTCCCCGAGCAGGAAACTGGCAAAGCCGTAGCCGACCTTGTTGTTATAGTCCGCGGTTGCGTTGCCGGTGGTGTTGTTCGTAAAGTCGAAGTTCAGTGCGCCCGACCCTTTGTGGCTGTTAACCTGGTGCGCGTGGAAATCGCCGCCAAAGGTGAAGTTATGCCGCCTTTTCGTCCAGGTCACGCTGTCACCGGCGATGATCGTGGCACCCGCAAAACTTCCCTGAAAGCCGTTGCCGATGAAGGTCTCATTGTGCCCGTTCACGTCGTTTCCAAAGCCGATGAGGGGAAAGTTGGTGGCGACGGTACTCCCCAAACCGAGCTGCTCGGCCCAGTTGCCTGCAGCCGAAGGCTGGTCCCCCTGCTCGTCGTAGTTGTAAGTAAGATTCAAAACGTTTAGCAGGCTGGGCGAGAAGACGTGCGACTCGCTCAGCCGCCACTGGTACGAGTGAAAGAATTGCGACCTGGCGGCGGAGAGCGGCCCTCCGTCGGTAGTTCCGGCTTCCCAGACGCCGCCGCTGTCCACCAGCGTGCGCGGTTTGTGGTTATAGATCCAGGAACCCGACAGACGATCATTGTCCGTCAAGTTATGGTCTAACTTGATCACGGCCTCGTTGGGAGTCTGCGCGGGTGAGTTGCTGAGAGGCAGCCTGTTGTTCGCGTTGAGTCCGGCAGTTTGGGGCGCATAAGACTTCTGGTATATCGCGACGATCTTCTGTGAGACCTTGCTAAACATCGAGGTTGGGACGATGTTTCCTGCAAACACCGCTCCCGGATCGTTCGGATTGAAGATAGCGCCCGCGTAAACCGGATTGCCGTGTTTGTCCGTGCCTAGCACCTGGCTTTTGTCCAGCAGCGCACTGAAATTCCCATTCAGGAAGTCCGCCGTGGGCACGACCGAGCTGAATCCGCCGAGCCGAAAGTCGGTCTGGGTGTAGCGCTCGAATGTGCCGAAGTAGAAAGTCTTGTTCTTCCGGATCGGACCGCCGACGCTCCCGCCATAGTCCCATGCGCGCGCCCTGCCCTTGGGTATGCCTTGGTTATCGTTGGTCCACGTGTTGGCGTCCAGCAGTTCGTTGTGGCCGTAGGCAAAGGCCGAGCCGTGCAGCCGGTTCGTGCCCGATTTCAGGTTGAAAGACATGACTCCGCCGCCGGTGATGCTGCTCTGCACGTCCAACCCACTCGTCTGGGCCTGCAATTCTTGAACGGCTTCCATGCTCGGACCGTTCTGCATCGAATTGCCTTGAATGTCCGCAGTGCCGGACGTGCCATCAACGGTGTAGTCTTTGGTGAACCACTGACCGCCGTTGACCACGGCCCCATAAGGGCTGCTGATCGGCGAATAGCCCGGCGTGATGGCCACCGCAAAGTCTTCCACAAACCGGCCGCCGCCGTAGATACTGAGCGGGAGATCGTTGACCACGCTGGCCTGCATATTCGTTCCAATCGACGCCCGCTCCTGTTCCAGCACGGGCGCGGCCGTCGAAACGGTGACAGAAGTGTTTACCGACCCTACCTGGAGCGACGCATCCAGCTTAGCCACCTGGGTCGAAATCAGCATAATGGCCGGAAGTTGCTCGGCCTCGAACCCTTCCTTCTTGAAATCGACGGCATAGTGTCCCGGCGGCAGGTTCGGCAAAACGTAAATGCCGTCCTGGTTGGAGACCGTCTTCGTGGCTACATTCGTGTCTGCGTTGGTGGCGGTCACTTCCACACCGGCGACCACAGCACCGCTCGAGTCTGTCACGGTACCTGTGATCGTGGCGCGGTTTGCCTGCGCCCATACCACGCCCGCGAGAAA